>Ga0190275_10001181_pt1 | contig 19836 bp, 22 predicted proteins | sample Popmic550T_FD_133745 | JGI IMG/M metagenome (GOLD analysis project Ga0190275, IMG submission 133745) | Populus adjacent soil microbial communities from riparian zone of Yellowstone River, Montana, USA - 550 T | ecosystem: Environmental > Terrestrial > Soil > Riparian zone > Trees stand | place...
GGAACCGACCTACGCCGCCCCCGCCCCCGCGGCCCCAGCGGCCGATCCGATTCAGCAGCTCAAGGAGCTCGCGGCCCTGAAAGAGCAGGGCATCCTCACCGACGAGGAGTTCGCCGCGCAGAAAGCGAAGATCCTGGGAAGCTGACGCGTCGCCGCGGGCGCCCGCTCTGATGACCCCCCTGCCGGTGCAGCTGCTGCTCTACGCGTTCGACGCGGATGCGCGATTCGAGGGGCGCCTCGTCGGCGCACTCGAGCGCATGGAGTCGGGGGCCGCGCTGCGCGTACTCGAGGCGCTGTTCGTCAGGAACGACCCGGAGACCGGCGAGCTCACAGCCGTCGACCTGCGCAGCCGCGGCGCCGGCAGCATGGTCATGCCGCTCGTCGACTTCCGCCTCGATCCGCGCAAGCGGGGCCGCGCGACCGAACGCGCGCTGGATGCTGAGGGTCTCGGCGAGACGCTGCGCCGGCTCGGCGCCGAGCTGGCTCCCGGCGCTGCCTTTGCCGCGGTACTCGTCGAGCACACGTGGGCGCGGGCACTCGAGGACGCGGTCTCGCAGACCGGCGGCACGCCCCTGGCCAGCGAGTTCGTCGACGCCACCTCCCTGGGGGAGTTGGCCCCGCGGCTGCTGGCCGCCGGCCTCACCCGGCCGGGCTCGCCCGGCTGAAGTGTTTCGGGCAGCGGTCAGGCGGGCGGCCAGAACTGCCCGAAGTCGGTGTCGAGGAGCCTCGCCTTGCTCACGAAGCCGCGGGCGCCGCTGGACGCCGCCAGCTCGCCGTACTCGTCGTGTTCGCCGGTGGAAGCGAGCAGCACCGCGAGCCCGGGTCGAGCGCGCGTGAGCATGCGGCAGACCTCGAAGCCGTCGTCGTCGCCCAGGCGGACGTCCAGGAGCACGGCTTGGGGCGCGAAGCGCTCGACGGCATCCAGTGCGCTGACGGCGCAGCCGGCCTCTGCCACGACGGCGTAACCGCGCTGCTGCAGCAGCCGGCGGGCGGCTTGCCTGAAGGCGGGCGCGTCGTCCACGACCAGCACTCGCGGGGCGCTGGCCGGGCCCCGATCGGAGGATATCCGTGCCAGAGACACTCATTATACCTCAAAAAGGTGTCTTCAAGCCGTGACTCAGGGACGCGGCCGGCGCTGCGGTATGGCGACGGCGATCCGGGTCCCGTGCCCGGCGGGACTGTCCACGTCGAAGGTGCCGCCGAGCGCCTCGACGCGATCACGCAGGCCGGTCAGGCCACCGCTCGCAGGCGCCGTCGCGCCGCCGCTGCCATCGTCGGCGATCTCGAGGTGAAGCACATCACGCGTGGCCGTGGCGCGGACGCGGACCGAGGAGGCGTGCGCGTGCTTCTGCACGTTGGTGAGCGCCTCGGCGAACACGTAGTACGCCGTCGCTTCGACACTCTCGTCGAACCGGGTCGCGGGGAGTTCGTCGACGAACGTGATCGGAACGGACGAGCGCCGGGCAACGGCTTTGAGCGCCCGTGCGAGTCCCAGGTCGCTCAGGATCGATGGATGGATGCCGTGCGAAAGCTCGCGCAGTTCTTCGATCACCAGCACGACCTCTTCCCTCGCCTCGCCCAGGGTCGCTGCGCCCGGTTCGTGCGCCTCGCGCGCGAGATCGGCGGCGAGCCCGAGCCGCACGGCGAGCGCGGTCAGGTGCTGCTGGGCGCCGTCGTGCAGGTTGTGTTCGAGTCGCCGGCGCTCGGTGTCCGACGCCTTGACGAGCCGGGCGCGCGAGGCGTCGAGTCCCTCGGCGAAGCGCTTGCGCTCCGAGTCCAGCGCAGCGAGGCACAGGGTCGACACTGCCGCCACGGCGATGTAGAGCTGGGTCGTGAGGACGCTGAGCGAGATCGAGTCATAGACGAACGGCCCGTGGTAGTGCGTGGTCTGCCAGATCGCAAAGCCCGCTGCCACGGTGATCGCCAGGGTCGCGCCGCGGCGGCCGAAGCGGAGCCCGGCCCAACCCAGCGCCGGGAAGACGAGATACGCCAACGGGGTGTCGCTGTTGAACGCGACCTGGCTCATGCCGGCGACGGCGACAAGCATCAGCGCTGCCTCCGCCGCACGCCCGCGCGCCCAGTCGCGCGGCAGCGGCTGGTACCAGGCGAGCGCGAGCGGAATCACGATTAGCGCGCCCGTCGCGTCGCCGAGCCACCACGTGCGTATGACCTCCGGCAGCTCACTGCCGCTGACCACGCCGCCGGCCCGCAGCGAGAGCGGCCCGACCGTCGCGCTGATCGCCGTCGCGGCGGCGATCGCGGCGAGCAGGCGCGCGATGCCGCCGAGAGTGGCCAGCGGTGGGCCGCGCGCAGCGAGGCGGCGGATCAGCAGGGCGCCCACAAGCACTTCGGCCATGTTCCCTGCCGTCTGGCCGAGGGCCGAGCCCAGCGGCAGCAGCGCGTAATCGTTGGCGAGCAGATCGCCGGCCAACACGCCGGGCCAGAAGCGCAGTCCAGCGAGGGCAAGAAAAGCGATCCCCACGCCCGACGGAAGCCAGACGACGGCGGCGACGGGACCTGAGAACTCCAACTCGTAACCGAGCTTGGCCGCGCCGTAGTACGCCCCCGCCAATGCGAGGATCCCAGCGAGGTACCGGCCGTTGCCGCCCCACGCCGGCAGGGCGAGGCTGAAGCGACCGAGGACCGAACGCGACACGGGGGATGGGTGGAACTCCATGGCACCCCTCGCGGTCCACCGAAGTGGCCCGGAGCACACTCCGGACGCTACCACCACGCGAAGTCGAAGGGGGTGTGCACATCACCGTCGGACGCCGCCCTGCCGGGTGGCGCTCGACCGCTCCGATCGGCGAGGCTCGGATCGTGTTCGCACGTCGCACACCCCCGCCGGGCTCGGGTCTGCACCAATGCCGCCTCTGCCACGACGACTACGTCGTCCCGGTGTGGTGGGAAGAGGTCGGCGACGAGCACTGGCACATGCTGCTGCGCTGCGCGCAGTGCGAGACGTACCGCGATGTCGTCATCGGCGACGACGTCGCGAAGGCCTACGAGCGGGACCTCGAGCGTGGCCGTGCGGAGATCGCCGCATCGCTGAAGCGCAGCGATCGCGCGCGGATGCTGGCGGAGCTGCCCGTCCTCATCGCCGCGCTCGAGCGCGACCTCATCGATGCGGCTGACTTCGCCCCCCGTTTGAAGCTCAGCTGACGGGGCTCGCGGCGTCGTCGGCGAGGAACATCAGGGCCGCCTTCACGCGCTTGCTGACGTCCGCGGACTCCGCGAGACCGAGCTTCCAGAAAATGGCGTTGATGTGCTTCTCGACCGCGCGCTTGGTCAGGAAAAGCTCCTCGGCGATCGCGGTATTGCTCTTCCCCTTGGCGATCTCGGCGAGCACCTCGAGCTCGCGCGCCGTGAGCTCGTTGAGCGGAGAGCGCTCCGCGCGGCCCCGGGCGACGACCAGGCCCTCGACGATCTTCGGGTCGATCATCGACCCGCCGGCGGCAACGGCGCGGATCGCGGCCATCAGCTCGGCGCGGTTGTGGACGCGTTCCTTGAGCAGGTACGCGCGGCCGTCCGAGCCGTGGTCCAGCAGGGCCAGCGCGTAGCTCGGGTCGGAGAACTGGCTGAGGATCACCACGCCGATCTGCGGATGGCTCTCGCGCAGCTCGGCGGCGAGCCGGATGCCCTCGTCGGTGTGGGTGGGCGGCATCCGGATGTCGCTGATCACCACGTCCGGGTGCTCGTCCTCACAGGCCCGGCGGAGCGAGAGCTGGTCACCCACCGCCGCGACGATCTCGACCTCGGGATCGACGGAGAGCAGCTGGTGCACGCCCTCCCTCACGATCAGGCTGTCTTCTCCGAGCGCAATGCGGATCGGCATGCCCCGCAGCCTAACCCCATCGCTCGGGCGATATCTAGGATCCGGGCGAAGAGTGGTGCGTACCTCTCCGAGAATGGCGGGCCGGGCGCACGCGCCCGGCCCTCTTTCAGCGTTCGTGTCGCAGTGTCAGGACGCGGCGACCTCCTCGCCGAGTCCGACGCGCAAGCGCTCCTCCGCCTCGTGGTCCAGCGAGGTCTGAATGATGTGCCCGCCGTGAGGGCGGAGACGCTCGAGGACCTTGTCGGGGGCGTCGGAGCGGCCGAGCGCGATCAACGCCGCCGCGCCGGGCTCGAGCTTCTCGGCGAGCTGCTTGAGGAAGTTGTCGTCCACGCCGACGTCCGTGAACTTCCCCGCCGCGGCCCCGCTCGCGGCGCCGATCGCCATCCCGACGAGCGGTGCCAGGAAGATCAGGCCGATCAGCCCGCCCCAGACCGCGCCGCCCGCGGCGCCCGTCGCCGTCGGGCTCATGGCCTGGTGCAACTTGATCTTGCCGTCCGCCGTGTGCTCGACAACGACCGCGTCCTCGAGTTGTACGAGGTGCTCCTTGGTCGCCGCGATCAGCTCGGCGCGCACCTTCTCCGCCGTCTCCTTGTCGGGATAGGCGATTGCCAGCAGTGTGCTCATGTGCGTTCTCCTCGTGCTCAGTAGGCGATGCGACGGGCGTTTCCACCGTAGGCGGAGAGGCCGTAGATGATGAGGACGTCGATCGTGAAGACGGCCAGCGACCAGAACGGGTACGCCGGGATCGACAGGAGCGCCGCGATCGCGTTGAGCATCGCCACGCCGATGCCGAACCAGCGGCCGTAGCTGCCGCCGTTCCAGATCGAGAACGCGGCGAAGATCTGCAGCACGCCGAGGATCAGCATGACCCAGCCCCAGGTGCTGAGGCCGCTGAGGATGTACTGCTGGTCGGCGACGAAGAAGCGTGCTTCGCCGATCGCGGCGATCCCGTAGATCACGTTCAGGACGCCGACCATCACGATCATGATGCCCGCGAAGAGCAGCCAGCCGCTGCCCTTATCAGGATCGGCGTAGCCGCCTCCGTCAGGAGACGAGGTGGTACCGGTGACAGGCGCAGTCGCCATCCCGGTGCTCCTTTCGCTAGTGGGGACAGTCGCATGGTCCCCCGCGGCGGGCCCGACGCTCAATGTTGCAGGCACCATTCCGACGCCGGGTGTGCGCCTCCCTGGTGGTGTGTCTGCACCCCCGCCAGGGCGGGTGAGCGCGCCCTTGGCAGCGAGCGCGGGGCGCGGCGACACTCGTGCCAGTACACACGACCGAGGAGCTCGCGATGTGCCGGTGGATGGCGTGGTCGGGGCAGCCCGTGATCGTCGAGGAGCTGTTGTTCCAGCCCGTGCACGGGCTGATCGACCAGAGCCTGCACTCGCGCATGGGCGTGGAGACGACCAACGGAGACGGCTTCGGGCTCGGCTGGTACGGCGCGGGTGAAGGGCCGGCGGTCTACCGGAACGTCGCCCCGGCGTGGGGTGACGAGAACCTGCGCGAGCTCGCGGCGCACATCGAGTCGCACCTGTTCATCGCGCACGTGCGCGCGACGACCGGCACCGCGATCCAGCAGACGAACTGCCATCCGTTCCGGCACGGCCGCTGGCTGTTCGTCCACAATGGCGTGGTCGCCGGCTTCCAAGCGATGCGCCGCGAGCTGATGCTCGAGGTGGCGCCCGAGCTGTACCCGGACATCCAGGGCTCGACGGACTCCGAGGTGCTCTTCCACCTCGCCCTGACCTACGGGCTGGAGCAGGACCCGGTGGACGCGCTCGAGCGCACGATCGGGCTCGTCGAGGCGACGGCGGCGCGCCATGGCATCGAGAACGCCGTGCAGACGAGCATCGGCGTCACCGACGGCGAGCGCCTGTGGGCGTTGCGCTACTCGACGGAGGGGCGCTCGCGCACGCTGTTCGTGTCGACCGACGCGCAGGCGATCCGTGAGCTGCACCCCGACAACCCACGACTGCAGCGGCTGCGTGACGAGGACCGCGTCATCGTGTCCGAGCCGCTCTCCGACCTCCCGGGCCTGTGGCAGGAGATCCCCGAGTCGACCGTGATGCTCGTCCAACCGGGACCCGACGAGCAACGGCCGTTCCAGCCGCGCCTCGCATGAACGGCTCCGACCGGACTACGACGGAGATCGTGGTCTCGGTCCCCACCGTCGTCAAGGCGGTGGGGATCTTCTTCGCCCTCCTCCTCACCTACCTGGTCCGCGATGCGCTGCTCTCGATCGCGCTGTCGGTCGTGTTCATCCTCGGCCTCGATCCACCCGTGAGCGCGCTCGAGCGGCGCGGCTGGGGCCGGGGGAAGGCGGCGCTACTCGTATTCGCGGTCATCGGGCTCGTGCTGTCGGTGATCGTGATCTGGGCGGCGAAGCCGATGTGGAATGAGATCAGCGAGTTCGTGGACGACATCCCCGGCTACGTGGACAAGGCGCAGCACAGCGGGGTGCTGGAGGACGTCGACAGGGAGACGGACGCGTTCAAGAAGCTCGAGAGCGCGGCCGCCGAGGCTGCGAAGAACCTGCCCGCGGCGGCGGTCAACCTGCTCGGCGCGGCCGCCGGCCTCCTCGGGAGCGTCTTCTCGCTCGTCACGCTCACGTTCCTCACCCTGTTCGGGCTGATCGCCAAGCCGCAGCTCACGCAAGCGGGCCTCGAGCTCATGAAGCCGCAGCAGGCGCGCCGGTTCGAGCGCATCCTCGGCATGGTTTGCAACGCCGTGTCGTTCACCCTGATCGGCAACATCGTGATCTCGGTGATCGCGGGGACGGTCGTCGGCGTGGCCGCCGCCATCGTCGGCGCGCCCTCGCCGATCGTGCTCGCGCTGATCACCGGCCTGCTCGACCTCGTCCCGCAGATCGGGGCGACGATCGCCGCCATCATCGTGACGCTGTTCACGCTGATCGGGGCGGGGCCGGCCGAGGCCGCGATCATGCTCGCCGTGATCCTGGTCTACCAGCAGGCCGAGAACTACCTGATCCAGCCTGCGGTCATGCGCCAGGCGGTCGAGCTGTCCGGCTTCGCGACGATCGCCGTGGTGCTGGTCGGCAGCGCGTTGCTGGGCGTCGTCGGCGCGGTCCTCGCCGTGCCGGTCGCCGCCTCCGTGAAGATCGTCCTCCACGAGCTCACAGAAGGGCGCCGCGCCCGGATGGCTGCGCTCAGGGAAGAGCCGGCCCTGCCGTGATGCTGCCGTCGCGCACGGCTGCAATGTGAGCGCTCGCGGAGAGTCAGGTCGCCGCCGCGGCGTGAGCGGACCGGCGAGCGCCACGACCGGCCGATCGGCCGAATCAACCGGCATGGCTTCCGTCTCGCCACGTCCCCCGAAGGGACGCCGGAAGAAATGCCCCTCCTGCCGGCACAACTTCCGTCGCTGCTCCGGACCGTGCTCGCAACGGGAGAAATGCCGTCTCCATCCGGACACCCTCCCTCACCAGCCGCCGTTCGCCCGCGCCCTCCGCAGACCGCCTCGATCTCCACGACAAGCTCGGGCTCGCACGCCGTTCAGGGCTGGGTGCCAGAGGACGCGCTCGCGCCCTGACGTACCTTCAGGAGGCGCAGGAGTGCAGGGCCGAACTCGTGCTTGCGCGAGAACGCCACGGCGTGCGATCGCAACAGATCCGCGGCCGGGCTGGCCAGTGGCTCAGCGGAGACGAGCAGGACGGCAACCCCGGGGCGCTCGGCAGTGACTCGCCGCGCCGCCTCGATGCCGTCCATGTCCGGCATCCGAACGTCCATGATTACGATGTCGGGCTCGCACTCGCGCACGAGATCGACTGCCTCCGCGCCCGAGCCTGCCTCGCCCGCCCACGCGAAGCCGGCGGTCGCGTCGACCACGCGCCGCGCGGCCTCTCGGAACGGCGGCTGATCGTCAACGGCGAGCACCCAGACCAACTTGGCTGGGAGATCGTTGGATTGCATCGGTGTAGTGCCAAGCATCGGGCTCGAGGCGGCTCGTGGCCAGCCTGCATACCCGCCGGACGGGGGAAGCACGCACCACGACGCGACCGCATGCGGGCGCCTTTGCCGGGAGGCAGATGCGCTGCGACGCTCAACCGGTCCCTACCGCGAGGAGAGCCGACATGTCCGAGATCACCGGTCCCGTCCAGATCCTGGCGGTCGGCTTCCGCGAGGGCGCCCGCTTCGAGGGCCGCATCGCCGAGCAGATCGAGCTGCTCGAGCAGTCGAACACGATCCGCGTGCTGGACTTCGTCTTCCTCCACCGCGACGAGGCGACGGGCGCGCTCGTACGCGTGGACTACGAAGACGCGGACGGCGAGAGTCGCGTGACGGCGCTGCTCGAGGGTTCGGGCACCAACGGCGTCGTCGAGCCCATCGACGGCACCGGGGCCTTCCGCCTGACGCAGGACGACATCCGCGAGGTCGCCGAGGCGCTCGACCCCGGCACGTCCGCCGGTTTCATCATCTTCGAGCACGTCTGGGCGCGCGGCCTCAAGCAGGCGATCGTCGAGACCGACGGCGTCCCGTTTGCCGAGGGCTTCCTGACGCCTGAAGCCGTCGCCGCGATCAGCGGCTGACCCCTCCCGCCCCCCACAAGGAGACCCACGACATGGTGTTCGCAGCCGACTATCCGTTCCTCGACATCTTCTGGACGATGATCATCTTCTTCTCGTGGGTGATCTGGATCTGGACGGTGATCGTCGTCCTCGCGGACGTGTTCAGCAGGCATGACACCTCCGGCTGGGCCAAGGCGGCGTGGGTCGTGTTCATCATCGTGCTGCCGTTCCTCGGCGTGCTGATCTACCTGATCACCAACGGCAAGGGCATGACGGAGCGCAAGCTGCAGCAGTCGCAGGCCTCTCGCGCGGAGTTCGACGACTACGTCAAGAGCGTCGCCTCGCCGGGCGGCGCCGCGTCCGAGCTGGAGAAGGCCAAGCAGCTGCTCGACAGTGGCGCCATCACCCAGCAGGAGTTCGACGCGCTCAAGGCGAAGGTGCTCGCCTAACGGCGCTTCATCGCCGCGCGAGCGGGGTATTGGATTGGCGATGCATTTGCGTCGCCGAACCACCCTTGTCGCCGTCTTCGCCGCCGTCGTCACCCTCGCGTGCGCCGCGCTGCTGAGCGCCGCCGTGCTCGTGCCGGCGCCGACCGTCGTCCTCCCGTTCGTGATTGCCGCGTGCCTGGGGTGCCCGATGGCGGCGACCTACGAACTGGCCCGGGCCGTCGCTGCGGTGCGCGACCCGCAACTCGAGCTGCGGCGCGAGCTCGACCGTCTGCCCGAGACGGCGCACCCGCTGGGCCTCTGATCCCGCCGGGGAGGTAGGCCTCCCGGCGACAGGCAGGCTGGCGCCGTTGCCCATGGCCAGTGGCCGCTGGGACGCTGGGCCCCGTGCCCGACACCTCACCTGAGAACGGGCCCGCCCGCTACGGCGAGGCGGTGTCCTGGAAGCCCGAGAAGCTGCGGATCAGCATCGTGCGCTTCCTGCTCGGGTGGATCGTCGCTGCGGCCGCGGTCGCCGTGTCGGTGCGGCTCGCGCCGGGGACGGAGATCGACCAGGCGGGCGCCGCCTTCCTCGTCGCTGCGCTGATGGGGATCCTCAATGCGGTGCTGCCGCCGATCCTGGCCGCGCTTCGCCTCCCGTTCATGCTCGTCACGGGCTTCCTCCTCGTGCTCGTGGCCGACGCCGCGCTGCTCCTCCTCACCAGTGAGCTGTTGCCCGACGAGGTCCACGTCGGCGGCTTGGGCGACGCGCTGCTGGCGTCGCTCCTGATCGCCGCGGTCAGCATCGTGCTGCAGGTGCTCCTCGGCACGAACGACGACGACGAGTACACGGTCCGCGTCACGAGCCGCGTCGCCCGCCGGCTGGGCGCTCACGAGGGCACCGACGTGCCGGGCATCGTGTACCTCGAGATCGACGGGCTCGCGCTCTCGGTGCTGCGTGCCGCGATGCGCGACGGCAGCGCTCCGAACCTGGCTCGCTGGATCGCCGACGACGGCTACCGCCTCGCCGAGTGGGAGACGGATCTCTCGTCGCAGACGGGCGCGAGCCAGGCCGGGATCCTGCTCGGATCCAACGAGGACATCCCCGCGTTCCGCTGGGTCGAGAAAGAGAACAAGCGGATGCTCGTCTGCTCCTCGCCGTCGGACTGCGCGGAGATCGAGCGCCGCCACGCGACGGGGATCGGCCTGCTCGTCGACGGCGGGGCCAGCCGCGGCAACCTGCTCTCGGGCGAGGCCGAGGACGTCATCCTCACGGTCAGCCGCACCGAGGCCGAGCGCGAGGCCAATCCCGGCTACCGCGCGTTCCTCGCGAACGGCTTCAACGTCACACGCGCGCTTGTCCTGTTCCTGTGGGAGATCGGGCTCGAGCTGATGGCGTCGGCGCAGGCGCGACGCCGCGACGTGCGACCGCGTGGGCACCGCGGCGGCATCTATCCGCTGATGCGCGCGGCGATGTGCGTGATCGTTCGCGACCTCATCGTCTTCGGCGTGCTCACCGACATGATGCGCGGGCGGCCGGCGATCTACGCGACGTTCTCGAGCTACGACGAGGTCGCCCACCACTCCGGGCTCATGCGGGCCGACACGCTCGAGGCGCTGCGCAAGCTCGACCAGCAGTTCGCCCGCCTCGCCGCAGCCCGGCGCTACGCCCCGCGCCCCTACGAGATCGTCGTGCTCTCCGACCATGGCCAGACCCAGGGCGCGACGTTCAAGCAGCGCAACGGCTACGGGCTCGACGAGCTGGTCGAGCGATCGCTCGACCGCGCGCGCGTGGCGGGCTTCGCGGGCGGCGACGAGCAGGATGCGATGGTCGGCCACGCGGTCGGCGAGGCGACCGGGCGCAAGGAGAAGAAACGCCCGAAGAATGATGTGTCCGACCGCGACGTCGTCGTCCTCGGCTCCGGGAACCTCGGGCTCGTCTACCTCATGGAGGCGCCGCACCGGCTCACGCGCGAGGAGATCGACGAGCGCCACCCCGAGCTCATCCCCGCCCTGCGCCGGCATCCGCACATCGGTTGGCTGCTCGTGCGCTCCGCGGAGCGCGGCGCCGTGGTGCTCGGGGCAGCGGGCGAGCACTACCTCGACGAGGACCGGATCGAGGGCGACGACCCACTGGCCCCGTTCTCCGCGACGGCGGCGACGCACCTCCTGCGCACGGATCGCTTCCCGCACGTCGCCGACCTCATGATCGGCAGCTACTACGACCCGGTCCTCGACGAGGGCTGCGCGTTCGAGGAGCTCATCAGCTTCCACGGTGGGCTCGGCGGCCCGCAGACCGAGCCGTTCATCCTCTATCCCCCGGGGCTCCCGCAGCCGGCCGAGCCGATCCTCGGGGCCGCGGCCGTGCACGCGGTGCTCTCGGGCTGGCGGCGCACGCTGCAGAGCGGCGGCGCCCGGCCCGGCTCGCCGGCGCCGGTGGCCGGCACCCGCTGATCAGGGAACCTTGCCGTTGACCGGCACGACGCCCGAGATCCGCGTCCCGTTGCCGCGCGAGGAGACGATCACGAGGCGGCCGTGGACCGCGCCCAGGCGATCCTCCATGTTGCGCAGGCCGACGCCCGAATGAACCGCCGCGACATCGAAGCCGGGGCCGTCGTCGCTGACCTCGAGGCGGAGCTCGTCCTTGTCCGCGTGGAGGCGCGCCGCGATGCGCGCCGCCGGTCCGGCGTGCTTGGTGGCGTTCTGCAGCGCCTCCAGGCAGCAGTAGTAGACCGCCGACTCGATCTCGGGCGGGTAGCGGCCGATTCGCCGCCCGCTGATCTCGACCGGCCGCGGGGCGCTCCGCCCGACCGCTCGCAGCGCGGGCACGAGCCCGCGATCGGCGAGCACGCTGGGGAAGATGCCGTGCGCGAGATCGCGCAGCTCGTCGATCGCCTCGTCGAGGTCGTGCTCGAGCTCGCCGAGCGTGGCGCCGATCGCGGGGTCGGCCGTGGCCTGCTCGCTCGCGATCGCGAGCCGGATGCGCAGCGAGATGAGGCGCTGCTGCGCGCCGTCGTGGAGGTCGCGCTCGAGCTTGCGCCGCTCGCCCTCGCTGGCGGCGACGATCCGGCGCCGCGAGTCCTCGAGGTCGCGCAGCGAGCCGTTCCATGCGGCCTCGAGCTGCGCGTTCTCCTGCGCGAGCAGCGCGACCGCCCCCGCCGCCCGCAGCAACTCGGGCTCCTCGGCGAGCTGGGCATCGTGGACGATCGCCGCCGCCGCCTGCCCGTCGCGCTCGACCTCGGTCAACATGCGGCCCGACGCCGGGTCCGGAACCGCGATCGGCTCATCGTTGGCGTCGACCCAGCCGTCGGCCTCCGGCCGCCGGAAGGCGAGCCGCAGGCCGGGATCGCCGAGGGGCTCGCGGAGCATCGCCTCGAGCTCGCCCAGGGCCGGACGTCGCAGCGAAGCGATCACCACCCGGCGGAGGACGCGCCCCGCGACCAGCTCAGCGGCGATCAGCGCGAGCAGGAAGCCGTACCAGACCGAGGACCGCGCCGCGACGAGCGTCCACTGGGTCACGGGGTAGAGGTCGTCGGCCTGGATCTCGAGCAGGCGCGCGGTCTGGAAGGCCGCCTGCGCCACCAGGAACAGGATCGCGACCGGCGCGCCGACCACCAGCGCACGTCGCCGCGGCGGCGTGCCGCGCAGGACTCGCCACGCGATGAGCCCGACCGCCGCGAGCGCAGCGAGGATCACCCCGACCCTGCCGACGCGCAGGGCGTCGATGACCAGCGAGGGCTCGGCCATGACGAGCAGCCCGTTCTCCGGGCAGGCCGCCTTGCACGCGGAGATCGCCGATTGACTGGCGATCTGCGGCGAGAAGAGCACCAGGATGACGTAGGCACCGACGGACGCGGTCGCCCCGATGACGAGGATCAGACGTTCGGCCCGACCCTCGAGGCGGCCGCTCGGGAACGCGAGGATGAGCATCAGCGTGAGGACGTAGATCACGCCTTCCCACAGGATCCCGGTGGCGAAGAGCACCGGCTGACTGGAGGACTGGAGGACGTACGGAGCCCCGCCCACGAGCCCGACGGCGATCAGCAGCGGCCCGAACCTCGACGCGGGCCGGCGTTGGAGCCAGTAGAGACCGACGAGGACCGGGCCGAGGATGATGTCGGCCTTCTGGGCGGCAAGCCAGCCGGGATAGGCCAGGAAGTCGGCTCTGAGCGTCACCCAGACGGCGAGCGCTGCCGCCGCGGTCGCCGCGGCGGCGATCCATCTCCCCGGCATACCGACGTGGGCCTGCTGGGGCATCGCGTCACGCTAGCGCCCCGGACGCGCAAAGTCACCAGACAAGGTCCGCGATGAGTCTCGAGGTGCTGCTTCTGGGCGTGATCAGTGCCGTGCGCCCCGCGACGAGCCAGGCGGCCGTCGTCGCGCTGCTCAAGGTGCCCGACCCCCGGCGCATGCTGCTGGTCTTCACGGTGGCCGGGTTCATGGTGAGCATGGCGATCGGGCTGCTGCTCGTGCTCGGCTTCCACGGCGCCCGCGTCAACCTCGGCGGCTCGACCTTCACGGCGGTGTTCTACCTCGTCGCCGGGGTGGTGGCGCTCGCGTTCGCGGTCGGCTACCGCCGCGGGGTGGTGAGCGTGCCGCGGCGCGAGCGCCGCGCCGAGCCGTCCACCGGCGCGGGCGCCCGGCTTGCGCGCAGGCTCCGGAGCCCGTCGGTCGCGACGGTCGCCCTCGCCGGCGTCGCGACCCACATCCCGGGCCTCGTCTACCTCGTCGCGCTGAACGCGATCGCCGCCGAGTCGCCGAAGCTGGCAAGCGCTGTGGTCCAGGTGGTGAGCTACAACGCGCTGTGGTTCGCGATCCCGCTCGCCGCCCTTGCGCTCGCGACCATGCGGCCCGGCCGGGCGCCCGAGTACCTCGATCGCGGTACGGGCTGGGCGCGCGCACACGAGCAGGGCCTCGTCTTCGCGCTGTTCGCCACGCTCGGCGCCTACCTCACGACCAAGGGCGCGGTGCAGCTCTTCTAGCCGCCGACCTCGCGGTCCGCCATCCCGTCGTGGTTGGCGACGAGGTAGATCAGCGTGCCGAGGAACGGCAGCACGATCAGGATGATCATCCACGCCGCCTTCGCGCCCCCCGTGAGATCAGTCCGGCGGAAGACGTCCTTCAGGATCGCGATCACCATCCAGACCCAGACTCCCCACACGAAGAAGAGCACCATCGTGCCGAAGATGCTCAGGAAGGGGTACTCCGCGGCGAACACCACGCCGGCATCGTCTCCGGCGTGCTGCCCGCCGGGCAACGATGCGTCCATCTCGATCGACAGTGGTGCCTGCGCCCTCTGATTCACCCGCTGACTTCATTGCGGGCGCCTCCGCAGACGAGGAAGGTGGGCACCACGATGGGACGCTTCCTCGTCGCCGCAGCCCTCGCCCTCGCGCTCGTCGTCTCCGCCTGTGGCGAGTCCGCGGAGGACAAGGCGCAGAACACCGTCTGCGCCGCACGAGCGGACATCAAGCAGCAGGTCGACGAGCTCAAGGGCCTGACGGTGACGACGGCGACGGTGGACGGCGTGCAGGCGAACCTGCGAGCGATCGGCGACAGCCTCAAGAAGATCACCGGGGCCCAGAAGGATCTGACGGGCGACCGCAAGCAGGACGTGCAGAAGGCCACACAGACCTTCAAGTCCGAGGTCGCGGAGGTCGGCAGCCAGCTGGTCAAGAGCGTCTCGCTCAGCGACGGCAGGCAGCAGATCGAGACCGCATTGCAAGGGCTCGCGAGCAGCTATGAGGCGGCGCTCGCACCGATCGACTGCTCCTGAACTGATCGTCGGAACCGGCGCGGCGGTCGCGGTAGGGGCGGTGTCGGTCCTCGTTCCTGTCGCGGCAGCGTCGTCGGCGACAGTGGTGCTCGAGACCGCCGCGCGCGCGGTCGCGGTCGGGATCCCGGTGGCGGTGGGCCTGCTCGCGTGGAGACGCCCGCCGTTTGAGCGCTTCGGGCGGCTCCTGGTGGCCATGGGCGCCGCGGTCCTGGCGGTCACGCTCTCGTTGTCCGACGACGCGGTGCCCTACAGCGCCGGGCGCGTGGTGCACTGGGGAGTCGAGGCGGGCCTGGTCTACCTGGTCCTCGCGTTTCCGTCCGGCCGCCTCACGCACCGCATCGATCGGGCGCTCGCGACGGCGGCCGCGCTGCTCGTCGCGCTGCTGTACCTCCCCACGGCGCTTCTCGTGGAGGACTTCCCGACGCCGGCTCCGTGGGCGAGTTGCGGTTCGGACTGTCCGCGCAACGCGTTCATGGCCGTGGCGTCTGAGCCGCGGGTCATCGAGCAACTCGTGAGCCCTGCGCGCGCGCTGATCGCGATCGGGCTCTTTGTGGCGATCATCGCTCGGCTTGCCCACCGCGTTCGAGGTGCGACCAGGTTGGGCCGTCTGACGCTCACCCCGGTGCTCGCCGTGGCGATCGTCTGGGCCCTGCTGTTCGGCATCACCTTGGGCGTGCGCCAGGCATGGCCGGGGTCTGCGCCCCTTGACGGCGCGATGTGGCTGATCGCGCTCACCGTTCCCGTCATGGCCGCGGCGTTCCTGGTGGGCCTGATGCGCTGGTGGGTGTACGTGGGCGCGTCGCTGCGCCGGCTCGCGAGTCGGCTAGGGAGCCCGTTGGCGCCCGAGGACCTGCGGAGCACGCTGGCGGACGCGTTCGAAGACCCGTCCCTGGAGGTCGTGTACCGGCGCGCAGGCGCCTGGGGCAATGCCGAGGGGCAGACGTTGGCGACGCCGGCGCCCGGCTCGGGGCGTTGCCTGACCGAGATCGGGAACGGAGACCGGATCGTCGGCGGCGTAATCCACGACGCGGCGCTCCGATACGAGCGAGCATTCAGCGACGCCGCCGCCTCGTGCGTCCTGACGCTCGAGAGCCATCGCCTCGCGACGGAGACCGACCTGCTCCTGCGCGAGCTCCACGAGTCGCGTGCGCGAATCGCCGCCAGCGCTGACAACGAGCGCAGACGGATCGAGCGCGACATCCACGAGGGCACCCAGCAGCGCCTCCTCAGCCTGAAGATCCGGGTCAATCTCGCCGGGCGACCGGGCCAGGACCCCGCCGCCGCGACGGTCGCGCTGGGCGAACTGGCCAGCGAGGTCGATGCCGCCATCGCCGACGTCGGCTCGCTCGCACGCGGCACCTACCCCTACGTCCTCACCGACCAAGGGTTGGCCGCAGCGCTCGCCCTTGCGGCGGCCGACGCACCACTCACCACGACGGTGGTCGCCGAACCCGGGCGGCGCTACGCCGCGGAGATTGAGAACGCCGTGTATTTCTGCTGCTTAGAGGCTGTGAAAAACGCCTCAAAGTACGCCGGTGATGCCGCGGTGGTCCACGTCAGCGTCGCCGAGCACGACGACAGCGTCTGTTTCGACGTGCACGACAACGGCGCCGGGTTCGACCTCGACGCCGTGGCGGCCGGCATCGGACTGACCAACATCCGGGACCGCGTGGCCGCCGTCCGCGGACGCGTCACCATCGAATCGACACCCGGACGCGGCACCCACATCAGCGCCACCATCCCGCTCAGCCTGAGACACTGACCCAGGAGAGCCGACGAGGAGGTGCCGCGTGGCGGCGGACGAGGGGTACTTCGGCGAGGGCGTCGCGGCGGTCTACGACGAGCACTCGGCGAGCATGTTCGAGCCGGCGGTAGTCGGCCGGGCCGTCGATCGGCTCGCGGAGCTCGCCGGCGACGGCGGGGCGCTGGAGTTCGCGGTCGGCACCGGCCGGATCGCGCTGCCACTGGCCGAGCGCGGCGTGCGCGTCGTCGGCATCGACAACTCCGAGCCGATGCTGGCCCGGTTGCGAGAGAAGCCGGGAGCCGACCGGATCGAGGCCATGACCGGCGACATGGCGAAGACGCGCGTGGACGGCGACTTCGCGCTGGTCTACCTCGTCTTCAACACGATCTTCAACCTGACCGCGCAGGACGAACAGGTCGCGTGCTTCGAGAACGCCGCGGCGCATCTGCGCAGCGGCGGCCGGTTCGTGATCGAGGCGCGCGTCCCGGAGCTGCAACGGCTGCCGCTCGGGCAGACCGTCCTGCCGTGGCGCGCCGATCCGAGCGGCTTCTCCTACTACGTCTATGACGTCGTCACTCAGCGGCTGAGCGGCCAGCACTTCCACATCGACGGCGATCGGATCCAGCCGAGCCCGATCGAGATGCGCTACGCGTGGCCGGCCGAACTCGACTTGATGGCGCGCGTGGCCGGGATGCGGCTCGAGCACCGGTGGGCGGGATGGGGCGGCGAGCCGTTCACATCACTGAGCCCCGCGCACGTGTCGGTCTACGAGAAGCCCTGAGCCGCCCGGCGCTGTATCTTCGCGTCCATGAGGGTGCGCGACGCGATGACAGAACGGGTGCTCACGATCGCCCCGGACCGCAGCCTGCGGGACGCGGCGCAGTTCATGACCGAGAACAACGTGGGCGCGGCAGTGATCGTCGATCCCGAGCAGCCCGGCCCCGGGATCGTCACCGAGCGCGACCTCGTGCGCTCGCTCGGGTCGGGCGAGGACCCCGACCGCGAGGTGATCCGGGATCACCTGACGTCGCGGGCGACATTCGCCGACGCCGACTGGGACCTCCAGCAGGCGGCCGACGCGATGGCGAAGGGCGGCTTCCGCCACCTCGTCGTCATACACGACGGCCAGGTCGCGGGCATCATCTCGATGCGCGACATCATCCACGTGTGGCGGCCGCGCTGAGTTGAGCGCGCGGTCGGATTGCGCTGACGGTTGACAGGGGTAATGTGAACGCTAACATCACGCGCCATGGGCTCCAGCCCTGAAGCCACCCACGTCGTCGGCATCGACTTCGGCACGCTGTCGGGACGCGCGGTGGTCGTGCGGACAGGGGACGGCGCCGAGCTCGGCTCGGCGGTCTCCGAGTTCCCGAACGCCGTGATCGAGTGGGAGCTGCCGGCGACCGGTGAGCGACTCGCTCCGTTCTGGGCGCTGCAGGACCCCGACGACTATCGCGAGGTCCTGCGCACCGCGGTGCCCGCCGCCGTGAGCGCGGCGGGCGTCGACCCGGCGACGATCGTCGGCATCGGCACCGACTTCACGGCGTCGACGCCGATGCCCGTGCGGCGCGACGGCACGCCGCTGTGCGAGCTGCCGGAATATCGCGGCCGGCCGCACGCCTACCCGAAGCTCTGGAAGCACCACGCCGCCCAGGCGCAGGCCGAGCGGGTCACCGCGGTCGCGGCCGAGCGGGGCGAGTCGTGGCTGCCGCGCTACGGAGGCCGGATCTCGTCCGAGTGGCAGTTCGCGAAGGCCCTGCAGATCCTCGACGAGGATCCGGAGCTCTACGCGGCGATGGACCGCTGGATCGAGGGGGCCGACTGGATCGTCTGGCAGCTGTGCGGCGAAGAGACCCGCAACGTCTGCACGGCCGGCTACAAGGGGATCCACCAGGACGGCGAGTACCCCTCCGAGGACTACCTCGCCGCGCTCGACGAACGCCTCGCCGGCTTCGTGGCCGAAAAGCTCGAGCACCCGCTCGCCCCGCTCGGGGGTCGCGCCGGAGCGCTGACCGCGGAGGCGGCTGCGTGGACCGGGTTGCCGGAGGGCATCGCCGTCGCGGTCGGCAACGTCGACGCGCACGTGACGGCCCCCGCGGCCCGGGCGATCGAGCCCGGCCAGATGGTGGCCATCATGGGCACGTCGAGCTGCCACGTCATGAACCACGAGGCGCTCGCCGAGGTGCCCGGGATGTGCGGCGTCGTGCGCGGGGGCATCACGCCCGGCCTGTGGGGCTACGAGGCGGGCCAGAGCGGCGTGGGCGACATCTTTGGCTGGTTCGCGGAGCACCTCGTCGGGCCTCGGTACCACGAGGAGGCGGCCGAGCGCGGCCTCTCACTCCACGACCACCTGTCTCAGCTGGCGGCGGAGCAGGCGGTCGGCGAGCATGGGCTCGTGGCGCTCGACTGGCACAGCGGCAACCGCTCGGTGCTCGTGGACCACGAGCTCAGCGGCCTGATCGTCGGACTCACCCTGGGCACGCGGCCCCCCGAGGTCTATCGCGCGCTGGTCGAGGCGACGGCGTTCGGGGCCCGCAAGATCGTCGAGACCTTCGAGGCGGCCGGCGTGCCGGTCGAGGATTTCGTGGTCGCCGGCGGGCTGGTGAAGAACCCGTTCGTGATGCAGATCTACGCCGACGTCCTGCGGCGCCCGCTGCACCTCATCGGCTCCGACCAGGGCCCCGCGCTGGGCTCCGCGATCCACGCGGCGGTGGCCGCGGGCGCACATCCCGACATCGGCGCCGCATCGGCGGCCATGGGGAAGCAGGAGCGTGACGCGTACGCGCCGGATCCGGCGGCGGCCGACGCCTACGACCCGCTCTACGCTCACTACGCCCGCCTGCACGACCACTTCGGCCGTGGCGGCGACGACGTCATGCACCAGTTGCGCCGGCCGCAGGCGCCGAGCGAGCTCGTCACGTGACCGCGGGCGCTGCCGCGCGCCTGCACGGGATCGGTGACGTGCGCGTCGCCGAGGAGCCCGTGCGCGCGCCGGGCCCGGGGGAGACGCTCGTGCGCGTCGAGGCCGTCGGGCTCTGCGGCTCGGACCTGCACTGGTGGGAGGAGGGCGGCATCGGGGACGCACGGCTCACGGACCCGGTCGTCCCCGGCCACGAGTTCGCGGGCGTCGTCGAGGGGGGTCCGCTCGACGGCCGGCGGGTGGCCGTCGACCCGGCCGTGCACTGCGGGCGCTGCACGCGCTGCCTCGAAGGGCATCAGAACCTCTGCTCCAACGTCGTCTTCGCCGGCCACGGGACCTGCGACGGCGGCCTGCGCGAGTACCTGAGCTGGCCGACCGAGGCGCTGCATCCGCTACCCGTCGCGATGGATGGGATCACCGGAGCCCTGCTCGAGCCGCTGGGCGTGGCCATCTTCGCCGTCGACCTCGGTCACGTGCACCTCGGCACGGAGGTGGCCGTCATCGGGTGCGGTCCGATCGGGCTGCTGCTGATCCAGGTCGCACGTGCCGCGGGCGCCCGGGTCGTGCTCGCCGTGGAGCCGCTGGCGCACCGGCGCGCGGCGGCCGAGCGCGCC
>Ga0190275_10001182_pt1 | contig 19801 bp, 17 predicted proteins | sample Popmic550T_FD_133745 | JGI IMG/M metagenome (GOLD analysis project Ga0190275, IMG submission 133745) | Populus adjacent soil microbial communities from riparian zone of Yellowstone River, Montana, USA - 550 T | ecosystem: Environmental > Terrestrial > Soil > Riparian zone > Trees stand | place...
GACGCTTGTTTTCAGCCTCGATGAAGCAGCCATGCGCAACCTGCGGTGGTTGATCCTCGTCCTCATGCCGCTCGTCCCTGCCGTGATCGGGTTCGGCGTCTGGTGGCAACGCCGCACCTAGCGCGCGGCCCATTTCAATTTGCAGAACCGATGAAAACAAAGACGACGCTTATTTTGCTGGCGGTAGTGATCGCGCTCGGGCTCTACATCAAGTTTTACGAGAGCAAAGGGCCCAACACGGAGGAAGCCAGGCGCCAGGCGCAAAACGTCATCAATTTCGAGCGGGACGCGCTCGAAGGGATTGTGATCCTGAACGGCGACGACAAGATTGAGCTGCGCAAACAGGACCAGAAATGGCGAATCGAAGCGCCGTTCAAGGACCAGGCTGACCGCGGCATCGTCGAAAATCTTCTGGCCGATCTGGATGCCTGGCCGAAACACGATTCCATTCCGGCGAGCGAAATTGCGAAAGACAAGAACCGGCTGGAGGAATTCGGCCTGAGCAAAGGGAAGCTGAAGCTGAAGTTGCTCGGGAAAGATGCGCCGCCCGAGATCACATTTGGGAACGACACAGCGCTGCAGGGCCGGATGTATGTGCGCGTGGGCAATGACAGCGATGTGATTATCGCGGCGCAAACTGTCCGGAACGACATCGCGAAAAAGCCGGAGGAATTTCGCGACAAGAAGCTGACCGACCTGGCGACCGCGCAAGTGACGCGCGCGCTGCTCAAGACCGCGGCCGGCGAAATGGAAGTCGAGAAAAAGGGGGATCACTGGGAAATCGTCAAGCCGCTCAAAGCGCGCGGCGACGATCAGAAAATCAACGATCTGCTCGCGCAGGTGACGACCGCCCAGATCCAACAATTCGTCGCGGAAGATCAAGGCGATCTCCGGCCCTATGGCCTGGCGGAACCGCGCGGCTCGATCACGCTTTTCTCGGGGGAGGACAAAACCGGGCAGACGCTCCAGATCGGCGGCGTGCCCGAAAAGGAAAAGGAGCAGGTCTATGTGCGCTTCACCGCGCGCAATGCTGTTTACACCTTGCCGAAAAAGATTGAGGAGCTCCTGGCGGTGAAGCCGGCCGATCTGCGCGATCGCCATCTCGTGCGGGTCGATACGAACATTCTCGACCGCATTACCATCGATGCGCCTGGAAAAGGCAAAACGGTCCTGGCGCGGAAGGACGAAAATTGGACGATCGCGAGCCGCAATAATCAGCCGGCGAACATGGGCGAGGTCATGCGTTTACTGAATGTGCTAAAGGCCGAGCAGGTCACAAAATTTGTCGACGATGTCGCGTCGGACCTGCCGAAGTACGGGCTCGATAAGCCGCAACTACGGGTGACGCTAAGCTCCTACGCTTCGGAGAACACCCCCGAGAGCACTGCGGGCGAGCAGCCGTTCGCCACGATCGCCTTCGGGAAAGTCGAAGGCGACAACGTTTTCGCGCGGCTGGGCGATGAGCCGTTCATCGTCGCGGCGCGGCGCGGTTTGCTCGAGAGCATTTTGGCCGATCCGTTGCAATGGCAGGAGCTGGCCATCTTCCGGTTCAAGCCGGACGAGGTGCACAAACTCACAGTCGCGACGGATAAGGAATCGGCGCTCGTCCGAAACGAGAACAAGGAGTGGACCTGGGTGAATGGGAGCGAACCGATCAATCAGGTGAATGTGCAATCGTTGCTGAACACGCTCACGGTTCTGCGAGCGATGCGGTGGGCGGGGGCGACGAACCCGGCGCACGGACTCGATAAGCCGCAGATCACGATCACGTTCACCACTTCGCCCGACGACAAGGCTGTCCACAAATTGATGATCGGCGCCTCGGCTGGCGAAGGCATGTGGTTCGCGCGAACGGAAGAACGCGAAGGAACTTTCGTGATCAGCAATCCGGATTTCAACGCGCTCCGCTTGCCGCTGGTCGCATTGCCAGCGCCTTCGCCGACGCCGGGCGCGACAGCGTCGGTTGCGCCTTCTCCTTCTGCTTCGCCGGCGCCCTAAGCCCTGTAGCCGCTTCGCTATGCGAAGCGAGACCAGCGGTGCCACAACCCCGCGCCGCCCACAGGGCGGCGGCTACAGGTGAGCAATGTAAATCGTCGCGATGCCACCGGTGAGGGGTTCGGCAGACGTGTTCGAAAATCCATTTTTCTCCATGAGCTCGATCATTTCTCCGCCGCTGGGAAATTTTTCGATCGATCCGCCGAGATAATCGTAGGCGTCCCTTTGGCCAGTGACGACCGAGGCCAGCAGGGGCAGGCAGCGGTGCAGATAGAAACGATAGACCGGCCGCAGCGCTCCGGACGGCAGCGAAAAATCGAGAACAAGCAGATGCCCTCCGCCACGCAACACGCGAGACATCTCACGAAGGGCCGCGCCCCAATCCGCCATGTTGCGCAAGCCGAACGCGACCGTTACGCAATCGAACGATCCGGCTTCGAAGGGAAGTTGGAGAGCGTCGGCCAAAATGGTTTCACGGACCCCTTTGCGTCTGGCCACCTCCAGCATTTCCGGCGAGAAATCGGCGGCAACGATCGTCGCTTTCGGCAACCGGCGCTGAAGAGCCAGCGCGAGATCGCCACTGCCCGTCGCAAGATCGAGTAGGCGCTGTGGTTGCCAGGCTTCGATAATTTTCGCCGCGCGCCGGCGCCACAGGAAATCGGCGCCGCCACTCAGAACGTGATTGGCCAGATCGTAACGCTGCGCGATCCGGCCAAACATCGCGCGGACCGCCTGAGGATCGCGCGAGAGGTCTTTCCCAACCAACGAGCGTGGCGCGGTCTTCATCCTTCAAGGAGCGGCGGTTTGAAACCGCCGTTGTCTTTTAGGTCGGCGATTGCAAATCGCCGCTCCTTGAGGCGCTCTCACCGGCGCTACTCCAGGGGCGGCTCGACGTTTTCTTCTTCGCGCGGGACCAGCCTGTTCTTCGCGATGAGGCGCGTGCACGTGTTCCAGCGGAGCAACGCGTCATCGTTGCCCGGCGGTCGGACCGCTTCGGCTTTTTCAAACCAACTCATCGCTTCGCGCAGACCATCGTAAGCGTAGTAGCTCGAGCCGGGCGTGCCTTGCTCGAGCTTCGCTTTCGCACGCCGTTCGGCCAGGATGCCGGAGTAATAGGCACGGTCGTAATCGCCTTTCAGCCGCGAGAGGAGCTCCTTCGCCTGCGTGTCGCTCACGCCGTAACCTTTCCCGAACCGATCCGTGATCGCGAGCAGCAGAGTGATCAGCGCCGTCTGGTTTTCCGGGTCGGCGCACAAGACATCGAGACAAATGCTTTCGGCTTCGCCAGGCTCGTTGAGCAGGCGATAACGTTCCGCCTTTTCCAGCGCCGCTGGGATCGCTTCTGGCGAAAGTGGTTTCAGCTCGGACATGGCTTCGCGCGTGATTCGTAAATCGTTACGTCGTTACATCGAGAAAGAGAAACTGATTCACGTTTCACGAATTACGATTCAACCCTTCCCTTCAACTTCCTCCAAATCCACCCGAGCGGATCGTAAAATTCATCCACCACCCGCTCCTTCAACGGAATGATCGCGTTGTCGGTGATCTGAATGTTCTCCGGGCAAACCTTCGTGCAACATTTCGTGATGTTGCAGTAACCGATGCCGTGCGCTTGGCGCAATTCCGGGACGCGATCTTCAGTGTCGAGCGGATGCATCTCCAGCGCCGCGACGTAGATCAAAAACCGCGGGCCGATAAACTCGTCGTGCTTCCGGTGATCGCGCAGGACGTGGCAGACATCCTGGCAAAGGAAACACTCGATGCATTTCCGGAATTCCTGGACGCGATCGATGTCTTCCTGTCCCATCCGCCAGGTGCCATCCGCCGCATCGGGTGCGCGCGGCTTGAATTTCTTGATCTTTTTCTTCACCTCAAAATTCCAGGAGACGTCCGTGATCAAATCCTTCAGGAGCGGGAACGCTTTGATCGGCTCGATGGTGACCGGCTTGTCGAGCGGGAGATCGTTGAGCCGCGACATGCACATGAGCTTCGGCATGCCATTGACCTCCGCGGAACAGGAGCCGCACTTGCCGGCCTTGCAATTCCAGCGGCAGGCCAGATCGTTCGCCTGCTTCGCCTGGATGTCGTGCACCGCGTCGAGCACGACCATGCCTTCGGAAACTTCCGTCGAATAATCCTCGAACGCGCCGCCCTTCGCGTCGCCGCGCCAGATTCGGAAGGTGGCTGTGCTCATGAAGCTTGGTGTGACTTTGCGCCTCCGTTGCTGTCATCCCGAGTCGCGCAGACGACGAGGGACCTCTCAGGCGGTCTGCATTCACACAAACTGCCGAAGACCGGGTGCGCCATGGTGATCTTCGTGGATCGCAATGGCGGACTTGCGTGACCTGCTTTGCGACTGCGAGGTCCCTCGCCGTCTGCGCGGCTCGGGATGACACTGTGGTTCGTCGAGCTCATTTCATTTCCTCGATCACTTCTCTGAGATAGTCGGGCATTTCGCGCAACGGTTCCAACCGGATTTGCATTGAGCCATCAGCGGTTCTTGAAATGATCGTGTTCACTTTTCCGAACGCGTCGTCTTTGTCCGGATAATCTTCGCGGAACTGAGCACCACGGCTTTCCTTTCGCTCCAGGGCGGCGCGGGTCACCGCTTCGGAAACCGTCAGCAGATTTTTCAAATCGAGCGCGGTGTGCCAGCCGGGATTAAATTCGCGGTTGGCCAGCGCCGCCACTTTCCCGGCGCGCTGCCAAAGTTTTTCGAGGCCAGCCAAAGCGCGCTGCATTTCTTCTTCGGTCCGGACGATTCCGACCAACTCCTGCATCATCTCCTGCAAATCGTATTGAACCTGATACGGACTTTCGCCTTCTTTGTTCGCGGCGCGATCGAATGGTTCCAATGCCGTCCTGGCAGCTTCATCCACCGCGGCGTTATCGATCGTTCCGAGCTGGTTCTCCTGGGCAAACTTCGCGGCAAATTCTCCGGCGCGCTTTCCGAACACCAAAAGATCCGAGAGCGAATTCCCGCCCAGCCGATTGGCTCCGTTAATTCCCGCCGCGCATTCGCCGCAGGCGAACAATCCCGGCACTCCCGACATCTGGGTATCGGAATCGACCCGGATTCCGCCCATGACGTAGTGCGTCGTCGGCCCCACTTCCATCGGCTCCCGGGTGATGTCGATGTCCGCCAGCTGTTTGAACTGGTGATACATGCTCGGCAGCTTCCGCTTAATGTAGTCCTCGCCGTTCGAAAGCTTTTTCTTGATCCAGGCGATGTCGAGAAACACGCCGCCGTGCGGACTCCCCCGCCCCGCCTTGATCTCGCGCACGATGCAGCGCGCCACGTGATCGCGAGTCAACAGCTCAGGCGGCCGGCGCGCGTTTTTGTCGCCCTGGCAATAACGCCACCCTTCCTCTTCGTTGTCGGCGGTCTGCGTTTTGTAGTTGTCGGGGATGTCGTCGAACATGAAGCGTTTGCCTTCGTTGTTCGTGAGGATGCCGCCTTCACCGCGCACGCCTTCGGTGACGAGAATGCCGCGAACGCTTGGCGGCCAAACCATCCCGGTGGGATGAAACTGGATGAACTCCATGTCGATGAGCTCGGCGCCGGCGTGATACGCAAGCGAATGCCCATCGCCGGTGTATTCCCAGCTGTTGCTCGTAATTTTGTACGCGCGCCCGATCCCGCCTGTCGCCAGCACGATCGCCTTCGCGCGAAAGATGATGAAGCGGCCGCGTTCGCGATCGTAACCAAAAGCGCCGACGACTCGTTCGCCCTCTTTTAGCAGCGTTAGGACGGTGCGCTCCATGTGGACATCGATGCCTTGATGCACGCCGTGGTCCTGGAGCGTGCGAATCATCTCCAGACCCGTGCGATCTCCCACGTGCGCGAGGCGAGGATACTTGTGCCCGCCGAAATTCCGCTGGAGAATGCGGCCGTCTTTCGTCCGATCGAAAACCGCGCCCCACGCTTCCAGCTCACGGACGCGGTCGGGCGCTTCCTTCGCGTGGAGTTCCGCCATTCGCCAATTATTGACGTACTGCCCGCCCCGCATCGTGTCGGCGAAGTGGACCTTCCAGTTGTCGCGATCGTCCACGTTCGCCAGGGCTGCCGCGATGCCGCCCTCGGCCATGACGGTGTGCGCCTTGCCCAGAAGAGACTTGCAAACCAGACCAACGGAAACGCCGGCGGCCGAAGCCTCGATCGCCGCGCGCAGCCCCGCGCCACCCGCGCCGATTACGAGAACGTCGTGCTGGAAGGTTTCGTACTCGGGCATGAGGTTTTACTCGCGATAAACGCGATGGTCTCCGATGTCGATGCTCACAATGGTACTTTTTGTCAGATAGAAAAGCGCACGCAAATCCGCCTCAATCCAGACTGAATAGATTGTGCGCCCCAATCGCGCTGAGAGCCCATGAATTTTATGCGTGCGCAATCTTGGATCGAATGGGTCAGCTTTAAAAATAGCGAAAGCGTTCTTCGCCGACGCTTTTTGAGATCGATTCAGGTTTTTTAGAGGCTCTCCTAAAGGAAGGCGTCGCCGCGTAGCGGTATCTCACGTCCGAATCTAATTCCTGGAGGGCATCATCGAAATCGATTAATTCTCCGCGTGCCGCCTCAGCCAAGCTCTCCCGGAGCGATTCCGGAACATTCTCGAGTTCGCTCAGCTTTTGGAAAAGCCTCCGACGCTCCTCGATCGGCAATTGTTCGATCTTCTCCAGAATCTCGATGGCGCTCATAAACAAATCATAACGGCGGACCGCGGCCCTTCAAAGGTCAAAAAAGTCGCCAATCATGCCAGATGCCCATCGAGCAGAGGCGCACGTAAAGATCGCTGAAGCCGACCCAGAACAGGCTGAGCCATGCCCACATCATGTGGCGGCGGTTGAAGCAGCTCACACAGCGATACGCCTGGTAGCAGCCAGGCGAGCGTGAAAGTTGATCGCGAAAGCCGCCGATCAAATGCCGGAGCGCGTGGCAGCCGAAGGTAAAGCCGCCGAGCAGGACGACATTGAGCGCGAGCACGAGCGTGCCGACGCCCATTCCGAAGGAAGTTTTCCCAGTGGCAGGATCGAGGAACCAGAGTGCCTTCCAGACATCGATCGAGAGAACGACGATGAACAGAATCGCGAGATAGAGAAAATAGCGGTGCACGTTCTGCATGATCAACGGAAACGAGCGCTCGCCGAGATAGGACTTTCGCGGTTCGCCGACGGCGCAGGCGGGCGGATCGGCCCAAAACGCTTTGTAATACGCGCCGCGATAATAGTAACAGGTGAGCCGCAATCCGCCCGGCGCCCATAGAATCAGCAATGCGGGGGAAAAGAGAAGCCAGCCCGGCCACCATGCCGGTTTCGGGCCAAACCAGCTATGCGACGACTCGCCGAAAAGTTCCGGCGAATAGAACGGCGAGAGATAAGGCCCGGAGTAATAATGGTTTCCCTGGAAAGCGGCCCAGGTGGAGTAAACGATGAAAGCGGCGAGCCCGAGGAAGATGAGGAGCGGTTGTGTCCACCAAAGATCGACGCGCATTGTTTGTCCGAATCCGCGTGGCGCCGTGGTGGTTTGTGCTTGAGCCATGATTAAAACTCCGCCGTTTAGATAGCGACGGCGTTCGCGCATTTCAAGGAAAGTTCAAATGGTAGGGAAGCCGGACGGCGCAGCGCGCCGTCCCTACCAAGAAAATCAGCGCAACGGCTCGGTTGTCGGCATGCCTTGCGTCGGCGGCGATGGGATTGGTTCGAACCCGGCGAACATCGTTCCCGATTCAGGGACCGTGTTCAGCGGGACGCAATCGCAGACTGCGCCGAACTTGTCCCACATCGCCAGCACCCGCGGATTCTGGTGCGCCTCTTCGATCGCTTCATGCGATTTCCATTCCGAGACCTCGATGATCGTGCCGTCCTTCGCGCGCATGATCACGGGCACGCGATCGCTCACGAGACCTTCCTTGCGCAACGTCGGCACGCGGTTCCGGACGATTTCCAATAGTTCCGCCTCGCTCCCGGGCTTCGGCCGATAGGCTACGATAACAATGATGCCTGCCATAGCCGCGCAGTTTACCGCTTCGCGCCTTGCGACTCGACAAAAACTTTCGCCCGCCTTTAAGCTCGGCGCCAACCAACCGAGGAGCTTCCATGGCTACGAAAGATCCACGAATCGACGCTTACATCGCGAAATCCGCTCCCTTCGCGAAACCGATCCTGAAGCACTTGCGAAAAGTGGTGCACGCCGGTTGCCCCCAGGTCACCGAGACCCTCAAATGGTCGATGCCTCATTTCGATTACAAGGGCGTGATGTGCGGGATGGCGGCGTTCAAGGAGCATTGCTCCTTTGGATTCTGGAAGGAGTCACTCGTTTTGGGACCGGGCAAGACTTCGGAGAAGGATGGGATGGGCAGCTTCGGCTGCATCAAGTCGATGAAAGATTTGCCTAACGAGAAGACGCTGGTTGGCTACGTGAAGAAAGCCGCGGCGCTCAATGAAGCGGGCATCAAGGCGCCGGGCCGGACGGCGCCGAAGAAGCGGGAACCAATCGAAATGCCGGATGATTTTGGCGCGGCCCTGAAGAAAAACGCGAAGGCGCGAAAGAGCTTCGACGCGTTCGCGCCGAGCAAGCGGCGCGAATATCTCGAGTGGATCACGGAGGCAAAACGCGAGGAGACGCGCAAGCAGCGCCTCGCCACCTCCCTCCAGTTGCTGGCGGAAGGCAAACCGCTCCATTGGAAATACCAGCCGGCGAAGAAATAGGACGGCGGCAGCTACAACGCCGCGGGCTGGCGGTAATCGGCCGTCTCGCTGGTCAAACCCGTAGCCAGGCATTCCGGGCAAAGCCGAAGATCTGGGTTCGCTCGTTCGGCGGTTTCCGAGACGAGAAAAAGTTTGTGGCAGGGATCGTGAAGACAATTCACGAACCGGCTCGTCGCGTCGCCAGTATGCGCGCAACGCCCGAGCTGCCGGAGGCCTTGCTCGACCCGCACCGTCATCCGCTGATCGAAGACGAAACATTCGCCCAGCCAGTGTTCGTTCCCAAACTCTTCCTGATAGCTGACGATTCCGCCCTGCAGTTGATGGATGTGCTGAAATCCGCGCCTACGCAAAAGGGCTGACGCCTTTTCGCAGCGAACGCCCCCGGTGCAATACATCAGGATGTGCTTCCCTTTCAACGCCTCGAGCTTCTCGACGTAGCCAGGCAGCTCCCGGAAATGTTCGATCTCGCAAACGATCGCATTCTCGAACTTGCCGGCGTCGGTTTCGTAACGGTTGCGCACGTCGAGCACCACCGCGTTGGGATCGTTCTCCATCTGCTCCTTCCAGGCAGCCGGGCTGAGCTGGTTGTCGCGATCGGGCGCCAGGTCGCCGGCGTTGAGGGTAACGATTTCCTTTCGGACTTTGACCACGAGTTTCGGGAACGTGCCGGCATCGCCCGCGCTAAGCTTGAAGGTGATGTCGCTAAACCGCGCGTCTCGCTTGAGAGCGTCCATGTATTGGTCGATTGAGGCGCGAGGACCCGCGAGCGTGCCGTTGATCCCTTCAGTCGCGATCAAAACCCGGCCTTTTAATCCCAGCTCCACACAGAGCTCCCGCTGCGCCGCCGCAAACTCGGCGGGATCGGCCACCGCGACATATTTGTAAAAGAGAATGACTGGAAATGCCTCGCTCATGTCCGGATGCACCTTACGATAGGGGGCGCGCGCGCCCAAATCCGGCGTGAAGCCTTCGTTCCCAGCGCGCGGTGGAAGCAGGCCGTTCCAGATAAATCGCCGCTTTTGAGCCTTGACCGGTTGGCGAACCATTTGCCATTCTCGCTTCTCCCCGTGAACAACGTAAACGAGGAAACTGCAAGAGCAGGCGCGCCCCTGGCAAAAACAAATCCGCGGCGCTATTGGCTACTCGCCTGCGCGTTCGTTGCGCTCGGCCTCGTTGTCGAGAGGTCTGCGGCGGGCCACCGCGAACACGAAAACCGCGACATCTGGTTCGTCCATGCCACCGATCCACACCTCTTTATCCCGCCAGGGAAAGCCGGCAGAGACGAGCAACAAAGGCAAAATCAGGAAACCCTTTCCGACCTGCTGAAATACATCGGTACACTTTCGGAGGGTAATGGCCCGCCCGCCTTTCTGGTTCTCACGGGCGATTTGGGAGTGGATCCATGCGACATTCGCCAGGCTGGAAATCAACCGAGCGCGGCCCGCCCAACGCCGACACCAACGCCGACACCGACACCGGCGGTCCATCGGAGCGCGACGCCCGCACCTGAAGCAGGCGAAACGGTCAAGCAAGATGCTCTTTCGGTGGAGGATTGCCTGAAGGTTGTTCCGGAGCAGCGCGCCAACCAAGTCACGGTCACAGCGAAGATATTAGGCCAAAGCCCGGTCCAGGAAATTTATCTGATTGCCGGCAACAACGACATCGCGGCGGAATCCGCAGGGGACCCGGCGCTAAAATATTTCAATGACTTCATCCAGGATGTGCAGAAGGAGCTCATTAAGAACAAGAGCCGCGTTAATCTGCACAACCTGACGCGTTGCTATACTTCAGGCGAAGCTGCCGGATCATGCTATGCGGACATTCCGCATAGTGCCTTTCGCCTCATTGGATTTCCCTCCTACTCTTTTAAGAACAGCGATGAGAAAGCGCAGGCGGCACACTTCCAGAAGTTCCGCCGGCTCCTGGAAGATTCCGACAAGCAGGGGATGAAATCCCTGGTAATCACGCATTCGCCTCCAATGGATGATCCATTTGCCTTGGCCCAACAGCGCTACGTCCATCCCAAGGCCACTCCGACCGCTCCCCCAAGAGCCACGCCGACTCCGACCGCACCGCCAAGAGCCACGCCGACTCCGACCGCAACGGCGAGCGCAACGCCAACAGCTCCGAGCGCAACGCCAACAGCTCCGAGCGCATCCGTCGCACCCGCCGAGACTGCGACCTCGGCCGAAACGGCAACTCCGGTAGCTACGGCAACTCCGGCCGAAACGGCGACCCCGGTAGGAACAGCAACTCCGGCAGGAACGGCTACGCCAGCCGAGAAAACAAAAAAGGCGCAGACGCAAACGGACAAATCGTCTTCCGTGTCGATCTGGAACGTAAGTGAGCAGTTGCTCGACGAATGGCAGAAGGTGGTCACCTCGGACTCAATGGAGGGCGTATTCGCGGGTCATGTCCATGATTCGCACAAGGAGATTTACCGCCGACCGTATGCGTGGTCGAGCGGCAACCCGGCGGCGTTTGGCAAGCTATTCCTGGCTCCGCCGCTGGCGGTGAAGAATCAGGATGCTTCGCCTATTCAGGCGCGTGGCTTTTCGCTGGTCCACCTGCAACCTGACCGGATTGAGTCGCGATTGTTTTGGTACGACTCCGAAACGCGTGCGTTTACTTCCGAGGCCAAGCCCAAACCTCGGTTCGAGCGGCGCGGTTTCTGGCGGAAATGCTCCCAGGACTCACGCGATGCTGTAAAATGGCTCTGGAATCTCGACAGCGGCAACGAGCTCGAACGCATGGCCGTATTGCTCATCGCGTTTTTGACCGCATTCCTCACCATCATCGCAATCTGGCAAATCCCGCCCCCGGACGACCCATTTCCAGAGGTCAAGAAAGCCGCCCCGGGCGACGCGAAACCCGCCCAGCCCCCAACTCCCCCGTCGGATTCGTCACCTTTCTCGAGCCGGTTTGGAAAAACGGTGATTGCCGGCCTGGCCGGGCTCATTGCGGCAGAAGTCACGAAGACGCTTGGAAACCAGGCACCATCCCCAAACACAAGATGGTTTTACATCGTCTGGTTCATTCTCTTCTTCTTCTTTTTGCTGCTCTCTCTCAATCTTTGGCGCGCCGTCGTGGAAGCGTTGCGTTCTCGTTTCGCCATCATTTACTACCCTTTGCCGCGGGCACGGGAACCGTTTCCTGACAAGGAGTCCGATGATGAGGACTTCCGCAGATTTGGGCGATGGCTGGGATATCGATTTTACGCCTTCTTGCACTGGCTAAAATCGTGGTTGGGGGTGCCGCTGCTCACCTTCGCGGATACTTTTATCAGCCTTATTCAAGGCAAAAACCAAACGACGACGAAGGTGTTTTCCGAAAAGATCGTCGATCAACAACGCAACGTGTTGCGGGTCGCAAAAGAAATTCGCGAACAACTAAACAGCGTCATCCTCGGATACTTGAGCAATAACCCCCCCGGTCGAAGAATCGATCCGAAAGACGTGCGAGTTAACGTAACCGTCCTTTCCGCCGACCGAACCAATGTCTTCTATATCTCGAAGCACCGCGACAGTTCGCAATTGTCTTTCCCGAAGCGTTCGGTGGCGTGGCTATCGGTGTTCACCGGGAAAATTCGCTGGCACAAGCAGAGCTACGACAAAGCGAATTTGCCCAAACCAATTATATTGTTTGATAACAGTGGTGGGACGATCCCCGACGAGGTTGCACAGATCCCATTGAGTAGCTATTACCAGCCGCGAGGCGGGGATTATGAGGCGTTCGTAGTGTTTCCGGTGCCGTTGTCGCAACGGGGTTTGGAAAGCGAGTATGTAAAGGGGGCGATCCAAATCTCATTCAGCCGCGAAAGCGACTTCGACCTCATCTGGTCGTTCAAATGGACTCCCGAGGAGATTAAGGAAAACGCCACCGCAGAGGTGGACGCGAAAATCAAGGCGGCCACCACCCCGGCGGAGCAACAGCAATTGCAACAAACACGCGATGCGGACATACAAGCCAAGATAACAGCCGCATCCGCAAATCCCCCAGACCGCGATCCGGTCGCGGGTCACCAAAAATATCAAACCGAGGAACGCATGCTTACGACACCTTGGTGCACCGACCCCGAAGTGCGCGCTGTTCTCTACACATCCTTAAGGGTGCTCGGTGAGGTGTTGCGCGGGTTTAACGAGAATATTTATAGAAATATAGCGAAGTCCGAACAGCCAGACTGAGCCCCCTGCCGCATTGCCCGTAAGATTCGTTGCGGCTCGGGATTAATGAGTCCCCCCAGGCTCCGCACTGCTGAGGTGCAACCATGGGCGTAGATGCTTTATTTACCCATATGTCTTCCGCTGGTCAGAAAAGAGAGACGCTGGCGACTTCGTCGGGCAACGACGCCGAGATGCAGCGCGTCAGCGAGCTCAGCGAGCACGCCCTCGCCGTCCTCGAGAAGCGTTTCCTGTTGCGAGATGAGTGCGGTCAGCTGATCGAAGATCCGGCGGGTTTGTTTCGCCGGGTGGCGCGGGCCATCGCGGCGATTGACGACGTCGCAGGCGGTTTCCGGCGCGAAGAGTCCGAGGAAACCTTTTTTGGACTGATGACCTCGCTCAAGTTTCTGCCGAATTCGCCCACTCTGATGAACGCCGGCACGCCCCGTGGTCAATTAGCCGGCTGTTTCGTCCTGCCCGTCGAGGATTCGATGGAGTCGATCTACGGCACTCTGCGGGATGTCGCCCTCATTCAAAAAAGCGGTGGCGGCACTGGTTTTTCGTTCTCTCATCTCCGCCCTCGGGGGGATTACATCGGCTCGACGCGCGGAGTGTCGAGCGGGCCGGTCTCATTCATGCGGCTCTACGATTATTCGACCCAGATCAATCGTCTCGGCGGGACGCGTGCCGGAGCAAACATGGGGATACTTCGGCACGATCATCCCGACATTCACGATTTCGTGAATGCCAAGAAAGATCCGGAAAGCCTTCCATCATTCAACATCTCCGTGATGGCGACCGATGAGTTCATGCAGGCCGTCCAGGCAGGCGGCGACGTTCCGCTGAGGTTTCCGTCGAGTAACGGCGAGCGGCCGGGGGTAATCCGGGGCAAAACCAGCGCTACGGCACTTTTCGATGAGATTGTCCTGAATGCCTGGCAAACCGGAGATCCCGGCCTGCTCTTCTACGATCCCATAAACGCTGGCAATCCGACACCGCAGCTTGGCCCGATCGAAGCGACAAACCCATGCGGCGAACAACCGTTGCTTCCCTATGAGTCATGCAACCTTGGCTCCATCAACGTCGCGAGATTCGTGACCGGCGGCCCCATCGATTACGAAGAATTGCGCACGACCGTGCATCACGCCGTTCATTTTCTCGACAATGTGCTGGACGCAAATTCCTACCCGGTCGAAGCCGTGCGCGAAGTCACCCTGGGGAACCGCAAGATTGGATTGGGAATCATGGGATTTGCCGATTTACTCGTGGAGCTTCGTATCCCCTATGCTTCAGCGCCGGCCATAGCTCTGGCCGAAGAATTGATGAGCTTCATCCAGGAGCACGCAAAGCTGGCGTCATCGGAGCTGGCCCGGAAACGCGGCCCTTTCCCGAACTTTTCCAACAGCCGCCTCGCCACTACTCCGCGGGCTCCTTTCCGCAACGCCTGTGTGACATCCATCGCGCCAACCGGAACGATCAGCTTGCTGGCTAACTGCTCGAGCGGGATAGAGCCGTTTTTTGCCTTGAGCTATCGCCGCGAGGTCATCGGTGCGACGAAGACGATTGATGTCCATCCGGCGTTGCTGGGGATGCTACGTTCGGAAGCGTCCGATACGGAACCGTTGTTAAGGCGGCTACGCTCGAGTGGCCGGCTCGACAGCCCTTTGGTTTCTCCTGAATTACGCGCCCTTTTTCCCACCGCGCACGAGATCGCTCCCGAGTGGCACATTAAAATGCAGGCGGCATTTCAGAAATACATCGACACCTCCGTAAGCAAAACCATCAATCTTCCCAACAGCGCCAGGCCGGAAGCGGTGGCGGAGGCTTACCAGCTTGCGTTCGAGACAGGCTGCAAAGGCGTCACGGTGTTTCGGGACGGATGCAAGGCGCAACAGGTGCTTCGCGCGGGTCTGGAGGCAGACCCGGGTCTCGATGCAGAGCATTGTCCGGAATGCGGCAATCCGCTGGTCATGCAGGGAGGTTGCCGGAATTGTCCGTCTTGCGGCTACAGCATTTGCACGATATGAACCTTCAGCATCACGTAAGATGAATTTTTACAACAAAAGTGAGCGAGAATTCACGCGGCCTCACCAGGAAGAGATCGATATGGTCTTTTCAGGGATTGATTGTGTTTTGAACGATGAACGGGCGATCTACTGCAGTTGCGAGCTCACCACCGGGGCGAGACTTTATGCGGCGTTGCGCGAGCATAAAGTAAAGACTGCGCCGGAGCTGAAAGAGAAATTGGGTAAGGAGTGGTTCAGCGCCAAAATCTTCGATGCGAATGTAAAACTCGGTAAGGAATTTGCCCAATGCGTGCGCAACCGTCTCACTGATAAAACGCTCGTGATTACCCCCGGACCCTTCATGGCGCCGACCTGGACCCAGCCCGAATACCTCTTTTTCTGGGAGACGCTTCTACGCACACGGATCAAGGCCGGGTGCTTCAACCGGAACTGGCAATTCAGCAACGGATGCACTTTTGAATTCACGGTCGCAGTGGATGAGGGCCTTCCGACCCTGGATCACAACGGTGAGCCCCTCGACCTCGAATCCGGGATCCAGCTGATAGAAACGGCCACTCGCGAGCTCGAAAGCGACGGATTCGATACATCCACGCTGCGTCAGAATCTCGAGCGGCTCCACGCCATCCAATCGCGGACGGGCGCATTGTCCCCGGCGTAGCTGGAAACAGGAAGTGCTCACGAGAGGAGTCGAACCTCCACGGGTTTCCCCATACGGTCCTGAGCCGTACGCGTCTGCCATTCCGCCACGTGAGCTTGTCGGGGAGCGGTTGCTAAGGTGCGCGCCGGGCGGGTCCGCGCAAGCGCAAAGCGGTCACGAGCGGCGCTTCTTTCGCGCGCGCTCTTCGATCTGGTTGGCCTGGCGCGCTTTGCCGAGCGAGCGCAAAAGATCGGCGTAGTTCGACGCGACGATCTCGTAGTCTTCCGGCGGTTTGTCGGTAGCGGCTTCCCAGGTTTTGATGGAGGCCCGATAAAGTTCCGAGGCGCGCGCGTAATCACCGTTCGAATGATAGACGACAGCCAGGTTGCATTTCGATTGCGCGATATCGGGATGGGTGGGCGGATGAAATTTTTCCCGGATCGCCAGGGCGCGCAGATGGGTTTTCTCGGCCTCGGCGAAACGCCGTTCGTTGGTGTAAAAAACAGCGAGGTTATTCAGGACCGAGGCCACGTCGGGATGTTCGGGGCCGAGCTGTTTTTCGTAAATATCGAGCGCGTGAAGGTAATATGGCTCGGCGGCTTTTTGCCGGCCGGTCTTGCGGTAGATGAGCGCGACGTTGTTCAGGATTGTGCCGAGATCGGAATAAGGGATGTCCGGCAGGCGGGCGCCGGCCTTGAACGCGGACTCATAATATCCGAGCGCGGCTTCGGTCTCGCCAAGATTATCGCAAACGAATCCCAGCCGCCGAGATGAGCGAAAAAGGGCGCGATCATCCACCGGCTCCGCCTTTTCCAAAAATCCGTGCGCTTTGACGAGATACGGTTTGGCCGCGGCGCGGTCGCCGTTCTGGTCGTGCAACTGGCCGAGCTTTTCCAGGCTCAGCGTGTAGGAAGGATGGCCGGGGTCGAACGCGCGTTGGGCAAGGGTGAGAGATGTCTCAGCGACCCGGATCGCTTCCGGGAGCCGGTTGCTGGCGCGAAGCATGTCGAGCTTGTCGTTGAGAATTCCCCACAACTTTTCGTCGCCCTTCATCGCGCATTACCAACCCTCGCTCAATTGGCTGACCAGTTGCTTGGCCATTTCCTCCGCCGCCAGGGGCAGGGCCTGGCGTTCATCCGTGCTGACATCGGAGCCGACGAAGAAGCTGGTGTTGCCGGAGGCCCCGCCGGCGGAGAGCGGTTTGCCGTCTCGCCCGACCAGGCTGTATCGCACCGAAAGATTGAGATTAAACTCGGTGGTTGAAAGAACATTGCCGCGCACAGAGCGCGCCGGGTTGCGCCCGACCGCAACGATTTCGGCCTTCAAAACCGCGTCCGCCTGGCCTTCGCTGCCAATCCGGAAGGTGCCGTCCTGTTGAAACTGTTTGATGACGGTGCCCGTAACCAGCGCTTCGATGCGCGGCACGAGCGTCGTGTTGGCGAACGTCGGCACGGCGATGGTTTTGATGTGGCTCAGGTGGGCCGGAGTCGCCGGCCCCAAACGATAACCGGCGCAACCGCCGACAAGGAGAGCCAGCAACAAACTGGAAATCGCCTTTTTCACTCAGGAGTCGGCGATGGGGTCGATTCCGAGGAAGGCGGCGCTGTCGTCGAGTCGGGCAAAAGTGAAGCGGGCGGGGGCAATGAACTATCGGAATCGGGGGCGGGCAGCGGCGCCTGCTCGTTCGAGGAAGGCGGCGGCGAGTAATCGGAAGTTTGCGGTTTGCGGCTCTTCCGGTTGGCGGCGGCAGCCGTCACGGATGGCGCCTGCAATTTCGCATCGCCGAACTTCGCGCGCAGCTCGCTTACCCTCTTTTTGGCTCGCTCGGCTTCGGGCGAGCTGGGCTGTTGGCGGATCACCTCATTGTAATAGATCGCGGCGGCGCGATAATATTTTTGCTTGTCGTAAAACTTGGCGATGTCGTAAGCGGTGCTGGTCTGCTTCCGCTCCATCCGCTTCAGATTTTCCCGGGCCTGGGTCGCCTTCTCACTGTTCGGATAACGGGCCAGAAAATCCTCGAAGCCGACCTTCGCGTGCGTGGCCGTGGCGGGATCGTAAGTGCCGCGACTGGAGGCCTGCGACCAGATGTAGCCGATCTGATATTGCGCATCGACCGCGATCGGATCGTTCGGGAATTTCTCCACCACCGCCTGATACGCGGCGATCGCCAGCTCATTCGAGCCCTGTTTTTCGTAGGCTCGCCCAAGATTGAATTGGGCGCGCGCGGTGTGCTTCCCGTAGGGCGCAGTCCGAATGATGGTGTTAAAGATCAGCACGGCCTGGCTCATGCCAGACTTGATCGGGATGCCCAGGATCTTCTGTTTTTGACCCTTCAAATACATTTCACCGATGCGAAAGAGGCCTTCGATGGCTTCCTCAAAACGCTCGCTCTTCTGATATCTATCCGCGACGACGGCGTAGCTTTGGGCCGCCAGGATGTATTGGTGCGTCTGCTCCTGGAGTTGGCCCATGCGGAAACACGAGCCCGCCGCGAGCGTGTCTCTCGAATATTTCTTGACGATCGTGCGGTAGGCCTTGATCGCGCTTTTCAGGTTACCGCGCCTCTCGGCTTCCTGGGCTCGCTCGAAAAGCTGCGCCGCCGTGCCACTCATCGTTTCCTCTCCCGGCGCCCGGTAGGTGGTCTTCTTTTCGTTCGGTTTGAAGACGACCGCGGCCGTGAGGGACCCGGGCAAAGCAAGGCAGATCAACAGGGGCAGAAAAAGTATGCGAAAGGAGTATTTCATCGCGACCCGCAGGGTAGTTAACCTTGCCAGTCCCGTCAAGTTGGCCAGGCCAACTAATCGACTCCCCGGGACCCGGCATTTCAGCGCAAGGCTTCCCTCCCGGCGGGATGCGATTACTCTGGAAAAGACGCCTTTGAACCTCTCCGCCCAACAAAAAATCCGGCTCGGCACCTGCGCTTGGAGCTTCGAGGAATGGCGCGGCAATTTCTATCCCGCGGACCTGCCGCCCGCGCGCTGGCTGGAATTCTACGCGCGCTACTTTCCGGCGGTCGAAATCGATTCCACCTTCTACAACACGCCGCCCGAGAGCACGATCCAGCGCTGGGCGGAAAGCACGCCGGCCTCGTTTCGCTTTGCCTGCAAACTGCCGCGCGAGATCACCCACGGCCGCGCCCTGCGCGATTGTGAGCCGGAGCTGCTCTCATTTTTGCGGGCGCTCGAGCCGCTCGGGCCAAAACTGCACGTCATCCTGGTGCAATTGCCGCCGTCATTCGCGCCCAAAACCGGCCGGCCGGCGTTGCGCAAGTTTCTCGAGCAACTGCCGCGCGACTACCGTTTTGCCATCGAGTTCCGCCATCCCGGCTGGCATCGGCCGCAAAACATCAGCCTCCTGGAGAAACACCGCGTCTGCTGGGTCTGGGCCGACACGAGCCCGCTCAACGAGCGCAACCTCGCCCCCTTCGAATTCCTCCCCCACACCGCCGATTTCCTTTACGTGCGGCTGCTGGGCGATTACTCCACAAAATACGACCCTGAGGGCCAGCACGTTCATCGCTACGGCAAACTGCTTTGGAAACGCGAAGCCGCCCTGGAAAGCTGGGCGCTAAAAATCGAGCGGCACCTCGCCGAGACGCGAAGCGTCTGGAGCTTCGTGAACAATCACTTCGAAGGCTACTCGCCCGAGACCTGCCAGCGCCTCGCGAACCGGCTCGGCTTTGAGCTGGCCCTCCCCTCCGCCGAAGAAACCGCCTCCGCCGATCCCGGCCAGCTCGATCTTTTCGCCGGCAAGGCCGGCTCTTCTTAATCCTGCTCCTGATCATGATCATACTCATGATCCTTCCTGTGGGCCGTGCCGCTCAAAAGATCATGAGCAGGATCATGATCATGAGCAAGAATCAGCGAATCGCTTCCGCCCCGAAATACGGTTGCAGCTTTTCCGGAATCGCAATTGACCCATCCGGGCGCTGATACGTCTCGACCAGCGCCGCAAACACACGCGGCAAGGCCAGCCCGGACCCGTTCAACGTATGACAAAACCGGTTCTTCCCTTCCCCGTCCTTGAAACGCAGGTTCATCCGCCGCGCCTGAAAATCCTCGAAGTTCGAGCAGGTCGAGACTTCGAGATAAGTATTTTGTCCGGGCGACCACGCCTCGATGTCGTAGCTTTTCGCCGAGCCGAACGTGATATCCCCAGTGCAAAGTTCGATCACGCGGTAATGCAACCCGAGCAGCTGCAAAACCCGCTCGGCATTCGCCGTGAGCGACTCATGCTCCGCATACGATTCCTCCGGCGTGGTGATCTTCACCAGTTCC
>Ga0190275_10001183_pt1 | contig 19796 bp, 21 predicted proteins | sample Popmic550T_FD_133745 | JGI IMG/M metagenome (GOLD analysis project Ga0190275, IMG submission 133745) | Populus adjacent soil microbial communities from riparian zone of Yellowstone River, Montana, USA - 550 T | ecosystem: Environmental > Terrestrial > Soil > Riparian zone > Trees stand | place...
GAACCCCAGGATCTGAAGCCGGCAGGACTGGCTCCGGCTGCGGCTGCTCCTCCCATTTCCTGGGCCGACATGGCCACGGCCGTGGCAGGCAGAGAGATGACGATGGTGCTGCCTACCACGGCCACCGCGCTCACCTGTCCTACCTCCGCCAGGGTAAGACCCAGCTGTGAGGCCCCCAGTGCCGCTGCCTCCGAGAAACTGGGCAGCCTCGAGGCCAGCCATGCGGCGCCCCCGGCCATGCCATGGCTCACCACCACCGTCGCCGCGAGGACGACAACGCGTGCCACCTCTGGTCCCACTCGCTTTGCGTAGCGCTGGCCGGCTTGCTCCAACTCCTTGGGGTGGGTGGCTTTATCTGTGGCCAGCTTCAGCTCACGGCTCGCATCCACCAGTTCCAGGAAGGTCTCCACTCCCAAGTAGATCAACAGGAGGGCTGAGATGATGGCCGCCGCCTTGGTGAAAACCGGCTCGGGATTGGCCGCCATGGCGGCCCAGCTGATGAGGCCCGTGGCTATCACAGCGTAGAAGAGCTGGGGAGCCAGGCTGTTCTCCACCGCCTTGGAGATGCTCTCCCTCATGGGGTCGAGCGATAGGGCCAGGCCCATCCCCAGCTTGTCCCATTGGCTCAGGCCCATCACGTCGTCGAGCAGGGAGAGACAGCTGTCCCTGCGCTGACCCGGATTGCAGAGGCCGCCAAAGCTCTTGCTCATCAGGCGCTGCCAGCGAGTGTCCTCGGTGTTGCTGGGGTAGGAGGCGCGCACCAGCCAGCCTTGCTGGGGGGAGCGGAGGGTCAGGGGCGTGTTCAGCACAAGGTGTGTCAGCGCTTGCTCGAACACTTCAGCGTCCACCTTGATGGACTTGTTCGAGGTAGGCGGCCGGTACTCCAGGGGCGCACCCTGACCCGTGTCGAGGCGCACGATACGCTGGGTGGCGCACCCAGTAGAGAGTGCCACCAGCAAGACCGCAGCGATCAGACGACGTGCCATGAGATGCCCTCCAGAGCGAGGAGGGTTCCAGCCTACGGGATTGGTATCCCAGAGACGATGACGCCCTTTGGACGCACTTCGCTAGACGGAGATGAGGCCCTTGCGGATGCCCTCGGTGACGGCCTCCACGCGGTTGGTCACCTCGAGCTTGCGGTAGATGTGCTCCAGGTGCGTGCGGATGGTGGCCTTGCTCAGGCTGAGCAGCCGCGCCGCCTCGCTGTTGGACACGCCCTTCGCGATCAGCTGCAGGATCTCCCGCTCCCGGTCCGACAGCGGCTTGAGCGGCGGATCGTCCATCATCCCCGCCGGAGTGGCTTCCGTCTCGGTCTTGGGCTCGTCCCCGAGCTCAGGGGCCTGCGCGGCCTCGGACGCCGCGGGCAGGGGAGCGGTGGGCACAGGCGCGCTGTCCGGATCCACCCGGAAGTGTCGCAGTAGCCGCCGCGCCAGGTTGGGCTGGATCACCGTGCCGCCGGCCCGTACCTCCTTGATCGCCTCGATGATCTTGTCCACCGGCGCGCCCTTGAGCAGGTACCCGGACGCCCCCGCCTTCACCGCCTCGAGGACTTTGTCCTCCTCGTCGAAGATCGTGAAGATGAGGATCTCCACCTTCGGGTAGCTGGCCTTCACCGCCCGCGTCACGTCGATGCCGCTCATGCGCGGCAGCCCCAGGTCCAGCAGGAGCACGTCCGGCATCAGCTTGGGCACCTCCTCGAGCGCGGCCTCGCCCGACAGCGCGGTGCCGATGATCTCGATCTCCGAGTGCCCCTCCAGCAGCCGCAGCTGGTTCTTCAGGATCTTCGTCTGGTCCTCGACCACGAAGACGCGAATGGGAACGGTTTGCGTCGTCGGCTGGGCTTCCACGGGAGCTCCGGTCATCACGAGGGGTTGCAGGGAAGGGAGAAGGACACCAGCGCGCCCGCGCCAGGTGCAGAGTCCACGATGATCTCGCCGCCGAGCTTCATCGCTCGCTCGCGCATGTTCAACAGGCCGTAGTGTCCGCGCGGCGTTTTCTTCGGATCGAAGCCCTTGCCGTCATCGCGCACCGTCAGGTGCACCTGCGCCTCGCCGAAGTCCAGCTTCACGGTCACCACCTTGGCCTGCGCGTGCTTGGCCGCATTGGACAGGCCCTCCTGGAGGATGCGGAACAGGGCCAGCTGCGCGTCCGGCGACAGCTTGCGCGCCGTCCCGGAGCGCTCGAAGCGGATGTCCAGCTGCGTCCGATCCCGGAACGTCTTCGCGTAGTCCTCCAGGGCCTGCGTCAGCTCGAAGTCCTCGCGCATCATCCGCAGGTTTCGCCGCAGCTCGTCGATGGACTCCTCCGCCGAGGCCTTCAGCTCGCGGATCTCATCGCGCAGCGCGCCGTCCTGCGCCAGCCCCAGGATGTACTCGGACTGGATGATCATGGAGGACAGCGAGGCGCCCAGGCCGTCATGGATCTCGCGCGCCATCCGGTTGCGCTCCTCCACCACGGCCAGCTCCTTGAGATCGCCCTGCAGCTCCACCACCTCGCGGTGCGCGGCGGCCTCGCGCTCGTTCAGGTACACCACCACGTAGACGATGATGAAGTTGAGCGCCGAGTACCAGAGCAGCGTCAGCAGCTCGATCGCCGTCACCGAGCGGTTGAGCAGCAGGTCCAGCCGCGTCGTCACCGGCAGCGCCAGCAGCGGCGGAAGGATGGACAGCGGCTTGGGGAAGAGGATGGCGAACAGCGTGGTGAACAACAGCTGCGTGGCCAGCAGTGGGCTCTGCAGACCGCCGCCCACCTGCGGCTTGGCGATCAGCACGACCATGATGATCAGGTCGAGGCAGAGCGTCAGGTACGTCACCCAGCGGCCCGCCTTCGGGTGATCGATGACCAGGAAGTTGGCGACGCTGTAGAGCAGCATCGCGAAGTACCCGGCGAAGGCCACCGGCCCCGTGAGCCCGAAGTACCCCGACCAGGTCGGCACCGCCAGGATGAGCAGGCCCAGGGTGAGGAACATCATTCGCGCGTAGAAGAGCGCGCGGGCCCGGGCGACGAAGCGATCCTGCTCCCAGGATGCGGCGGCCTGCTCCGCGGACACACTGTCCGTGAGCTTCCGCCGCTTGAGCACCGTGCGCACCCGGGCACGCAGGTCGTTCGCGGGTTTCTCCTCGTCGCGCGCGAGGTCCGTTTCGGTCACGCCCGGCAGCTTAAGGGAGCAACCGGGTTTCCGGGAATCCTCTGCACCCTGCATGCCCCCCTGGAGGCCGAGGGGGCACATGGGGCCGGGCTACTTCGTCTTGGGTGGGATGCCCTTGGTGTTCTGGGGCTGGCTCGCGGCGGTGCAGAGCTTCTTGGCCTCGGGCTGGCGCTGGTAGACGTAGTCCAGGCGATCCTTGGACTCGCCGGTCATCTCGTTGAACAGCGGCGAGCCGCCTGCGTACATCGTCCCCTCGGGGTGGCCGTACCGGTCCATCTTCTTGTCCTGCAGCCACTTGTCCAGGCAGCTCTCCTGCGCCTGGCGCTCCGCGGGGGACAGGTTCGCGGCAGAGGAGCCCGCGGTCGTAGCCTTGTCCGCAGGGGTGGGGGTCGAGGTGTCGGTGGAGCCCGAGCCTGAGTTTCCTTCGCCGCCTTTGAGGGGCTCCTGCCCCTCTTTGAGGTTCTCACCCGTAGGCGAGGGCTGCCCCGAATCGGAGGGGGGCGTGGAGGCATCCAGCGAGTCTCGGGTCTCGCCGGAGCTGCGGCAGCCGGAGGTCAGCAGGAGGGAGAGCGAAAGGACGAGCGCGCCGGTCAGCTTTTTCATATGTCCTGGCAGTTCAGCCTTCGAGGCTGGGCGGTGAGTTGTGCTACCGAGGGTGGGACCTCGCGGCGCCGGAGGATATTCGTTCGGCTCCCCCTGGGAAGCATCTGAAGAGGAGGAATTGTCACGTGAGCCGCCTTTCCGAGGCGCGGGTGTTGGTGGTGGGAGCCGGCGGGCTGGGCTGCCCGGCCTCGCTCGCCCTGGCTCATGCAGGGGTGGGACACCTCACACTGGCGGACCCGGACCGGGTGGATGTGACGAACCTCCACCGCCAGCTCTGGCACCGCACCTCGGACGTGGGCCGGCTCAAGGCGGAGTCCGCGGTGGCAGGGCTGTCGCGCGCATTCCCGGGCCTGAGCACCGAGTCCCTCGCCGAGCGCGTAGACGCGGACAACGCCGAGTCCCTCTTCCGCGCCCATGACGCCGTCATCGACGCCACCGATGGGACGGCCACCAAGTTCTTCCTCTCCGATGTGGCGGTGCTCACCGGCGTACCGCTGGTGTACGGGGGCGTGCTGCGCATGCAGGGCCAGGCGCTGCGCATCGATCCGGAGGGACCGTGCCTGCGCTGCCTCTACGAGGCACCGCCACCACCGGATGCCGTGCCCACCTGCGCGCAGGCGGGAGTGCTTGGATCCATGGCGGGGCTCGTGGGCGCGCTCCAGGCCCTGCTCGTGCTGGAGCGGCTCTCGGGTGCAGCGGGGCTTGCGCGCGGCGAGGCGCTGCTGCATGTCGTCGACGGGGTGACGCTCACGGGGCGGGAGGTGCGCGTGCCTCGGGCGCCGGACTGCCCCGCGTGTGCCCCGGGCCGGACTCCCACGCTCGCTCCTCTCGAGGAGGCGGCGCGATGCACGACGTGACCGCGACGCTCGACATCACCCATGAGGTCTGTCCGATGACCTATGTGCGCACCAAGCTCAAGCTGGAGTCGCTCGGGGCGGGAGCGGTGCTGGAGGTGTTCATCAAGGGCGACGAGCCGCTGAAGAACGTCCCCCGCAGCGCCCGCGAGGAGGGGCACGAGGTGCTGGCCCTCGAGGTCCAGCCGGATGGCTCCCACCGGCTCCTGCTCCGCAAGCACGAGAGGTGAGCATGGAACCCGATGCGGGAGGTTCGCCCCATGGCCCTGCGTGAAGATCAGATCCTTCGCTACTCGCGGCAGATCCTGCTGAAGGACGTGGGTGGCCGAGGCCAGGAGGCGCTGCTGGAGGGGGGTGCCAGGCTTGAGGGCTCGGGGCCCGCGGGGCTCACGGCTGCGGCCTACCTCGCCGCGGGAGGAACCCCGGTGGCCGCCTCGGAGGCCCGCCTTGGGCCGGCCGCCGTGGGCTTCCTGATCTCGGAAGAAGACGTGGGCCAGCCGGCAGCCGAGGTGCTGGGACGCGTGCTCCCGGAGGTGAACCCGGACGCGGTCCACCCCCAAGCAGGAGGCCGGATCGCCGAGCTGCCTGCGGCCTGGAACGGTGAGGCTCCCTGGGTGGCGCTCGGAGGCGATGGGACGCGCGGCGCGGTGGTGTTCCGCGGGAGCCAGGGGTGCATGTGGTGCTTCGGAGAGACGGTCCGGACGCTGGGGTCTCCACCCACGGGAGTGCTGGGCGTGGCGCTCGGGGCGCTGGGAGCGCTGGCGTTCCAACGGCTCCGGCTCGGCATGGGACCGGAGCTGGGCGGCCGGTGGCTCGCGGCCCCTGGCCAGGTGGCTGAGCTGGAGCTCCGGCGATGCGCCCGCTGCCAAGTGGCCAGGTAAGTCCATGAGGGACGCTCCAGGGCTCGTCGTCCTAGAAGGGGAGTGGGTACTTCCACCTGACTTGTCGGAGATCATCCGACATCTGGAGGCGACCTACCCGCAGGAAGGCTGCGGTGTGATCCTGCGAGCCGGGCCGCGAGGCTCCTGGCGCATCCGGCCTCTGCCCAACGCTTATGATCGGTACCACGCGGCGGATCCGGTGCGATTCCCGCGCACCTCACGCACCGCGTACCTCTTCGAGCCCCACGAGTGGCTCGCGCTCAACCGGGAGGCCGACGCCCGAGGCGAGCAGATCACGTGTGTGTTTCACTCTCACGTGAATGGAATCGCGGACTTCTCCGCCGAGGACAGGGCCCAGGCCATGCGTGCGGGCCAGCCTTTACTGCCAGCAGTGTCCTACCTTGTGATAGCTGTCGTAGGGGGACGTGCCGCCGAGGCACGGCTTTTTCGGTGGGTTGATGGAGAATTTCGCGACCGTCTGGTTACACTGTCAGTGTAAATCAGCGAAAAACCTAATAGGAGCAGGCACTTGGACGGTTGGCTCCCCCACCTGCGGAAAGGTGTGTGTCAATTGTCAAGCACGGGGGTTTTCGCATATAAGGCGCGCGTATTTTGATCTGCCGCGCACATACGGAGCGCTAAACCGCTTCGAGCGCAGAGAGTGAGCACCCATATGCCCAGCACGACTGGTTTTACGCTCTGGCTGACCGGCATGCACGGTACCGGTAAGAGCACGTATGCCGCCTACATCGCCGCACGGCTGCGACAGGTGGGCCGCAATGTGGAGATCCTGGATGAGGGAGAGATCGGCGACGATCTCTGGCAAGGCCTGGGGGACAGCAAGGACGAGCGCTCCGTCATCGTCCGGCGCCTGGGCTATGTGGCCCAGATACTGACGCGCAACAACGTAGCGGTGATCGTCCCCAGCGTCAGCCCGTACAAGAGCGTGCGCGAGGAGAACCGGCGCGTCATCAGCAAGTACGTGGAGGTCTACGTCGACTGCCCCACCGAGAAGCTCATCGAGCGGGACACGACGGGCAAGTACAAGAAGGCGCTGAGCGGCGAGATCCCCAACTTCATCGGCATCACCGAGCCGTACGAGCCGCCCACCTCTCCCGAGGTGACGATCCACTCCGACACGGAGAGCGTGGAGGACGGCGCGATGAAGATCTTCCAGTCGCTCTTGGACCTGAGCCTCGTCACGCCGGAGGAACTGAAGATCATCACCGGCAAGAAGATGAAGGCCAACCCGCTGCCCAAGAAGGCGCGGCAGCCCGAGCCCAAGCCGGACACCAAGGCGGCTGGTAAGGGTGCGAAGGCCCGTCCGGCGACTCGCGCGGCCCGTGTGGCCAAGCCCGCCGCGGCTCCCAAGAAGGGCGCGAAGCGCAAGTAGAAACGATCGAGCGTCATGCTGAGCCCCGAGCAGATCCAGGCCTTGTGTGAGAGCTCCCGCCCCAAGCTGGCGGCCATGCGCGCGGCGATCCGGGCGCACGGCTCGGCGCTGGTGGCGTTCTCTGGGGGCGTGGACTCCACGTTCGTGCTGAAGATCGCCGTGGAGGAGCTGGGCGAGCGGGCGCTGGCCGTCACGGCGCTCTCGGCCTCGGTGGCCCCCGAGGAGGAGCAGGAGGCGCGAGAGCTGGCCGTCCGCCTCGGCGCCCGGCACGAGGTGGTGACGAGCAACGAGCTGGCCAACCCCCAGTACGCCGCCAACCCCACCAACCGCTGCTACTTCTGCAAGACGGAGCTGTACGACTTGTGCGAGGCCCGCCGCCAGCAGCTGGACTACGCGGTGGTGTTGGATGGCTTCAACGCGGATGACTTCAAGGATCACCGGCCGGGGCACCAGGCGGCCAAGGAGCACCGCGTGCAGTCGCCGCTGGCCAAGGCGGGGCTCACCAAGGACGAGATCCGCGCGTGGAGCCACCACCTGGGGCTGCCCACCTGGGACAAGCCGCAGATGGCGTGCCTGGCCTCGCGGATTCCCTACGGCACCTCGGTGACGCGCGAGCGGCTGTTCCAGATCGCCGGCGCCGAGTCGGAGCTGCGCCGGCTGGGCTTCCGGCAGTTCCGCGTGCGCTACCACCAGGAGGTGGCCCGCCTCGAGCTGGCCGCGGAGGAGTACGAGCGCTTCTTCGCCGGAGACGTGCGGGAGCGGATCAACACCGCGCTGAAGGCGCTCGGCTTCAAGTTCGTCGCGCTCGATCTCGAGCCCTTCCGTTCGGGCCGGATGAACGAGGCGGCGGGCGTGACGAAGCCCGCTCAGCCGTCGCAGGGGTTCGCGCTGCCCGTGGTGAGCTGATCCTCGCGTGAGGCCGCTGCTCCTGATCCTGCTGCTCGCAGCGCCAGCGCTGGCCCAAGCCCAGTACTACGAGGAGCGCCGCGCGGTGAGCCTCCTGGCAGGCCCGGGGCTGGGCTACACCAACACCCTCAGCGGAGAGCGGGCTCGGGCCGGGCCCGGCGTGTTGCTCGACGTGGGCGGCAGCCTCACCGTGGGCTACGACCAGGATGAGCTCTTCCTCCTGGCTCGCGCCGGCCTGGGCGAGGCCGGGAAGGGTGGGGTGCTGCTCGGCGGCTTCCGCAGCTTCTTCGGCCGCGAGGAGTGGCAGACCTTCTTCGATGTGGGCGCCGCCGTGCGGCTGTTTTCTGGGACGTGGGCGGGCCCTCGCCTAGGGTTCGGCCTGCGTCGCACGCTGTCGGATCACCTCTCCTTATATGGAGGGCTCGGGCTGTCGCTCGGGTTCGGATCAGGCATGCGCGTGGACGCCGAGGCATTCACCGGCCTCCAGTGGCACTTCCCGATCGGATCACGGTGACTTTTCTTGCGATCCGAAGACTCTGTGAGATTTTGTGCGCAACTGTAGGAGGTTTCGCACTTGGACACTCATCCCCGCCTTACCTCTGTGGTCTTCCGTCTCTCCCGCGAGAAGCTGGATACGCTCAAGGAGCTGTCGCGCAGCACCCGCATCCGGCAGAGCGAGTACCTGCGTGAGGCGATCTCGGATCTGCTGGTGAAGTACGAAGAGCGGCTCGTGGATTGACGGGCGTCTGACGGGCGTCACCCCTCCGGTGTGCCGAGAAAGGGTGGCCCTTCCGGAAGGCCTGGGGGGGCGGCCCGCTCGGCGGGGGTGAAGGGATCCAGCTTCGCCGGGTAGCGCACCTCCCAGAGCACGAGCCCCGCAGCCTCGGCCTTGAGCCCGGCGATCCGCTCACCCGTCTCGAGCGCGGCCCGCCAGAGCTCCTCGGGCAGCAGCCCCGCGGCAGTGAGCAGCGCGGAGCCCACCAGGTAGCGCACCTGGTAGCGCGCGAAGGCATCCCCCCGCAGCACCACCTCGAACAGCCCCCCTCCCAGCTCGTGCAGGGTGGCGGACTCCAGCGTGCGCAGCTTGCGCGGGCTGGAGTTCTCGTGGAACGCGGTGAAGTCCCTCTGGCCCACGGCCCTCGCAAGCAGCTCCGCGAGCCGCTCGGGGGTGATGTCGTTCAGCGCCGAGGCCAACCGAGGCTCCTCGGCCACCCTCATCACATAGGGGTGCCACTGCGGCGCCACCGTCCCTGCCAGCTGGAGCCGGTACCGGTACGTCTTCCCCGCCGCGCTCCACTGCGCGTGAAAGGAGGGGTGAGGCTTCCGAGCCGCGCACATGCCCAGATCGGCAGGGAGCCGAGCAGGCAGCCGGGCGGCGAGCTCTTCGGCCGAGTCCCCCCGTTCCACTCTCAGGCTCACCACCTGCATCCGGGCGTGGACGCCTCGATCCGTGCGCCCGCAGGGCATGACGGTCGCGGGGACTCCCACCTCTTGGAGCGCTGCCTCCAGCGCCTCCTGGACGGTCGGCCCCAGAACCTGGCGCTGGAACCCTCGGAAGGTTCCACCGCGGTACCAGATCCACAGGGCGACGGGGGGGCGGGGCAAAGGGGGCTCGAGGCTCGGGGAGGGGTTCGGATGAGGGAGGGCGTTGCGATGTGGTGATGGGACAAGGATACTTCGGCCCCAATGGTGGCCGGACAAGAGCTCGATGCGGAGCAGAGCGAGCAGCAGTGGTTGTTCCGTCAGGGCGATCTCGTCCTCGGACCTGTCAGCGGGCAGCAGCTCGTGGAGCAGCTGTACTCGGGCGGGATGTCCGGGGACACCCTGATCGCCCCTCCGGGCGAGCGGGACTTCACGCGCATAGGGGACGTGGAGATCTTCAAGGTCCACGTGGCCCGGGCGGTGGCCAAGGCCCGCGTGGACGCGGACGTGCGAGCCCAACGCCAGCGGGCGCTGCGCAAGCGGCTGATCCTGGGGAGCATCGCGACCGCCGTCACGGTGGGGCTGGGGGTCGGAGCCTGGCAGCTGGCGCGCTGGGCGGCGGTGCACGGCCCCGGCGGCGAAGAGGACGAGTACGCCGGCATCACCGTGGACCTTCCCACCATCGCCGTGGCCCAGGCGCGCAAGGACGACGAGGAGCTCATCGCCTACCCGTCCTCGAGCCCGCGCCCGCCGCCGGACAAGGTCGCCACCGGCGAGCCGAAGCCGAAGCCTCCCCCGGGCACGCCGGGCACGCCGGGCGCCACGACGCCCACGATCCCCGCCTCGGCGGTGGCTGCGAGGACGGAGAAGAAGCCCGCTGGCAACGTCGCCACCGACCCGGACGGGCTGCAGATGGCCACCGAGTTCGATCAGGACTCCATCAACAAGGTGGTGAAGGGCAACCAGAAGACGCTCTTCCGCTGCCTCAAGGAGGAGGCCCAGCGCCGGCCCGGCTTTGCCGCCAAGGTCCCGATCGAGTTCGTCATCGGCAACGACGGCCGGGTTACCCGGCTCTGGGTGGATCACCCGCAGCTCAAGCAGGGGCCGCTCTACGAGTGTTTCATGACGGAGCTGAAGAAGTGGCCCTTCAAGCCCTACAAGGGGGAGCTGGCCTCGGTGAACCTGGCCTTCAAGGTCGGCTAGGACGTCGGCTAGGACGTCGGCCAGCGGGGGCTGGGCCGGTTTTGCTTTCCCTGTCCGGGCGCCTGAGCGATACAGCGCCGCCATGCCCTCCGCAGTGGAAGCCGATCTCCAGAAGAAGGCTCAGTCTGTCCCTCCGGGCTCGTTCCGGCACACCGTCCTCACGGCGGCCAAGCGGTTCAAGTCCACCTGGGCCGAGCTGGGCAAGCTGCTGGTCCAGGTCCGGGACGAGGCCAAGTACGAGGAGTGGGGCTACGAGTCCTTCGAGGCCTACTGTCTGAAGGAGCTGCACATCCGCAAGCAGACGGCCCTCAAGCTCACGCGCTCGTTCAGCTTCCTGGCGAAGCACGAGTCCCCCGAGGTCCTCAAGGACGAGGAGTTTCCCGAGCGCGCCCCTGCCTTCGAGGTGGTAGAAGTCCTGGCGGACGCCGCAGACCGGGGTCAGCTTTCACCCTCCGAGTACCGTTCACTGCGAGACAGCATCTGGAACCCGGAGAAGCCCGCCCCCGAGCTCAAGCGGGAGTTCGCCGAGCGCTTCCCCCGGCCTCCCCCGGAGCCCCCGGCGGAGGAGCTCCAGCTGCGCAGGCTGGCCCAGGCGGCCCGGAAGCTCGCCAGCGAGCTCTCGGGCTCTCGGCGGGTACCGAAGGCCATGGCTGAGCGGGCGGCCGCTCTGGCAGAGGATGTAGAGGAGCTCGCTGCGAGCGTGACGAACGGCTGACCGACTGTTATCGAACGCTCACCCACCCTGGGGATGTGGGTCCGACAAATAGGAGGCGTCGTTGGGCTTCCTGTGAATCGGGCGGGGGCCTATATTTTGTGGGGACGGCTGTTCGAGACGTGGGCAGCCTAGTGGGTGTGTGGCGGTGTTGTAGGCTCCGGGGGACCGGGGTCCGGCGAACTCGGAGGCTGGCAGTGAAGAAGGAGCACCACGTCAATCTGTCCTGTTCGTTCTGCGGCAAGTCGCAGCGCGAGGTCCGCAAGCTCATCGCGGGCCCCACGGTCTACATCTGCGACGAATGCATCAAGCTGTGTAACGACATCATCGCGGACGAGAACGAGCGCGAGGAGGGCAAGCCGCAGGTCAGCCTGCCCACGCCTACGGAGATCAAGGCGTTCCTCGACGACTACGTGATTGGCCAGGACATGGCCAAGAAGGTCCTCGCGGTGGCGGTGTACAACCACTACAAGCGCATCTACCAGAAGAAGGCGGCGGCGCGGCCTCGGCCTGGGGTGAAGTCCTCGGGCAACGAGGACGTGGAGCTGAGCAAGAGCAACATCCTGCTCATCGGCCCCACGGGCAGCGGCAAGACGCTGCTTGCGCAGTCGCTGGCGCGCTTCCTCAACGTCCCCTTCACCATCGCGGATGCCACCAGCCTCACCGAGGCCGGCTACGTGGGCGAGGACGTGGAGAACATCATCCAGAACCTGCTCCACAACGCCGACTACGACGTGGAGAAGGCCTCGCGCGGCATCGTCTACATCGACGAGATCGACAAGATCGCGCGCAAGGGCGACACGCCGAGCGCTACCCGGGACGTGGGCGGCGAGGGCGTGCAGCAGGCGCTCTTGAAGATCATCGAGGGCACCCGGGCCAACGTCACTCCGCGCGGTGGGAAGAAGTACAACCAGCAGGAGTACGTCCAGGTCGACACGACGAACATCCTGTTCATCTGCGGCGGGGCGTTCCACGGCATCGACGGCATCATCAAGCGCCGGGTGGGCGAGAAGGGCCTGGGCTTCGGGGCGCGGATCACCCACCGCGAGGAGCGCAGCGTCGGGGATCTGCTGGCCCTGGCGGAGCCGGAGGATCTGATGAAGTTCGGGATGATCCCGGAGTTCATCGGGCGCCTGCCGGTGGTGGCCACGCTCAACGATCTGAAGGAGGACGATCTCGTCATCATCCTCACGCAGCCGAAGAACGCGCTGGTGAAGCAGTACCAGAAGCTCTTCGAGATCGAGAAGGTGAAGCTGACCTTCTCCAAGGAGTCGCTGCGGGCGATCGCGCGGGAGGCCATGCGCCGCAACTCGGGAGCGCGTGGCCTGCGCGCCATCCTCGAGGACGCAATGCTGGACATCATGTACGACGTCCCGTTCCGCGAGGGTGTGAAGGAGTGCAAGATCACGGAGACGGTGATCACCAAGCACGAGCCGCCGCAGATCGTCCTGGAGAAGATGGAGAAGAAGACGGCCTGATCCGCCGTGTATCCCGGCGGATTCCCTGGCAGCATCCTCATGGTTCTTACCCAGGAGGTGCTGCTTGTCCGATCCGACCCAGCCCGTTGTCTCCGCCGTCCCTGAGGCCGCCCGAGCGATCTCGGAGCTGTTCAATCCCGAGCTGCCTCCTCAGGCGTTGATGATGAACCTGGTCGGGGGCGCCATGCTCCTGGCCCGGTGCATCTATGTCGCCGCGGAGCTGCGGCTGGCGGATCTGCTCGCCCCGGGGCCTCGCCACGTGGAGGATCTGGCGCGCGCCACGCAGACCCATGCGGACTCGCTGTACCGGATGCTGTGCGCGCTGGAGAGCATGGGGATCGTCGAGCAGGTGGAGGAACGCCGCTTCCGCAACACGCCCCTGGCGGAGGGGCTCCGCTCCGACGTGCCGGGCTCGGCGCGGGGGTGGGCGCTCTTCACCGGGAGCGAGTTCCTGTGGGACCACTACGGCCAGATCCTCAGGTCGGTGAAGACCGGCAAGAGCGTTCACGAGAACCTGCACCAGATGCGCTTCTTCGAGTGGTACGCGCAGCACCCGGAGGCCGCCCGCGTCTTCAACAACGCGATGACCAGTGTCTCCGACATGTCCAACCCGGCCATCGTGGCGGCCTATGACTTCTCGGGCCTCCGCTCGCTCGTGGACGTGGCGGGGGGGCATGGCAGCCTGCTGGCTGGCATCCTCCAGGCCTACTCCGGGATCCAGGGCGTGCTCTTCGATCAGCCGGCCGTCATCGAGGGTGCCCAAGGGGGGCTGTTGACGGAGTTCGAGCAGGCGGGGCGCTGCCAGCTCGTCGGGGGTGACTTCTTCCAGACGCTGCCCCCCGGGCTGGACGCGTACCTCTTCAAGTGGATCCTCCATGACTGGAGCGACGAGGAGGCGAAGCGGCTCCTCCTGGTAGCCCGGAAGGCCGCGGGAGCGCCCGGTCGCAAGCTGCTCGTGGTGGAGATGGTCATCGATCCTGTCCCGGCGCGGGGGCTGACGGCCAGGCTGATGGACATCGCGATGCTGACCACGACGGGCGGGCGCGAGCGCACGGCTCGGCAGTACGGTGAGCTCTTCGCGGCCACGGGCTTCGAGCTGAAGCGCGTGGTGCCGACGATGTCGCCGTACTCCATCATGGAGGCCGTCTCGGTCTGAGCCTCGCGAGGAGGCTATACTTCGCGGTAGGTCATGACCGGACAGGGTTGGATCTCGAGCGCGCGCTATGACGGCGTCTTCTTCTTCGGTACCGCGCTGCTGGCGGTGCTGGCGGGCGTGCTCGTGCTCGCGGCCCCGGCGCTCGTCGTCCCCGTGTGGTGGCTGTGGCTGGCCCTGGTGGATGGGCCGCACTTCGCCGCGACCTGGGTGCGGACCTATCTGGATCCCCAGGAGCGGCGCACCCGAGGGCCCTTGCTGGCTGGCAGCCTCCTCTTCTTGCTGCCGGGCTTCCTTGCGCTCGGGCTGAGCCGGCTGCTCGGCGCTCCCGCGCTGTTCGAGGCCTTCCTGGGGTTCTCCGCGCTGTGGGCCATCCACCACGCGGTGCGCCAGCACTTCGGGATCATGTCGATCTACCAGCGGCTGGGCGGCGCCAGCCCCCAAGCGCGCCGGCTGGACTCGGCCTTCCTGCACGGGACGATGTGGCTGATGTTCGTCGTCTATCTGCTCGTCTTCCCTGTGAACCGCACGATGCTGGGGCTGCCGGCCGAGCCGGGTCCTGAGGAGCAGTGGGCGGTGAGGGCGCTGGCGGCCACCTCCGCCCTGGTCGTGCTGGGCTATGGGGTGCTGCTCGGGCTGCGCTGGCGCCGGGGCGAGGCGCTCCGTTCCGGGCTGTACGCGCTGGTGGTGGCGGTGGGGACCGCGGCCTTCGGCTACTTCGTCGTCGGGGCCTTCGAGCCCTTGGTGCCGAGCCCCACCAACAGCGAGCAGCTCTCCTTCGCCGTGGTGATCGTGGGCGGCACCCTGCACGGCCTGCAGTACCTGGGAATCATCTTCGCCACCGGGCGGCGCCGCTACGCCGGGAGCACGGAGGTCTCACTGGCCGCGCGCCTAGGGCGGGCGCCGTTGCTCGCGTACGGTGTCCTCCTGGCCGTGTCGCTGCTCTACCTCGTCGTCAACGCCTGCCGCGGTGTCTCGCCCGTGGTCGCGGTCTTCCCCTTTGACTCGGACGCGGCGCGATTCTTCCTCGCCCTCTACTGGGGGGGAGCGCTGCACCACTACTACCTGGATCAGAAGATCTGGCACCCGCGACGAGATCCGGTGCTGCGCCGGGAGCTGGGCCTGGCAGACACGCCGTCATGAAGCGCCTGCCTTCGCGCGTGCTGGGGCTGGCCCTGGTGGGCGCGCTCGCCCTGCACACCGCCTCGAAGGACGCCGCCCACCTGCAGGAGATGCTCTGGCTGTGCCACGTGGCCACGCTGCTCATGGCGCTCGGGCTGCTGGCGGGGTGGCACCGGTGGGTAGCGGGAGGCTTCCTCCTGCACGTGGCGTTCGGCACCGTGGGCTGGTTTATCGATGTCCTGGAGACGCGTGACACGACGCTGAGCTCGGTGCTCGTTCACATGCTTCCGCTGGTCGCTGGGGCGCTCGAGGTGAGGTGGAAGGGGTGGCCGAGCAGTGTGGTGCTGCCCACGTGGCTCTTCTTCACGCTCTGGGTGATCTCCTGCCACTGGACGACGGACCCGGCGCTCAATGTGAACATGGCCCACGCTCCGTGGGGCCCGCTCGCCCACGTGCTGGGGGGTGTCTGGGTGTCGGGGGCGTTCAACTCGGCGGTCCTGCTGGGGCTCTTTGTCCTCACGGACGCCGTGCTGCGCCGGCTGAACCCTGCCCCGAGTGTCGGGTGAGAGAGGCTCAGCGCTTCGCCTTCACGCGGAACCCTTCGCCGCGCTGCTGCACCTCGACGCCCTCGGCTCGCAGGCGGCGGGCTTGCTCCTGCGCCACTGGGGGGGCCAGGACTCCGCCCGCACGGGTGACACGCCACCATGGGATCGAGTGGGGGTGTGTCATCACCTTCAGCTCGTGCCCCACGCCGCGCGCCGCACCGGGGCGCCCTGCGTAGAGCGCCACCTGGGCGTACGAGCGCACCTCTCCGCGGGGGATGGCGCGTACGGCGCGCATCACCGCCTCAGAGAAGGGCAGGGGAGTGCTCTTCGGCGAGGCGCGGGAGCCGGTCTTCTTCTCTCGGAGGGCCACGGGCCGGGGACTCTACCCGGCCGTGCGTGCGGCTACGAGCGCGAGGTGGCGCTGTAGGTCTTGATGACACGGCAGGGAGCTGCTGGGGCTCAGCGTGCGCCGCTTGCAACCTGAGTGGCCTCTGCGTCGCCAGGGGCCTTGGCTTGAGAGTCCTCTGTGGCGGGGCCCGCGGCCTGGAAGACGACGCGGTGCTCCAGTGTCTCGCCAGCGGTGATGGTGACGAGGGCCCGGTAGGGCTTCAGCGCCGGGTTGACGAGCTTCAGCTCATGCCGGCCGGGTGGCAGCTCCAGCTCGTTGATGGGGGGCACGCGTCCCTTCTTCTTCCCATCCACCCATATGTCCGCCCAGCCTCGCACGACGAGGTGCAGTGTGCCGGTTCGCGCGGTCGCTGCCTGCTTGCTCTCGCGGTGGGCCCGAGCCACGGGGGCACGGCTCGTCGGAGCGGAGGACTTGCGATCCACGATCCGCTCCGTCGGAGGAGCCTGCTCGGCCTTCGTCTCGTGGGTGAGCTGCGTTGGGGGCTCCACGATGGGCTCGATGCTGGGAGGCATCGGCGTCTCATGAGGAGCCAGCGTGATGGAGGGAGCAGGTGGCTCGCGGGAGTCCTTCACGACAGGAGCCTCTTGGCCGGTGCTCGCTCCTGCGAGGTATCCCCCTCCCGCGATGAGCAGGGCCGCCCCTCCGAGCGCGGCGATCCACATCAGGGGAGGCTTCGAGTGAGTGGACTGGGTCTGCACTTCCTGGCTCGCGGCCTCCACGGGTTGGGGAGGCACGGGGTCCGAGACCTTCCGCTCCGCGGGCTTCATGGGCAGGGTGTCGTCTGCGGTGGGCTGGGGTCTGGGCGTCTTCAGCTCCACGGTCCGTGAGGAGCTCTTGGGAGCCCTGGAGCCAGCGGAGGACGCCGGAGTCCTCGAGGCGGCAGTGGCCTGGCTCTCGCCGGTGCCCTTCGCAGGGGAGGCCGCCGTGTCGCCGGAGGCAACCAGCTGGGTGACGAGCTGGGAGAGCTGGTAGGCCCCCACGGACTTCCCCGTCGAGAGGATGAAGTCCTCCAGCTCGAGCTGGAAGGCCCTGCAGTCGGGGTAGCGGTGCTCGCGATCCTTGGCCAGCGCGCGCTCGAGGATGTGCTGGAGAGCCTCGGGGAGATCCGGCCGATGCATGACGGCGGGCGGCAGGGGCTCGAAGAGGATGGCCTGCATGAGGCTGGCATCCGTGGGGGAGTTGAACGGCTTGCGGCCGGTGAGCAGCTCGTACAAGACGACCCCGAGCGAGTAGACGTCGACGCGGCGATCCAGGGGCCTGGCGCGGATCTGCTCGGGGGACATGTACGGCACCTTGCCCTTGAGGACGCCGTTCTGGGTCTTGTGGCTCTGGTCGGCGGTCTTGGCGATGCCGAAGTCCACGACTTTGACGGCACCCTGCCGGGAGACGAGGATGTTATCCGTGCTGATGTCACGATGGATGAGCCCGAGCGGCTTGCCCGTGTCCGGATCCTGAAAGTCGTGGGCGAAGGCCAGCCCCTCGCACGCAGAGGCAACGAGCCGGGCACACAGCGCGGGAGGCAGGGGCATTCCGAGCGCTCGGGCCTTCTTCCGGAGCACTCGAAGGTTGGGCCCGTCGATGTACTCCATGGTCAGGAAGTAGGAGCCGTCGGCCTCGCCGAAGTCGAAGATCTGGACGATGTTCGGGTGGTTGAGCTGGGCGACGAGCTTCGCCTCGCGGAGGAACATCTCCACGAAGGCGGGGTCCTCGGCGAGGTGCGGGAGGATGCGCTTGAGCACCATCCGCTTCTCGAAGCCCATGGGGCCGGTGGCGCTGGCCAGGAACACCTCGGCCATGCCTCCGACAGCCAACCTGCTGATCAGCTCGTATTTCCCGGTTTGCATGGTGTTGAGCACTGTCGATCCGGATCCTCCGACCGGCGACTCCCACCCCTGCGATTTGGGCGGGGATCTGTGAACCCATGCACAGAGCGAAGGGCCGAGCCGTGCCCTGGTGGACGGATCCGGCTCGTGCGCCAGAGGTGCGAGGACAACCGAGTCGTGGGTGCTGCGCTGCGCCGTTTGGGCACCCGCACCTGGAGTCGCGGAGTACACTGCACCCATGGCGGATGAGCTGCTGCGAACGACGACGGGCCTATGCGATCGCTGTCTCCGCAGCGTGGAAGCCACGCTCTGGCGCAGCAATGACCAGGTCGTCATGCGCAAGAGCTGCCCGGAGCACGGGGCGGCCGAGGCGCTGATCTCCTCGAGCGCGGCCTGGTACGAGTCGATCATGCAGGAGGCTCCGGCGCTGCAGCGTCCCGTGGCGCTGAAGCAGGCCTCGCAGGGGTGCCCCTACGACTGTGGGCCGTGCACCCGGCACGAGCAGAAGGTGCAGCTGCCGATCGTGCCGATCTCCTCGGCGTGCAACCTGGACTGCCCGATCTGCTACACGCACAACCGGAATGCGGGCGCGTACCACATGTCCGAGGACGAGCTGCGAGCCATCCTCGGGCACCTGCGCCGGGTGGCGCCGGACAAGCGCATCATCAACCTGACGGGCGGGGAGCCGACGCAGCACCCGGCGTTCGAGCGCCTGGTGGAGCTGTGCCGCGAGGAGGGCATCCATCGCGTCACGGTGTCCACGCACGGGCTGCGCTTCCTGAAGGACGAGTGGCTGCTGGAGCGGCTGGCGCAGCTGGAGGCGCGGGTCATCCTGTCGTTCGACTCGTTCAAGCCCGAGGCGAACAAGCAGATGCTGGGCGGGAGCCTGCTGGCCTCGAAGCTGAAGGTGCTGCAGCTGCTGGAGAAGCACGGCGTGGACACGACGCTGCTGCCGGTGCTGGCGCGGGGCTACAACGACTCCGAAGTGGGCGACTTCGTGAAGCTGGGGCTGGAGAAGGACTTCATCCGGAGCGTGGAGCTCCACACGATGACGTTCACGGGGCAGGGAGGGACGCGGTTTGACCGCAAGGCGCGCTACACGCCCTATGACGTGCTGGTGGATCTGGAGAAGCAGACGGGGGGGCAGCTCCGGGTGACGGACTTCGTGCCGTCACCGGCGGCGCATCCGCTCTGCTACCAGGTGACGTACCTGCTGAAGCTGGCGGACGGGAGCTGGCTGCCGTATCCGCGCTTCATGGATCGCAAGGATCTGCGAGCCATGCTGGGGGGCATGCTGTACCTCGAGCCGAGCGCGGAGATGGAGCAGCGGCTGCAGGACGTCATCAACCGCCTCTGGTCCGGCGAGCTGGCGTGCCCGGAGTCCACGGTGGTGCTGGCCACGCTCAAGGAGCTGGTCGGGCGGCTGACGGCGCCGGGGGCGGGGGAGCTGGAGCGGCTGAAGCTGGCGGAGCGGAGCTCGAAGGCCATCTACCTGCACTCGCACATGGATGAGGAGACGTTCGACACGGACCGGATCCGCCAGTGCTGCGTGGGGATTCGAGAGCCGGACGGGACGAACATCCCGTCGTGCGCCTACAACGTGCTGTACCGCAACCGCGATGACCGCTTCAACAAACGCCCGGCTGCGCCGCTGGCCACGCTGGGGCCTGGACGGCTCTGACAGAGGGAGAGCAGGGTGGATACGAACGACTATTACGCGCTGCTCGTTCCCCTGTTCTTCCTGCTGATGGGGATCGAGGCGTGGGCCCTGCGGCGCCAGGGGCTGCGCGCGTACGTGCTGCCGGACACGCTGGCGAACCTGTCGTGCGGGATGGGGCAGGTGCTGGTGGGGATCTTCACGGGAGGTTTCCTCCTGGCGCTCTATGACGGCTTCCAGCGGACGTTCGCGGTGGTGCGCTGGGAGGAGGGCTCGCCGGTGCCATGGGTGCTGGCGTTCGTGGGGGTGGACTTCTGCTACTACTGGTTCCACCGGGGCTCGCACGCGGTGGGAGGGCTGTGGGCGATCCACGTGGTGCACCACCAGAGCGAGGAGATGAACATCTCGGTGGCGATCCGGCAGCCGTGGATCTCGGACATCAGCGGGTTGCTGTTCTTCTGGCCGCTGCCGCTGCTGGGCGTGCCGC
>Ga0190275_10001184_pt1 | contig 19792 bp, 13 predicted proteins | sample Popmic550T_FD_133745 | JGI IMG/M metagenome (GOLD analysis project Ga0190275, IMG submission 133745) | Populus adjacent soil microbial communities from riparian zone of Yellowstone River, Montana, USA - 550 T | ecosystem: Environmental > Terrestrial > Soil > Riparian zone > Trees stand | place...
GACCACATGGCAGCCTACAAGCCCAAACACCCATCAGCCGACTCGGCCTGAACCGGAACAACCTGTTGAGGCTCCACATCTAGAGCATGATCATTTTAGACTGAAGCGCTGTCTCATCCCGTCATGCTGAACTTGTTTCAGCATCCAGCTTTCCGCGTCCCGGGCGAGCGACCAGCTGGACCCTGAAACAAGTTCAGGGTGACGCCGATGTCGGGAAAAAGTCCGCGATTCATTCTCAAGCGATCACGCCCTAGGCCAGCATCGATCTCGCCGCCTCGACCGTCTTGTCCGGGTCGGCCCGAGGCGGGATCGTCACTCCCAGCCGGACCGCCGGCCGATCCGCGATCGCGGCCATCCAGCGCTGGAGATGGTCGAGGCCGTCGACCGGAACGCCGGGCCATTCATGGGTCCGGACCCAGGCGAAATTGGCGATGTCCGCGATCGAATAGTCGCCGGCCAGCCACTCGTTGTGGACCAGGTGTCCGTCGATCACCTCGAGCAATCGCCGGCTCTCGCGGCGGTAGCGTTCGATGACGCTGGGGAGCTGTTCGGGGAAATAGCGGGTGAAGACGTTGGCCTGCCCCATCATCGGGCCCAGGCCGCCCATCTGGAACATCAGCCACTGCATGACCAGGCTCCGCCCCTTCGGATCCGACGGAAGCAGCTGCCCCGTCTTCTCGGCGAGGTAGACCATGATCGCGCCCGATTCGAAGACGGCGAAATCGCCTTCCTCGCGGTCGACGATCGCGGGGATCCGGCCGTTGGGATTGATCGCCGTGAACCACGGCTCCTTCTGGGCGCCCGAGCGAAGATCGAGGACGTGGACCTCATAGGGCAGCCCCAGCTCCTCGAGCAGGATAGAGACCTTCCAGCCGTTGGGCGTGGCGGCGGTGTAGAGGTCGATCATTCATTCCTCCTCGTCATCCCGGCGAAAGCCGGGACCCATGAACACGGATGTGTCCGTACCTGCGAGGTCGGCGTTCATGGACCCCGGATCAAGTCCGGGGTGACGGTCAGAGCGTTCGAAGCGCCCGCGCCGGCCGAGCCGCCAGCGCCGGCAGCGAGCCGAGCAGCCCCAGCACCAGCGTCACCGTGGCTCCCACCGCCAACGTCGCCGCGACCGTTCCCCAGTCGGGCGCCCAGTCGAGCTCGAAAATCTGCACCACCACCCACCAGCCCGCCGCCGAGCCCAAGGCGAGCGCGACGAGGCTTACGACCAGCGCCAGCGCGGCGAATTCGGCGGCCTGGGCGGCCAGGATCCGGGGCCGGGTGGCGCCAAGCATCTTGAGGACGACGCTGTCGTAGGTGCGGGCCCGGCGGCTGGCGGCGAGCGCTCCGACCAGGACCGCGATCCCGGCGAGGCTCGCGACCGAGGCGGCGGCGCGCACCGCGACGGCCAGCTGCGCAAGCATGCCGCTCACCGTTTCCACCACCTCCTTGACCCGGATTGCGGAGACGCTCGGGAACGCGCTCGATACCGCGCGGGAGAAGGAACGCTCCTGCGACTCCGGCATCGAGATCGTCGCCATGAAGCTGTGCGGGGCGCTCTCGAGCGTTCCGGGCGCGAAGACGATGACGAAGTTGAAGCCCATCGTGTCCCAATTGATCTCGCGAAGCGAGGCGATCCGGGCCTCGATCTCGCGGCCGAGGATCGAGACGGTGAGGCCGTCCCCGACCTCGACCCCCGCCGCCCGAGCCGCGGCGACATCGAGCGAGACGAGGGGCGGACCGGAATAATCGGCCGGCCACCAGCGCCCTTCGACGATCCGGCTCCCTTCCGGCAAGACGGCCGAATAGGTCAGCCCGCGGTCGCCGCGAAGGAACCAGGCCTCGGCGGGAATTTCGGCCATGTCGGCCACCCGCCGGTTGCCGAGGGCGACGACCGAGCCTCGAAGCGAGGGGATGGTGACGAGCGCGCCCTGCGGCGCGGCGCGCCGGGCCAGGTCACGGAAGCGGCCGATCTCTTCCACCGGAATGTCGAGCATGAAGAAGCTCGGCGCCCTGGCGGGGATATTGGTCCGGATCTGGCCGGCGAGATTGCTCTCGATCACCGCCAGGGTCGTGAACAAGGTGAGGCCGAGGCCCAGCGCCACGACCAGCCTGCCGGTCTGGGCGCCGGGGCGGTGGAGGTTGGCCAGCGCGATCCTGAAGACGGGATGCCTGGGCCGCGGCAGCCGCGAGGCGGTCCAGCGGATCGCTCCGCCGAGCAGGGTGAGGAGCAGGACGAGGCCGAGCGCCGCGCCGATGAAGCCGGCGGCGAAGGCGGGCTCGCGCGCGGTTCCGATGGCGAGGCCGGCGATCGCGGCCGCGGCGGCGAGAACGATCAGGGCCACCGCCCATCCCGGCCTGCGCGGCGGCTCGAGGTCGCCCCGGAAGAGGGTCGCCGCCGGGACGGTTCGGGCCCGGGCGATCGGCACCAAAGCGAAGACGGCGGCGATGAGCAGCCCGTAGGCGGCGCTTGCGAGCAACGGCTGCCAGTAGAGCGCGAGGCGCGGCGGGACCGGAAGCGAATCGCCGGCCAAAGCGACGACGGCCGCCGGCACCAGGGCGCCCGCCGCGAGACCGGCCAGGGTCGCGGCCGCGGCCACCAGCCCGACCTGGAAGAGATAGGACAGGAACAGGGTCCGGCTGGTGGCCCCGAGCAGCTTGAGGGTGGCGATCGCGCTACGCTTGCCGTCGAGATAGGAGGCGACCCCGTTGCCGACCCCGATCCCGGCGACGATCAGGGCGGTGAGGCCGACGAGGGTCAGGAACTGGCCGAGCCGCTCGATGAAGCGGCGGGTGCCGGGCGCTCCGTCGGTTCGGTCCTGGACCTGCCAGCCGGCCGCTCCGAAGCCTCTCTTGAGCCTTTCCGCCACCGCCTCGGGATCGGCGCCGGCCGGGAGCTTCAACCGGTAGGCGCTGGTATAGAGGCTGCCGGGCTGGACAAGGCCGGTGGCGGCGAGACCGGCCCGGTCGACCAATGCGGTCGAGCCGAGCGTGAAGCCTTGCCCCACCCGGTCCGGCTCCCGGCCGATGAGCCCGACGATCCGAAGCTCGGCGGCGCCGATCCGGACGCTTTCGCCGACCCGAACGCCAAGCCGCTCCGCCAGCTCCGGCCCTACCGCGACCTCCCCGCCCCGGGGCCGAGCCGTCCGGGCGCCCGGCTGCAGGCGAAAGGTCCCATAAAGCGGCCAGGCATCGTCCACGCCCTTCAGCTCGACCAGCACGCTCTCCGCGCCGTCGAGCCGCGCCGCCATGGCGCGCATCCGGGTGACCTGGCCGACCCGGCCCTCGCGGGCGAAAGCGGCGAGTTCCGGAGGGCTGGCTTCGCGCTGGGAGACGGTGAGCTGGACGTCGCCGCCCAATATCTCCTGCCCGCGCTCGGCCAGCGAAGCGACGATGGCCGAGGACAGCGAGCCGACCCCGGCCAGGGCGAGCACTCCGAGGAACAGGCAGATGGCAAGGAGGCGAAGCCCGGCGAGACCGCCGCGAAGGTCGCGCAGGGCGAAGCGGAGGGGAATCACCTTTATCCTCCCCATGCGCAGCATGGGGAGGGGGACCACCCGAAGGGTGGTGGAGGGGTATTTGGCGAGGCCTCGTCAGCTACCCCTCCACCATGCTTCGCATGGTTCCCCTCCCCACCGGCTTCGCCGGCAGGGAGGATAAGCAGGGCTCCCCTCACGCCCCCGAATCCCTCGCGATCCGCCCGTCCTGCATCTCAAGCACCCGGCCGCAGCGGGCGGCCAGCGCCGGATCGTGGGTGATAACCAGCAAAGTGGCCCCCGTATCCTTCTGGCGCTCGAACAGGAGGTCGAGGATCGCATTGCCGGTGGCGGCGTCGAGATTGCCGGTCGGCTCGTCGGCGAAGATCAGCGCCGGACGCGGCGCCGTCGCCCGGGCGATGGCGACCCGTTGCTGCTCGCCGCCCGACAATTGGGCGGGATAATGAGTGAGCCGGTGGCCGAGGCCGACCGCCTCCAGCTCGGCCCGGGCGAGATCGAACGCCTCTTCCCGACCCGCGAGCTCGAGCGGAACCGCCACGTTCTCGAGCGCCGTCATCGTCGGGAGCAAATGAAAGGCCTGGAGGACGATCCCGATCCGCCCCTGCCGGGCCCGGGCCAGATCGTCCTCGCCGAGCGCGGTGAAATCGGCGCCGGCGATATGAATCGCGCCGCCGGTCGCCCGCTCGAGCCCCGACAGCACGGCCATCAGGGACGATTTGCCGCTGCCCGACGGCCCGAGCAAGGCAACGCTTTCGCCGCTCGCGACTTGTAGCGCGACACCGCGCAGAATCTCGACCCGGCCCGCGGCGGAGCCGAGGGCGAGGGTGACATTCGAAGCGTCGATAACGTAGGAGCCGGTCATGAAGGAGAGTGAAATCCGATGGCGTTATTTTGCCCATATGGGGCGCTTCGGCGGCTTTTCTACGCGCTTCTGCTGATGATTGCCGCCGCAACGCCCGCCGCCGCCCGGGACGTTCACGTCCTCGCCTTCGGCGACAGCCTGACCGCCGGCTACGGCCTTCCGCCCGGCCAGGGCTTCGCGCCCCAGCTCGAGGACATGCTCCGGCGCAACGGCATCCGCGCCTTCGTCACCAACGCCGGAGTTTCCGGCAACACGGCCGCGCAGGGTCGGGCGAGGCTCGGATGGACCCTCGACGGGCTCAAGTCGAAGCCGGACCTGGCGATCGTCGCGCTCGGAGCGAACGACATGCTTCGCGGACTGCCGCCCGGCCGGACCCGGGCCGATCTCGACGCGATCGTCGCCGAGCTGAAGCGCCGCGGCATCCCGGTGCTGATCGCGGGCATGCTCGCCGCGCCCAATCTCGGCGGCCGCTACAGGGCGGAATATAACCGGATCTTCCCCGATCTCGCCCGAACGCACGGCGCCGCGCTCTACCCCTTCTTCCTCGCGGGCGTGGCCGGAAATCCGGCGTTGGCGCTGCCCGACAGGATCCACCCCAACTTCCAGGGCATCAGGAAGATGGTGAGCGGGATAGGGCCGACGGTGTTGGGGGCACTCGGCCGGTAGGTCGACCCACTCCGTCACCCTGAACTTGTTTCAGGGTCCAGGTCTCCGCCCGCGAGGCGGTCTCCGGACTGGATGCTGAAACTAGTTCAGCATGACGATAAGCGGCCTGGCTCGCGCTTTATCCCAGAACCATCTCGTGGCCGAAGTTGAGGCCGATGCGACCGTCGCGGGCCCAGCGTACGAAGGCGTGGATCCGGCTGCATCGGGGAAACTCGATGAGCACCGTCTCGCCCAGGCGGGGCTCGAGGCCGCTTTCGATCATCGTTCCTCGGGTCGAGATATTGAGTACCGGCACCGAATGGAGCTCGCCCCGGAAATGAATGACCGCGCTGTCGATCAGATCTTCGTGACGGGGTTCGCAGCGGCGGTCTTCGAAACTCAGCTCCTGGTGCTGGACGCGCATCGCATTCTCCCCCGGACCGGAGGACGATGACCGAAAAGCGTTAATGAACTCCTAAGCACTCCGGACTCGGCTAACCTCCTTTAGAACAAGGATTCTGCCTAACCTGCGATAAGGAGCGAACCCCTTGGAGGGAACCTCGGACCGAGGGGAGGGGTTCGTTGGTCGACCGCCACCATCGGATAGCCATAGCAATGACCGAAGACCGCCGCTCGGCGTCCCCAGAGCTATGGGGGGGCGCCGAATGCACCATCGTTCGTCTGAACGAAGACTATCGCGATCAGTCCGAGGAAACCGGTCACCGGCACCGGCGGGGCGATATCGACCTGATGGCGGATCTCGGCCTGACGACGGTGCGCTTCCCGATATTGTGGGAGGCGATCGCTCCCGAGCGCCCCGACCGGCTCGACTTCGCCTGGACGGACGACCGGCTCGCGATGCTGCGCGAGCGCGGGATCAACGTCGTCGCCGGCCTCGTCCACCACGGTTCCGGGCCGAAATATACCGACCTGCTCGACCCCGATTTTCCGGCCAAGCTGGCCGATTACGCCGCGCGGGTCGCGGCACGCTATCCGTGGATCGAGATGTGGACCCCGGTCAACGAGCCGCTCACCACCGCTCGCTTCTCCGGGCTCTACGGCCATTGGTTTCCGCACGGCCGTGACTATCCGACCTTCCTTCGGGCGCTCGTCAACGAGTGCAAGGGAATATTGGAAGCCATGCGGGCCATTCGAAAGGCGGTCCCGGGCGCCAGGCTTCTTCAGACCGAGGACCTCGGCAAGACCTTCGCCACCACGCCCCTGTCGCACCAGGCCGCGCATGAGAACGAACGGCGCTGGCTAAGCCTCGACCTGCTCGACGGCCGAGTCGATTCGGGCCACGCCTGGCATTCGAGGTTGCTTCGCGCCGGAATCGAGATCGAAGAGATCGAGCTGTTCGCCGGGGGCGACGCCCGGCCGGACATGATCGGGATCAACCATTATCTGACCAGCGAGCGGTTTCTCGATCACCGAATCCACTTATACCCCTGGCTCCGGCCCGGCGGAAACGGCCGCGACACCTATGTCGACGCCGAGGCGGTGCGGGTGAAGAGGCTGGAGCCGGAAACCGGCCTGGCCCCGCGCCTGCGCGAGACGTGGGACCGCTACGGACTTCCGATCGCCGTCACCGAGGTCCATCACGGCTGCCACCGCGACGAGCAGCTGCGCTGGCTCGCCGAAGTGTGGCAGACGGCGACCGAGGCTCGCGGCGAAGGCATCGATCTTCGGGCGGTGACGATCTGGTCGATGTTCGGCAATGTCGACTGGCGCTTCCTCCTGACCGAGCGCAACCATTTCTACGACACCGGCGCCTTCGACGTCCGCAGCGGAACGCCTCGCCCGACCGCGATCGCCGTGGCCGCCAAGGCCTATGCCAAAGGCGAGGCCTTCGACCATCCGGCGCTCGACGCCCCGGGCTGGTGGAGGCGGGCGCAGCGCCTCTACCCGTGGAGCGGCCGCTGCAACAAGCCGCCCTTCGGCGGCCGCAAGCTGCTGATCACCGGCGCCACCGGAACGCTCGGCAATGCCTTCGCCCGGCTGTGCGAGGAGCGGGCCCTGCCCTTCTGCCTGACGTCGCGGGACGAGATGGACCTGTGCGATCCGCGCTCGATCGCCCGGGCGCTCGAGCGCCACGCGCCCTGGGCGGTGATCAACACCGCCGGCTTCGTCCGGGTCGCCGACGCCGAGCGAGAGATCGAAGCCTGCATGGCGGCCAATGCCGAGGGCGCGGCGGCGCTCGCCCAAGCGTGCGCGGCCGGCGGGATTCCGCTCGTCACCTTCTCGTCCGATCTCGTCTTCGACGGCCGGCTGGGCCGCCGCTACGACGAGGAGGACGAGACCTGCCCGACGAATGTCTACGGGCGAAGCAAGGCGGAGGCCGAAAGGCGTGTGCTCGCCGCCGGCGGCAAGCCCCTGGTCGTCCGGACCAGCGCATTCTTCGGACCTTGGGACCGCTACAATTTCGCCTGGCAGGTGCTGACCCGACTCGCCCGGGGCGAGACCGTCCGAGCCTGTTCGCGCACCCGGGTCTCGCCGACCTACGTGCCCGATCTCGTCCATGCCACGCTCGACCTGCTCATCGACGGCGAGACCGGGCTTTGGCACCTCGTCAACGAGGGCGAGCTGAGCTGGTTCGATTTCGCCCGGCGGGTGGCCGAGCGTTCGGGCTACGATTCGGCGCTCATCGTGGCGGAGGACGGGCCGGAGGAGACGAGCACGGCACTGTGGAGCAAGCGCGGGATGATGCTCAGGAGCTTCGACTCGGCGCTGGACGATTTCCTGAGGCAGGTGACGGTCGAGGAAGAGACGGCGGTAGCGGCGGAATAAATCCTCCCCATGCGGAGCATGGGGAGGGGGACCACGCGAAGCGTGGTGGAGGGGTAATTGCCCTATCGTTGGAGGATTTCGAGCCGGATAGCTCAGGTCTGCGCCAAATACCCCTCCACCATGCTTCGCATGGTCCCCCTCCCCGCCGGCTCCGCCGGCAGGGAGGACAGGAAGACTATTCCGCGGCTTCGGTCCACAGCGAGCCGCGACTGCCGCCGGCTTCGATCTGGCGGGCGGCGTCGAGGCGGCGAAAGGCGGTGAGCGCCTGGCCGACGACCTGGTCCATATTGTAGTAGCGATAGGTCGCCAGCCGGCCGACGAAGGTCACGCCTGGGGTCGAATCCGCCAACGCCTCGTACTTCTTGAACAGCGCCTGGTTCTCCGGCCTCGGGATCGGGTAATATGGATCGCCCTCCGCCGACGGATATTCGTAGGTGATGCTGGTCTTGGCGTGGCTCTGCCCGGTCAAATGCTTATACTCGGTGATCCGGGTATAGGGCACTTGCGGGTCCGGGTAGTTCACCACCGCGACCGGCTGATACTCACCCTGATCGACGATCTTATGCTCGAACCGCAGGCTGCGATAAGGCAGCTTGCCGAAACGGAAGCCGAAATATTCGTCGATCGGACCGGTGAAGACGAGATGTCCGGCGTCGATCTCGTCGACGATGTCCTTATAATCGGTCGAGAGCAGAACATCGATGTTCGGATGCTCGAGCATCTTGTTGAACATCGCCGTATAGCCATGCTTCGGCATGATCTGGTGCTTGTCGCCGAAATAGCGGTCGTCGGTATTGGTCCGGGTCGGGATCCGCGCCGTCACCGCCTTGTCGAGGCCGCTCGGGTCGATGCCCCACTGCTTGCGCGTATAGCCCTGGAAGAAGAGCTCGTAGAGCTCGCGCCCGACGGCGGAGATGACGACGTCCTCCGACGTCTTGATCTCGACGACCGGCTCCGCCCGCGAGGCGAGATAGGCCGCCGCGTCCTCGTCCGTCTTCAGGTCCAGCCCGAACAGCAGGTTGAGAGTCGTCCGATTGATCGGGATCGGCACCAGCTGGCCGCGGACCTCGGCGAGCACCTTATGCTCATAGGGGCGCCACTCGGTGAACTTCGACAGATAGTCGACGATCTCGTCCGAATTGGTGTGGAAGATATGCGGCCCATATTGGTGGATCAGCACTCCGGCATCGTCGAGATGGTCGTAGGCATTGCCGCCCACATGCGGGCGCCGGTCGACGACGAGCACGCGCGCGTCGTGCTGGCTGGCCAGCCGCTCGGCGATCACCGAGCCGGCGAAGCCCGCTCCGACGACGAGATAATCGTAGGGTTTCTTGGCCGCCGACTTGACGATGTTCGGCCCGGCGCTCGGGACCGAGATCGACTCGTGGACCAGGCCGGCCATTCGGGCGTGGGTGATGTCCCAGCTCAGATTGGCGAGCTTGAGGTCGACCGCGTTCAGCCATTCGTCGCCGCCGCCCACGAGCTCGAGCGCCCGCTCGCAGGCCTTGATGAAGGCCTCGGCGCCGTCGGCGATGAAGACCGACTCGAGGTCGCCGTAATGGCGGATGACGTCGGTGATCGGAGTCGACACCACCGGCCGTCCCCCCGCGAGATATTCGGGGGTCTTGGTCGGCGAGATGAACTTGGTCGAATCGTTGATCGCGAAGGGCATCAGGGCGACGTCCCAGCCGCCGAGATAGGCCGGCAGCTCGTCATAGGTCTTGCCGCCGAGATAATGGATATTGGGCCGATGCGGAAGATCGGCAGGGTCGATCTTGACCACCGGCCCGACCATCACGATCGACCATTCCGGATGCGCGTCGGCCACGGCCGCGATCATCTCCAGATCCATCCGCTCGTCAATCACTCCGTAGAAGCCGAAGCGCGGCCTCGGCAGCGAGCCCTGGTCGTCCGGCACCGCATCCATCGCCCGGGCCCGGCCGAAATGATCGCGGTCGACGCTGGACGGGAACGGATGGATGTTGGGGTGAAGGCCCTTCTTGGCCTCGTAGAGGCTGTAGCCGCCGGTGAAGACGACGTCGGCGCCGGCCAGCAGCTCGCGCTCAAGGCCGAGAAGCTCGGCCGGGGCGAAGCGGAAATTGGCGAGCTCGTCCATGCAATCGTAGACGGTGCAGGCCGATTCGATGTGCCTCGAGAAAGGCAGCATCATCGGCGTATAATACCAGCGAACGAACGGCCCCTGCTCGCCGGCGAGATAGGAATCGAGCAGGCTCTTGAGCGTCGCTTCGCGCTCGTCGGCCGCGAGCGCCTCGGGCAGCGAGGGAGTCACGACGATCACGCCCGTTTCGGCGCAGGTGCGAACGCCCAGCGCCGGCTCCATCCCGGCCAGCGCCACCTCCGGTTCCTCCCAGAAGATCACTCGACCCGTCTCGGCGAACCGGCTCATCAGATGCTGCGGCCGCTGGAACACGAAATTCCAGCGAAGGTGCGAAAAGCAGACGAGCGTATGGCCGGTGGCCGGCTGGGGCGCGAAGTGGTTTTTCCCCAGCGTCGAGGCGGTCGATAACGTGATCAACGCACTTATACCTTATGATTTTGAAGGACTTGCGAAGAACGTCCATCGCTATGCGAAGTTCCCGCAGTGCAGCATGATTCTTATTGATCCAGTTAAGGATTGAGGCCGCTTGTTTCGCTGCCGGGACATACCGTGTCCGATCCGATTTGTCTGATTATTGCAACCCGTCATCCCGGCGAAAGCCGGGACCCCAGGACAATAAGTCCCGGCGGGTCTCCCCGAGGTCCCGGCTTTCGCCGGATTGCGGCTAGTCGCCGAACGCCGCCTTCAATTCGTCCAGCCACGGCTTCGCATTGCCGTCGGACGGCGCCCGCCAGTCGCCGCGCGGGCTGAGCGCGCCCCCCGCCGAAACCTTGGGCGAATTGGGGATGGCTGAGCGCTTGAACTGGCTGATCTGGAAGAAGCGGTAGAGGAAGACCTCCAGCCACTTGCGGATCGTCGGCAAATCGTAGGTCCGCTTAAGCGCCTCGGGATAGCCGAGCGGCCAATGTCCCTCGCCCGAATCGCGCCAGGCCTGCCAGGCGAGGAAGGCGACCTTGGACGGCGGCTGGCCCGAGCGGAGGATGTGGAACAGGAAGAAATCGTGGAGCTCGTAGGGGCCGATCGTGCCCTCGGTCGACTGCATTTCGCCTTCGTCGTCGGCCGGGATCAATTCGGGCGAAATCCTGGTGGCGAGGATCGCGTCGAGGATCCGGTTGGTCTCGTCATCGAACTTCCCGGTCTTCACCGCCCAGCGGACCAGATATTGGATGAGGGTCTTGGGAACGCCGCCATTGACCGCGTAATGGCTCATATGGTCGCCGACCCCGTAGGTCGACCAGCCCAGGGCCAGCTCCGAGAGATTGCCGGTGCCGACGACGAAGCCGCCGCGCTGGTTGGCGAGCCGGAAGAGATAGTCGGTCCGAAGCCCGGCCTGCACATTCTCGAAGGCGATGTCGTAGACCGGCTTCCCCTCGGCATAGGGGTGGCCCATGTCCTTCAGCATCTGCATCGCCGCGGGGCGGATGTCGATTTCCTCGCCGACGATTCCAAGCGCCTTCATCAGCGCCCAGGCATTGCCCTTGGTCGTCTCGCCGGTCGCGAAGCCGGGCATGGTGAAGCCGAGGATCGTCGAGCGCGGCAGGCCGAGGAAATCGCACATCTTGGCGGCGACGACGAGCGCATGGGTCGAATCGAGCCCGCCCGAAACGCCGATGACGAGATGGCTTGCGCGAGTCGCCTGGAAGCGGCGGGCGAGCCCCTGGACCTGGATGTTGAACGCTTCGTAGCAGTCGGAATCGAGTTGCTCCGGCCGGTTCGGCACGTAGGGAAAGCGGCGGTAGCGGCGCTTGAAGCCCATGTCGGAGAGACTCGGCTCGTGCTTGAAGTGGATCCGCCGGGCCGTCTTCTCCGGATGCCCGGCGGCGACGGCATTGTCGTTGAACGTCGGCATCCGCATCCGCTCGAGCCGGAGGCGCTGGGCGTCGATATCGGCGACGCAAAGCTCGGGCTCGAAATCGAAGCGTTTCGAATCGCAGATCAGTTCGCCGAGCTCGTAGATCGAGGCCTGGCCGTCCCAGGCGAGATCGGTGGTGCTCTCCCCCGGCCCGGAAGCGGCGTAGACATAGGCGGCGCAGCAGCGGTTCGACTGCGAGGCGCAGAGCAATTTGCGCTCGTCCGCCTTGCCGATGGTGATGTTCGACGCGGAAAGGTTGCAAAGGATCAGCGCCCCCGCCAGAGCGCCGACGGTGGAAGGCGGCTGCGGCGCCCAATAATCCTCGCAAATCTCGACGTGGAAGATGAAGTCGTCGAGATCCTCGGCGGCAAAGACGAGGTCGGTCCCGAACGGCACCGTCTCGCCGGCGACGGCGATGTCGATTCCGTTCAGTCCGATGCCCGAGACGAACCAGCGTTTTTCGTAATATTCGCGGTAATTGGGAAGGAAGCTCTTCGGAACCACGCCGAGGATCCGGCCCTTCGAGACGACGACGGCGCAATTGTAGAGACGGCCGTTGCGCCGGAGCGGGGCGCCGAGGGCGAAGGCCGGCGCCAGCTTCGCGGTGGAATCGCGGAAACGGGCGATCCCGTCTTCGACCGCGTCGAGGAAGGCCTCCTGAAGGAACAGGTCGTCGACCGCGTAGGAGGAAATGTTCAGCTCGGGAAAGACGACGAGGTCGCAGCCGCCCTTGTCGGCCTCCTCGGCCAGAGCGACGGCCTGGTCGACGTTGAAGCCGACGTCGCCGGACGAGCCGGTCGGGCTCGCGGCGGAAACCCGGACGAAGCCGTGGCGATGGACCGCCTCGAACGGCGCTTGCGCCGGCGTGCCTCGGGCCATCACAGTTTCTCCGTCTTCATTTCAACGGCGACCTTCTGCATTCGACCCGCGTAGCACCTCTGCCGCCGGGACCCAAGGAACCGGTCCCTAGCGCCAGTTGTTCCAGCGGCCAAACGAGGAGAGCGAGACGATGGTTACCGCACGCGACATGGACGCCACCCACCTTTTGATGGAGGATCATCGCAAGGTCGAGGATCTGTTCGAGCAGTTCGAGAAAGCGAGCGGCGACGGCCGCAAGGAGAAGATCGCCCGCCAGATCTGCGTCGAGCTCAAGGTGCACACGATGCTCGAGGAGGAGATTTTCTATCCGGCTCTGCGCGGCAAGATCGACGACGACGATCTCGACGAGGCCTATGTCGAGCATGACGGCGCCAAGGTCCTGATCAACGAGATCGAGGCCGGCGGTCCGGACGATCACTTCTACGAGGCCAAGGTCCATGTGCTGATGGAGCAGATCGAGCATCATGTCGAAGAGGAGGAGAAGAGCCGCGACAATCTCTTCCAGCAGGCCCGCGCCACGGACGTCGACCTCGAGGCGCTCGGCCGGCAGATGGCGGAGCGCAAGGAGGAGCTGATGAAGTTTCACGACGCGGAGGGTTTGCCCCCGGCCCAGCCGGCGACCATGGGCACGGAGGCCTGAATGAAAAAGGGGGCCACCGTCATCGGCATCGCCGCCGCCTGCGCAGCGGGTCTCGGCTATGCCGTTTCGTCACTCTTGCGCCGCCGCTCGTCGGGTGGCGGCCCCGGCGCCCGGCCCGCGATCCGCGGCTCGGGCGGCTATGGCGCGGTCGGCGAGTCCGGAGCGGCGCGATCGGCCGGGCCGGAAGCGATGCGCGATCCGCCCAAGGATTGGGACGAGGCCGACCAGGCCTCGGACGAAAGCTTCCCAGCCAGCGACCCGCCGGCGGTCAAGCATATCGACTGATGGCGGGAGCGAGGCCTGACTAAACCGAGGCCCCGGCGAAAGCCGGGGCCTCGGGGAGACCCGCCGAGACTCGACGGCCCGAGGTCCCGGCTTTCGCCGGGATAACGGAATTTAGAGCGTGATCGCTTGAGAATGAATCGCGGATTTTTTCCCGACATCGGCGTCACCCTGAACTTGTTTCAGGGTCCAGCTGGCCGCTCGCCCGGGAAGCGGAAAGCTGGATGCTGAAACAAGTTCAGCATGACGGGATGAGACAGCGCTTCAGTCTAAAATGATCATGCTCTACCGCGGCGCGTCCCTGTCCGGCCCGTCCCGGAAGATCGTCTCCCTTGCAACCCTGAGCTCCCGGATCGCCCCGGCCGTCGCCGATCCCCAGACGAGATGAACCGCGATCATCAGGAGGTTGCGACGCGCCGGGTGCTTCGTCGCCGGCTCGAGCGTCCCGACCATCGGGATCCAACCCATATAGCTCGCCAGCCACACCGCGACTCCGGCCGCGGCGCCGGTCCGCTTGGTCGGATCGGGATTCATCGCCGCGATCATCGCCCCCATCGCCGCGCCGTACACGAAATGGGCGGCCGTGGTGACGTCCTTGGCGGCTTCGCTCGCCAGCGGCACGCCGAGCTGCTTCGACCCGGAATCGACGATCTCGCGCGGAGTCAGCGGATAGCGCTCCTCCGCCGGCAGCCGGCGATGGAGCCGCCGCATCGCCGCCGTCATCGCCATCGTGCCCACGAAGCCGGCGATGCCGCCGATCAGAAGCCGGCTGGTGAGCTTGAGTGTGTCGTCGTCCTTCACGCGGAGCACCTTTCTTTGCCTCCCTGCCGCGAAGCGGTGGGGAGGGGGACCAGGCGAAGCCTGGTGGAGGGGTAACTGGAACTGGCCTGCGCAGCTACCCCTCCACCCCGCTACGCGGGGTCCCCCTCCTCATCTTCGACGGGGAGGCAAGGCTATTCGTACCGCAACGCCTGGATCGGATTGGCCCGGGCAACCCGGATCGCGTGGCTGGCGATCGTCCCCAGCGCGATGGCCAAAGCGAGGCCGCCGGCCAGGACGAACGGCGCCGGCCCGAGCGCGATCCGGCTGTCGAAGCCGTTCAGCCAGTCGCGCATCACCCACCAGGCCGCCGGCCAGGCGATGAGGTTGGCGATGATCACCGGCTTCGAGAATTGCCAGGCGAGCAGCCGGACGATGTCACGGCTGCGGGCGCCGAGCACCTTCCTGATCCCGATCTCCTTGGTCCGCCGCTCCGCGGTGAAGGCGGCGAGGCCGAACAGGCCGAGGCAGCCGATCACCACCGCGAGGCCGGCGAAGGCGCCGAACAGCTGGCCCCGGGCCTCATCGCGCTCGTAGAGGCGGGCGACCCGGTCGTCGGCGAGCTCGGCGCGATAGGGCAGATCGGGGAGCAGCCTTTTCCAGACCCGCTCGACATCGGCCATGACCCGCTTGGGGTCCTTGCCCTCGTAGCGGATCACCATCGTGTTGAAGCCGTTGCGCGCCATCAGGAACATGATCGGCTGAAGCGGATCGCGAACCGAACGGAAGCGGGCGTCCTTGAAGACCCCGACGATGTTCAGATTGACGAGACCGAGTTCGGGAAGGGTCAGGCCGGCGCTGATCGTCTTGCCGATCGCCTGCCGGGGATCGCGATAGCCCAGGCGCTGGGCCGCCGCCTCGCTGATCAGGATGTTGGCTCCGCGCCTCGCGAAGGCCTGCTCGGCGGCCTGGTCGGTCGGGAAGGGAGTCGTCGAATCGTCCATCGCGACCGAGTCCGAGAAATTGCGGCCCGCAAGGATCTTCATCCCCATGGTCGGCAGGAAATCGTGATCGATCGTGTAGACCCCGAGGTCGATCGCCTTGGGATTGCCGGCCAGATAGACCGAGGTCACCGAATTGTTGCCCGGCGAGACTCCGATCCCGGTCAGCGACGCCCCCCTCACCCCGTCGAGCTTGGCGATCTCGCGCCTCAGCGTCTCCCCGACCGGCTGCGCCTGGCGGGCGGCCAGGCCCTGCAGCTGGAGCAGGCCGTGGCGATCATAGCCGGCGTCGGCCGTCCGTGCGTAGACGGTCTGGGCGTAGATCACGGCCGTGCAGATGATGAGCCCGATCGAGACGGCGAACTGGGCGACGACGAGGACGTTGCGAAGGCTCCCGGAGCCTTGCGCCTCGGCCGACGATTTGTTCGCCTTGAGCACCCGCGCGGGCTGGAAGCGCGACAGATAGAAAGCGGGGTAGAGGCCGCCCGCGGCGCCGACGACCAGGAGCAGGACGACGATCGGGAGAAGCACTCCGTCCGAACCCCAGTAGACGAGGCCGATGTCGGCATCGAGGAACGTGTTGAAGGACGGCAACAGCAATTCGACCAAGGCCAGTGCGAGCAGCATGGCCAGCGCCGTCACCAGCAGGGATTCGCCGAGGAACTGCGTGATGAGCTGCTTTCGGCTCGCGCCCAGCACCTTGCGCAAGGCCACCTCCCGAGCCCGCTGAGAGGCGCGCGCGGTGGCGAGGTTGGTGAAGTTCACCACCGCCATGCCGAGGATCAGGAGGGCGACGACGGCGAAGGTGAGGATGGTGCGCCGGTCGTTGCCCGGAGTCATCGACGCCTGCTGGGCCTCGCCCAGGTGGACGTCGCGGATGTTGGTCAGGCGCCAGTCCTGGTCGTCGCCGGGATTGGTCTTCTCGCGGCCGCCCGTATCGTCGGGGATGTTGCGCTTCTCCCAGGCGGGGAGCTGCCGGTTGACGTCCTCGGCCTTGGCCCCTTCGCGAAGCTTGAAATACCACCAGCCGCCTTGATTGCCCCAGCTGGTCAGGAAGCTCGGCTGGTCGGCGAAGAAGGTCTCCGGATGGAAGCGGGCGACGACGCCCAGCTCCATGTGGCTGTTCTTCGGCAGATCCTTGAGCACTCCGGTGACGACATAATCGGCGCTCTTGCCCTGGACGATCAGGGTCAGGGTCTTGCCGAGCGCGTCCTGCCCCGGAAAGCGCTTGCTCGCTTCCGTCTCGGTCAGAACGAGCGAATTGGGATTGGTGAGGGCGGTGGCGCGGTCGCCGCGCACGAACGGCATTTCGAGCACATCGAACAAATTGCCGTCGACGAAATTGAAATCGTCGGCGAGGCTGGGTTGGCCGTTCTGCATGATCACCGCGCCCGAGGACGCGACGTAGACCGCCTTCTCGATCTGCGGGAAATCCTTCACCAGCGCCTTGCCCGAGACGTAGCTCGACATCTGCAGGGACATCTCCTCCCCGCCATTGTCGGTCGCCCGGTAGAAATTCTGGAACTGGTGGGCGCGCTCGGCGCCGGGGATCCAGCCGTCGTAGCGCGATTCGTAGCGGACGTAGAGCAGGATCATCAGGCAGGCGGCCATGCCGATGGCGAGGCCGAAGATGTTGATGAAGGCGTAGGTCTTGTTCTTCGCCAGGGCCCTCAGGCCGACCGTCAGATAATTGCGCCACATGGTTCGGATCCTATTCGTAGCGAAGGGCGTGGATGGGGTTGAGGCGGGCGACCCGGAGGGCGTGGCCGCCGATCGTCCCGACGGCGACGGCCAGGGCGAGCAGGGCGGCGAGAAGGAAGGGCGTGGGCCCGAGCGGGATTCGCGCGTCGAATCCGTTCAGCCAGTCCCGCATCACCCACCACGCGATCGGCCAGGCGATGAGGTTGGCGACGATCACCGGCTTGGAGAATTGCCAGACGAGCAGCCGGACGATGTCCCGGCTTCGGGCGCCGAGCACCTTTCGGATCCCGATCTCCTTGGTCCGCCGCTCGGCGGTGAAGGCGGCGAGCCCGAACAGGCCGAGGCAGCCGACGACCACCGACAGCAAGGCGAAGCCGGCGAAGGTCTTCGCCCGCGCCTCCTCCGAGTCATAGAGCTCGGCGACCACGTCCTCGCTGAAATCGGCCTCGAACGGCACTTCGCTGGTGAGGGTCCGCCACGCCGCTTCGAGCTTGGCGCGCATCGCCCGCGGATCGCCTTTGTAGCGGACGACCAGCCATTGATGGCCGGAATCGGCATTGGTGAACAAGATGTCGTCGAGCGGCTGGCGTACCGAGCGGAATCGGGCGTCGGAGACCACCCCGACGATCGTCACCGGCACCAGCCCATGTTCCTGCTGGACCAGGCCGGCCTTGACCTGCTTGCCGACCGCGTCGGCCGGATCGGTGAAGCCGAGTCTCCGGGCGCCCGCTTCGTTGACGACGACGTTTCCGCCGCGCGCCACCAGCGCCCTTTGCTGGTCCGGAGGCGGCGGGAAGGCGATCGTCATGTCGTCGAGCGGACGGTTTTCGTCGAACCAGCGTCCGGCGATCAGCTTGATGCCCATCGCTTCCCGAAAGCCCGGATCGACCGCGTAGGAGCCGATCAGCACCGGCTTCGGATTGCCCGGCACCATGACGTTGGTGTTGTTCTGGCCGTCGGTCGCGACCGCGATCGTGCTTCGCCCGACCGCCTCGACGCCCTCGACCCGCTTGATCCGCTCGGCGATCGCCCGGCCCGAATTGATCAATTGATAGCGGTTGAGGCCGTCGATCTGGACGAGATGCGAGCGGTCGAAGCCTGGATCGGCGCTTCGCGCAAAGCTGGTCTGCAGATAGACGATGGCGGTGCAGATGATGAGGCCGATCGAGACCGCGAACTGGCCGACGACGAGCGCCGCTCGAAGCCGGCCGGTGCCGTTGCCCTCGGACGCCGATTTATTGGCCTTGAGCACCGTCGCCGGTTGGAAGCGCGACAGGAAGAAAGCGGGATAGAGGCCGCCCATCCCGCCGACGAGCAGGACCAGGCCGAGCATCGGCAGCGCGATCCCGCTGGCGCCGAGATAATCGAGCGCGATATCGGCGTCGAGGAAGGCGGAGAAGCTGGGCAGAAGCAGCTCGACCAGGGCCAGGGCGATCAGCATCGCCAGCGCCGCGACGAGGATCGATTCGCCGATGAACTGGACGATGAGCTGGCGGCGATTGGCGCCGAGCACCTTGCGCAACGCGACCTCGCGGGCGCGCTGGCTGGCCCTTGCGGTGGCGAGGTTGGTGAAGTTCACCATCGCCATGGCGAGAATGAGAAAAGCGACGATCGCGAAGGTGACGATGGTCCCGCGGTCGTTGCCGGGCGCCATCGGCGCTTCCTGGCCCTCGCCGAGATGGACGTCGGCGACGTTGACGAAATGCAGGTCGCCCGCCTCGCCGGCGTTGAACCGGGCCTCGCCGGCATTCTCGTCGGGGATATTGCGCTTTTCCCAGGCCGGCATCGCCGCCGCGATCGCACCGGCGTCGGCGCCGGGCCTCAGCTTCGCATAGACGTAGCCGCCCTGGCAGCCCCAGCAGGTCAGGAATTGCGCCTCCTGCGCCATGTAGGTCGGGAAATCGACCCGGACGAGGGCGTTTGCCCGAAAGTGCGAATTCCTCGGGACGTCCTCGAAAATCCCGCCGACCTGATAGTCGAAGCGCTGGCCCTTGCTGATCACGGTCATCGTCCGGCCGACGGCCTGGTCGGTTCCGAACCGGGCGACCGCCTCGGTCCGGCTCAGCAAGGCGGTATTGACCCGGTCGAGCGCGCTCCGGCTGCCGTGGAGGAGCGGAAGATCCATCACCTCCAGCAGATTGTCGTCGACGTAGAGATAGTCTTCGGTCGCCGAAGCCTGGCCGTCCTTGAGGAAGACCGGGACGCTTCGAAGGGCGTAGACCGCCTTCTCGATCTGCGGGAAATCCTTGATCAGCGCGGCCTTGGTGGCGAAGGGCGCCATCTGCAGCTTGGCTTCCTCGCCCGTTCCGGGATCCCGGAACCATTGCTGAACCTGGAAGACGCGCTCGGAATTGGGCAGCCACTTGTCGTAGCCCATCTCATAGCGGACGAAGAGCAGGATCATCAGGCACGCGGCCATCCCGATGGCGAGGCCGCAGATATTGATGAAGGCATAGGTCCGGTTCTTGGCGAGGGCCCGGAATCCGACCGTCAGATAATTCTGCCACATCTCTTCAAATCCTACTCGTAGCGGAGAGCCCGGATGGGGTTGAGCCGGGCGACCTTGACGGCGTGGCCGGCGATGGTTCCGAGCGCGATGGCGAGCGCGAGGATTCCGGCCATCAGGAACGGGCCGGGCCCGAGGTCGATGCGCGCGTCGAAGCCGTTCAGCCAGTCGCGCATCGCCCACCAGGCGACCGGCCAGGCGATGAGGTTGGCGAGCACCACCGGCTTCGAGAATTGCCAGGCGAGCAGCCGGACGATGTCGCTTATCCGGGCTC
>Ga0190275_10001185_pt1 | contig 19782 bp, 13 predicted proteins | sample Popmic550T_FD_133745 | JGI IMG/M metagenome (GOLD analysis project Ga0190275, IMG submission 133745) | Populus adjacent soil microbial communities from riparian zone of Yellowstone River, Montana, USA - 550 T | ecosystem: Environmental > Terrestrial > Soil > Riparian zone > Trees stand | place...
CGCCGAGCTGCGCGGCGCCGTCGACCAGGCGGCGCGGGCCCTGCGCGACGGCGAGCGCACCGAGCCGGCGCCCTCGCTCGACCGCCCGCCGAAGCCGGAGCTGGGCGATTACAGCTCCAACGCGGCGATGCTGCTGGCGGCGCCGCTCGGCGACAACCCGCGCGCCGTCGCCGAGCGCCTGCGGGCGGAGCTGGAGCGCGACCTCGGCAGCGCCGGCAGCGTCGACCGGATCGAGGTGGCCGGCCCCGGCTTCGTCAACTTCTTTCTCTCCGACGGCTGGTACCGGCGGGCGCTGGCCGGCCTCCTCGCGGCCGGCGACGACCTCGGGCCCGCCCCGACCGCGAGCCCGGAACGGATCCTGGTCGAGTTCGTCTCCGCCAACCCGACCGGCCCGCTGCACGTCGGCGGAGGCCGCCACGCTGCCTACGGCGACGCCCTGGTGCGGCTGCTGGAGGCGGTCGGGCACAGCGCCGAGCGCGAGTACTACGTCAACGACGGCGGCGGTCAGATCAATCGCTTCGCGGAGTCGATCGTCGCCCGCATGACCGGCGCCGAACTGCCCGAGGACGGCTACGAGGGCGACTACGTCATCGACCTGGCCCAGCGGATTATCGCCGAGGGCATCGACCCCGACGATCGCGAGGCGGTGGGGCGGCGCGGGATCGAGCTGGTCCTGGAGGGGGTGCGGGGGACGCTGGAGCGCTTCGGCGTCAGCTTCGACACCTGGTTCTCCGAGCGCGACCTCTACACCCGCGGCGAGGTCGAGTCCGCGCTCGCGGATCTCGACGGGCGTGGTCACACCTACCGCAGCGAAGACGCGCTCTGGTTGCGCACGACCGACTTCGGCGACGACAAGGACCGGGTCCTGATCCGCGCCAACGGCGAACCGACCTACCTCGCCGCCGACGTCGCCTACCACTGGGACAAGCTGCAGCGGGGCTTCGGCCGCCTCGTCGACGTGCTCGGCGCCGACCACCACGGCTACGTGCCGCGGGTGCGGGCGGCGATCGAGGCGCTCGGCGCCGACCCCGAGGCCTTCGAGGCCCTGATCATGCGCCTCGTCCACATCGTTGAAGAGGGCGAGCGGGCGCAGATGTCGAAGCGCAGCGGCGACTTCGTCGCCCTCGACGAGCTGCTCGACGACATCGGCGTCGACGCGACCCGCTGGTTCATGCTCTGGCGCAGCCACGAGACGACCGTCGACCTCGACCTCGAGCTGGCCCGCAGCCAATCGAGCGAGAACCCGGTCTACTACGTCCAGTACGCCCACGCCCGCATCGCCAGCATCCTGCGCAAAGCGGGGGCCGCGGCTGAGGGGGCCGCCGGTGGCCTCGACCCCGAGGCGCCCGGCCCGGCGGTGGAGCCCAGCGAGCGGGCATTGATCAAGCGCCTGCTGGAATTCCCCGAGGAGGTGCGCGAGTCGGCGGCGCGCCGGGCGCCGCACCGGATCTGCGCCTACTCGACCGCCGTCGCCGCCGACTTCCACGGCTTCTACCGCGACTGCCAGGTGGTCGGCGCCGAGGGCGAGGGCGTCGAGCGCTCGCGGCTGGCGCTCTGCCTCGCCACCAAGCGGACGATTGCCGCGGCCCTGGGGCTGCTCGGGATCTCCGCCCCCGAGCGGATGTGATGCGCGGGCGCCGCAAGCTGCCCGTGCTGGCCGAGATCTCCGGCCCGGCGCCCGGCGAGGCGCGGGCGTGGTCGCTGCGCCGCGCCGACCTCGAGCCGCTGGCGAGGCTGCAGGGGAGCATGGAGGAGGAGCGCGTCGTGCTCGTCGCCGGCGACGAGTCGCTGGCGGGGGGGATCGCCTTCGCCGGTGCCGCCAGCGCCGCCGGTCGGCGCACGGTGCTGCTCGAGTGCGACCTGGTGCTGCCGCGGCTGGCGGCCGAGCTCGGGCTGGCACCGACGCCCGGCCTGCACGAGTACCTGCGCTGGGAGGCGACGGCACCTGAGATCCTGCAGCCGCTGATCCTCGCCGGCCCCGCGGCGGCCGGCGCCACCCACCCGCTGGTCTGCGTCGTCGCCGGCCGCGGCGCCCCGGACCCGGCGACGCTGGTCAACCTCGAGAGCTTCCGCCACGCTCTCGCCAAGCTGCGCGGCGGCTACGACCTGGTCGTCCTCACCGGCCCGGCGCCGGAGTCCAGCCACGGCGCCCTGGAGGCGATGGCGCCGCAGGCCGACGCGCTGCTGGCCGCGGTCTCTCCCGCCGCGCTCAGGGGCCGGGCCGGTCGCGAGTTGCGAGCCGGGCTGAGCCGGCTGCCTACCTCCGCCCCCGGCGCGATCGTCGTCAGCGCCGGCTGAGCCGCGCCGGTTAGTCCCTCTAGTCCTCCTAGAGGTCGTAGCGGGCGAGGTCGGCGTCGAGCCGCTCGCTATCGCTGGCGCTGGGCCCGGCGGCAGCGGAAGCCGGCCCCTCGCCCCCCGGCGGGTCGCCGGCGCGGCGCCAGCGCAGGATGCCGATCGCGAGGGCGACGAGGGCGATGACGAAGGCGATCACCGGCACCAGATAGGCGGAGAGGTCGAAGCCGGAGCCCTGCGGCAGGGCCAGGACCTCGGTGCCGTACTCGGCCACCAGCGCGTCCTTGACCTGCTCCTTGCTGCGGCCCTCCGCGACCAGGCGGGCGATGAAGACTTTCTGGCGTTTCGCCTGCGGCGATTCGGCCAGCTCCAGCAGGGTGCCGCAGACCGGGCACATCACTTCGGAGGAGATCTCGCTGACCGAGGTCTGGGGCGCCGCCGCCATCGTCCCCGCCGGCGTCAGCAGCGCCAGGGCCGCGACCAGGGGGACGAGCAGCCCGCGCCGCCTCACGAGCGACCGCCCGGCAGCAATGGCGCCACGTAGCGGTCGAGGTACTCCTCGCTGACCGGGCCGCGGACCAGCAGCCGCACCCTGCCCCGGGGGTCGACGAGGAAGTTCTCCGGCACCCCGGTGGTCCCGTACTCGGCGGCGGCGTCGCCGTCCCCGTCGCGCAGCTGCGGGTAGGTGAGGCCGAAGCGCTCGACGAAGGCGCGCCCGTCGCCGCTGAGGTCGCGGCTGTCGATGCCGAGCACGGTGAAGTCGGCGTCGGCGTGGCGGCGCTGGAAGCGCTCCAGCGCCGGCGCCTCCTCGCGGCAGGGAACGCACCAGGAGGCCCAGAAGTTGACCAGCACCCAGCGGCCGCGGTAGTCGGCGAGGGAGCCGCTGCCGCCGCCTTCGAGGCGGGGCAGGGGGGAGGCCGGAGCCGCCTCGCCGAGCGCCAGGCCCGAGGACCCCTTGCTGAGCAGCCCGAAGGTGAGCAGGCCGACGAGGGCCAGCACGGCGACGACGGCGATGGCAGAGCGAGCGCTCACAGAGCGCCGAAGGTTAGAACCCGCTCGCCCCCGGCAACTTCCCGCCGTCGTAGAATCAGCCGCCGGTGCGGACGTAGCTCAGTTGGTAGAGCGCGAGCTTCCCAAGCTCGAGGTCGCGGGTTCGAACCCCGTCGTCCGCTTTGGGGACGACGAAGGCAGTGAAAGATCGGTGTGCCGCGAGGGCTCGCGGGCTTCGGTTCGGCATCGCTGCGATCGCCGCACTCGCCGCTATAGGTGTGGGCAATGCTGTCGGCTCGACCCCGGTGCCCTCCCCGGATGGGCTGCCCGGGAACGTGGTGGCGGTCGTATCCGCGGTGCCACCGAGTCTCGGCAGGATCACCGAGGCGGAGTTCCGGGAGGCGCTGGTGGAGCAGTCGGCCGCGGCTGGTCGCAGTGTCGTCCCGAAGCCGGGCGGGAAGGGCTACGAGCGACTCGAGAAGGTGGCCTTCGAGGAACGGCTGGACGCGGTTTGGATCAAGGGTCAGGCGATGGAAATGGGCATCGCTGTCACCCCTCGTCAGGTCTTACGTGAGCTGGCCCGAATCAAACAACGGAGCTTCGAGAACGAGGCCGAGTACCACCGCTTCCTAAGGGCGTCTCGCTACACGCAGCGCGACGTCGACGAGCGAATCGAATTGCAGCTGCTCTCCACCCGGATTCAGGCGAGGATCTTCAGGGGAAAATCCGGCATCCGGCAGCTCGAAGAGTTCGTGGCCGCGTATTCGGAACGCTGGCGGGCTCGGACCGTTTGCGCCCCGGACTACGTGACCGACCGTTGCTCGAACGGGCCGCCGCCGGTCGACTCAGTCGACCCCGACTGAGACCGCCGGCGCCGACTTAAAGCCGGCCTGCTTCCCCCGCTTGCGCGGCGCCGGTTTTGCGGCTCCCGGGATCCGGTAGAAGTGCTCGGTGGCGCCCCGCACCTGACGCTTGCGGGCGAGTTCGATCAAGCCCGCTTTCGCCAGCTCGGTGACGTGGTAGTTGGTGTTGCTGAGGGGGATCTGCAGCTCCTGGCAGAGTTCGCTGGGGGAGAGGGTTCGCCCTCCGTCCATTCCGAGGATTTCCATGATCGAGATCCGCAGCGGGTGCGCGGTAGACCGCGCCAGGTGCTCCCAGTCGATTGGGAGGGAGCCCTTTCCGTTCCCGTTGGCGCGGATGCCGTCGTGGCCGTTGGCTGAGTGACCGTTACGCCTTTGCATGGCGCCGACGATACCAAAAATTATTGATTCAGGTAATCGAAATCGGGTAGTGTCGTTTCGGGATGAATCGGGGAGAGAAGCAGTCGATGGGAGCGAGGGCGAGGAGGGCGGTGCCGGTCGTGGCGATGCTGCTGCTCCTGCTTGCTCTGGCCGGGCCGGCAGCGGCCAGCACCGACGACATCATCGCTCCAAGCGACCCCGCCAACCCCCAGGTCGACTCGGGCTGGCAGGCGGGGACCTGCAAGGAAGAACCACCCGAGAGCACGGAGTTCTGCTCGGTGGGCACCCCCGACCAGTTCTTCAAACGCGCCGCGGCCCATCCGAACTGGGGTTTCACCCAGTTCATCGTCGCCCATACGACGGAAGAACCGGTGCCGCCGCTGAAACTCGAAAAACCCGTCGGCGAACTCAAAACGGTGCGGGTCGACCTCCCGGTCGGGCTCAGCGTCAACCCCGGTGCTACGCCCCGCTGCAAACTCGACGTCTTCGAGGCGAAGCCAGAGGACTGCCCCGACGGATCGGAGGTGGGCGAAAGCCAGGTGACGGCGTCGCTGCTCGGGGTCGTGGCGCCGCCGGCCGAACCGCTGACCGCGGTCCCCGTCTACAACGTCGTCCCCGTCGAGGGCGAGCCGGCCCGGTTCGGGATGAACCTCGCCGGCAACAACGTCTACCTGCGCGCCGACGTCGCCTGGAGCTCCGACTACCACGAGGGCTTCACGATCGACGTCCCCAAAGCGCTGCCGGCGGGCATCGAAGGGCTGATTCTCAAAAACCGCCTGGTCTTCAACGGCCGCGCCGGCGACGGCACCTTCATCACCACCCCCAGCACCTGCCTCGGCGAAGCGACGCCGGGGCCCTCCGGCACCGCCTACTCGACCTACCTGCTCGCCGGCTCCTACGAGGAAGCCGCAGACCCCGGCTACCAGTTCCCGCAGAGCGCGATGCCGCCGCTGGAGTCGCGGATCCCGCCCAATACCGAGCCCGAAGAATGCGACACGATCCCCTATGACCCGGCGCTCGACGTCGATCCCCGCACCGCCGTCACCGACTCCCCGGCTGGGGCCGCGATCGACGTCACCGTTCCCCACATCCTCGGCGAGGACGAGCAGGACAGCTCCAACACGCGCACCGCGCGGGTCTCGCTGCCGGTGGGGATGGGCCTCAACCCCTCCGCCGCCAACGGCCTCCAGGCCTGCGCCGATGAGCAGTTCGGCAAGGGCACCGAAAACCCGGTCGGCTGCCCGCCCGCATCGAAGATCGGCACGGTCACGATCAAATCGCCGCCGCTGCCCGAAGGCGACCTGACCGGGAACGTCTACGTCGGCCGGCAGCTCGGCCGCGATCCCACCAGCGGCAACCTGTACCGGATCTTCGTCGCCGCGGAGTCGGCTCGCTACGGGATCTCGGTCAGGCTGGTCGGCAACGTCAGTGCCAACCCGCAGAACGGGCAGCTGACGACCACCTTCTCCGAAAATCCGCAAGTCCCGTTCACCGCCTTCGAGCTCGACTTCGACGGGGGGCCGCGGGCGGTCCTCAGCAGCCCCCCGATCTGTGGACCGGCCACGGCGGCGAGCCAGATGACGCCCTGGTCGGGCAACCCGGCGGCTAGCCCATCCGCGCCGATCGTCCTCACCAATGCCCCCGGCGGCGGGGCCTGTTCGAAAACGATGGCCGGCCGACCCTTCGCCCCGGGCTTCGCGGCGCGGCCGCAGGGCACCAAAGCCGGCGCCTACCGCCCCTTCCACCTCCGGCTCACCCGCGACGACGGCCAGCAGGAGCTCAAAGGCGTCGACATCACCCTGGCACCCGGCATGACCGGCCGGCTGGCCGGGATTCCGTACTGCCCCGAGGCGGCGCTGGCGGCAGCGGCCGGGAACACCGGCGCGGCGGAGAACGCCGCCTCGAGCTGCCCGGCGGCGAGCCTCGTCGGCGTCGCCTCGATCGCGGCCGGCACCGGGCCGGCGCCACTCGGGATCAAAGGCAAGGCCTTCCTCTCAGGCCCCTATCGCGGGGCTCCTCTCTCCCTGGCAGTAGTCACCCCCGCCACGGCCGGGCCCTATGACCTGGGCACGGTCGTGGTGAGGGTGGCTCTGTTCGTCGATCCGGAGACGGCGCGGATCCGCGCCCTCTCGGACCCGATCCCCAACGTCTTCGGCGGCGCCCAGCTCAGCATCCGCAGCATCGACGTCGACGTCAACCGGCAGCGGTTCACGCTCAACCCGACCAGCTGCGGGCCGCTGGCCACGGCAGGCACCGTCAACGGCGGCGGCGGCGACCCGGGCAACGCGGCCGCCTTCAGCACCTTCCTGGTCAGCACCCCCTTCCAGACCAGCGACTGCGCCGCCCTCAAGTTCCGGCCGAAGCTCTACACCCGCCTCTATGGGGGCAAGAAGAAGACCAAGCGCGCCCAGCATCCGAAATTCCGCGCCGTCCTGGTGGCGCGCGAGGGCGATGCCAACATCGGCCGCGCCGCCCTCACCCTGCCGCACTCCCAGCTCCTCGAGCAGGCGCACATCCGCACCATCTGCACCCGGGTCCAGCTCGCTGCCAGCGATTGCCCGAAGCGGTCCATCTACGGCTACGCGCGAGCCCGGACGCCGCTGCTCGACGACGAGCTCGCCGGGCCGGTCTACCTGATCTCCTCCAACAACGAACTGCCGGACCTGCTCGTCGATCTCAGGGGTCAGGTGAACATCCGCCTGCGCGGCGTCATCAGCGCCAGCAAAGCTCGGATCAAGACCGTCTTCCCGGCGCTGCCCGACGTCCCCGTCGACAAGTTCGCGATCACGATGAAGGGCGGCAAGCGCGGCCTCCTGGTCAACTCGCGCGACCTCTGCGCGCGACCGTCCTTCTCCGTCCTCAACTTCAAAGCCCAGAACGGCAAGAAGCTGCGAAAGAAGCGACTGCCGCTCCGCGTCCCCGCCTGCCGTGTTAAAGGCGGTAAGAGTAAGCAGCGCTGATTGAGTCGGCCCCTGGGTGGGTATGTCTTCGGCAGGGGCCGCCCCACGGAAGTTGGGATGGAGCCAGGTAAGGCAACGAGGAGAGGGGATCGATGAGGAACCGGGCTGGGAGTCTGACCACGATCGTCTGCACGATCGCGGCGTTCGCGCTCGTCCTCGTGGCCGCGCCGGCGGCCCACGCGGTCGACATCATCGAAAGCCAGTCCGAATCCGCCCAGGACGGTTGGCAGGCCGGGACGTGCAAAGAAGATCCACCGCTGAATCCTTGCTCGCCGGATACTCCGGGGCTCTTCTTCACGCAGGCCGCCGGGCACCCGCCGGTCGGCTTCACCCAGATCATCACCAAGCATGAGCCCGGCTTACTGCCGGGCAGCGAAGTGCCGGTGGGAAATCTCAAGACCGTGCTCGTCGACCTCCCGCCTGGTCTGAGCGTGAACCCGCAGGCGACCGAGCAGTGCGTGCTGGTCGGCGACGCAAGTCCGGCGACGTGCCCCGCGACCACGAAAGTGGGGACCAGCATGTTGACGGCGGTCAATCCCGACACGAGCTTGTCGCTCTCGCTTTCGGCCGACGTCTACAACATCGCGCCGCGGCCGGGCGAACCCGCCCGCTTCGGCTTCAGCATTCTCGACAACGACATCTTCCTCAATGCCGGCGTCGCCTGGGAGAGCGACTACCACGAGTACTTCACGATCCATGCCACGGCGCTCAAACTGGGGGCCGGCTTCGAACTCGCGCGGATCCTCAAAAACCGCCTGGTGTTCGAAGGCGAGGTCGAACGACGGCCGGGCGGCGGCGCCTTCCTGACGACCCCCAGCACCTGCAACAACCCCGAGGTCGAACCCTTCCGGCGTCTCTATACGACCTTCCTCCACGCCGACTCCTTCGAGGAAGAAGCGCCCGACAACGGATACGACCTGGCGGCACCCGCCCCGCCGCCGGCCTCCTTCGTCGCCGGTTCCGAGGAAGTTCAGGCGCCCCTGCCCAAAGGCACGGCACCGACCGGCTGCGAGAACGTCCCCTTCACGCCTTCAACCGCCGCCGATCCGGGCACGACGCTGACCGACTCCCCGGCCGGCGTCACGGTTGACGTCAACGTGCCGTTCGACCCCGAGGCGCCGATCTACCAGTCGAACGTCAAACAGGCTCGGGTGACGCTCCCCCGCGGGCTCGGCATCAACCCCTCCGCGGCTGAGGGGCTGCAGGCCTGCACCGACGCTCAGTTCGGCAAAGGCACCAGGAACCCGGTCGCCTGCCCCGCGGCCTCGAGGATCGGCACCGTCGCGATCGAGACGCCGCCGCTTCCCGCCGGCACCCTGACCGGCCCCGTCTACCTGGCGCAGCAGCTGAGCCGCGATCCGACCTCGGGGGACGAGTACCGGATCTTCCTCCAGGCCGACTCGGCGGCCCGGGGACTTTCGGTGCGGCTGGTCGCGAACGTGATCGCGAATCCGCAGACCGGCCAGCTCACCGGGGTCGTCCGCGAAGCCCCCCAGGTTCCCTTCAGCCAGGTCAAAGTCCAGCTCAACGGCGGTCCGAGGGCGACCCTCAGCAGCCCGCCCACCTGCGGCCCGAACGCGACCGCCCACGCGATGACCGCCTGGTCTGGGACGCCGGACAGTGGGCCCCAGGACAAAGGCTTCACGCTCAGCACCGCCCCCGGCGGCGGCCCCTGCGCCCCGACCATGGCGGCGCGGCCCTTCGCGCCGGCGTTCACGGCAAGCCCGGCGAGTTCGGTGGCGCGCGCCTTCACCCCGTTCCGGACGAACATCACGCGCACTGACGGTCAGCAGGAGCTCAAAGGGGTCGACCTCACGCTCCCCCCCGGCGCTACCGCCAAGCTCAAGGGCGTTCCGTACTGCCCGCCCGCGGCGCTCGCCGCCGCAGCGGCCGGCTCGGGAGCCGCCGAGAGAGCCAACGCCAGCTGCCCCCCCAAGAGCCAGGTCGGCGTCGCCTCGATCGTCGCCGGCACCGGCCCGCTGCCGCTTCGCGTCGAGGGCAGGGCATATCTCGCTGGTCCATACCTTGGCGCACCGCTCTCGCTGGCGGTCGTCACTCCCGCGGTCGCCGGGCCGTTCGACCTTGGCAACGCCGTCGTCAGGGTGCCGCTGTTCGTCGACCCCGAGACCGCGCAGATCCACCCCAAGACCGACCAGATCCCAGATGTCTTCGGCGGCACCAAACTCGACGTCCGCTCGATCGCGGTAAACGTCAACAAGAAGGACTTCACCCTCAACGGCACCAACTGCAAACCGCAGGCGACCGCCGGCGTGCTGCGAGGGGGCGGCGCGGATCCGACCAACCCTGCGACCTTCTCGTCCTTCCCGGTCTCGGCGCCGACCCGGGGAACCGGCTGCAAGAAGCTGAAGTTCCGGCCGAAGCTCAACCTGCGCCTCTTCGGCGCCACCAAACGGGCTCAGCAGCCGCGCCTGCGCGCGGTGCTGAAGGCGCGTCCAGGAGACGCCAACATCGCCCGCGCCTCGGTCGGCCTGCCGCACGCGCTCTTCCTCGATCAGGCGAGCCTGTCCAAGATCTGCACCCGGGTCCAGTTCGCCGCCGACGCCTGCCCGAAGAAATCGGTCTATGGCAAGGCGCGGGCCTTCTCGCCGCTGCTGGGCAAGCCGCTGGAAGGGCCGGTCTACCTGCGCTCTTCCAACAACCCGCTGCCGGACCTCGTCGCCCATCTCGAGGGCCAGGTGGAGATCGACCTCGTCGGGCGGATAGACAGCTTCCGCGGCGGCATCCGCACCACCTTCGGCCGGGTGCCGGACGTGCCGGTGAAGAAGTTCACGATGATCCTGCCGGGCGGGAAACGCGGTCTGCTGGTCGCCTCGCGCGACCTCTGCAAACAGCCGGTCAAGGCGATCGTCCGCTTCAAGGCCCAGAACAGCCGGAAGCTCAACAAGCGGCCGAAGCTACGGACGCCCTGCAAAGGGACGAACAGTCCAAAGCGTAAGGGCCAGCAAGGGAAAGGCGGGAACCGCTAATGGCCATTCCGGCGCAAAAGTTTCAATTCGCACTTGATTCGCCAATACCGGTCTGTAATGTCTTTAACGGGAGAAGTACAGGGCGCTACGCAGGGGAAGCGTGTTCGCTCAACAGAGGAGGGATTTAATGGCTAGGCGCTCTTTGATCGCGATCGCGGTTATGGCGTTAGGTGCGGTCTTCGCTGTCCCCGCTGCACAGGCGGACACGGGGGACATCATTCAGCCGCAGAACGAAACGTTCGACCAGGGCTTCCAGTCCGGGACCTGCACCGCAAACGAAGAAGCGGGGCCGCCGCCGGTGAAACAGTGCTCGCCGGAAACGCCGGGCCTCTTCTTCAAACAAGCGGCCGGACATCCGCCGCTCGGCTTCACGCAGTACATCATCAAGCACGAACCCTTCACGCCGGCTGGGGCACCATTCCCACCGCAAGCACTGAAAGCGCCGATCGTCGAGCCGCTTGCCAATCGCACGATCAAAACTCTGCGCACGGATCTGCCCCCTGGCCTGACCGTCAACCCCGAGGCAACTCTTTCACGCTGCTCGATGGCTGAATTCCTCACCCCGGGGGCGACGCCCGGCACCTTCGACCCTGCCTGCAAAGCGGAGACCGAAGTTGGCGAAGACCGCGTAACTCTGGTCACCAACAAAGATGGCGTGGAAATCGCTCCTGGCGTGCCGGCTCCCAAAGGCTTTGTCGTCCCGCCGAGCGAAGCAACCGGCACCGAAGTCCCGCTCTACAATCTCGTCCCGGCTCCCGGCGAACCGGCGAAACTCGGCTTCGTCATCCGCGAAAGAGTGCCGGTCATTCTTGAAACCGAGGTCGCGTGGGAGAACGACTTCCATGAGAGCTTCCGGATCAAACTGCCGGTCACGCCGGCAGCGGCGGAAGCGAGCGGGTTTTCGACCCTGGTCAGCCGCCTGATGAGCTTCGGGGCGACCGCGGGCAACGGGACCTACCTGACCAACCCGACCACCTGCTTCAACCCCAATGAAGCACCGTTCGAAAGGCTCTACTCGACCTGGTTCCGGGCCGAGTCCTACGGTGAACCGAACCCCACCTTCCCAGCCGGATCGACCGCGGTTGAGTCGAAACTGCCGTTGACTGACCCGCTCGATCCGACCAGCCCCCGGATCGGACAGGAAGGCTGTGACGCGGTGCCCTTCGACCCGTCGCTCGAAGCGTCGGTCACGGCCGCCGAGGTCGACTCGCCGACCGGCGGCACGGTCGACGTGAAACTTCCGTTCGATCCCGCCACCGAAGGAGGCACGGGCCTCTCGCAGTCGCACCTGCGCAAGGCTAAGGTGACGCTGCCGCTTGGGATGGGCCTCAATCCGAGCGGGGCCAAAGACCTGGTTGCCTGCACGGACGCCCAGTTCAAGAAGGGCATTCGCACCTACGCCAACGAATGCCCGCCGGCCTCGAAAGTCGGCAGCGTCGAGGTCGTCTCACCGCCGTTGGCCCACCCGCTCGAGGGAGAGGTCTACGTAGGCGAACAAAAAAGCAACAATCCCGCCTCGGGTGAACTGTTCCGGATCCTGGTTGAAGCGAAGGACGAAACCGAGGGCATCGCCGTCCGTCTCGTCGGCAACGTCAAAGCGAACCCGGTCACGGGCCAGCTCACCGGCGTCTTCACCGACCAGATCACCGGTCAGTTCGCCGGCAAACTGCCGGACGGGCTGCCACAGGTGCCGTTCGAGTCGGTGAAAATCAGCTTCGACGCGGCGAAGGCGGTGCTGACCAGCCCGCCCACCTGTGCGAAACAGACTACGACCAGCGCGATGGAACCGTGGGCGAGGCCGGGCACGTTTGCCTCGCCCTCCGCCGAGTTCACGCTCTCGAGCGTCCCCGGTGGCGGCAGCTGCCCGCAGACGCTGGCCGAGCGTAAATTCACCCCGCCCTACACGGCGAAATCAGACAGCGTCAAAGCTGGTGCCTACAGTCCGTTCCGAGTTCACATCGGGCGTGCCGACGGCCAGCAGGAGCTGAAAGGCGTCAACGTGACGCTGCCGAAGGGGCTGACCGGCAATCTCAGCGGCATCCCCTACTGCTCCGATGCAGCCCTCGCGGCTGCCGCGGCGAGCACTGGCAAAGCCGAGCTGGCCAACCCCAGCTGCTCGTCGGCAAGTCAGATCGGGGTCACGTCGACCGAGTCCGGCACCGGCGCCAATCCGTTGAAACTCGACGGCAAGGCGTATCTGTCGGGCCCGTACAAAGGCGCGCCGCTTTCGATGGCGGTGATCACGCCGGCGGTGGCTGGTCCCTATGACCTCGGCACTGTCGTGGTCAGCGTGGCCCTCAACGTCGACCCGGCGACCGCTCAGGTCAACGCGGTCTCCGATCCGATCCCAGACGTGTTCGGCGGAGCCAAGCTGGATATCCGCTCGATCGACGTCGCCGTCGATCGGAGCAAATTCATGCTCAACCCTACGAACTGCGCCGCACAGGCAACCAGCGGCGTGATCAACGGAGGCGGCGCCAACCCGGCCGACCCGGCGGCGTTCAGCACCTACGGTGTGAGCGCTCCGTACCAGGCCAGCGAATGCAACAAGCTGGCGTTCAAGCCGAAGCTGTTCACCAGGCTCTACGGCCCGACCAAGCGGGCCAAGAACCCGCGCTTGCGGGCGATCCTGGAAGCGCGGAATGGCGATGCCAACATCGCTCGCACGGCGTTGACGCTGCCGCACTCGCTGTTCCTCGACCAGAGTCACATCAGGACGGTGTGCACGCGGGTGCAGCTGAAAGCGAAGGCGTGCCCCAAGGGCGCCGTCTACGGTCAGGCGGAAGCGAAGTCGCCTCTGCTCGACAAGAAGTTGAAGGGCCCGGTTTACCTGGTGTCCTCCGATGATCCGCTGCCGAACCTGGTCGCCGACCTCCGCGGTCAGGTGAACATCCAGCTCCGCGGCGTGATCAGCTCCAAGCGGGGCGGTCTCAAGACCGTCTTCCCGACGGTCCCGGACGTGCCGGTGAAGAAGTTCATCCTCAACATGCGGGGCGGCAAGAAGAGCCTCCTCGTCAACTCGACCAACACCTGCAAGAAGAAGCAGTTGGCCGTGCTGAACATCAAGGGTCAGAACGGCAAGAAGGTCAAGAACAACCGGTACCGCCTCAACGTCAGTTCCTGCGGCAAGAAGAAGGGCAACAAGAAGTAGAGCCGCAGTCTCGGTAGCGACGTCGCTCGCACCGGCGCGGAGGGCCGAATAGCCTCCGCGCCGGTGCGCCCGTCGCTCTCCCTCCTGATCGTCGCCTGGAACAGCCGCGAGGAGCTGACCAGGACCCTGTCGGCGCTGCTGCCGGAGCTGGGCGAGGGCGACGAGCTGATCGTCGTCGACAACGACTCCGCCGATGGCACCGCCGAAGCGGTGCTGGAGTTGGCGCCGGATGCGCGGGTCGTTCGCACCGGGCGCAACCTCGGCTTCGCTGCCGGCTGTAACGCCGGTGCCGCGGCGGCCGGCGGCGACCTGCTGGTCATCCTCAATCCCGACGCGGCGCCGCTGCCCGGCTTCGGCGAGGCGATTCGCCGCCCCTGGCTCGAGGATCGCGGCTGGGCCGCCTGGCAGGCGCTGGTCGCCGACAAAGGAGCGACCGAGATCAACTCCGCCGGCAACCCGATCCACTTCACCGGCATCGTCTGGGCCGGCGGCCACGGCCGCCCGATCGCCGAGGCGCCCGTGGCCAGCGAGGTCGAGGTCCTCTCCGGCGCCTGTCTGGCGATACCGCTGCGCACCTGGCGCGAGGTCGGCGGCTTTCCCGAGCGCTTCTTCCTCTACCACGAGGACGTCGACCTCTCGCTGCGCCTGCGGCTTCGCGGCGGCAGGCTGGGGATCGAGCCGGCGGCGGTGGTCGACCACGATTACGAGTTCGGCGCCCGCGAGCACAAGTGGCGCTGGCTGGAGCGCAACCGCCTCGCCTTCCTCGTCCGCACCTACCCGACGGCGCTGCTGATCCTGCTGGCACCGGCGCTGCTGGCGACCGAGCTGGCCCTACTCGCCGTCGCCGCCAGCGCCGGCTGGGGACGGCAGAAGCTGGCCGCCAACCTCGAATTCCTCCGCTGGCTCCCGCGCCTGCTGCGCGAGCGCCGCCAGGTGCAGGCGACCCGCACCGTCGGCGCCGCCGAGTTCGCCTCCTGGCTCACCCCCGACCTCGACTCCCCCTTCATCTCCCCGATCGCGCGCTCACTCCCCGCGCGCCTGCTCCTTCGCAGCTATTGGCGCCTGGTCCGCTTTGCGCTGCGCTCGATGCATTGACCATGCCAGGGGGTGTACAAAGCATCGAGCGCCGCGTCAGGTTGGCTGGCTCGTCGGCCGGATCAGGATCTCGTTGACGTCGACGCCCGGCCCCTGCTCGAGCGCGTACATCACCGCCTTGGCGATGTCGGTGTCCTGCAGCGCCCACTCGCCGGGACGGTTGTCGAAGAAGTCGGTGTCGACCATTCCCGGCTCGATCAGCGTCACCTTGATCCCCTTGTTCTCGTGCATCTGGCGTAGCTCCGCCCGCAATGACTCGCCGATCGCGGTTGCCGCCCACTTGGTGGCGGAGTAGAGCGAGCCGGGCAGGGCGCGCCGGCCGGCGACCGAGCTGGTGATGAGGAAGTGGCCATCGCCGCGCTCGAGCAGGTGGGGGAGGGTGGCACGGATCGTCAGCGCGGCGCCGAACACGTTGGTCAGGACCATCGCCCGCCAGTGCTCGACCGACTCCTCGAGGAAGCCGCGGGTGGCGCCGAAGCCGGCGTTGGCGAAGACGGCATCGATCCGCCCGAAGCGCTCCAGGGCCGTCGCGGCCATCGCCTCGACCTGGTCCCACTCGGTGACGTCGCAGCGCACCGCCAGCGCCCGCTCCTCGCCACCCAGCTCGCCTGCCAGCGCCTCCAGATCCTCGAGGCGCCGTGCCGCCAGCACCAGCCGGTAGCTCCCTGCCGCCGCCCGCGCGGTGGCGGCGCCGATGCCGCTGCTGGCGCCGGTGATCAGCAGGACCGGGTCACCTGAGTCGCCGTGCGCCACGCCGCGATTCTCGCAAACCCCACAACCCGGTTGTCCTTTGTCGCCCAGCGGGCGACAAAAAGCAACCTCACGCGGTCGAGAGCGCGGCTTGCGATAATCCCCGAGTTCGTGGACCCACAGCGCAAGCGCAAGATCCGCCTCGTCGCCGCGCTCAGCGTCGCCGTGCTGCTCGCGGTGGCGCTGGTCTACACGTCGTTCTCCGCTTCGACCGAGGCCAAAGAGCCCTCGGAGCTGCTCGCCGCGCCCCCCGGCACCAGCTATGAGATGAGCGGCCGCGTCGTCAAGGGTTCGATCGAGCGCGAGGGCGATGGCATCTCCTTCCTCGTCGTCGACCGCGACGGCGAGAGCAAGGCCCTGCCGGTCACCTATGACGGCACCGTGCCCGACCCCTTCCGCGGCGGCCGCGAGATCATCCTCACCGGCAGCGTCGCCGGCGGCACCTTCGTCGGCGAGCCGGAGACCCTGATCACGAAGTGCCCGTCGAAGTTCACGACCGAGAGCGATGCCTAGCCTCGGCGGCGCGCTGCTAGCGCTTGCCTTCCTCGCCGCCGTCTTCGCCGCAGTAGTCGCGCTCGCCGGTCGCAACGGCGACCGCCGCTGGATCGACCTCTCGCGCCGCTCCGTCTACGCCCTCTGCGCGCTGCTCACCGCCTGCGTCGCGATCGTCGAGATCGCCTTCGCCAGCGACGACTTCTCCTTCAACCTGGTCGCCCAGCACTCCTCGATCGAGACGCCGACCTTCTACAAGCTGGCGGCGATGTGGTCGAGCCAGGAGGGCTCGCTGCTGCTCTGGGCCTGGGTGCTCTCGATCGTCTCCACCGTCTCCCTCTACGCGACCCGCAACAAGCTGCGCGAGCTGGTCCCCTGGGCAACCGCGGTGATGATGGGCGTGGCCGCCTTCTTCACCGGCCTGATGCTGTTCGCGCCGAACGTCGACCCCTTCGCGACCCTGAGCCCGGTGCCCGCCGACGGCGTCGGCCTCAACCCGCTGCTGCAGCACCCGAGCATGATGATCCACCCGCCGATGCTCTACTCGGGGTACGTCGCCTTCACCGTCCCCTTCGCCTTCGCGATCGGCGCGCTCGTCACCCGCCGCCTCGACGCTGACTGGATCCGCGCCACCCGCCGCTTCGCCCTGATCGCCTGGGCCCTGCTCGGCTTCGGCCTCCTGCTCGGCGCCCGCTGGTCCTACACCGAGCTCGGCTGGGGCGGTTACTGGGCCTGGGACCCGGTCGAGAACGCGGCGCTGATGCCATGGCTGCTCGGCACCGCCTTCCTGCACTCGATCATGGTCCAGGAGAAGCGGGGGATGCTGAAGGTCTGGAACGCCAGCCTGATCGTCGCCACCTTCACGATGGCGCTGCTCGGCACCTTCCTCGTCCGCTCCGGGGTCCTGCAGTCGATCCACGCCTTCGGCGACTCCACCGTCGGCCCCTACATCCTCGGCCTCATCGCGACCGTGCTGATCGGCTCGACGGCGCTGATCGTCTCCCGCCTCGACGACCTGCGCTCAGAGAAGCGGATCGACTCGCTGGCCTCGCGCGAGGCGGTCTTCCTGGTCAACAACCTGCTGCTGGTGGCGCTGACCGCGGTGATCTTCTGGGGGACCTTCTTCCCGCTGATCTCCGAGCTCTTCACCGGCTCCAAGGCCTCGCTGGCGGCGCCCTGGTTCGACCGCTACACGACGCCGCTGGCGATCGGGCTGGTCCTCTTCACCGGCATCGGCCCCCTGCTCGCCTGGCGCCGGGTCAGCTGGGCCTCGGCCAAGCGCGTCTTCCTGGTGCCGAGCGTCGTCGCCGCGGTGGTCCTCGTCGCCCTGGTTGCCCTCGCCGACGCCGCCTCCGAGCCCTGGGCGCTGGCGCTGTTCGTCTTCGCCGCCTTCGCCCTGACCGGCCTGGCGCAGGAGTTCTGGCGCGGCGCCGCGGCGCGACGCTCGCTCTCCGGCGGCTCGATGCCGGCGGCGCTGGCCGCCATCGTCTCCCGCAACCGCCGCCGCTACGGCGGCTACATCGTCCACATCGGCATCGCCGTGCTGCTGATCGGCATCGCCGCCTCCTCCAGCTTTCAGACCAACCGCGACGCGACGATGGAGCCGGGGGGCAGCGTCGAGGTCGACGGCCGCGAGATCACCTACGTGAAGCCGACCGTCGACGTCACTCCCGCCTACCTCGAGTTCGGCAGCCTGCTGCGAGTCGAGCAGGACGGCAAGCGGGTTGCGACCCTGCAGCCCAGCCGGCGCTACCACCGTCCGACGGGAGAAGAGGCAGGGATGCTGGGGGGGTTCTTCGCCGGCGAGTCGACCAGCGAGGTGGGGCTGAAGGCGGGCCTGCGCAGCGATCTCTGGACCGCGGTGGAACCTGACATCACCGGGGTCAAACGGCGGGTGCGGGCAGCCGACGCCGGGTTCCGGGCCTGCCTCAGAGGTGCCCCCGGCACGCCGGAGCAGTGCAAAGCCCTGGCCCTGACGATGCGCGCCGCCGCCGCCGACCCGTCCCTGCGGGCGAGGGCGTCGGCCCAAATCGGCCAGATCCAGAGCGTCACCCTCGACCGCATCGCCAGCAGCTACCTCGCCGACGGCTCCGCCTCGACCTTCCGGATCATCGTCGACCCGCTCGTCACCTGGATGTGGATCGGTGGGCTGATTGCCCTGGCCGGTGCGCTGATCGGGCTCTGGCCCTCGCGCGGCCGTCGCCGCGGCGCCCTCGTCCGCACCGAGGGCGATGCCCTCAAGGAAGCCAAGTACCGGGAGATTCGCGACGCCGAGCTCGACCACGCCGCCGGCAAGCTCTCCGACGAGGACTTCGCCGCGCTCGACGCCGAGCTGCGCCGGGAAGCGGTGGAGATCCTCGATCGGGTCGAGAGCGGCAACGGCGCGGCGAAGCAAATCGAAGCTGATGAGGATCAGGACCAAAGCGCGGGGGAGACGCGCGAAAAGGTCCCGCAGGGCTAGACTTCCTGACCATGTACACGTTCCTCGGCGTCATCCAGGTCATCTTGTCCGCCGTGCTGGTCTTTCTCATCCTGCTGCACTCGGGGAAAGACGCGGGCCTCTCCGGCGCCTTCGGCGTCGGCGGTGGCGGCAGCTCACTCGGCGGCGGCTCGATGGTCGAGCGCAACCTCACCCGTGCCACGGTCTTCGTCGCCGTGGTCTGGGTCCTCAACACCTTCCTGCTGCTGAAGATCTAGGCGGGGCAGGTCCCTCGCTCTCGGCACCCGGCCCCGGGTCGCCCACCGCTGCCTGCGCTGAACTGTGGGCAAATTCGCCGTGCCTGTCCGGCTAGTTGACAAAAAGGGCTCATTTGTCTACGGTGCAGACGTTCCTTCAACTTCTGACAAGGAGGAGGCCCATGGAGGCCACCGCCGCAGACTCCCATCACCATCACCACCATCACGACGAGGTTGAGGTCAATCCGGCGAGCTGGACCGATGGCAAGCGCTACGCCTGGCTGCTCGGGATCATCGTCCCGCTGGCGCCGTTCATGGCCTGGGGCTCGGTTGCGCTGACCGGGTTCTCCGGCTTCTGGCTGCTCGGCCCCGTGCTCATCTTCGTCGCCTTTCCGCTGCTCGACATCGCCGTCGGCATGGATGCCTCCAACCCGCCCGACAGCGTTCTCAAGTACCTCGAGCAGGACCGCTATTACCGCTGGTGCACCTACGTCTTCATCCCGATCCAGTACGCCGGCCTGATCCTCGCCTGCTGGCTCTGGTCCAGCGGCGAGCTCTCGACGCTCGACAGCCTCGGCCTCGCCTTCACGGTCGGCGTCGTCGGCGGCATCGCGATCAACACCGCCCACGAGCTCGGCCACAAGCGCGCCAGCTCGGAGAAGTGGCTGAGCCGCGTCGCGCTGGCCCAGACCGGCTACGGCCACTTCTTCATCGAGCACAATCGGGGCCATCACGTCCGCGTCGCCACCCCGGAGGACCCGGCCAGCTCACGGCTGGGGGAGAGCTTCTGGGCCTTCCTGCCGCGCACGGTGAAGGGCAGCCTCACCTCCGCCTGGGGGATCGAGGCGGCCCGCCTCGACCGCCTCGGCAAGTCCCACTGGAGCATCCACAACGACATCCTCAGCGCCTGGGCGATGACCGTCGGCCTCTTCGCGGCGCTGGCGATCGCCTTCGGCCCGGTCGTCCTGCCCTACCTGCTGATCCAGGCGGTGCTGGGTTTCTCGCTGCTGGAGGTCGTCAACTACCTCGAGCACTACGGGCTGCGCCGCAACAAGCGCGAGGACGGCCGCTACGAGCGCTGCCTGCCCGAGCACAGCTGGAACAGCAACAACGTCGCCTCCAACGTGCTGCTCTACCACCTGCAGCGC
>Ga0190275_10001186_pt1 | contig 19774 bp, 15 predicted proteins | sample Popmic550T_FD_133745 | JGI IMG/M metagenome (GOLD analysis project Ga0190275, IMG submission 133745) | Populus adjacent soil microbial communities from riparian zone of Yellowstone River, Montana, USA - 550 T | ecosystem: Environmental > Terrestrial > Soil > Riparian zone > Trees stand | place...
CGGGGCGAGCGTGGCGAGCAGATGTTCGACGCGGCCCGCGCTCGACGCGCTCAGTACGTCGCCGGGCGCGGCGAGTAACGCGCCTCCTTCGTGGATTTCGCCGGCCTCGTTCGTCTCGACGATCCTCCTTTGCCAACGCATTTTGCCTCGGAGCAGGAAGAGCGCGGTGTAGTCTGTTCGCGCCTCGTTAGACCAGCTCAAACGGCGTCCCGCGCGGAAATGGACGGCGAAGCGCGGCGGGCGCGCGAAGATTTTGTCGGCGGCTTGCTCGGTTGCGCTCATCCGATTTCGACTCGTTCCAACTCGCGCGCGCGTATCTCTCCAAGCGCCGCTTTCATCTCGGCGGGGCGGCTGGTGAAGATCGCGCGCAGGCCGAGCGCTTCGGCGCGTCTTAGCCAGAAAGGCGTGTCAACTGTCCAGACAAGCACGGGGAGTCCGCGAGCCAGCGCAGCCCCGGTCGTCGCACGGCGCAAGAGCGAGCGGTGCAGAGAGATTTCGTCCGCGCCGCAGCGGGCGGCCTCTTCGACGATTCTGCTTGCGGATAAAAGCGGGCGCGACCACTTGGGTTTGAAGAGCGCGGCAGTTCGGACTTCGGGCGCGAGACGCTTCACCTCTCGGAGCGAGTCGTGGGCGAAACTTTTAACGACAACGCGGTCGGCGAGGCCATGCGCGCGCGTAAGCTCGACGACCGAGCGCGCGAGCGGCGCATGAAGCGCGGGGTCGCATTTCATCTCGACGTAGAGAACTCGCGCGCTCGCCCCGAATCGCTCGAAGACTTGCGCCAGCGTCGGTATGCGTTCGCGCGCGAATTCTTCTCTCGCCAGCTCGGGGTGGAGGTGATTGAACCGAGTCCCAACGTCGAGCGCGCACAGCTCTTCGGAGGCGAGCGATTCGACGAGGCCGTCGCACAGCACGATGCGACTGAGCGTGGCGTCGTGGACGACGACGGGCACGCCGTCGCGCGCGAGACGCACGTCAAGCTCGATGCCGTCCGCGCCGTCTTCAAAAGCCTGCGCGAAGGCGGCGAGGGTGTTTTCGGGCGCGTATGCGGAAGCGCCTCGATGGCCGATGATGAGAAGACGGCTGTCGGAGATGTCGCCGCGTCGGCTCATTCGGTCTTCTTCCGTGGGCCTCGCTTCGCCGCGCCCTTCGCAGACTTCGTGGCGACTTTCCTGATTGATTGCTTCGGCTCAGTCAACGCGGCTTCGTCATTCACAGGGACTCCCGTGTCTTCATTCGCCGCCACTGTTTTCCGCGTCGTCTTCTTCAGAGGCTTAGCGTGCGCGGAGTTATTCTCTTTCGCGGCGTCGCGGTGATTAGCGTTTTTTTTAGCGGGAGCGGAGAACCAGAGCGCGGTGAGCGGGGGAAGGTCAACCGCCGCGGAGAAGGGGCGATTTTGCCACGGCTGCTCTTCGGCTTCGACCGATTCGACGCGGAGCGAGTCGCCGCCGCCGTAGTAAGTCGAGTCGGTGTTGAGTATGAGTCGGTAAGCGCCTTTCTCCGGCAGGCCGAAGCGGTAGCCGTTGCGCGCGGCGGCGGAGAAATTGCAGACGCAGACTACCGCGTCGCCCGACGAGGCGAAGCGCATGAAGGCGACGACGTTCTCAAGCGCGTTGTCAACGTCAATCCACTGGAAGCCGCGCGGCTCTACGTCAAGCTCGTGGAGCGCGGGCGTCTCGACGAGTATGCGGTTGAGGTCGCGGACGAGCGTGTTGACGCCGCGATGCTCGTCTTCGTCGAGCAGGTGCCAGTCGAGGCTCTGCGTGTCGCTCCACTCGCGCCACTGTCCGAGGTCGCCGCCCATGAAGAGCAGCTTCTTGCCGGGGTGCGCCCACATGTACGCGTAGAGCGTGCGAAGGTTCGCGAACTTCTGCGCGCGGCTGTTGCCGTGCATCTTGTTCAGCATCGAGCCTTTCATGTGGACGACTTCGTCGTGCGAGAAGGGGAGGACGAAGTTCTCGCTCCAAGCGTAGGTGAGGCCGAAGGTGATGTTGTTGTGGAAGTAGCGACGGACGAAGGGGTCGCGCTCGAAATACTTGAGCGTGTCGTGCATCCATCCCATGTTCCATTTGAAGTCGAAACCGAGGCCGCCCTGATCCGTCCCCTTCGTGACGAGCGGCCAAGAGGTTGACTCTTCGGCGATCATCATCACGCCGGGCTGCTCCCTGTGCACGACCGCGTTCAGCTCGCGTATGAAGGCGAGGGCTTCGAGGTTTTCGCGACCGCCGAACTTGTTGGGAACCCAACGCCCCGCCGTGCGGCTGTAGTCGAGGTAGAGCATCGAAGCGACGGCGTCAACGCGCAGTCCGTCAACGTGGCATTCCTTGAGCCAGAAGAGCGCGTTGGCGATCAGAAAATTTCTGACCTCGTTGCGTCCGTAGTTGAAGATGAACGTGCCCCAGTCGGGATGCTCGCCGAGGCGCGGGTCTGCATGCTCGTAAAGCGCCGAGCCATCGAAGCGGCCCAGCGCCCACTCGTCTTTCGGAAAGTGCGCGGGAACCCAATCCATGATGACGCCGACGCCGCGACTGTGCAGGTGGTCAACGAGAAAACGGAAGTCGTCGGGCGAGCCGAAGCGCGCGGTGGGCGCGTAGTAGTTCGCAACCTGATAGCCCCAAGAGCCGCCATACGGGTGGCCTTTGAGCGGCAGGAACTCGACGTGCGTAAAGCCCATGCGGTTGCAGTAGTCGGCGAGCGCGGGCGCGGTCTCGCGATAAGTGAAGGGGCGGTTGCCGTCTTCAACCATGCGCCGCCAAGAGCCGAGATGGACTTCGTAGATCGAGAGCGGACGCCGCAGGTGGTCTTCCTGCGCGCGCCTCTGCATCCATTCGTGATCGTTGAACTGATAGCTCGGCTCGTAGACGATTGAAGAAGTGGCGGGCGGGACTTCGGCGTAGAGCGCGTAAGGGTCTGCCTTGAGGAAGGGGAGCGCGCCACGCCGGTGAATCTCGTACTTGTAAATCGCGCCGGGCCGAAGGTCGGGGATGAAAATCTCCCAAGTGCCGGAGACGCCGAGCCGCCGCATCTGATGAAGGCGACCGTCCCAGTTGTTGAAGTCGCCGGCGACGCTCACGCCGTCCGCGCTCGGCGCCCACACAGCGAACGAGACGCCTTGCACACCGCCGAGGTTACGCACGTGCGCGCCGAGCTTTTCATATAGCTGCCAGTGGCGTCCCTCGCCGAAAAGATGTTCGTCGAACGAGCCGACCGTGGGCATGAATGCGTAGGGATCGCGCAGCGTGAAGTCTCTGCCGCCGGGGTAGAAGACGCGCAGGAGATATGGGAAGAGCTGCCCGCGGCCTTCGAGAAGAAGCTCGAAGAATCCCGCGGCGTGCGCCTTCGACATCTCGCGGGGCGATTCGCCCTCGACGATGACCTCGACGCGCTCGGCGTCCGGGCGAAACGCTCGAACGACGACGCCGTGCTGCGTGTGGTGCGCGCCGAGGATGGCGTGCGGGTCGGGCGATTGAAGCGCGAGCAGTCGTTCAAGGTCGGCGCGGCGGACGGTCGGGAAAGAGGAAATGCCGCCGCCCCTCTTCGCCGACGCGCCTGATTTTTCTGACATCGCTTGCGCCTCCTCTTTGCTGTGAATCAACGCCGGATGACCACGCAGTAGTCGTCCGTTGCGGCTTCTATCTTCGTTTAGGAAAGGCTTGCCCAAAGCTACCATGATTCAGGCGAGAGTCAAATAGTCTAATGTATAACTCTATTTTCAGCTTGCGGAGCAAGCGTTAGAGTAAAGCCCAGCGTGGAGTGCAGCGGAACGCTGGGTCAGCGTATCATTTCAACATCCAAGCCCGCGTGAGCGGGCGTCAGCCCTTTTGACGAACATTCCATACCAATGCAAAGCTCAACCATCTGTCGCCCACTCCGTGGGCTTGATCTTTTTTAACCTGCATACCCAGCGTTGCGGCCTTCGGCCTTCACGTTGGGCTTTATTCTTGCCGCCTGCTTCGCAGGCTCTAAAATCGGTAAGAAGGGAATCACGCATTAGGTTCAAATAAAAAAAGCGGAGGCGTCGTCGCCCCCGCTTCATTCGATACGATTGTTTTGAAGTTTAACGCACGCTGTCTTTTTGGATGCTCTTGAGCTTGATGTCGAGTTGGCCCATGGAGTGCGACAGGCGGGCCTTGATGGGGACGTGGCGCTCGTCGCTCGTTACCCAGATGGACATCTTGCCCTTGCCTTCCTCGATGGGGCGTCCCGGCCCGAACAGTTCAACGTCAACGCGAACGACGGAGACTTTTCCGAGCACGCTCTTCATCTGCTTCTTCTCCGCGAAGACTTGCGCCGGAACCTGAAAGACGCGGCCCGAATCGCTGATGGCGACGTTGAACGTCTGACCGGGCGTGAGCGCCTGCGTGCGTAGGAAGTAGATGGCGGAGACGATGTCCTGCGTCGGCCCTTCGAGTGCGGCGACAACGACGCGCGGCGGCTGCTGCGCGTTGTTCGGGTCGCTCTCGGTGTACTCGACTTTCTTTGCGTTCTGATCGAAGACGGCTTCGCTCTTTCGTACACGCTTGCCCTGCTCGTCGGTCTTGCTCGTCCGAAGCGCATAGAACTCGTTCGGCTCGACCTGCGACTCGGCGGTGAAGTGGAAGTTCACGCCGAACAGCTTGCTGAAAAATCCTTTGGATGTGACTTCGGTCGTGAGAAGGATCGGCTGCGGCGCGCTCGCCGTCTGGCCGTCTCCCTTGCCCTGCACCGTTTCGACAGACGCGGGCGCGCGGTAGGCCGTGAACTTCAGCTCGGCGATGGTGATTCCGCGCAGAAGCATCTTCGAGAACTCGCCTTCGTATACGAGCTGCTCGGAAGGCGCGAAAGGCATGGGCGCTGGAGCGCGCGGCGGTGTACGCTCTTTGGGCGCGTCGTTCGCGATTGCGATTGAAGAGAGTACAACCGCGAGAAAGATTAACGCCGCGGATTTCCAGAAGTTACGAGGAGACATCGCTAAAACCCTTCTTTTTCGATGAATGTTCCGGTCAGACGGTCAGAACAGCCTTCAAAGCAAGCACGCCCCATGCCACGAGAAGACCGAGCGCCGCGCGATACTCCCTGTAACGAAGATAAAGACTCGGATCGAACTTTTCCGCAACCGCGTCAGCCGGCCTGTATGGTGTCAGTCTGGGGAGGATGAGCGGGACGGCCTTCGCGTATCGGACGTAATCGTCGCCGAAAAGCTCAGCGAGTGTCAAAGCTTCGACGCGCATCACGGGTAGATAGATGCCAAGAAAGAGTGACGCGAAAAGTCCGCCGAGCAAGACGAAGAGCCACACGCCCGAAGCCGCCGCGACCGTGAATCCGAGGCCGAGTATGAAGCTTCCGAGGTAGAGTGGATTTCGCGTGTATGCATACGGCCCGGAGACCGCGAGCCGCGAGTTCTTTCGTATGTGCCCCGAAGCCCAAGCGCGTATCGCGAGACCCGCGAGCGCGACCGCACCACCGACCGCGAGCGTCAAAGGACGTGGCCTTGCGAGCAACAGGAACGCGCCCGCGACGACGAAGCCGAGCGGGACGCGCCAGCGCTGCACCCAAGTCCCGCCCCTACGCGCCACCCGCACTCACCTCGACTGTCTCCGAAAACGCGCCCGCGCGCCGCAGCCTCTCGCCGACGGCCTCGACAACTCTCTCGACGCTGATGTCCATGCAAATCCACACGGAGCAAGAGCGCCTGTGACAATCCACGCGACAGCCTATATCAGTCCGCTCGACGCAGATGTCGTCCTCGCGGGGCGAGCCGTTGCGCCACCACTCGGTCGGCCCGAACAGACCGACGACGGGAGCGCCCGCCGCGACTGCAAGATGCGTCGGCCCTGTGTCGCCTCCGACGTACACGCTCGCGCGCCGCGCTAGGGCGAAGAAGCCCTTGAGCGATGGGCCGGCAATCGTTGCCGCGCCCGTGCGGCTCGAAGCCGCGACGCGCTCTGCCAACTCGCGCTCGCCCGGCCCGTATGTGACGACCGAGCTAAGGCCGAAGTTGAAACGGAGCGCGTCGGCAAGCGCGCCGAAGCGTTCGGCGTCCCAGAGCTTCGTCGGCCAGCCGCCGCCCGGATTCAAAATCGTGAACTTTTCGCCAACCTGTTGGACGATCTCGTCGGCCTCGCGCGCATGCGAGCGCGAAACGGCGATGGGAAACTCGAACTCCTCCGCGCGTTCGGGCAAAGAGACGCCGAGCGCGCCCGACGCCAGCGCAAGATTCTTGCGTATGACGTGGGCGCGCGCGGGCACGTTCACTCTTTCGGTTAAAAGAAAACGGCTCGCAGGCTCGCGCAAAGCGGCGCGACCGAAGCCTGCGCGACGTAGCGCGCCCGAAAGCCGGGCGATTAAAGCGGATTTAAGAAGTCCTTGGAAATCTATGGCTAGGTCGAAGGGCGAGGCGCGTAACCGACGCAACTGACGGCGCGTTGCCGGCAGCGTCTCCCCAGACATCGGCCAGCGCCTCAATCCCTTCGTGTCCACTTCGATGAGGCTTTCCAAAAGCGGGTTGTCCCTCAAAATTTCCGCAGACCTTCGCTCCACCACCCACGAAATCTCCGCACGCGGCAGCGCACGCCTTATCGCCGCCGCCGCCGGCAAAGCGTGCACGATGTCGCCGATGCTTCCGAGTTTGACGATGAGAATACGCATAAAAGCCGTGACAGGTGACGGGTGACAGGTGACAGGAAAGAACTCTTGCTTTTACCTGTCACCTGTCACCCGTCACCTGTCACCCTCTTTAACATTTCCGTGCTCGAATGATCCTTCGGGTCGCCGACGATGGCGACGCGCCCGCCGTAGGAGCGTACCACGTCGCGCTCCGGCACGGTCTCTTCGGTGTAGTCTGTGCCTTTGGCATGGATGTCGGGGCGCAGGACGAACAGAAGCTCCGTGACGGTCGTCTCGTGGAAGATTGTGACGTAATCAACCGCTCGCAGTCCCGCGACCAACTCGGCGCGCTCGCGCTCAGGCAGGAAGGGGCGTCCCTCGCCCTTGAGCCGGCGCACCTCGTCGTCGCCGTTGACGCCGACGACGAGCAGGTCGCCGAGCGCGCGCGCGGCTTCGAGGTAGCGCACGTGCCCGACGTGCAAAAGATCGAAGCAGCCGTTTGCGAAGACGACGCGCGCGCCGTTCTTGCGCGCTATCGCCACGCGCGCTATAAGGCGGTTGCGCTCAAATACGCGGGCGGAGGCTTCGACCCTCTGCGTTTCGTCGCGGGCTGTCATGCGTAGAAGATAGTGTATGCGGGCGCGGCGTTCAATGGTCGGCGGCCTTACGGCGCGGCGGACTGCTTCAAGTAGTAGCCGACGATGAGCGACGAAGCCTCGTTGTAGTTCCTCACGCCAGACCTTATGCCGTTGACTTTAAGGTAGACGTGGTTGAGGCTGTTGCTGAAATTGCTCAGCCTGCCACGGTAGCGCGCCCAGAACTGCGCGCGCGCTTTCAAGTCGGCGCGCGGCCCTTCTCCCAACCCTGCGACCACGGCGCGGTAACGCTCCGGCGCGACGCGGTAAAGCACACCCAGCACGCGCAGCGCGCCCAGATAGCCTGAGTAGCGAACGTATGGATGCGAAGCTTTCGTGCAGACGATGAAGGCGACGAAGTTGGCCTCGTCCTCGCGCGCGAACCCGCGCTGGTGCGCCATCTCGTGCGCGACGGAGAAGGGGATGTCGAAGCCGGGCTGAATGGCGTTGTAGTTCGGCTCGCCCGTGAACGGCGAGTAGATGCCCGAAATGCCGAGCCTGCTCATCACGCCGGAGAAGTAGACGGCCTTAGGCGGCACGCTCCCGCCGGACGCGCCGCGCACGAGCGGCTCGCTTGCGTATGCTTCTTCCAGTACGGCGAAGAGTTGTGTGTTTGAAAGCGGCGACAGACTTCCGCCTCCGCCTTCGACGCTCAACCCGCTCTCCGAATAGTTACTGTTGATTCCTTCGATGATCGTGCGGCTGATCGCTTCTATCTCATGCGCGCTCGGCTCGCGCCGCTCGAATCCCAGCGTGTCGGCCAACTGCTGTCGCTTGTAGTTGAGACCGAAGAGGAGCATGAAGAGGGCCGAGACGATTGCCGCAGACCATAGAAGAGTCTTAAGCGCGGAGAGCAGCGTCGCGCCCGCTTCGCCGCGGCGAATGAAAAGCCGCTGCGTAACCCACGTGAGCCACGCGACGAGCGCGACCGCGAGCAGTGCGAAAAACATCTCTGCGAGCGAGAAGCTTGAGAGGCTTGCGAACGAAAGCGCGCGCGCGACGAAGGGGAAAAGGGCGCGGCTGTAGAAGCGTTCGACGAGCCGAGGCGCGAAGCCCGCGAGCGCCTGCAACGCGAAGACGGCTGCGAGCAGCGCGAACGGCGGCAAGAGCTTCATCCAAAGCTTTCGCTCTGGAAGAGTGATTCGCTTCGCCCACCCCGGAAGCATCATTCGCCCTCTTGAAGCACGGACGCGAGAAGCTCATGCGGGTAGACGCACGCCGTGCCGCGCTTGAGCACGACGATGCCGCCCGCGTGGTTGGCAAGCCGCGCCGCGTCGGAGTAGACGGAGCCGGAGGCGAGTGCGAGTGCGAAGGCGGCGATTACGGTGTCGCCCGCGCCCGTCACGTCAACCGCGTCGTGCGAGCCGACCGCTTCGATGTGTTGCGGCTCCGCGCCGCGCTCGACGAGAAGCATGCCGTGCTTGCCGCGCGTGACGAGCATCGCGTTGTAGCCGAGTCGCTGACGCAAACGCACGGCCTCAATCTCCAACTCACCGGCGTTCGTCAGACGCTTTCCCGCGACGTGCTCCACCTCGTCCTCGTTGGGCGTGGCGGAAGTGAAGCCCGCGAACTCCGAGAGTCGGTAGCGTGAGTCCACAAGCAAAGGCTTCGGGACATTCGCGGCGAGTGCGAGAAGCGCATCCAAAGTTTCTTTGCAGGCTACTCCGTAATTGTAATCCGAGACGATGACGGCGTCCGTCCTGTCGAAGCGTTCGCGGACGTTGCGAACGATCTCTTCGACGATGCCTGCATCCGGCAGCGGCTCGTTTTCGTAATCGAGCCGGATGACCTGCTGCCTCGGAGAGTGCGCGTGACCGGCGAGGACGCGCCGCTTCGTCGTCGTGCTCAACTCCGGCGCGACCACGACGCCGCCGCAGTCAACGTCCGCCGAAGTCAGCTTCTCCAAAAGCGCACGCCCCGCCGCGTCGTCGCCCACGACGCCGACAAGCCCTGCGCGCGCGCCGAGCGAGGCGAGGTTCATCGCACAGTTTGCCGCGCCGCCCGGCACCGTCTCGGTGCGCTCGTGGCGCAGAATCATCACGGGGGCTTCGCGCGAGATGCGACTTATCTCGCCGAACACGAACTGGTCGGCCACGAGATCGCCGACGACCAGCACGCGCCGCTCCGTGAACGACCCCACGAGCGCCGCAAGCCTCTCCGCCAGATTTTTTGTTTTGTTGCTCATCATACAGATGAGTTATGAGCAGAATACTGACTTCTGCTCTCCACGCATCACCTGCCTAACGTGTAATTCCTGTTTGCTGGTTTGAGAGCCTGCGAAGCAGGCGAGCAGAATAAAGCCCAGCGTGAAGCCGAAGGCGCAACGCTGGGTGTGTGCGTCCAATAATTTCTAAGCCCGCGAAGCCGGGCGGCAGCGCTGTATGAACGACAGGTCTGTCGCTCACTTCGTGAGCTTAATCTTCCTGTTGTGTTAATGACCCAGCGTTCGCCTACGGCTTCACGCTGGGCTTTACTCTGACGCTTGCTCCGCAAGCTGATAAAAGAATTACACATTAGGTGTCATTTCTCTCAACAATCGCTCGAACCGCTTCGAGCAAATCTTCTGCGATGAGGTTGGGCCTATGCTGCCAGCCGTGGCTCTGGTGCTCAAGCTCGCCGCGCCCGTAGCCCGTCAGCACGAACGCGGAGCGAACTCCGGCGTTGCGCGCAAGCTCAGTGTCGCTGTGGCGGTCGCCGACCATCCAGCAGCGCGAGAGGTCGAGTCCGAAATCCTCGGCGGCGCGTCTGATTAGTCCCGGCTTCGGCTTGCGACAGTCGCAGTCCTGCCGGTACGGCGGCTCGCCGACTGTTGGATGATGCGGGCAGTAGTAAATCGCGTCGAGTCGCGCCCCGCCGCGCTCCAACTCCTGCTTGAGAACATTGTGAACGTCGCCTATCAACTCCTCTTTGAAGTAGCCGCGCGCGACGCCCGCCTGATTCGTGACGAGGATGGCGAGCCAGCCCGCCGCGTTGAGCGTCCGCACGGCCTCCGCCGCGAAGGGGAAGACGCGGTAGCGCGAGGCGTGGTTGACGTAGCCGATCTCTTCGGAGATCGTCCCGTCGCGGTCAATGAAGACCGCGCGCCGCGAGTTCGTCATCGCGCGACCTCCAACTTGCGCCGCGGCTCGAGCGCGCGGGCGGCGAGCGCGAAAACTTCTTCGGCGGAGATGGCCGTCATGCAACGGTGGTCTATGGGACAGTCGCGAAGCATGCACGGCGCGCAGTCGGGCGGACGACGAACGACCTCCGCGAGCGGCGAGAAGGGGCGCGTGGTCACAGGGTTCGTCGGGCCGAAGATGACGACGACGGGGCAGCCCACGGCTGCCGCGACGTGCGCCGGGCCTGTGTCATTCGTGACGAGCAGATCGGCGACGCCGAGCACGGCGGCTGTCGTCGAAAGGTCGGTCGTCCCGGTCAGCACGAAGGGGCTGCTACGCATCCGTCGCGCGACCTCCTGCGAAACGTCAAGCTCTTCGCGCGCGCCTATGAGGAGAACTTCCGCACCGCTTTTCTCGGCGAGCATGTCCGCGAGCGCGGCGAAGCGCTCTGCGGGCCAACGCTTCGCGCGGCTGTTGGTCGAGCCGGGGCACAGCGCGACTATCGGACGGTCGGGCCGGAGGCCGTGCGCGCGGAGCAGATCGCGTGCGGCGCGCTTGCGAGTTTCGTTAACCGCGAGGTCGAGTTGAGGCTCGCGCGTCTCGACGGTCGAAGAGCCTCGGAGCATGCGCTCAAGCTCGGCGACGATGTTGAGGTAGTAAAAAACTTCGTGTCGCTCGCCGCGCCATTCGGGAAGAGGAATCGCGTGCGTGAGGAGCGGGCCGCGTCCCTGCGCGGCGTAGCCGATGCGTGCGGGGACGCGCGCGAGCGCCGCGACGAGCGCGGGCGCGAATGCGTTCGGGAAGAGAAGCGCGAGATCGAAGCGGCGAGCGCGCCACCGGCGCGATTCATTCCAGACGGCGACGGGGCCGCTCCCCTCGTCTTCGACGTTTAGAATGTCGTCAATGAAATCCGCGCCCTCGAAAATTCCTTCGGCCCATGCGCGGGTCGCCAGCGTGACGCGCGCGTCCGGCAGCACGCGGCGAAGCGCGCGCAACGCGGGCACGGTCAACACCGCGTCGCCCACCCAGTTCGCGCCGCGCACGACCACGCGCTCGATTGTCAGAGCTTGAAGGCTTTTCCCCACGTCTCTAATTCTGGTTTAAAAGTCGTAGATTAAAGTGCCGCGAACATTTGCGAGCAGGGCATGCGCTACACAAGGAAAGAATTAACAGGGATGGACAGGATAAGGAAGAAAAGTCAGAAGTCAGAACGCTGAACGATGAACTGAAAGACAAGTTGAGTTCAGTTCATCGTTCAGCGTTCTGACTTCTGCGTTTGCATTTATCCTGTCCATCCCTGTTAATTCCCCTGCATGTCGAACCCGCTCGCTACCGCTCGCGGCTCTGTATTAACTCACTTTCGCGCCCCGCGAGTTGCGGCCCGCGGGCGTCAGAGGCAGCGGCGGCCCGTAGCCGACGGTCGTCACCGTCATCACCGTCATGTAAAGGCTGTCGAGCAGCGACCAGCCTTCGACGACGATGAAGCCGACCGTGCCGAACACCACCATGCCCGCCAAAGCCGCGAGCGATTTGAAGAGCCGCGCGCGCGACCTCAACCTTTGCGTCAGGTTTGTGACGGGAGGCATCGAACCGTGTGTCGAACCGAAGGCATCAAAACGGCGTAAGAGCTAACGCGCCACGTTAGCTAAAAGCGAAGTACAGTGTCAATTGGTGAATGGTAAATGGTAAATGGTAAATGGTGGTTGAATGTCGTCAGAGTTGAGCGACGACCATTCAACTCTGACAGCGCTCAACGCCTATTTACCATTTACCATTTACCATTTACCATTCACCAATATGCGTTATCCGCCTAAAGATGTAGTCCCGCCCGCCGCGCGCAAAAAGGGGCGCGGGCCGCGCGTCGTCAGGTTCGAGCAGCCCGCCGAATCTTTCTGGCGGCGCTGGCTGAGGCGTCTCACGCGCCCCGTCGTCGTAATCCCCACGCTCATCGTCGTCGTCGCGGTCGTCGCCGTTCTCATCTATTACTATTCCGCCTTCTCGCAGCGCATTGACCGCCTGCTGCGCGGCGAGGTCTTCACGCGCAGCGCTGGGATATACGCCGCGCCACGACAGTTGCGCGCGGGCGACAACGTCTCGATAGACGAGACGGTCGCAAGGCTCAGGCGCGCGGACTACGTTGATAAAACTCAGCAGGCGGACAGCGTGCGCGGGCGTTTCCACGTCGAGGGCGCGACGCTGGAGATCGAGCCGAGCAGGGACTCGACGATTGACGGCAAGGCGCAGTTCCCGCACGTGCGCGTGCAGTTCGGGCGCGGCGGCAAAGGTATCAGCGCGATCAGCGACCTCGACGGCGGCGGCGCAAGGCTTCAGTCCGCATGGCTTGAGCCTGAAATCATCAGCTCCGTTTCGGGGCCGCAGCGCGAGCGCCGAAAGGTCATCGGCTTCAACGACCTGCCGGAGCCTTTAGTCAAGGCAATCATCGTCACGGAAGACCGCGATTTTTTCAACCACTACGGCGTCAACTTCCGCGGCATCCTGCGCGCCGCCATCCGCCGCTACGACGCCGACCCGAACTCCTTCCTCTCGCGCCAGGGCGGCTCCTCCATCACGCAGCAGCTCGTCAAGAACCTCTTCCTCACGCCCGAATATTCGCCCAAACGGAAGATCGCCGAAGCCTACATGTCGGTCATTCTTGAGACGCGGCTCTCGAAGCAGGATATTTTCGCGCTCTACTGCAACGAGATTTATCTGGGCCAGCGCGCGGGCTTCTCCATCAAGGGCGTGGGCGAGGCGAGCGAGTCTTACTTCAACAAGGACGTGACCGCGCTCACGCTCCCCGAAGCCGCGCTGCTCGCGGGGATGATCCGCAGCCCGAACCGCTACAACCCTTACAAGTACCCGGACGTTGCGTTCGAGCGGCGCAATCAGGTCTTGAAATCAATGGTCGAGGCGGGCGCGATCTCCGAGGTCGAGGGCGCGCGCGCGATGGCTACGAACGTGAACGTCGCGCCCGCGAAGGGGCGCATTGACGCTTCGGAAGCGCCCTACTTCGTTGACTACGCGCAGACGCAGCTCGGCGACATACTCGCGGACACGTCATCCGCCGAACGACTTCGCATCTACACGACCGTTGACATGGACTTGCAGCGCGCGGCCTACTCTGCGGTCGTCAAGCAGCTCGCCGCGCTCGACAAGGTGCAGGCCAAACGCTTCCCTCCGGGCACTCTGCAAGCCGCGCTCGTCGCGATGCGCGCCGACACGGGCGAGATAGTCGCGATGGTTGGCGGGCGCGACTACGAGAAGAGCCAGCTCAACCGCGCGACCGACGCGATGCGGCAGCCCGGCTCGGTCTTCAAGCCCTTCGTCTACGCGACCGCGCTCAACACCGCATACGATCCCATCCCGCGCGTCATCACCGCCGCGACCACGTTCGTTGACGAGCCTAAGACTTTCACCTTCGGCAGTCAGGAATACTCGCCCGGAAATTTCGGCGAAAGCTACTCGCGTCAACCCGTCACTTTACGCGACGCGCTCACGCGCAGCCTCAACGTCGTCACGGTCGAGCTGGCGCAGGAGGTCACAATCGGTCGCGTGATGAACCTCGCGACGAGGGCGGGGCTTCCCAAGCCGAAGCAGAATTATCTCGCGCACGCGCTCGGCACGAACGAGGCGACGCCGCTCCAAATGGCCTCGGCCTACACGGCCTTCGCGCAGTTGGGCACGCGCACGACGCCCGTCAGCATCGCGCGCGTGACGACGGGACGCGGAATGACCATCGCCGCGCCGAAGGGCCAGAAGAGCGAGGTGATGCGCCCGCAGGTCGCTTTCATCATGGACTCGTTGATGAAGGACGTTGTGAATCGCGGGACGGCTGCGAAGGTGCGCGCGCGCGGCTTCAAGGCGAACGTCGCGGGCAAGACCGGCACGTCGCGCGACGGTTGGTTCGCGGGCTTCACGCCGAACCTAGTATGCGTCGTCTACGTCGGCTTCGACGACGGCTCAGACCTCGGTATGACGGGCGGCGACTCCGCGCTCCCCATCTGGACAGACTTCATGACCGCCGCGCTCGCCGCGCACCCTGAATGGGGCGGCGACTGGCAGACTCCCCACGACATCGAGCAGGTAGAGATAGACGCTGCGACGGGCATGCTCGCCGCGCCCGACTCTGCGAACAAGCGCACGGAGCTTTTCATACGCGGCTCCGCGCCCGCGCAGCCGAGCGAAGAGATTCCCGAAGCCACGCCGACCGACGAACTAGAGCCGGGCGCGACGCCGGAGGAAGGGACAGCACCCGACCCGCTCGAAGTCCCGCCGCTGCCCGAAGAGTCGCCGACGCCGGGCAGGCGCGGCGCGAACGAGCTTGAAGGCCGCGGCTCGACGCAACCCGACGGCTCCACGCGCCTGACGGGAACAGTCACGCTCGACATAGACCCGACCACGGGCCTCATCGCCGCGCCGACCTGCCCCGTCATACGCTCCAAGACCTTCGCCATCGGCACCGAGCCGCACCGTCGCTGCGGCCCGCAGTACCACACGAATCAGACCATCATCCCTTCCGAAACGCGCCCGCGCCGCGCGACACCCCCGTAAGTTCGTTCTCAAGCCGAGCTGCTGAGAAGCGAAAGGTAGATTCACAGGATGGACAGGATGAAAGACAAACGCTGAAGTATGAACGATGAACGATGAACTGAAACCGACTTGTCTTTCAGTTCATCGTTCAGCGTTCTGACTTCTGCGTTTTCTCCATCCTGTCCATCCTGTGAATTCTCCTCTCACTTATTTCTTCAACGCTACTGGGAAATCCGGGACGGTTTGCGGCTTTGCGGTCGTCGGAGTCTGCTGCCCCTTCGTGAGTTCCTTGACGCGCTCCGAGATGTAGAGGTCGAGCATGTTGATGGTGATACGGCCCTTGCCTGAGTAGTCCGCGCGCCCGCCGAAGCCTTCCACGACGGCCAGCGTGAACGCGCCGTTGTTCCACGCCACGTTCTCAAGCGAATACTGGTTGCCGGTCGAGGCGGCGAACACAACCGCTCCGTTCTCCGCGCTCGAAAGCTCGTTGACCACGCCCACGATGTCGAAGTTGAGCGCGCGGCGAGTGCCTAACACGTTCCCCGAATGGCACGTGTCAATGAAGAAGAGTGTCTTGCCCGCGAGCGCCGAGACGGTGTTCTTGATGTCCTCGAACGACACGCCCGTGCGTAGAAGTTTTTCAAGGTCGGTGTTGTGGGGAAGGTAAAAGTAGCGACCGTTCTGGTCGTTGACGCCGTGCCCCGCGAACAAGACCATCGCCACGTCCTTCGATGTCGTCTCCTTGCGAATCCAGTCAAGCCCGTCGAGGATGTTATCCTTCGTAGCCTTCTCATCCGTCAAAAGCCGGACGACGACATCGCGGTACAGCCCGCCCTTCTGCCGCTCCATCGCCGCCGCGAAGTCGCTCGCGTCCTTCGCCGGGAAGCCCAGCTTCAACTTCGGGTCGGCGTAGTTGCTCACGCCGACGGCGAGGACGTAGAGCTTGGGTTTTATCTCGAACGCACCGCTCGTCGCGCCATTAGACGCGGCGCTGCCGACCGTGCTGACGGTCGAGCTTGCGGCGGTCTTGCGCGCGCGCACGCGCACCGTCGCGGGCACGCTCGTCGTGAAGCGGTTCGCCGCGATGACTGAGACCTGACTCTCGCCCTCCGGCACACTGATGCGAAGCTCGCGCGCATCCGTCGCCACTGTCCCCGTTGATTTTAGCAACAGTCCGCGCTCCGCATTGGCGGGGCGACCGTTGACAAGCGCACGCACCTCCGTCACAGGATCGCCCGACGGCGTCCGCACGTTGTAACGCACCACGATCTCGTTTGTTGTTATCTCTGTGCCGTCCATAGGCGACACGACCTCAACGACCGGCGGGAGCAGTTGCGCCACTTCCGTCTGCTGCTGCTTGCGTCCCGCCTCCTCGTTCGCCTCCCGCAAAGCCAACTGCTCGTCGCCCGCCTGAAGAATCTTCGACACGACATCCGGGCGGTAATAGACGCTGCGAAACTGCCCGACGGGGAAGAAGTCCGCCGCCGCGTCTTTGCCGTTGTTGACGTGCCAGCCGATGAGTTCTTCCGCGCCGGGCGAGGCGTCGTAGTAGCCCGAAGGCGTCCACAGCATCCAACGTTTGCGGTCGGCGTGCGGGAAGAAGGCGAGCAGTTCCTTGCCGTCCGTCATGCGATACCAGCGAATCGTGCCGTCGCCATAGGCCGCGACCGCGAGCCGCCCGTCCGAGCTGATGTTCACGGCGTAAGCAGCACCGGGCGCACTCAAGCGCCACAACTCCTGCCCGCTGCGGTCGTAGAGGCGTATGTTCCAGTCTGTGCCGAGCAGGAAGCGTTCGCCGTCAGGCGCGATGGAAAAGCTGCGCCGCGTCTCATCATCACTAAGCCCGTACTTTGTGCCGCTCTCATTACGGTGCAACTGTGTGCCGTTTATCAAGGGGCCGTAGCGTTCGTAGATGTAGGTGAGACGGATGCTCGCGCTTTCGGTTATCGGCGCGCGCCAGCCGTCGCCGGCGAAAGGGGCGACCTCCAACTTGCGGTCGGCGAGCGAGAAACGCGCGGGCGAGTTGCGGTTTTGTTCGTAGCCAAACTGGATGCCCATGCCGTCAGGCGAGAGGAGAAGGCCCGCTCCTAAGCCTCTGTGGTTGGCGACGGCCATTTCGGTGACAAACGCGCGCCTGTCGCTCGTATCTATCACGCCGAAGGACGGGCCGCTCGCGCCATAGACGAGACCGCCGCCGAGCAAGGGGACGATGTGCATGATGGAGTTCGTCGCCTCGACAACGATGTCGCGGTAGCTACCCCGACCGCCGTCCGACCATGCACGGATGAACTTGAGAGTCTTCGCATCGTACTCAGTTAGTACGTCAGAATACTCGCCGCCCGCGTAGAGCGTTACGCCATCCGCCGACCATGCCACCTTAGAAAAGTTACCATGCACAAGTTGGCGGGTCGTTAAAGTGCCGCCCCTTCCATCGGGGAATGCAGTCGCGCGGCCCCTAGTATCGGGCGCATAAAGAGGCGAAAGGTCGCGCGTCGAGAACACGCCCACGTTTGTCGAATCCTGAAACCCGACGGCTAGGCGTGTGCCGTCGGGCGAGAAGCTGACGCCGCGAGGAAGTTTGCCTCCCGCCGCGCTCTGCTTGGCGAGCAGGCGCAAAGAGCCGTCACGCCCGGTCGCGTAGAGGCGAATGAAGCCATCGTCTGAAGTCGTCGCCAATCTACCTGCGCGGTCGAAATCCGCCCATAAACTGTGGCCGCCGTAATCCCTGTCCTCGCCCGCCTGAGCGTATGCGGCGGTGGAGTAGACGCGGACGCCCGTACCGTCGCCGAGCGTCGCCGCGAGGAAGCGCCCGTCCAGTGAATAGACGAGATGCATGGCTACACTCGGCAAACCGCCCAGCCGCCGGACGAGCCGCCCGCTCGCGCGGTCGAAGAGGTAGAGGGAATATGTCTTCTCCCACTCGTGCCCCGTCCACCCACCGGCGGCAATCGTGCTGCCGTCGGGCGAGATGGCGACGGTGTAGAGCTTGCCCTCGCTGCCCGCGCCGATGGGCACGCGAATCACCCGCAGCAGTCTCCCCGAAGGGAGTTCCCAGACGCGCACCGTCTTGTCATCTGAGGCGGTCACGAGATAACGGTTCGCGGCGTCCACGCCGATGCGCCTGATGGCGGCGGTGTGCATCCCCGTCTCGACACGCAGGACAGGCTCGCGCGACGGCTCGCCCGTTTGTGCCGCGGCGACGGAACAGAAAGATACGGCGAAGGCAAACAGCAGCGCAGCCGCGAGCGCGTGCGATTTGAGGAGGCTTTTGGGGGGCATGTTTTTATCTCAGCGTGCGAGGCTCGGAAGGAGCTACGGGATGGACACCTTGTCGTAGATTTCCTTGAGCGACAGGGAGCATTGAATCGAGTCTAACTGCGCCGCGTCTTCGAGAGAGCGGTACTCCGTGAGCAGCCAGCGCCCGTCCAGCTGTTTAGCATAATGCTCGACTCTGTGCTCGTCCTGCGCGACGAGCAGGTATTCGGCGAAGGAAGGAATCGAGCGGTAGTCGCTGAACGTGCCGGTGCGGTCGTAGCGTGCTGTGGATTTCGAGAGGACTTCGACGATCAGAACGGGGTTGAGCAGCGTGTCAAGGTGTTCGTCTTCAAGCTGCGGCTCACCACAGACGACGACCACGTCCGGGTAAGTGTAGAGGCCGGTCGCCGGAACGTGGACGCGCATGTCGCTGGTGAATGCCTGACACTCGCGAGCTTTAAGTTGGACATTGAGTTCCGAGCCGATGTTCAAAGTAATCCGGTTATGCCTCAAGCTTGCCCCAGTCATAGCGAATATCTCACCGTCGTAATACTCGCTTCTATGCTCGGACTGACGCTCAAGGGCGAGATACTCTTCAGGCGTGATGTGCGTTTTGGCTTGGCGAGACATTTGCTTCTCCTTAACAACGTGTCAGCGTTATTCAGTATAACACCGCGTCAGGAGCGCAGACCTATAGTTTTGACAGAGCGACTTGCAACGTCTCGATTGCGAGCGCGGCGGCGTGTTGCTTCCGTGGCGGAAGACCCCCGAGCGCTTCAACTATCCTGCCGCGAGAAATTTGCGCTGCCTCTTGGACAGTAAGACCTTCGAGCATTTCCGCGAGGGCGGAGCCGCAGGCGAGCGTCGGGGGGCAGCCGTAGGCGAGGAAACGCGCGGCTTCGATGCGACCGCCTTTGATGCGGAGCGAGAGCTTGAGGCGGTCGCCGCAGACGGGGTTCGACTGTTCGGCGGAGGCGTCCGCGTTTGCGATCTCGCCCGCGTTGCGCGGGTTGGCGAGGTGGTCTTTTAGCTTTTCGGAGTAGGGCACGTTACGATTGCGGATTGCGGATTGCGGATTGCGGATTGCGGATTGCGGATTGTGGACTGGAAGACGGCTTGTCTTCTAATCCGCAATCCGCAATCCGCAATCCGCAATTGCCGCTTTGGCTTGGTAGAGCGGCGAGAGGCGGCGCAGGTTCTCGACGGCGCGCGGCAGGACTTCGAGGACGTGGCCGATGTCTTCGTCGGTCGTCTCTTTGCCGAGGCTGAAGCGTATCGAGCCGCGCGCGAGTTCGTCTGTGCGACCGAGCGCGCGTATGACGGGCGAAGGCTCGAGCGAGCCGGAGGAGCAGGCCGAGCCGGTGGATACCGCGACGCCCTGCATGTCGAGGTTGATGAGCAGCCCCTCGCCTTCTATGAAGCGGAAGGAGATGTTCGTGATGTGCGGCAGGCGCCGCTCGCGGTCGCCGTTAAAGACGATGTCCGCGACGCGCTCCTCGACGCCCGTCTCGAAGAGGTCGCGTAGGCGGCGCATGTGACTTGCGCGCTCGTCGAGTTCGATGCGCGCGAGCCGCGCGGCCTCGCCGAAGGCAACGATGAAGGGGACGGCCTCGGTGCCGCCGCGACGCTCGCGCTCCTGATGGCCGCCGATGTTCTGCGGCGCGAGGCGCA
>Ga0190275_10001187_pt1 | contig 19763 bp, 24 predicted proteins | sample Popmic550T_FD_133745 | JGI IMG/M metagenome (GOLD analysis project Ga0190275, IMG submission 133745) | Populus adjacent soil microbial communities from riparian zone of Yellowstone River, Montana, USA - 550 T | ecosystem: Environmental > Terrestrial > Soil > Riparian zone > Trees stand | place...
GGTCTCTGGTTCGTGGGGCCACCGGGGGCTGATCCCGAGCAGATGCGCATGGCCAACCCCCCGCGCGGGCTCCTGACCGACATGCCGGCCTCCCTCTACGACGGTACGACTGGGGCGCTCGTCGTCCTGGCCGCCCCTGGCGATGCGATCGAGGTCTCCCTACGCCCGGACGTAGCCTCCGACGCAACTGAAAGCAGAACCTATGTCAGCGACGGGACCGACGACGGCCTCACGGTCAGCGCCACCGACCCGAATCCGTACGCGTCATTCATGCCTGCCGTTCAATACCGAGTCAGTCGCGCTGATGAGTTGGTTGTCGAGCAATGGCCCGAAGGCTTCTTGGATGCCAACGCGTTGGCCGTGCCGGAAATCGACCTGGACTACCTGCGACCCCCGCTGGGCGACCTGCCGGCAAACGATCTGCGGCGCGACGAGTGGCGCCTTGCAGCAGGGCTACTGGGCCAATACGGCCTGCCGCCCGACCAGCTCATCCTGCAGGTGCACTACTCCGGTCCGGTGACCGGTGGCGGCACCGACTCGAGCATCCCGACTCTCGCCGTGCTGACAGCAACCTTCCCGTCTGGGGCGGTACTGACCCGCGCAGTTTGGACACAACAACTTCCAACCGCCGAAGGTCCGGACGAAACTGCCATAGCCGGAGGCGAATGCGCCAACGATCTCTCCGCTGCCGGTGAGCCAGCAACGCAGCGAACAATCGGTCTGCAGTGCGTGATCGCTTCTACAGGAGGGGGAGGCCCGCCGACGGAGCCGTTCGACACCCTGGTTCTTCTCGCCACCATCGGCAGCGGCGCGAGTTCGGCTGTGGTCACCGGCGCCAACGGCAGCATCACGATCCCGCTCACCAACGATGGTTCGGCCCTCGTCGACTTTCCCGAGGGGGCTGAGACGGTGCAGATCCAAGCCGCGGACGGCACCGTGCTCGACGAGGTGTCGATCCTGACCTTCTGAGCCGCCGCGGACAATCCCGCCGAGAGGAAGCCATCGGGTGAACAATCACCCGATGGCTTCCTACTCGGTCAACCAAGACGCAGTGGCCCGAGCGCGCCGGCTCATCGAGGCTCGCCAGTACGTGCTCGTCAGCAACTGGGGTGAGGTCGCTCCCACGGCTGAGGACGAGAACACCTTCTTGGCAGGGCACTCCTGGGAGGAGTACGCCAGCTGGCATCTCGGACTGACCGAAGGCGCCAACGACGAGACCAAGGCGCGGTACGCGTTCGGGTACGGCGACTTTCGCCGCGTGCACCGGATGGGCCTCATCGCCTGCCTGTACCGCGCGGCGGAGTGGCGGCACAAGGACGTCGAACTGGCCGCCCACGGATTGCTCCAGCGCCTCGACGCTATTACGTCCTGAGCGCATCAACTTGCTGAACATGCGCTGGACCACGTGGACTACACCGACGCCCACAAGTTCATCGCCGACACCGACACCTGGGAGGAGCGCGACCGCAACGGCAAACGGCTGCTGTTCACCCTGCACGGTCTGGACAGCTCACGCCGGTACGCGCTGATCCGCACTGAACGCGACTGGCTGCTGCACCTGACCAAAGAACAACCCGGATAAGACCCGGATGAGAAGTCTCGGAAAGACTTGCTTACGACGTAAGCCTACGGCACTATCTGTACGTTCCGTAGACAGGTCTGAGCCCAACCGGGGTTCGCGTGCGCCACCACATACGGCGGGATCAGCCGCCAGATTGAGAGCACATCATGGATACCGCAACCATCCTGTACATCTTGGCCGCCATCCTGGTGATCGCCGGAATCTACGTGGCCCTGGCCCGCAAGCAGATCATCTTCGGCGTGATCTTGATCGTCGTCGGCCTGCTGGTCGGCCCGGGTGGAGTCAGCATCTTCACCTAAGGACTCGGGCGGCCCCGGTTTCAAGCTCGCGACGCGGGGCCGCCCCTCTTGCCCCCGTGCAACCCTCACGAGCGCACCGCTGACGGTGCCAAAGCTTGGAGACCGCCATGTGGATGCGTTGGATCTACCGCACACTCGCCGTCTTCCTCGGCCGCAAGGCCTGGGCCGCCTACCAGCGTCGTAAGGGGCGTTCGGGTGGCGGCGGCCCCTACGGAGGCGGAACGTCAGTCAGCCCCCGGTGATCGGGCCCAGTTCTGCACAGCGGTTCAGCCAAGGGTGATCAGCACAACCGCGCAACCGGCCAGCGCCAGCCCGAGGCCCTGCAGACGGGAGATCCGCTCGTCGAGAATCAGACGGGCCAGCACGATGGTCCCAGCCGGGTATAGGGACGTGAGTACGGCTGCGATCGTCAGCAAGCCCGACGTTGTCGAGGCATAGAACAGCAGCGTGGCCGCAGAGGCGAGGACTCCAGTGACCACTGCGAGGTGCCACCACCGCTGCGAGCCGGGTGGCGGCGGTGTTCCGGCCGACTCCAAAGCCGATACCGGGGTCGCCTTGGGCGTGGAGACCAGCCTGCGCACGGCCACGACGGTGACCAGCGCAAAAGCGATGGCCTGACCGGCGGTCAGTGGCCAGAGCCCGGCGCTGTCGCCGGCTCGATCCAGGGCGAAGAAGAGCAACCCGAACCCGAATCCGGCCAGGACACCATCCAGCACGCCGGACGGCCCACTGAGTCCGTCGGGGCCGGGCGGCTCGGTGCTGGCCGGGCCATTCGCTTCCCCGCCGCCAGAGATCAGCCAGACCGCCGGCAGGGCGAGGACAAGCCCGACGACTGCGAGTGGTGCCGGACGTTCACCTAGTGCGATCGCTATTCCGGCTGGCAGCGCTGCGGCGAGCACGCCCGAGGTGGGCGCGACAACAGCCACCCGGGCGCGCGCCAAACCCCGATAGAGGAACAACGTGCCCAGGCCGGAGCCCAATCCGGACACCGCCCCCCACAGCAGCGGAGTGCTGGACAGGGTGCCGCTGACAACGGGTGCGGCCACCAGAGCAATGACCAGGGACGTGCCCGCCCCCACCGCTGTGACGAGGGCGAAATGTGCTCGGGTCGAAGCTCGACCGCCAATGAAGTCCGAGGCCCCGTAGGCCAGCGCCGCGCCAAGTGCGAACAGGATGGCAGTCACCCGCACAGGCAACCAGCCGAGCTGCGCCCCTCGTTACGAGGGTCCCTTGGGCCGCTGATCGAGAGTGGCGCTCGCGGGCGTTATATGGGGATCTCCCAGGTGTGCACAGGCTCGTTGGAGTGCATGCCTTCGCAGTAGATGCGCAGCATCTCTTGCAAGGCTTTCGGCCGGCTGAGGCCCTTGGCCTGTAGCGCCCGCACTGTCTCGGTCTGCCAGACCGCGCCGTTGCGACCGGTCTTGGCCCGACCCTCGATGATGCCCAGATAGCGGTGGCGAACCTCAGCTGCGACCCCCCAGCGCTCCAAGCCCTCGTGAGCCATCGGGAGCAGCTTGCGTAACACCAGCTCGTCCGGGGTGACCTCTCCCAAGCCTGGCCAGTACATCCGCGCCTCGATGCCGTGCCGGGCGCATTCCAGGAAGTTCTCATGTGCAGTGGCGAAGGTCATCTTCGTCCAGACCGGACGGTCCTCTTCGGACAGCACTCGCAGAGCGCCGTAATAGAAAGCGGAGTTGGCCATGATGTCGACGACCGTGGGCCCGGCTGGGAGCACGCGGTTCTCGACCCGCAGATGCGGGGTGCCATCGACGATGTCGTAGATGGGGCGATTCCACCGATAGATGGTCCCGTTGTGCAGGCGAAGCTCCTGCAGTCGAGGAGCTCGACCCGCCTCGAGCTCGGCCAGCGGGTCCTCGTCGGTGATCTCTGGCAGCAGCGAGGGGAAATAGAGCACGTTCTCCTCGAACAGGTCGAAGATCGAGGTGATCCACCGTTCCCCGAAGAACACCCGTGGCCGTACGCCCTGGTTCTTCAACTCCTCCGGCCGGGTGTCGGTGGCCTGGGAGAACAGCTCCACCCTGGTCTCGGACCAGAGGTGATGCCCGAAGAAGTACGGCGAGTTCGCACCGAGGGCGAGTTGCGGCGCGAGCAAGACCTGTGCGGCGTTCCAGTTCGCGGCGAAGTCGTGCGGCGCAACCTGCAGGTGCAACTGCACGCTCGTACAGGCAGATTCCGGTGCGATGGACGGCGACTGCACAGTCAGCGGTTCCGGGCCGGGGATGTCGATGAGCAGGTCCTCGCCGCGCGAGGTGAAAATCGACGCGTTCAAGGCCTCGTAGCGGGTGGACGGGCTCATCCAAGCGCCCTCGAAGTGTTCGGGCATCACGGTCGGCAAGATCCCGATCATCACGATGTGCGCGCCCTGGGAGTTGGCCTTGACCTCTGCCGCGTTGAGACTGGCGCGGAGGTGGGCCTCGAGTTCGAGCGCGCTGGTGCCGGGCAGCCGCCGTGGCGGCACGTTGAACTCGATGTTGTACGCGCCGATCTCGGTCTGGTAGGCGGGATCAGCGATCTGTTCGAGTACGGCCGCGTTGTTCATCTTCGGTTGCCAATCGGAATCGACGAGGTTGAACTCGATCTCCATCCCGGTCAGCGGCTTCTCGAAATCGAACCTGGACTGGGCGAGCATTCGCTCGAAGACGTCAAGGCAGGTGCGCACCTTGGCCCGATACTCCCGACGGTGTTCGCGGGTGTACTCGGTTGCCTCGATCTCGTCGCCCACGCGTCAAGGTTGGCACACCTCCCTCTGGCTGTGCCCGATCCCGATCGCACTAGGGTCCAAGCGCCAGCGACTCCCGTGCCTTGGATGGATGAAAGCCGGTCAGCGTGCCCCCACTGCGCCTCACGCTCCCTGCGGGTGGCCTCGTCATCGCTGTATTGCTCAGTCTTTCGGGCTGCAGTGGTACGGGATCGAACAACTCATCAGGTACCGCCACAGAGCTTGACTCCAGTGCGTCCGACAGCGGCGGCACCACCGCTGGCCCGCCCCCCGTTGACATCGGCGCCTGCGCCCTGGTCGCAGTGGAGGATGTGAGCGCTGCGGTCGGCCAAACCCTGGAAGTCTCGGGGGAACTGCCTGACAGCTGCACCTACGCGTCGGGCAGCGATGCAGCCTTGATGGTGGAGATATCCGCGGCACCGGACACCACGCCGCTTGGCTTCGAGGGCCTCGGGGCCTTCCTGGAGGAAACCTACGGTGGATTTGCCGAGGTCATCGATCTCGGCACCACGCCTGGCCTCATCATTGATATCCAGCAGGATGGTCAGACCGGTAAGGCGGCCGGCGCCGCAGTTGGCGGCTTCATTGTTGTCGTTGTCCTAGTAGGCGGAGATCCAGCGACTCAGGCCGAGGTTGTCATGCGGATCTTGGGACTCGTAGTGGCTCCCCAGTGAGTCCGCCGTACGTTTCGTGAATCCAGGCGCAACGCGTCAGTCAGACCACCGAGGCCTCACAGGAAACTCCCAGCATCGACTGCCACGCTACAGACATGACCGCCGAACGGCTCCTGCTCGTCGAGGACGAGGACAATCTGCGCTCGATGCTCGCCGCAGCCTTGCGTCACAACGGCTTCGAGGTGAGCGATGCCGCGAACGGCAAAGTCGGGTACGACGCAGCCATGGCTTCTGAGCATGACCTGGTCATCCTGGACGTGATGCTTCCCGACGTTGACGGCTTCGAAGTCTGCCGACGGTTGCGCGCAGCCGGCAGCCGCGTCCCGGTGCTGTTTCTGACCGCCCGTGACGCTACCGAGGACAAGGTTCGCGGACTCACCCTCGGCGGCGACGATTACCTGGTCAAACCGTTCAGCCTCGAGGAACTCGTGGCCCGGATCCGGGCTCTGCTGCGCCGGGCCGGCCTGGCGAAGGAGAAGGACACGGTGCTGACCTATGCCGACCTGGAGATGGATGACGACGCCCACCGGGTTCGCCGGGCCGGCGAAGAGCTGGCGCTCTCGCCTACGGAGTACAACCTGCTGCGCTACTTTCTGCTCAATCCCGGGAGAGTGCTGTCCAAGGCCCAGATCCTCGACCGGGTCTGGAACTACGACTTCGGTGGTGACGGTGGGATCGTCGAGACCTACGTCGGTTACCTGCGCCGCAAAGTGGATGCGATCGATCCCAAGCTGATCCACACGGTCCGAGGAGTGGGTTACACGTTGCGTACGGCCGGCTGAGCGGTGTCGCTTCGCTGGCGGGTGCTTGCCGGGTTCCTCCTCATCGGGATCCTGCTGTCCCTGGCTGCTTTCGTCGTCGTCCGGAGCACAGCGGCGTCGCTACTCGCCCAGCTCGACCAGCAGCTCGAGGACGCACGTGGCCCGCTGAGCCGGTTGGACGAGTTGCCTCCCCCCTACCCGGACGCAGGCGGGGGAGGAGGCGGCGGCGGTCCTGGCGGTGGCCCCGAGGGCTACGGCCCGAGACTGAGTTCTGTGTACGTCCTGGTCTGTCACCCCGACGGGACTCAGAGCGCGATTGCCACGCCTGACATCGGAGATGGAGAACTTCCAGACATCGCGTGGGCACAGGCATGGAGTGCCGCCGAAACAGGAGAGCCGTACACCGTCGACAACGGCGAGGTGCGGTACCGCGTACTGGCTTACCCGGATTCGGGGAGCGACGGCACCGTCGTCCTGGCACTCCCGCTTCGGGCGGTCGATGCCACCGTCGCCCGCGTCACCGCAGTCGCATGGGGCACCACGGCCGCGATCCTGGCAGTCCTGGCGCTCGTGGCATGGTGGGTGATCCGCTTGGGGATCCGACCCATCAAGCAGATGACCGCGACCGCCTCAGCGATCGCGGGTGGGGATCTCACGCACCGCGTGCCCGAGGCTCCTGCCAAGACCGAGGCAGGTGAGCTGGGCCGGGCATTGAATGCGATGCTCGGGTCGATCGAGACTGCCTTCGACGCCCGAGGACGCTCCGAACAGCGACTACGCCGCTTCGCCGCCGACGCGTCGCACGAACTGCGGACCCCGGTCACGACCATCCGCGGGTATGCCGAGCTCTACCGAGCAGGAGGGCTGCGCGGGGAGGGCGAGCTCGCAGAGGCGATGGGCCGCACCGAGAGTGAGGCCATGCGGATGGGTCGCCTCGTCGACGATCTGCTCCTGCTCGCTCGCCTCGATCAGGGCCGAGATCTCGATCGCCAGCCGGTCGACCTCACCCAACTCGCGATGGACGCCGCGACAGATGCTGCCGTGCGGGACCCCGATCGCGAGATCAGTGGCCCGTTCTCGGCCGATCCGGTCATCGTGTTGGGAGACGCCGATCGACTGCGTCAGGTCATCGCGAACCTGGTGGCCAATGCACTGTTGCACACGCCAGCAGGGACTCCGGTCTCGCTGGACGTGGGCGTCGAGGGGGCACGGGGCGAGCTCCGGGTGGTCGATGCGGGTGAGGGAATGGCACCGGAGGTAGCCCAACGAGCATTCGAACGGTTCTATCGGGCCGATCCGGCCCGCTCGCGCCAACGTGGCGGCGCCGGCCTTGGGCTGTCCATCGTGGAGTCCACTGTTGCCGCTCTGGGCGGCGAGGTCTCTTTGAGAACCGAAGCGGGACGAGGACTCACCGCGACGGTCCGGCTCCTGCTGGCCGATCCGCCGGCCGCCGGTTGATCCGCGCCCGTTTCGTCTGACTCAGGGCGGCCCTCAGTCGAATGATTCGATTCAGGATCGCCCCGAGTCGATGGGTGCGCCGGCCGATTCCCGGCTCGCGCGGCGGTTGTTCCCAGCCGGGACTCAGCCGCGCAGACAAACGTGCTCCTTGTCGGAGTCGACAAAACGGTTGTCGATGCAGCAGAGAAGGAGTCTCAGATGTCGATCAGAAAGCTGGTGCTGGCTGGTGCGATTGCGGCCGGGTTGGCCGGCGCGGGATTGGTCGGGGCGCTGGTTGGGTCCCCGTCGGTCAGTTTCGCGCAGGAGGCCGGTAACGAGGATTCGGGCGGCGCACCCGGTCCTGGAGAGGGCGGGCGAGGTCCGGGTCCCGGCGGCCCCGCCTCATTGGAGGTCGCGGCCGAAACGCTCGGGATCACCGAGGAGGAGCTCCGTAACGAGTTGAAAGCTGGTGGATCGGTCACCAGCGTTGCAGAGGCCGAGGGAGTCGATCTTGAGACGGTGAGCGACGCCCTGATCGCCGACGCGACGGCGCGCATCCAGGAGCGTGTCGACGCTGGGGACCTCGAGGCAGATGCTGCCGAAGAGCGCATCGCGAAGTTACCGGACCGGATTGCCGACTTCGTGGCACGAGAGGGGCTACCCGCGCGCGGCAACTGCTGAGTGTGTTGGGTCCAGGGCGTCAGCCAGTTTGCGCATTGCAGACGTGGCGCTCTGACTCACACTCGGTCCAAGAACCGCCAGGCTGGACAGCAAGGCGGAGGCCTCCGGCAGATCGAACTCGATGGTGATCACCGACCGCATCGGGAGCAGGTTCACCCCGCCGCCGCGGCCCTGGTGGGCCTCCAAAGGCACGCCACTGAAGCGGAGCCGTTCCACATCACGTGCCACCGTCCGTACGGACACGCCAAGGTCGCGGGAGAGCTCACTCAACCGGATGCGTTGGCCGTTGGCCGCGTGCAGCCGTTCGATCAAGGCCTGTTGACGCTCAACCCGGCGCAGGGCCAGGTGTCCGTCGCGGGAGGATGCGGCCAACCAGACGCCTTCGTTCACAAACTTCATCCTAAGGTGACACCGGCGTGTCTTGTTTGCTTCCTAGGGTCTGGGCATGACACAAGCCAACGAATCAGAAGCAAGCGCCGAGGCAGAGCGGTTCTTCCAACGCTACGAGGCTGCCCTGTTGGCCCGCGACGAGGCGGCCATCGCGGCCATGTATGCGGTCCCCTCGCTCATCCTTTTTCCCGGGAATTGGATCCCGGTCAGCGACGCTGCGCAGACCGAGGAGTTCTTCGCTGCCTCCTGGAGCCAGTACGAGGGTGTCGACGCCGTCGACAAGCAGATCACCGTCATGGGAGAGGCACCGGGCAGCATCTGGGCAGCTGTCACCTGGTCCTACGACGGCACCCCGCGAGAGCGCTTCTGCTACCAACTCGTCGACAGTGGCGGCAGGTACCAGATCGCAGTGCTCACCCCCATGAGCATCCAAATATTGACGTCCGGCTGAACAATCTGCACATCATGTGGGCCGAACAGCTCTCTCCAATGAGCAATTTGGCGGCTTGCCACCCGCACTGTTGTCCAGTAGCCGTTCATCGACGAAGCTGAACCGATGAGCGTGCACACCCCTGGCATCGATCTCACGCCGGACGAGCGGGCTGCCGAGTTGAGCGCCGATCAACTCAGGCAGCTGGTGGGCCTGGTCGACTATGACGCGGCAACCGATCCGTTCCCGGTGACGGGGTGGGACTCAGTCACCTTCGTGGTCGGCAACGCCACCCAGACGATGCACTTCTACTGCTCCGCGTTCGGGATGAACATGGTCGCCTACTCCGGCCCGGAGACTGGCAATCGCGATCACAAGGCCTATGTCCTCACCAGCGGCTCGTGCCGATTCGTGATCACCGGTGGGGTTGGCCCGGACAGCCCGCTGCTCGATCACCACCGCGCCCACGGTGACGGTGTCAGCGACATCGCCCTCGAGGTCCCCGATGTGGACAGGTGCATCGCGCAGGCGCGAGCGATGGGGGCCCGTGTCGTGGTCGAGCCGCACGATCGCTCCGACGAGCACGGCACCGTCCGCAGCGCAGCGATCGCTGCGTACGGCGACACTCGGCACACGCTGGTCGACCGGTCGCGCTACAGCGGCCCGTATCTGCCTGGGTTCGTCGGTCGTACGTCGGGCTACGTCAAACGTGACGGCGCGCCCAAGCGACTGTTCCAAGCGCTGGACCACGTCGTCGGCAACGTCGAGCTCGGCAAGATGGACGAGTGGGTCGGCTTCTACAACAAGGTCATGGGCTTTGTGAACATGGCCGAGTTCATCGGTGACGACATCGCCACCGACTACTCGGCGCTGATGTCGAAGGTCGTGGCCAACGGCAATCACCGGGTCAAGTTCCCGCTCAACGAGCCGGCCGTCGCCAAGAAGAAGTCCCAGATCGACGAATTCCTGGAGTTCTACTGCGGCCCGGGCGTCCAGCACCTCGCGCTGGCCACCAATGACATCCTTCGTACCGTCGATGCGATGCGCGCCGAAGGTGTGGAGTTCCTGACCACCCCGGACTCCTATTACGAGGACCCTGAGCTGCGCGAGCGGATCGGCGAGGTCCGGGTGCCCGTCGAGGAGCTACAGAGCCGCGGAATCCTGGTCGACCGGGACGAGGACGGCTACTTGCTGCAGATCTTCACCAAGCCGATCGGGGACCGGCCCACCGTCTTCTTCGAGATGATCGAGCGGCATGGCTCGCTCGGCTTCGGCAAGGGCAACTTCAAGGCGTTGTTCGAAGCCATCGAGCGCGAGCAGGACGCCCGAGGCAATCTTTGATCCCCCGCCGCCGGCGCTAGGCAGGCTTGGGCGGCGTGGTGATCTGGACCGAGACCTGCTCGTCGTCCGCGGTGGCACCGAGGTAGCTGAACTCCAGCCCGGTCTCTTCGACGAACTCCATCCAGGCGCGGTGCTCGTGCTCGCGCCAGCCGGGGTAGTTGAAGTACTCGTCGAAGAGGATCACCGTCCCCTCGACCATCCGCGGCCGGAGTTGTTGCAGCACATAGATGGCCGAGGAGTACAGGTCCGAGTCGATGTGCGCGAAGGACAGCGGACCTTCGTTCTTGGCAAGGAATTCCGGCAGCACGTCCTGGAAGACGCCCTCGATGACCTTGGCGCCCTGGACGACCGGCGCCTTGTCGGCCGCGAAGGCTCCGGCGTCGAATCCCCACCGCCAATGCTCGGGGAGCCCTGCGAAGGAGTCGAACCCGAAGACTTTCCGCTGTCCGCGGACTTCGGCGATGATGCTCAGCGTGCGTCCTGAGGCAACGCCGAACTCCAGTGCCAGCCCGGTTGACGGGGACTGCGAGACAGCGTGCCGCAGGGTGTCGTGGGGATGGAATGAAGGCTTGGTGTTGTGGAAGGACTCCACGGCAAACGCTGCAGATTCGTCTGCGGCAGCGCGCTCCATAGCGGTGTAGACGTCCCGTCGCTGCCGACGCTCGAACTTGGTCAGCCAGTCGATGAGTTCGTTGTGGCGTGCTCGCTGTTCCTCGCGCTCACGGTCGGCCCGCTGCTCCAGGTAGCCGTCGAGGACCCGACCAACTCTGCGCTGCAACCAGGAACTGGCGATACTCCGTGAACGCGTGCTCATCAGGGCAGGGCTCCTTGCGGGTCGGGGTGCTGAGACTAGTGACTGGCCAGCCCTGGAGCGAGTTTGCCTCGATCGTTAGCCCCGTGTCGGCTCCCGGTAGCCAATCAGCCGACCTTGCGCGTCCACCGTTTCAATGACCACCCCACCACCACACAGCCGCAGCAGCTCTCCAGCCGACGACATCGGCACCTCCGTCATAGGTGAGCGTGTGTCGGTTGCAGCGCTGCGCTGCAAGGACTCCCGGGCTGCATGTCCCGCCTCGATCAGGTCCTCCCATCGGCCGTCGAGTTGTTCCACAACAGCGTGCAGCGCCGCTCGTACGGCAACCTCGTTCCCCTCTGTCAGGGCCTTCAGCAACGTAGGACTGCTGCCGGCGACCCTGGTGAGATCGGCAAAACTGCCCGCTGCCAGGGCGGGGATCAGCGGATCGGCCCGAGCTGCAGCCGCCGACAAGGCCAGAGCAAGCAGATGCGGGACGCCGCTGATCATCGCCATCGCTGCATCGTGTTCGTCCGGCGTCATCGCGACCACCCTCGCGCCCAGGTCGGTGCAGACGGCCGCGACCTCCAGCCACCGGTCGAGGTGCTCGTCGTCCTCGCCGCCCGACAGGCATAACACCCATGCTGATTCGATGAACAGGTCCGCGCTGGCCGCTGGCCAACCGTTGCGTTCTGTCCCACTCATCGGGTGTCCGCCGACGTAGTGTCCGGCCCGTCCTATCGCGCCCATTGCCTCGGCCACCGGCTTCTTGAGAGAGCCCACGTCGGTGATAGTCGCGGCGGCCGGCAGCGAAACGCTGTCCATGGTCGCCCTGAGGGCGGCTGTCAGGTCCGGCATCGGAACGGCCAGGACGACGATCTCCGCTTCCCGAAGATCGGCCGAGACCGTCAGGCCATCCCCGGCCGCCCCCTCCCGAGTCGCGGCATCGGAGTCCCAGCCGAGGACGTCGTGTCCAGCACGGCGCGCGGCCAGCGCGAGCGAACCCCCGATCAGGCCCAGTCCGACCACTCCGATGCTGGTCATGGGCGCCTGCCCGCGTGGTGGTCCATGATCAGACGCTATGACACCGAAGTCTGCTCTGATCAGTCCAGCCCTGGCCGACTACGTCATGGCCCATACCCAAGCCCCCGACGACGTGATGGCCGCGCTGATTGCCGAGACCGCTGGCATCCCCGAGATGAACATGCAGATCGCCCCCGACCAGGCGGCCTTCATGGCTCTGCTCGCTCGCTCGGTGCGGGCTCGGCGGGCGATCGAGATCGGAACGTTCACCGGGCTGTCAGCCCTGGCAGTGGCCCACGCCCTGCCGACGGACGGAACGCTGTTGTGCTGTGACATCAACGCTGAGTGGACCGCGATCGGACGCCGCTACTGGGAACTCGCAGGGGTCTCAGATCGGATCGAACTGAGGATCGGTCCCGCGAGCCAGACACTCGAGTCTCTTCCGGAGGAGCCGACGTATGACTTCGCGTTCGTCGACGCGGACAAGACCGGGTACGCCGCGTACGTCGAGGCGCTCCACCCGAGGATGCAGACCAACGGACTGGTCCTGCTGGACAACATGCTGCGCGGCGGCCGGGTGCTGGGCACCACAGACACCAGCGCGGACGACGAGGCGATCATCGCGCTCAATGACCAGCTGGTTGCCGACAGTCGCTGGGAGACAGTGCTCCTTGCCGTTGCCGACGGTCTCACCCTGCTGCGCAAACGCTAACCGGCCTGGCGGTTTGCTGGAGAACCGGCACGTTTGTGGTCGGTGTCCGGTCAGAGACCGAACGTCTTGTCCCAGGCCTCCGGTGAGGTCAACTTCGGCAGGGCGGCCTTGTACTCCTCGGCCAATGCCGGCCACTCCCGGGTCGCCCGCTGGTGCAAGGCAATAGAGCGTCGCAACATGGACCGGAACGTCTCCGGATCCCGCTGATACCAGGACTGTGCAGTCCCATCCGCCGTCGTCACCAGGGCGGAGTCGTAACGCGAGAGCATCCACCACTTGGTGTCCATCGCCGCGATCGAGGCCTCAGGATGCACGCGCGAACCCTCCCGGATGCCGCGGAACTGACGCAGTGCACCCGACCCGGCGGTGGCCACGATCTGCAACAGGTTCTTGGGCAACTCTGGGCTCTTGCCGCGCTTGGGCGGGCGTACCCGACGGGGCGGCGGGAATGCGTCGACGTCGCGCTTGGTCCGGGCATCGGAGAATTCCGCCCGAGTGGCTCGCACCTTGGCCAGCGCAGTGGGCAGATCGCCATGCAGGTGGTCCGGGCCGTCCAGCACGTTCTCGAGGGCTTGCAAGCGCAGTTCGACCGCGGAGTACTGCAGAGCGAGCAATTGCTTGAGGTCACCGCGCAGGCTCCACGAGATGAGGTTGCCGCCCCTGGGGTACGGCGAGTGCAGTAGCGCCACGACCCACCGGTTGCGCTGGTGGTAGTAGGCCTGCCAGTCGGTGGTGTCGTCCTTGTCCATCCATGGGACGTGCCACACCGCGGCCCCCGGATAGGTCACCGTGGGGAAGCCTGCCTTTCCGGCCCGGAGGCCGAATTCGGCGTCATCCCATTTGATGAACAGCGGAAGGCTGAGTCCGATCTTGTCGATCACCTCGAGCGGGATCAGGCACATCCACCAGCCGTTGTAGTCGACGTCGAAGCGCTTGTGCAGCCACGCGGTGGCGCGCAGATTCTTTACCGCGAAGTTGTGCGCCTGGGTGGTCCCGCTGACCGGCCCCCAGAAGAACAGCCATTCCTTGACCGTCTCGGCCCAGGAATGCAGGGTGGAACGCTCGTACATGTTGAACATGTGCCCGCCGACAATGGTCGGCGTACGGCACTCGTCGGCGAAGGCAACTGCCCGGGCGATGCCCTCCGGTTCGAGAACGATGTCGTCGTCGAGCAACATGACATAGCGGCTCTTCCCGACGTCCAGTGATTCGCGCATGCCGCGTGAGAAGCCGCCCGAACCACCGAGGTTGCGCTGGTGGATCACCCGGAGCTTGCCTTTGAGCCCAGCGTCGAGATCGCCAAAATCAGGCTGGTCGACCACGTTGTCGGTGCCCTGGTCCATGACCAGGATCTCGTCTACCAGATCCAACAGACCCTCGGCGCCGCCGAGCTGGCGCAGTTGGGCGGCGCAATAGTCGGGACGGTTGAACGTGGTGATCGCAAGTGTCGCTCCACCGCGCCGGTGTCCGCTGTCGGGTACAGACCATTCCGCCGACTCGAGCAGCGCGACTTCGTGACCGGCGAGCATGTCGAACCAGTACCAGCCGCCGTCCCCGAACGGGGCCAGCGAGAGATCGAGCTCCAGCACGCCGTCGGTCACCTGCGTCGCTGCCACCCGTTCGGTGGCACCTCTGGGGTTGGACCGATAGACGATCACCAACGGCGCACCGCTCACTCGTACGGTGAGATGCACGCTGGACACGTCGGTCCACCGGCGCCAGTAGGCAGCCGGGAAGGCGTTGAAATAGGTACCGAAGGAGATCCGTTCTCCGGCCGGCAGCTCCAGGCTGCGTCGCCCACGGATGAAGTCGCCGTGTGCGGGGGTGTACATGACCGGGCTCGGGACCAGGTCCTTCTTGTCGGGCTTCTCCGGATCGATTCGGGTCAGCGGATCGACGCCGATGAACGGGGTGAAGTCGAGATAGAGCGGCATCGTGTCGAGGTCGCCGTCCTCGGGGAAGACAACCCGGGCGACGACTCTGCGGGCGCTGCGCTCTTCGGCAGGGGGTTCGAGGCCGGCTGTGTCGGCTGGTGGCAGAGATGGTTCTTGAACGCTGGTGCTCATACGCGGTTGGAGTCCTCCTGCGAGCGGGTAGGAATACCGCTCGTCGACAAGTCGGGGACATTCAGTCTCGGACACGGTCGGCTGCGGCCCGATTGACGGGAACTCGGAGCGTCGACCTGCTCCCCAGACTAGACCAGCCATTTCTGCGCGGCAGGCGTGCAGGCGATACCGTGCCCGCAGGCGGGGTGGTTCGGCGATTGCCCGCGCGGGCTGATGCGGAGGATGGGTCGATGGCAGTGGCCGAAGATGACGCCGTCGACGGCTTCGCGATCACGGCCAGCCGCGAGTCTGGCGTCTGGCGCTGTGGCCTGCTGCCTCCCGCCATATTGGAGAGTGTGGAGAGCTGCGTACGCGCAACGCGTCAGCAACCCGGAGACGGCGGTGCGCTTGGCCTGGTCAGCATCAGCGACGAGTTCTTCGTGATCATCCGGGCAACCGGTGGCGGGGATGACGTCCGGCTACTTCTCTCCGACGCCACCGCCGCGCTGGAATGGGACTTCGCGGCCGACATCGCCTCGCGCCTGGACGAGGACGTGGACGAGGAGACCGCAGACGACGAGCTCTGGCCGATCGGCGATCTCGGAATCCTGGAGGACCTCGGGCTACCCGCCGGCGAGCTTCGGATGATCATGGAAGACGTTGATCTCTACGCGGATGAGATGCTCGGCCTGATCGCTCGCAGGCTCGGGTTCGCCGAGGAGTTCGCGCAGGCGCTGGACACTCTTCCCCGGTGACCACCGGTTTGGCCTACGAGCGGGCCATGGGCGTGGCTCTGGATCTGGCCGCGCTCGCTGCGTCCTGGGGCGACGTGCCGGTCGGCGCGGTGGTGCTCGACCTCAGCGGAGCGCAGCTGGCTTCGGCTGCCAATGAGCGAGAGCGCCGCGGTGATCCCACCGCGCATGCCGAAGTCCTCGCCCTGCGGGCCGCTGCCAAGGTGATCGGATCCTGGCGGTTGACCGGCGCCACGCTCGTGGTCACCCTCGAGCCCTGCACGATGTGTGCCGGCGCGGCGGTCCTGTCCCGGGTCGGGCGCATCGTTTACGCAGCCGATGATCCCAAGGCCGGCGCCGCCGGATCACTGTGGGACGTGGTGCGTGACCGACGGCTCAACCATCGACCCGAAGTGCGCGGCGGGCTCCGTGCCGCGGAGTCGACTCGGTTGTTGGAGGCGTTCTTCGCCGAGCACCGGCAGACGTCCTGACTGGCCGGGGTAGGTAGTCTTCCGGGCGGTGGCGTGTCCGAGCGGCCTAAGGAGCACGCCTCGAAAGCGTGTGAGGGTTAACCCCCTCCGTGGGTTCAAATCCCACCGCCACCGCCAGTCCGCTTCCTCTGGGAGGTGCTGGTAATCGAACTACGCCCGCGTCATCCGGAACGTGACGTAATCGACCCTCCAGCCGTCCTTGTCCAGGCTCGTCTGCGCCACGACCTCGGCGTCGAAGCGCGTGGCGGCGGCTAGTCCCTCCAGGTACGCGAGGTCGCCCGACGTGCCGAAGAAGATCAACATGCGACCGGTGTCCGCCAGGTACTGCGCAGCCTCGCGGAAGAACCGGGTCATCGTTTCGTAGTTCTCGTCAGTCATGGCCGCCTCGAACATGTCCCGAGGCGCGAACCATCGAAACGGCGGATCGAAGATGATGAGGTCGAAAAGCCCTTCGACATTGCTGAACACGTCGCTGGCAAGCACCTCCACTCGCCCGGAGACGCCGTTGCGCTCGACGTTTGCTCGGGCGGCTTCGACAGCTTGTGGATTCATGTCGACGGCCACGACTTCGGCAGCCCTGGATGCCGCCAGGATGGCATTCACGCCGCAGCCGGTTCCCATGTCGAGCACCCGGTCGTCTTCCCGGACCTCAGCGAGGACTGCCTCTCCGAGCAGATGTGACACGCCTGTGATGGGCATGACCCCTGGCGCCACGACCAGAGTCGTCCCGAGGTAGTGGAAGGTCTGCTCGCTGCGGCTCTCGGCTTTTCCTGCTGCATAGGCGCTCTCGTGCCAGCGCCGTATCCGCTCGACGCGCTCTTGGTCGAGCGGAGCTGTGTATCCGGCGGATGCCGCCGACCGATCCGGTCCTGGATCGGCCAAGGGTCAGCTGCCGGTCAGGAGTCGGTGTCGGCTTGCGCGCCAGCCCTCAGCTGGGCGAGCCGGTTCCGAAGATCGGTCAGGTTGTGGTCGACGATGGCCCATCCCTGGCCATTTCGTTCCTGGTGCGGCATGGGTGACCACTCGTACATCGCGTCCTCCAAGGACTGGAGCTGCTCGACGAGCGGATCGGTGGACTCGCGCCCGCGCCGCTCGGTATCCAGCGTCTGCAGGATCACACTCAGACCTTCGAGATAGGCCAGGACGGACTCGAGGTCCTTGGTCGGAAGCGTCACCTCGCGGGTCATGCGCCGATCCTAGGACCGGCCGGTAGAAGGCTGCGGCGCCCGTCCGGCCCCGGACTCGTGGCCGGGGCCGGACGGGCGCCGATCAGGCGTTGATGGCCTGGCGCTTCTCCTGGCCTTGCATGATCGAGATCTTGCGTGGCTTTGCCTTCTCGGCCACCGGGATCCGCAACGTCAGTACGCCGCCTTCGTAGCTGGCCTCGACGCGCTCGGTATCCAGGTTGTCTCCCAGGATCAGTTGCCGGCTGAAGACACCGCGGGGACGTTCGGCCGCAATCAGCTCGTGGTCTCCGTTCAACGCTGGCCGCTCGGCCTTGACCGTGAGCACGTTGCGTTCCACGTCCAGATCGACCGACGCGGGGTCCACGCCGGGCAGGTCGAACTCCACCAGGAACTCATCGCCGGCCCGCCAGGCGTCCATCGTCATCACCGCCGGACGTGATGCCGTTCCCATCTGGCCGAAGACCTGCTGGGACAGACGGTCGAGTTCGCGAAAGGGGTCGGTCCGCATCAACATCGGTTTCCACCTCCATAGACAGTCAGTTGTCGATGCCCTATCCATAGCCTCGACGACACGTAATATGTGTTCGGCGAGTTAGGTTTTGTATAACATCAGCGAAAGTGGGATGCAAGCCCGGATCCGAAAAAGTTGGGAGGACAGCAATGACTCTGCCTGGCCAGCCCTCCGATCGCGGCGTCTTCGGCATCTCGGTGGCCGCCGAACTGGTGGGCACCGGCATCCAGAACCTTCGGCTCTACGAACGCCGCGGCCTGCTCGAACCTGAGCGCACCGAGGGCGGCACCCGCCGATACAGCCAGGACGACGTCGAACGCCTGCGCCGGATCGGGGAGTTGCTGGATGCCGGTCTCAACCTCGCCGGCATCGCCTTGGTCCTCGGGCTCGAGGCCGACAACGCTGAGCTTCGGGCCGCCCAGACACCCCAGACACCTGCGACACCCGACGGCCAGACGTCCTGACTCGGCTCACCACCAGTGGACCCAGGTGCCGTGCGGGTGGGAGTCGGCCAGGCGGCGACTGGCCTTGCAGCCGTTCCGCCAGGTCGTGAGCACTGTCACCGTCCCCAAGTCCTTGGTGATCCCGTCGGGGCGGGGCGGGAACGGCAGGCCCGGGGCGAAGTCGGGGCCTTCGGCGCTGACCCAGGACAGATCTCGTACCGCGCCGAGCTCGTCGAGCACGCCCAGGAACTGCTGGCGTGATTCCGGAGTCAGGTAGTTCAGCGCCCAGGAGTTCTGGACGGCCAGGTGCTGGTCGGCCGGCACAGCCAGGGCGATTGGTGGCAGGGCCTCGACGGCATCGCCGGTGAGCAGCACAGGCGGGTCGGTGCGGGCGACATCCACGGCGGACTGCAAACGGCGGAATCGGGGCAACTGATCTGGCCATACGCAGGCCAGCAGCCAGCGGACCGCCTCGTCGTCGACAACCTGGACCGGCTGCACGTCGATGCCGACCCGCGAGGCCAAGACGAGCGTGCCGAGCTCGGGAATGGGATTGCCGCGCGATTGCGCCGTGACAAGAACCTCGCGCGAGGGGTCGCCGGACCGGGGGCCTTCCGGGGTGAAGTCGTAGGCCCAGCGGTCCAGTAGGAGGTTGAGCCCAGCGGAGGCTCCTACTTCGATGAGTCCCAGCGGTGCGACGACGTCGGCAGTGGCGACCGCCCAGGCTGGTCGCAGCACCGAGCAACGGCCGATCTCATTGGTCTGCGTGTTGCGCGTTGCCAGCAGCTCGATGACCTCGGTACGCCGGTCGAGGACGAAATCACGGAAGTCGGGGTACGGATCCCCGTCGGCCTCCGATGTGTCGCCGAGTGTGGGATACCAGCGGGTCAGCCGATGGTCGGTCCCACCCAGCAGCAGGAAGTGGACCGCCGCGAACAGGAGCACCGGCAGTCGCTGCTGCGGCGGTGCCTCCAGCAACAACTCACGCACCGGCCTGTCCTCTGCAGCGCCAGCGGAGAGTCGACCGTAGAGCGGCAAGTCCCTGCCCATGGTCTTGGCGAAGCGGTCGAAGTTTTCGGCGAGGTCGTCACTCATGGCGGTGGCAACTCACGGCGGAGGATGAGAGATTCGAACTCTCGAGGGGTTGCCCCCAACCCGCTTTCCAAGCGAGCGCCATAGGCCACTAGGCGAATCCTCCTGGTCCCGGCGGCGCAGCAACACTGCAGCTCCGTTCCGGCCATGGGCGAGGGTACAAGGGCGGGTCATCGAGCCCGGCTAGACTCAGGACGACCCCTCGTACGGCGTCACCCTGTGAACCTCCCCAGGGCCGGAAGGCAGCAAGGATAAGCAGGCTCTAGCGGGTGTACGAGGGGTCCTTCCCCGTCCCACGGTCGCGAACTGTAGATCCGGCGGCGGGCGACGGGCTGTCACATCCGGCCAGTACGCTCGCCTGCGTGGCTGTGGCGTTGTACCGCAAGTATCGACCGGCCAC
>Ga0190275_10001188_pt1 | contig 19755 bp, 24 predicted proteins | sample Popmic550T_FD_133745 | JGI IMG/M metagenome (GOLD analysis project Ga0190275, IMG submission 133745) | Populus adjacent soil microbial communities from riparian zone of Yellowstone River, Montana, USA - 550 T | ecosystem: Environmental > Terrestrial > Soil > Riparian zone > Trees stand | place...
TCGATGATGAACAGCGAGATGGTGAATCCGATCCCGCACAGCGCGGCGCCGCCGAGGATGCGATCCAGGGTGAGCCCCGGTCCGAATTCGCCGAGCTTCAAGCGCCGGAGGAGCGCGCTCGAGCCGAAGACGCCGATGAGCTTGCCGACCACGAGTCCCACGATGACGCCCCACGTCAGGGTGGAGCCAGCCGCACCGGCGAGGATTTCGGGGTTCAGCACGACACCCGCGTTGGCGAGGGGGAACAGCGGAAGGATGACGTACGCGACACTCGCAGACCGCGCGGTGCCGGTCCCGGCGCGGCAGAGCCGTAGCGGACGACGAGGTAGCGCCAGGAATGGTGCGCCTGCCGACCGGTCGTCTTCTGCCCGAAGATGGCAGCGACGAGCGCGGAGAACACGAGTCCAGTTCGAGTGAGGTGCAGGCCGGAACACCGGCGGCGTACCTCAGCGAGCCACGCGTGACTGGAAAGGTCGAGCCCGCTCCAGTCGTCGCGCGCGCCAAGCAAATCCGGCACTGACGTTCGCGCCCACTCGGCGCCGGCTCCCCACGCCCGGATCCGGAACGCACCCCGATCCGCACCCGCCCCCATCTGGACGTGCAGCGTCGCGGGGCCGTCGGGGGTGCGTACAGCGCGCCAGAACCCATCCGGCGTTGAGAGGAAGGTGGGGTCGCCGTTGCCGGAGAAGAGCGGCCGCACCGTGGCCCGCAGGTCCACCTCGTGGCGAGGCCGGTACACGTCCTCGTGGACGAGTTCGGGGTCCGCGTCGAGGGGCATGATGTGAGCGTAGAGTCAGCGAGGGTAGCTCAGCTGAGGTCGCGTTCGAACGCGGTGAGCTGCTCGTCGTCCTGGCCTCCCACGGGTTTGGGGTACGCGCCGGAGCCGGGATGGACCTTATCGATGAGGTCGGCGTACTCCGGGTTACGGGCAATGAACTCACCCACTACCGGGCAGATGATAGTGATTTTCTTCCCGCTCTCGCGGATCTCGTCCAGCACGCGAGAGACGAGCTCCGCGGCTACCCGATTATTACGGTACGCGGGATCGACCCAGGTCGTCAGCAGCACGATACGGCCGCCCACGAACCGGTACGGGAGCTCGGCGATCGGTTCGGCACCGAGGGTGGCGAACCAGCGACCGTGCTCCGCGTCATTGAGGACATCGAGCTGCCAGCTGGACTCCATTTCGCTAAGACCTGTCTCATCCAAAGCAGCAATGAGCGCCGCGTTGTTCTCTTCACGGGCGACCGCCTCGGCCTCGAGATTAATCGTCATCGTCACACTTTCTGTCGGGGGAGCTAAGAGGTGGGTTTAGGACCGGTGTGACCCTTTGGTCACTCCCGGGTGCTCGGGGTCGATGAGGTCGGCGTACTCGGGGTTGTGCTCGATGAAAGTGCGCACGATCGGGCACAGGATGGTAACGGTCTTGCCTTCCGTGCGCACGTCGTCCAAGACGCGTCGGATGAGTTCGGTGGCGATGCCCTGTTTGCGGAACTCCGGGTACACCGAGGCGGCCAGCAGCACGAGTCGGTCGTCGCCGGCGACATTGTAGGTCAGCCCGGCGATCTCGCGGTCGCCGACGATAGCCCCGTAGATTCCGGTTTTCTCGTCGTTGACGACGGCGAAGTCGAATGCGGGGGCATGAGGATCATCGAGCACCTCGTCGATGAGGACGGCCTGGTCCTGGCTTAGAGTGCCTTTCCCGTCGGGGTATCCGGCCTCGTCGGGGTACTCGAAGGCGTAGCGGTTCGGCTCGGTCGGGCCGGTCATGGGGGTGTCCCTTCGTTAATGGTCATCAGATCTGTCCCGGGTCGCGGCGATAATTCTCGCTCCCGCGCCGGTCGTGCTCGCGCCTGGGTGGCCGCGTTCCTATGAGCGTACGCGGATGATTGTCTTCCCCTTGACCCGCACGGTCGAGTTGAACGCGGCGACAGCATCATCGAGAGCCGCGACATTGCCGATGTTCGTCCGCAGCCGCCCGTCCCGCACCCGCTGGACGACCTCACCCAGTTGCGTACGATCAGCCTCGACGACGAAATCAACCGCCAGCCCCTCGGCCGGCCGAGCCACGGGCGGGCCGGCGATGGTCACCAGCATCCCTCCCGCTCGAACCATAGCCGCCGACCGCTTCCCGATGTCGCCACCGATTACGTCGAAAACCAGATCGACGCCGCCGACGTCTTCCAGCGAGTCGCTATTGAGGTCGACGAACTCCTGTGCACCGAAATCGAGCGCCGCCTGCCGATCGGCAGCACGTCCAGTGCCGATGACGTAGGCGCCCGCCTCTCGGGCCAGCTGCGTCACCATCGAACCGACCCCACCGGCTGCACCATGCACGAGAACACTCTGCCCCACCTCGAAGCGGCCGTGCACGAACAATCCCTGCCATGCCGTCAGACCCGAGATCGGCAGACTCGCCGCAACCGTGAAGTCAACATCGCCCGGCAGCGGCGCAACGTTACGCGCCTCGACGGCCACGTACTCGGCGAGCGTGCCGTCGCGAGTCCAGTCCGCAAGCCCAAACACCCGCTGTCCCACCGACAGCCCCCTCGTGCCATAGCCGAGCGCGGTGACCACACCAGCCACCTCGTGGCCAGGGATCGACGGCGTGCGGTCCCGACCGAGGCGATCGGTCCAGGTTCCCGGCCACGTCAGCTCACCGGGAGTGAACCCCGACGCATGAACCTCAACGATGACATCGTTCCCCGTCGCCTCCGGCTCCGGCCGCTCCACCAGCGTCATCCCCGCCGTTCCCGCAGCCTCATCCGTCACCACAATCGCCTTCATCCGGCACCTCCCTGTATCCATGTTTCGCTAACACTGCACTTCAGCACTACTACCACTTAGTGACGGCATACGTCGTCGTCTTACCACGCGGAGCGATAAGAGTTGTGGCGGGCTTCGAGCACATATTTTAGTTCGTGACCAACTTCGATGTCCTCGTCCTCGGTGCGGGCCCGGTGGCTGTGTCGCCGCCATCCGCGCCGCGTAGCTCGGCAAGTCGGTCGCCGTCGTGGAAGAAAAGTATTAGGGCGGTGTTTGCCCCGATGTCCGCTGCATTCCGTCGAAGGCGCTGCGCGTAATGCGAAAATCGCACACATCATCACGCAAGCAGAGCACCATACTGATCGTCGCGAAGATGCTGCGGGCCAACCGAACTCAAGTGGATCACCGCCGCAGCCGGTGCCATATCTTGCAGTTGCTCACACCAGCTCACATATGTTCTGTTACCGCTGCGTTACCGCTGGTGTCGCCTCCCACATCACAAAACCCCCTACTCCCCTTATAAACAAAGGGAAGCAGGGGGTTTGAATGTGGCGGTACCGGTGGGATTTGAACTCTACGGGGCGCCCTCGCGACAGGCGAAATCTATCCGAGATCGCCTGGTTTTGGGCGATTTTTGATCACTGATGCTTCATCTGATCAAGGGAAAACTGCATCCATTGTGTCCAATCTGTGTCCACCGCGCCTCGACCAGGCACAGTTGAACCGTTGTCGCTCAGGTGGTGAATTGCGGCGGCTCATCGCCATCGAGGCTGACCCACTCTTCGATGGATTCGATGGCGCTCATGAGATCCGCCAGGTTGGCAAAGGTATGCGAGCCGAAGGGCGGTTCGAACGGCACACCAGCCCACAAGACTTCGAACTGGCCGCCTCCAACGCACTGGACAACCGTCGGGCTGCGCCAAGGAAACCGATCCGTCTCGGTCCAGGTCCATTGGTCGAAATAGAGGTCCGTCCGGTTTTCGGACCTGGCGGATCGCCATCCAGGCCTGCCACGGAAGTAGCTCTCCGCCGCGTCGTCATAAGGGGCTCCGGAGTCAATGAAGGTTGCGTCTTCGTTATTCATAGTCACCACCTTCCTGGTTCTGAGACGCTGGCTCGGCATCGAGAAACCGAAGCAGACCGAAACCGTCCCTATCGCCATACAAAGAGCGTTGAAGGCCCCCATCCCGTCCGGCAATCCGCCTGTGTCTGCGCCTGACTTGTTTTGTGATTGCTCCGTAGCGCCTCAACCCGGTTGCCCGCGGTGGCTCAGAGGGTAGTCCGCGTCTTGTCTTCCGAGGGAAATGAGGCGCTTGGGTTTGTAGGGCACTCGCGGGGAGTGGTCGCTAGACGAATCGACTATCGGGCGGCTTCGCCCGGAGGCGTCTCGACCGGGGAATCTCCCTCGGGCGTCGGCTCGTCTGCCAACAGTCCCCTCTGCCGAGCGATGTCCTCTGCGGACTTGCCAGTCGGTGAGATCCCCATCACGCCAGTCACCGCGAAGAGGCCGACGCTCAAGAACGTCGCGGCGATGATGCAGAACAGGAACGGCCCCTCGGCAACTACTCCATCGATTTGTCTCGGGTCCAGAATCACCCACACGATACAGCCAACGAACAGAAATACAGAGAACCACGGATAGACCCTGTCCATCCACGGCAGAACGTCTTGAAATTGCCTCAAACGCCGTGCGTGCGCGACGACGCGCTTTTCCCAGGCATCTCGCTCGGGTCCTTCTGGTAGCCCGCCCAAGATACCGACGTCGCGAGCAAGCTGCCGCGGCCACCGCACCGCGGGCATCATATACGCGAGGAGTGCAATGATGCCCGCCGGCGCTAGGGCCGCAAAGATCCCCGGCAGTAGGTCGTTGAAGTCCACAGCCCCGATCTTACGATCACAGACGCAATCCTCATCGAACAGGTCACCGTGTCCTTCTAGCCCGGCTGGTCCGCCGCAAGTGCGTCGAGGGCTGCCGCCCAGGGGTAAGCCTGGAGTGCTCCCTCAAACGTCGGCGCTGCGGCCCGTTCGGGTAGACCTTCCTCCTTCCCCACCAAGACCGCTACGCACATGCCGGGCGCGGGTGCAGTGAGGAAGTCCAGGCGCACGTGGTGACCGTCGATGGACCCGACCACGACCGCGCTCAACGGGCCGGTGGGCTTGGCCATGGCGGTGACAAACTCGGCACCGACGAGAGCCAATTGAACGTTGACCAGGTGCACGAGCGGTTCCGTCGCAGGATGCAGAATCTCCAGGCACAGACGGTAGCGCCCTGGGCCGTAGCACCGCGCGCGGCAATGACCTCTAGTCTGGCAACGTGACGATGCTAACGCCGACGACCGCTCGGGCATTCTGGCTGGCACTCCTCGAAAACGCAGCGCGGATCATCGTCGATGCGGACGCCCTATTCCCTTCACCACGCTCGCAGTCCCTGATTGTCCTTGCTCAGGAGGAAGTGGGGAAGGCGGTCTGGGTTTACAAGTCTTTCCAGGACGCTTGGTACCACGGTGATGAGACGCCACTTGAGGTGCCCGAACTGAGCAAGAAGGCAGCTAACCACCTCGCAAAACTCATAGAGGCCGCAGATTTCGGGACCCTACTAGTCGAGGTCCCGGGCAATACGGAGGCTGTAGAGATCGAACTAGTGAAGACCCACGCTCCTGAAGTGCTGGACGCCTACCTGAAGAGGCTCGCCAAGGAGGACAACGAGGCGAAGATGAGTGGCTTTTACGTCGATCTCCGAGCGGACGGCTCCTTCACGGTGCCGCATACGATCGAAAGGCCACTCCTGCGGTCTCAGATCTGGGAAACCGCCGACATGATCCAGTGGTTCCTCAGCGAGGACCATCTTCTAGCCAGCATGACGGGCAATCCGGTCTCCTCGACTAAGGAAGTTGAGTCACTGCTCATAGCTGTCTTGGCCCATGGCCCGGGCGACGGACTCTGAGCGTCGGCGGCACTAATTGGACCTCACCCAACCGCCTTTAGTCTGAGCACATCGGCTACGGCGGCTCAACCCCCGTCTAGGGGTCCGGTTCCATGCCTGCACCATAGCCCGTGCGACGTGTCCAGCGACCCGCTGTGCGGCCAAATATTCAGCAGGACTGTAGCGTCGCGAATATGGAACAAGCAGAGGTTGCACTATGGATTCAAGTGGCCGCAGTTCTGGCCGCGGTTGCAGCAGTCATTATTGCGATGTTCGCGGCCGTGGCCGCGTCCGTTGTGGCGTTGGTGTTGGGATGGCTCGACAGGAGGACTGCCCTGGCCATCTCAACCGCTGATCAACAGTTTCAGCGGCTCTTCCGTGAGCAGGAGTTGCTGCAAAGACTGCTTGCAAATTACAACCGGGGAGGATCCGCAGACTCCGGCGAAGCGCAACGTATGGGCAGTGAAGCACTCACTCTTATCGGCGCCATCGGTCCTGAACGTCTCCCCGAACTCTGGGAGAGCCACGTTAGTTCAGACGTCTCTCTGCACGCTCACCTTGAGGATCCAGAAATGCCGCCGTACAAGAAAGAAGCCATCAAGGTTCAGCTTGCGTTGAACGCTTCTCGGCGTGCTCTCGACGCACATTTGCGGACTGGCCGATAACGATCGTTTGTGGGCAGGCTGACGTCTCAAAGGCGATCTCCGATTTCCGCGGTCCGCAGCTTGTCCAAACTCACTGCCGGAATCAAAACGGCCGGAACCTGACCTGCGACGAATCCGCGGGCGTTCTGCCGCTGCCTAGCGATGCGTTTGCGAATCGCTTTCTGGTGGTGACTTGGCAAAAATGCACGATTACCCGAGACGAATTCGCCGCAACCACCTACGAAAGTAGCGGGTTGAATACGTGACCGGGTTGCGTTGACTATCGACAGGCTGTTCGGTGAGCATGTCGTAATCCGCATCTCCCGCTTTCAGAACCTCCCCGACGATGGCCCGCTTGGCTCCTTCCGTTTGAGTGCACGAGTGAGAGAACGTTGCTACCCGCTCTCCATATGCCGGACGCCCAAGGAACCACAAGCCTCGATTGTGCTCATAGATCTCCTCACGGGGTCAGGAGATGAGGCGCTGTGCGCGCTCCAGGTTGTGCGCGAGTTCTTCGCGGCTCTGTCCGTCGACGGACTGGCTCCACATCGGCGTGCCGGGTGTACTGCTCCACGATTCACTGAGGGGACTGTTGTCGACCGCGTCAAATCCGAGCTTGTCATAGAAACGAATGACGAACTCGACCGCCTCCGGGTAGTCACTCGACACGACCAGTGCTTTGCGGTCAGGCGCGCCGGCAGGTCTGGCAAGCCTGACTACTGCGGGCAGCATGTCGTTGGAATTACGGATCGGAAAGCGCTCGTGGAACTGGATGTGCGTGAACGCTTTCACTACCTTCGATAGGGGTAGCTGTTCCTGCCGCAACTCATGGATGGTCTTTAGGCCGGAGTCGACCTCGGGAAAGTTTCCGTCGCGCCAGATCATGTAGTTGTTGTTATCGATCACGATTTTCCCCGCAAGCTCCCTCACCGGCAGTATGTCGTTCGGTGTATACCGGAAGGCAACGATCGCGAAATCGGCTTCAGCCGATGCATCGGACACGGATGCTGCTCGCGCCCGCGGCCCCAAATTGTTGACAAGATCTTTCAATGTCTCCGGGCCGCGCGAGTTCGCAATTACGATGTCGTAGCCTGCCGCAATGGATACTTGGGCGAAAACGCTTCCCGCCTGGCCTGCGCCGAGAATGGCGATCGTAGTCATAACTGATTCTCCTTGGATCGTGGCTGAAGATGTTGCGCGTCGTGTGCAATTCGTGTAGCACCAGGTGCTGCGGTCGCGGTCAGCGGCGCCTGGGTTGGCCTTTCACTCGCTGTTATGACGGGCTCGTTCGGGAGCGCCTCGAGCAGGAAGAGCGGCGGACCCCAGAAGGGCGAGCTTTTCCGCGTTGCCGGAACCATCATCCGCATGGTAGATGACGAGCTTCAGGTCCTCGGCGCCGCCGATGCTCATCCGTTCACGGTTGAGCACTAACTCCCCGACTTGCGGGTGGTCGAATCGAACAACCGTGCCTCGTTGACCTCTAACCTCATAGCGAGCCCAGAGTTCACGAAATCGCGGACTAGCCAACGAGAGCGTTCCGGTGAGCTCGATGAACCGGGGGTCGTCGATGTCGGTGCCGACAGCCTGCCGCAGGTTCGCGACGAAGCATTCCGTGACGTCTTCCCAGTCTGGATGCAACGCTTGCTCGGCTTGGTCGAGGAACATATCTCGGAGTTGATTTCCCCCGACAGCGAGGCCGGGAGACAGCGCCTTCGCAAGGCCGTTCGAGGCCAGCACGTCGAAATACTTTCCCTCGATATACGCGGGCTGAACGAGCGAGTCCAGAAGTCTGAGCGCTCCGGGCGGCACGGTCTCTTTTCGTGGCGGGCGTCTCCGCTGCCGGGGAACGTCTGCGACCAGCGTCAGCAAGTGAGCCATGTGGTCGTCGTCCAGGTGCAGAACGCGCCCGATCGACTCGAGCACCTGCGTCGACGGGTTGCGATTCCGGCCGCGCTCCAAGCGCAAGTAGTAATCAGCACTGATGCCGGCGAGCATCGCCACTTCCTCCCGCCGCAAACCCGGTACGCGCCGCACTCCGCCGTTAGGGATGCCCGCCTGTCTGGGGGTCACCGACTCGCGTCGGGCACGTAGGTACGCACCCAAGGGATTTATTGTCTCGTTCACAAGGTCAGCTTAAGTCGCCACGAGTCGAACATAGGGGGCCCTGTCATACCCCGGGTTCCGCAGGGCTCTGGTTGGAAGCGGTAGATATTCATAGCCTCAATAACGGCCAGCTTTGGCCACATATTCCTCAGAGGAGACGCATGACCGTCACACTAATCACCGGCGCCAACAAGGGCATCGGTTTTGAAACCGCCAAACAACTCTCGGAGTTGGGACACATCGTCTATATCGGCGCACGAGACGCCGAAAGAGGCCAGAGGGCCGCGACCGTGCTCGGCACACGATTCGTGCAGATAGATGTGACCGACGACAATTCGGTGAAAACTGCGCTCGACACGATCGCCGCAACAGAAGGCCGGCTCGACGTTCTTGTGCACAATGCCGGTGTTCTGGAGACGGGGATGGATGGCCCTTCCGGCCTTCGAGCGTTCAACACCAACGCGGTCGGAATAGTGCGCGTCACGGAGGCGGCCCTGCCCTTGTTGCGTGAATCAGCGAACGCCACCGTCGTCACCATCTCCAGCAGCGCCGGGTCGTTCTGGGCAGTCAGCAACCCAGAGCGCCCAGAGTTCCAACTCTCGCTGCCCCTCTACTCTGCGTCCAAAGCAGCGGCAAGCATGCTGACGCTGCAGTACGCGAAGGCGCACCCGGGGATCAAGTTCAATGCCGTCGAGCCTGGCACCACCGCCACCGACATGACCGCCGACTTCGGGATAGGACGACCAGCCGAAGTGAGCGCCCGAGTCGTCGTCCGCCTGGCGACTCTGGGCGTGGACGGCCCGACAGGAACCCTGCAAGACGAAAACGGAACGTTGCATTGGTAGGCAGCAGCGCAGAATCGCGCGCAACCATCATCCTCAAACGCTCCTCCCTCCAGCACACCAGGCGCGACCACAACAATCGAAAGAATGTACATGAGTACTGCAACCTCGTCGGTCGGTAGATCGACATCCCACAAGCCATCATCTTGGGCCGGCGTCGTATCGCTGGGCGTGGGAATCTTCGCGATCGTTATGTCGGAGTTTCTGCCCGCTAGTCTGCTGCCGCGAATGGCTGGCGACCTCAACGTATCGGTTGGCGCAGCGGGACAGAGCGTCACAGTCACCGCTATCGCGGCAGCGTTGTCCGCCCTGTTCATTTCCGTGGTTCTGCCGCGGGCCGATCGCCGCCACGTCATGATCGGGCTGACACTGTTAGCCGTACTCTCCAACGTCATCGTTGCGCTCGCGCCGAACCTTTACGTGCTGCTGTCAGCACGACTTCTCCTGGGTGTAGCCCTCGGCGGGTTCTGGGCGATGGCGATCGCGATGGCTGCGAGCCTGGTACACGCGGATCATCTCGGGCGTGCACTGACAATCATCAACTCCGGCGTCGCCGTCGCGACCATTGCCGCCGTCCCGCTCGGGGCTTGGTTGGGAGAGTTCTGGGGGTGGCGCGGAGTATTTGTCCTCGGTGCAGGTGCCGCGGCGGTCGCTCTGCTCCTCCAGACAATTACGCTTCCGCGAGTCGCCCCAGGCGCGGTGAGCGGACTTCGCGCGCTCTGGTCGACTCTGCGTTCGGGTGTCGTTCTGGCGGGCTTGTTGGGAGTACTCCTGATATTCAGTGGTCACTTCGGTGGGTTCACATACATCCAACCGGCGGCGGAGGCCGTTTCCGGTATCGACGCGAACGGGCTAGCCCTGCTACTGCTCGTATTCGGAATCGCCAACGTGCTTGGCACGGCGCTCAGCGGCCCGCTGGCCGACCGGGCGCTGCGCGTGACCCTGGTCCTGTTCCCCGCGCTACTCGGAGCTGGAATGTTGCTGATGCTCATCAACGGCAGTTCGATCGCCGGGCTGTTCATCGCCGCAGCTCTGTGGGGCTTTGGCTTCGGTGGAGTGCCCACCGCTGTGATGACGTGGGGAGCAAGGACCGAGCCGGCCCGGCTCGAGCAGATCGGCGGACTCATCGTCACCGTCTGCAACATCGCGATCGCACTTGGCGCGATCGTCGGCGGAATGCTCGTCGACAGCATCTCGGCCAGCACACCATTGTTGGTCGGCGCACTTGCCGCCGTAGTCGGCGCCGCGGTGCTATCGAGCTCGCGACGCCAACGCTAACCGCGAGAACAGAGAACATGCTGAGTCTCGGCATGGGCTGGAGATGAAACGACGCGATCGGCGGTCCAATTTATAGCGGTCGTTCCACCTCCCAGCTGGGATCGCGCCAGGTAGTCGGCAACAAGAAAGGGCCACAGGATTCCCCGTGCGTGCAAAGAGATATCCATCTGCCTACTGATAGATCGCCTAGCCTCACGGCCGGTAGCGTCACCCCGGAGGTGTCTCGGACCAAAACGTCTCGAAACCCATGGGGGCGAGTTCAGGCGGTGAGTGCAACACCCTGAGTTCTGTGGGGTGTTGTCGATGGGCCGGTCGGAGGTGCCTCCTCGGTTTCGTGTGGCGTTTTGGGAGGGACTCGACGCGGGGTTGTCGGTCGAGGTCGCTGCCCGGGCTGCGGGTGTGTCGCGGCCGACCGGGTATCGATGGTTGCGTGAGCATCGGTGGGTGCCAGCTGCTCCTTCAAGTCCCGCCGTCGCCCGTGTCGGTTCATTGTCGTTGCGGGAGCGGGAGGAGATCGCGTTCCAACTAGCTCGTGGTTTCCGAGTGCGGCATATCCCGCGGGTCCTCGGCAGGCCGCCGTCGACGGTCAGCCGGGAGGTGGCCAGGAACGGGCTCCGTGGCCGCTATCTGCCCTCGGTCGTGCAGGATCGGACCCGGATGCGGGCCCGCCGACCGCGGCCGTCGAAGCTTGACCGGTTAGCGTTGCGGAAACAGGTCAAACAGATGCTCGCCGACCGGTTCAGCCCCGAGCAGATCGCGGGCCGGCTACGAGTCGAGCATCCGAACAATCCGGAGATGCAGGTGTCGCACGAGACGATCTACCAGGCCCTCTATGTCCAGGGCCGCGGATCGTTGCGGACCGGGGTGGCGACAGCGCTGCGGTCGGAACGGATCGGCCGCCGCCCGCAACGCCCGGACGGTCCGCTTCCGCAGCGGTTCAAGGACCCCATGGTGATGATCTCGGACCGGCCCGAGGAGATCGAGGACCGTGCCGTTCCCGGTCATTGGGAGGGCGATTTGATCCTCGGCTCGACCGCGTCCGGATCAGCGATCGGGACCTTGGTCGAGCGGACCACCGGGTTCGTGATGCTGCTGCATCTGGACGGCGACCACACCGCCCGCACGGTCGCCGACGCGATGATCGCGGCGATGAACACTCTCCCCGAGCAACTGCGCCGATCAACGACCTGGGACCAGGGATCGGAGATGTCCCGCCACAGGGAGATCACGATCGCCACCGGGATGCCGATCTACTTCTGCGATCCACACTCGCCCTGGCAGCGCGGCAGCGACGAGAACACCAACGGGCTGCTGCGCCGGTACTTCCCCAAGGGAACCGACCTGTCGTTCCGCGGACCGGGCATCCTGGAGAACGTGGCGGCCGAGATGAACCGCAGGCCGAGGAAACGCCAGAGCTACCTCATTCCGGCCGAAGTCCTCGCCACGCTACTCTCGAACCCAACAAGTCAGACCGGTGTTGCAGCCACCACTTGAATCCGCCGGGTTTGAACACACTTAGGTTGAGAGACACATCAGCCGAACTACCAATACCGCATGGTGTGTCCGCGCCGCGCTTGAGTGCCCGTTATGCGATCGGCTATCGGACACAGGCATGCGGTTATTTTGTGCGGGGCGAAGGCGGTGACTTACGCCGTCGCGTCCGGGACCTCGCTGTCGAATTCGCGCCTGTTGCCAACGATCGTGTGCTGGTTCTCGGCCACCCAGTCAGCGAGGGTAAGGGCTACGAGCTGGAGCGACCGCCCGAGGTCGGTGAGTTTGTATTCGACCCGCGGCGGCACTTGGGCGTAGACGGTGCGCGAGACGAGGCCGTCGCGCTCCAGAGCGCGCAGGGTCACGGTGAGCATGCGGCGGGAGATGCCCGGGATGATCTCGGCGAGCTCGGTGAACCTGCGCCGCTCTTCGCCGAGCACCCCGATCACCAGCAGCGTCCACTTGTCGCCGATGCGGGACAGCAGCGACCGGAACATGTCGGGGTCCTCGGTCGTGCAGAGCTGGGCCATGGTGGGCATGGACTGGCTGAGTCGGGCCTGCAGCGCATCGACGGACGTCTGCTGGCTCATCCGCTCTCCTTTGGTTATCGCCGGGTAACGAGGGATCGTTTGCGGTAACGGGCGCCCGGCGAGCAGAGTTACCGATCGTAACTATAGCCGGGTCATTCGATCCGGATCGATCAAAGGAGTGTCATGTCCCTGTTCCGTCTGGACGCCAGTATCCGTACCGAAGGTTCCACGAGTCGCGCTTTGGGCGACCTCGTCGAGGCCGAATGGAGTGCCGCCCACCCGGGCTCGGCGATCACGCGACGGCATGTCGGCGCCGAACCGCTTCCCGCCACTGCTTGGTCGGACGCCGTGGCCGCGTCGATGACCCCCGAGTCCGAGCGCGCGCCCGAACAGACGGCGGCGACGGCGTTGGCCGGTGTGCTCGCCGACGAACTCGCCGCGGCAGACGCATTGATGTTCGCCGTGCCGCTCTACAACTTCGGCGTCTCGCAGCACTTCAAGTCCTACGTCGACCTCGTGCTGACCGACCCCCGCATGGGACCCGGAGCCGACCCCGTGACGGCGGGAAAGCCTGCAGTGCTGGTGACGGTGCAGGGCGGCAACTACTCCGCTGGCACGCCGAAGGAGGGCTGGGATCACGCTACCGCCTGGATGCTGCGCATCCTTGAAGACGTCTGGCAGCTCGACCTCGAGGTGGTCACCCGCGAGTTCACGCTTGTCGGCGTGAACCCCGCCCTCGACCAGTTCACCGAATTGGGCGACGAACTGAAGCTGCTTGCCGAAAACCAGGCTATCCAGCACGGACGTGCCCTCGCCCGCCTGCCCCGGGTCGCCTAGCCCACAGCTCCCGCTGGGTCCGGATGGAAGATGCCGTTGGGTGACAGTGGCGTGCGCGAGTCGTGAGAACTTGCATAACGGAGCGGTGCCCCGCATAATAGGTGCACCGCTCCGTTTGTGGAGATGGTTCAACAGACTCAGGGGACACCCATTATGACCAGCATTAGTTTCATCGGCCTCGGGGGCATGGCTAACGCCATTGCCACTCGCGCAATCGCCGGCGGCAATACCGTCGAACTTATTGGGCGCGACACGTCCAAGGCACAAAACCTGGCCGTCGCACTCGGCAGCGGCGTGACCACCGCGACATTCGGCTCGGTCCCTTCCGGCGACATCGTGATCCTCGCCGTCCCGTACACGAGCGCCGTTCAAGTGGTCACCGAATACGGGGAGGCTCTGGCCGGTAAGACCATCATCGACATCTCGAACACCTTCAACGCCGACCTTGAACTCATCACTCCCGAGGGCACGTCCGGTGCGAAGCAGATCGCTAAGGCAGCCCCGGACAGCGCGCACGTCGTGAAAGCGTTCAACACCGTCTTCGGCCACGTCCTGACCCAGGGCCACCCGTTGGACGTGTTCTTCGCCGGAGACGACACCCAGGCTAAAGCCGCCGTGTCGGCATTCATTGCCAGCCTCGGACTTCGTCCGCTCGATGTTGGTGGCCTCGAAATGGCCCGCTACCTCGAAGCAGTTGGACCGCTGACCATCGGCATCGCCCAGAACGGCGTGGGGTTCAACTACGCCCTCAGTGTCACCACCTTCAACTAGGCGCACTCCCGCCGACATCCTTTTCCGCCGAATCTCTCATTAGGAGCAGCACCATGCACGTTCTCGTCACTGGCGGCACCGGCCATTCCGGCTCGCACATCATCCCTGAGCTCATCTCCGCCGGTCACCAGGTGACCGGCCTGGCCCGGTCGGACGCCTCCGCGGCAGCGCTTTCCGCGCTTGGCGCGCAAGTGCGCCGCGGCGATCTCCAGGACCTCGACGGCCTCAAGAGGGCAGCCACCGAATCCGACGGAGTGATCCACGTCGCACACCGACAGGACCTGCTCCCGTCCGGCGGAATGGACGCAGTCACCGCTGCGGAAATCCCGGTCATGCTCGCCTACGGAGAGGCACTCGCTGGGACAGGAAAGCCGCTGGTCGTCGCCGGGAGCATCGGATCCCCGGGCCAGCTGGGCCGCCCATCCACCGAAAAGGACCCCGCGCTCCCTGTTGACGACGAACACAGAGGAACTCTCCGGGTGCGCAACGCCGTAGAGACCGTAGTCATCGGCCTCGCCGAGCAGGGCGTGCGATCCTCGGTCGTGCGCATCGCCAACATCGCGCACGGCACCACCGATCGCGCCGGCTTCCTCCCCATGTTGATCGCGCTCGCGAAGCAGAACGGCTACGCCGGCTACCCAGGAGACGGCGCCAACATGTGGAACGCCGTGCACATCCGCGACATCGCCCCCCTGTTTCGCCTCGCCCTGGAGAAAGGACCCGCTGGCAGTTACTGGCACGCGGTCGGCGACGAAGGCATCCCGCTCCGGCAGATCGCCGAGGCTATCGGGAGCCGTCTGGACCTCCCCACGGTCAGCATTCCTCTAGACGAACTGATGATGCCGGCGCATTTCGGATTCATCGCGAACATTGTCAACCAGAACTACCCAACGTCCAACCTCATCACCCGCGAGGTCCTCGGCTGGGCACCCGCCCAGCCAGGCCTCATCGCCGACCTCGACAACGGACACTACTTTCCCCGCTCTGCCGGGGAGGCATTGAAGATATGACCACAGTGGGATTCATCGGAAGCGGCCAAATCGGCACTGCCATCGCGCGTCTCGCTATAGCGGCTGGACATCAAGTGGTGCTCAGCAACTCGCGCGGTCCCGAAACGCTCGCGGGCACGATCGATGAACTGGGGCCGCGGGCGTCCGCAGCAACGAGCTGGGAGGCCGCGGAGGCTGGCGAAATCGTTGTCGTCTCGGTTCCACTCAGTGCCTTCCCTGATCTACCCGCCGGGGCACTGGCGGGGAAAACGGTCATCGACACTTGCAACTATGGCCTAGAGCGGGACGGGCATATTGCCGAGCTTGACTCCACCTCGCTTACCTCCAGTGAGCTGCTGCAGCGATACCTCCCGGACGCGATGCTCGTCAAGGCGTTTAACAACATCTCTGCCAGTCATCTGCTGTCACTTGCCCGCCCTCACTCGGCAGGCGATCGATCGTACCTGCCCATTGCCGGCGACTCCGCAATGGCGAAGGTGGCGGCGACCGTGTTCATCGAATCCATCGGATACAGCGTCGTGGACGCAGGATCATTGGCCAACAGTTGGCGTCAAGCAACCGGAACGCCGGTCTGGGGTTCGCCTTATGGAACGTTCGCGGACGGAAACGGCCGCCCGGGCGCGGAGGGTTTTATCCGCGCAGCCTTGGCTGCCGCAACGCGATAGCGTTCGCGGCACCACAGTCCGATTAACCTAAAGGGATCGCTGCGCCGAATGTGCGCAGCACACCGTCACAGCACGAACCGGGAGATATATGCGGTCAGACGCTATAAGGAATTACGATCGTCTCCTCGTGGTCGCGCGGGACGTCGTGGCCGAGCAGGGCGCAGATGCGTCGTTACGCGACGTCGCTCGCAAAGCGGACGTGGGGCTCGGAACGCTCTACCGTCACTTCCCTACGCGAGAAGCGCTACTTGAAGCATTGCTCCGTTCAGACGTCGACGCGTTGACCGCTCAAGCGGCCAATCTCGAGGGGTCGGCAACGCCTGCGGACGCGCTCCTCACCTGGCTCCGCGGCTGCGTCGCACTCAATCACCAGTACCGGGGAGTCTCAGCAGTCCTGACCGCCGCGCTCGAGGACACCGAGTCCGCGCTCCACGATTCGTGCGTTGCGCTGCACGATATCGGCACGCGGCTTCTCGGCCGCGCTCACGCAGCCGGGGTTGCGCGACCCGACATTGATGGAACTGACTTGTTCGCGATCGTTGCAGCGCTTGCCTGGCTTTATGATCAGCCTTCGCTCGCGCCGCGCGCCGATCATCTCTTCGACGTTATGACGAGTGCGGTTCTGACCGACCAGACAGCGCCTGTCGACAGGTAGGGCAACTGGAGCGAGCGGCGACCCTCATTTGAAGGAAATTTCGCCCTTCCACCAGCCGAGGTGGCGTGGCGTTTCGGTGCCGCGCCACCTCTGGAGGGAAGGTGTGCTCAGATAACTGTGGTGCCGCCGTCAGCGACCAGTTCCTGGCCGTTGACGTAGCTCGAGTCGTCGGAGGCGAGGAACAACGCGATTGACGCGATCTCTTCCGGGCGGCCCATCTCGCGCCGCTTCGCAGCCGCCACGGAGATCCTTGGCTTGAGCGCGCTCGGCACCCCGCCCACCGACTGGTTCAGCACCCACCAGATCCCAAGCAACGCCGCGTTCGCCAAGTTCCGCGCCGTCGCTCGCTAACCACCACGACGACGCAACCGAAAACGCGGGACCTAATTCAGGTCCCGCGTTTCCGCGTTGCTGCAAAAGTTATCGAGGTGGGATGTCCAATCCCAACGACCGGGCTTTAAACGATCCCCTATCGGGGCAGCTCATCGGTCAGGTCGAAGTTCATCTGAATACGCCGCCCGCGACCAAGTCCTCGTTCTTGCTCCGCTTCGAACAGATCTCGAAGAAAATCCGAATCGGGATCACGCTCGACAAAACCACAGCTTGAGTAAAAGGGGGCGTTCCACGGAACGTCCACGAATGTTCGCAGGGTGACCCGCTTACATCCGCGCAGTCTTGATTCACTCTTGACTGCTTCGACGAGTGCGCGCCCATGTCCGCGGTGCGCCGCCGACGGCCTGACCGAAAGTTGCTCAAGATGACCGCCGCCAGGAACTTCGACGACGTGGGCGAACCCGATCGCATCCGATTCTGAACTGTCGCTGGCTACGAGGATGAAGCCATTCTCCTGAGCTGGCTTCGCGTAAGAAGAAGCAAGCCGCCATCCCTCCATTGAGAACGCGGACGCGAACAGCGCATCAGCTTCATTCTCGATCGCTTCCAAAAGTTCCAGATCGTGGGCCGCCGCTTGTCGAATGAAAGTCTTGACCATAAGCCCGACAGTAGCGTGACGAACCGCGCCGCGAGGGGGCGTTCACTGCGACGGGAATTGTCTGCCAGCCGATCCCGATCCGATACCTGCGGCGGCAGGGCTCGGTAGTTGTGTCGGCGACATAAGCGGACGAGATTTCGGGCATGAATGAACTACTTATCGGATACGCACGCGTGTCCACAGCTGATCAAGATCTCACCGCCCAACGCTTTGCCCTGGCAAAGCTCGGAGTCGACCCCAGCCATATCTTTAACGATCACGGTCTGACTGGCACCAACCGAGAACGCCCTGGACTGCGGGTCGCGCTCGCCTCGTGTCGCACTGGCGACACGCTCGTGGTTGCCAAGCTCGACCGCTTGGCACGGTCGCTCCGCGATGCGAGCGACATCGTCGACGAGCTCACCCTGAAAGGGGTGAAGCTGAGCATCGGCGGTTCGGTCCACGACCCGAAAGACCCGGTCGGACGCTTGCTGTTCAACGTGCTCGCGATGGTTGCCGAGTTCGAGTCCGACCTCATTCGATCGCGCACCCGGGAAGGCGTGGCGATCGCGAAGGCCAAAGGCCACCTTCGCGGAAAGCAACCCAAGCTGTCACTGCCACAGCAGCGTCACCTCATGGAGGTGTACCGAGCAGGAACGCACACCACGGCAGAGCTGGCCGAACTATTCAACGTCGCCCGCTCGACTGTCTACCGCACAGTCCAACGGCAGGAAAGCGCTTAGACGGAAAATAGACGCGATCAGGGGCGGGCTTACGGGCACGCCCGAGTGGTGCGCGCAAGCACCAGGAGACGTAGAGCGACGGAACATAGCTGCGGCTAGTGCCGAAGACCAAGCCGCCCGGAAGTGGTGTCACTCGCGGTCGGGGAAACCGCCCTCATAGTCGTTCCACATCCCGGCCAGATGTTGCATCGCCCAAAGCTGATGCTCCGCAGTCGCCTCCTTGCCCGCGAAGTCCATGACGATGTAATTCACCACGAATCCGTCATCAAGCAAAGAAGCAAACTCTCGCGCCTCTTGCCGAGATGAGAACCGGAAGTAGTCAGCTTCGCCGGTGCTGTATGCCTCGACGCACTCGACTTCGGCGCTGCAGGCCTCGTCGGTCACTTCCTCTACATCAGTACGCGTGTGGGAAGCGCCCGACTCCTCCAGCACTTCGCGTAGCGTGAGAGTGCCCTGCGGATCGAGGATTCCACACCCGCTTATGCCCAGAGCGACGAGCGCCACCAGCGTCGCGATCGTTGAAGCGCGGGCTGTCATGCTTGTATCCTCTCGGACTGCTCTCACTCGCGCATCGCCCGCAAGAATGATGCTGAAAAAGTATGCGAAGTCGGTCGGGTTCCGTCAAACGAAGTCGAGCTGCGTTGAGGGTAGCGAGGGTTTTCTTGTCTCTAGCTCGAAGTACCCGCGTACGCGCGTTCCTCGCCACGTCACCGGCAAAGGAACGGTAGAAGGACCGCCTCGCGGGCTGCTGGTACTTCGCATACACTTCAAGCCATGAACGACCCCCGCCCCCTCCCAAACATCGGTGCGCCAGCCAGGAGAGCGCTAGCTGAGGAGGGAATCCGGGACTTGAATGACGCAGAGAATGTCGGCCTCGACTACCTTGCGACCCTTCACGGAGTCGGACCTAAGGCGGTTCGACTTCTGAACGCCGCGCTCAAAGCCTGACAGCGATTCTTGCGCTTTGAGGCATCGTCTTACGGGCGGAGGGTGCGCTTTTTAGCGATCACAGAACGCCGCCACTTAGCGATCAGCTCCACACGTGAATCATGGATCTGCGCGCCTCTGCCGAAAACGGTGCCAGAACCCCCTACCGAAACGAGGAGGTTTCGGCAAATTGATTTCGGGTAGATTCTTGGACTGCAGTTTCGAGCACCTTGTGAACAGCAGTTTCAATGAGCCCGTCGACCCGTTCGCAAACGATCGTTTGTGGGCACGTCGACGGCGAGAAGAGCGACTGTTGATAATCCGCGGAAAGGCCCCTGTCCAAAACTCATTGCCGGAATCATAATTACCGAAAGCTGATCATCGCCGTTTTCGATTCACCCCGATAACCTTTAGCCATGTCACCGACCGATGGCTCTGCTCCCGGCAACAAGATCCGTTTTCAAGACGTCAAGCCCTACGACGCACCCGCGCATCTTGAAGAGTTGCAGGGACCGGCGAGCGGACTTGTGCAGCTTCCACCGTGGGTCTACTGGGGACCGAAGCCGATGGTGAACCTCGATGTGGAGGGCGAAGCGATCA
>Ga0190275_10001189_pt1 | contig 19748 bp, 10 predicted proteins | sample Popmic550T_FD_133745 | JGI IMG/M metagenome (GOLD analysis project Ga0190275, IMG submission 133745) | Populus adjacent soil microbial communities from riparian zone of Yellowstone River, Montana, USA - 550 T | ecosystem: Environmental > Terrestrial > Soil > Riparian zone > Trees stand | place...
CGGCGTACCACCTCGGCCTGCCCTGCGACGCTCGGCGCGGTGAAGCCGACCTTGCCGGTGCCGTCGTTGTTGATCGCGCTGCCGAGGCTGACGGCATGCACGGTGTCGCCGTCGGCGAGGGCGCGGTCCAGCCGCTTCAACAAGACTGCGGCCACCCCATTGCCGCCGACAGTGCCGTCAGCGGCCTCGTCGAACGGACGGCACTGCCCGGTCGGCGACAGGATGGAACCAGCGACGTACTGATACCCAGCCTCCTGCGGCATCCGGACGGCAGCAGCGCCGGCGATGGCCAAGTCAGCATCCGAGTCGAGCAACGCCTGGACAACGAGGTGCACCGCAACCAGCGACGTCGAGCAAGCCGTCTGTACGCCGATCGCCGGGCCGGTCAGCCCGAGCCGGTACGCCACCCGGCTGGCCAGGAAGTCCGAGGTGTCACCGATGGTGGCCTGCATCGCCGTCGGAACGTCGGCAACCGCTGCACTGGCGCTGGTCAGGCGGTCCTGGTGGCCGTACAGATTCATCCCCGACCCGGCGTAGACACCGATCCTGAGATCCGGGCTGGCCGCATAACCGCCGTTTTCCAGCACCTCGTGAGCGACTTCGAGGAACTGCCGATGGGCTGGATCGGTCAGCCCTGCCTCCTTGCGCGAGACGCCGAAGAACTCCGCGTCGAAGGCATCCGCGTCCTCGATCACGCCACCGGCCAGTACCTGGTCCGGAGTGCTCTCACCCGCGAAGGTGGAGACACTGTCCACGCCGCCGAGCAGGTTCGCCCAGTACTCGTCGACCGTCCGCGCACCGGGGAAGCGGGCCGCGAGGCCGATGATCGCCACCCGCCGGTCGACCGGTCGCTCCTCCGGTACCTCGACCGGAACTGGCCTGGTCGAATTGGTCAGCCACCCGGTCAGACTGCTGACCGTCGGGTGCTCGAACGGCACCGTCGCCGGTACGTCGATCCCGAACCGCTCGGCCAATCCCGCACGCAGCCGGGCGATCTTGATCGAGGTCAGGCCGAGTTCGTAGAACGGCACGTCGTCACGGACCGGTTGCTCGACAAGTTCCTGCAGCAGGCGGCGGACCACCCCGGCCACCTCATCCGTCGACGGCGCAACCGCAGGCTTTTCGTTGTACCGGCCTGCCTGATAGCGCTCGCGGAGTTCGGTCCGGCGTACCTTGCCGCTGGCCGTTCGCGGGAACTCGCCGGCCGGTACCCGGACGACCTCTGCCGCGGTCAGCCGCAGCCGCCGGAACAGCGCCGCCCGGATCGCCGACTCCACGTCGTCCGGCGCTCCTTCATCCTCGAAGAAGACGACCAGATCCTCGGTACCGGTCCGGGCGTTCGGCACGCCACAGGCACCGACTCCACGCAAGGTCAGCCCTTGGACCGCGCTGGCGACCTCCTCGATCTCGTGGCAGAACAGGGTGTTTCCGTTCAGTACGACGCGATCGCTCTCGCGGCCGGTGATCACCACTTGGCCGCCCGAGACGAAAGCCAGGTCACCGGTCCGGAACCACTCACCGTCGGGCAACGCGGCCTGCGTGGCCTGCTCGTTGTTCACGTACCCGGCGGTGATTCGCGCGGACCTGACCTCCAGGCGGCCGATGCGCAGCTCCGGCAGTACCTGGCCGTTGTTGTCCACCACGCGGATCGAGGCGCCGTGCGCGGGCGGGCCGACCGCGACGAACGTCGCGCAATCCGCGTCGGGCACCTCCGGCCCGGCGAGCACCAGGTCGCCACCGAGCGACGCCTTGACCACCCGGACCACGCCACCGTCGGAGGTCAACCGGCCGATGGTGATCGCTGTGGTGGTCTCCGCCATCCCCCAGCATGGCCGAAAGGTTTCCCTACCGAGGCCTGACCTCGCGGTCGCGGCGAAGAACCGGTCGAGCACCGGCAGGACGATCTGCTCACCGCCACTCACCAGGGATCGGATGCTGCTCAGGTCGAGCGCGAGGTCCGGCCGGGCCGCCAGTTCGTCGGCCGCGAGCTGCAGTCCGAAGGTCGGCGACCACGCGTGCGCGATGCCGAACTCGGCCGATTTTTTCAACCACAGCAGGGGATCCGCGAGTACATCGGCGGTCGGCAGCTGCACGCTGGTTGCTCCGGTGAAGACCGGCAGGACGTGGTACAGGAGAAGTGCGCCGCTGTGGTCGACGGGTAACCAGTTGAGCATCGACTCCTCTGGTCGCAGGTCGAGCAAGCGTCGCGAACCGGCGGCGAATTCCATCAGGGCGCGGTGCGTGAGAGCCGCTGCCTTGGGCGCGCCGGTACTGCCGGAAGACAGCATCAGGAGAGCGACCTCGTCGGGCGCGGGCTGGTGAAGCTCCTCAGCCGGCGGCGACTGTGTCAGCTCCTCGGCCAAGTGAACCGTCTCGCTCGTCAGCACGGCCGCACTCGCGCGATCGGTGAGTACTGGCGGTCTGTCCAGCAACTGCCAGGTGTGCCGGAGCCGTTCGAGCACCGGAGAGCCCACTGACACCGGCTCACTGATCACCGCCGGCCGGATGCCGCCGAGCAGGCAGGCCCAGAACGCGGGGAAGAAGTCATCGAGCGAAAGGCCCTGCACAATAAGGGAATCCCCGCTGGACAGGCCTGCCGCGCGCAACCCGGTCAGGGTCCGGCGGGCTCGGTCGAGCAGGTCCGGATAGGTGAGCAGGCCGGCCGGCGTCCGGACACCGGCTGCCGGAAACTCGGCGGCAGCCCGGCGGAGCGCCTGGACCACGTCGGCTGGGTCATCCTGGGTCGGCACCAGCCGTGGGCCGTGGCTGATCGACGCGTTCACCATCGTGTGTTCTCCTCACTGAGAGCAACAGAAAGAGCAGGACGCCGACCAGCGCGATCCCGTGGAAACCAGCGACCACTCCGAGTACGGGCCAGGCCGTCAGCAAGCCGCCGGCGACGACCATGCCGCCGCCGAAGGCGAAGTTCTCCACGCTTGCGGACAGCCCGAAGAGCCGGATCCGCTCCTGACCGGGCAGGGTCTGGAGCGTGGACACGTAGCCGATCTCGGTGACGCCATCGGCGATCCCTGCCAGCAGGCAGACGGCGATCAGCCAGCCGGCCGGCAGCCCGGTGAAGGCGAGGACGAAGCTGACCGACATCACGCAGGTGGCGGCTGCGAAGAGACGGTGGTCGAGCGTCTTCACCAACCGGCTGACGAGTTGATGGGCGCTGAGACTGCCGATCGCCCAGGCCGTCATGAACTGCGCCATCAGACCTGCGGGGTTGGCCGGCGCAGTGATACTCGCGAAGACCGGCAGCGCGACGTTGTGCCCGGCTGATGCGAGCGCGTCCAGGCCGCGGACAACAACCATGCCCGCGATCAACGGCGGCAGCATCCGCCAGACTGCGCGACGCCCACCGCCGCCAGCAGTCGCGGGCTCAGCAGCCGGTCCCGGCGAAGGCCAAGCCACGAAGAAGAGCGCCAGGGCGGAGACCAGGAACGACCCGCCGTTCAGCAGGAAGGCCGCGGTGTAGCCGCCGAGGTCGATGATCAACCCGGCCGAGCCGAACCCCAGGACGGTGGCCAGCGATCGGGCAGTCACCAGCCGGCCGTTCGCTTTCGCCCGCTCGTCCGGACCGACCAGATCCGGTACGCCGCTGCGCAGCGCGACGACGAGCGTGGTGTTGCCCGCACCCAGGATCACCGCGACGAGCAGCAGCACCGGCAGGCTCGGTACGACGACCAGCGCGACCATGGCTGCTGCCTGCACCAGGTCCATCCCGATCAGCAAGGGCCGCCGACGGGTCTTGTCCAGCACCTTGCCGATCGTCAGTCCGGTAACGAAGCCAGTGCCGAGCCGGATCGCCATCACGACGCCAGTGGCCCAGGCACTTCCGGTCAGGTGGTAGCTGAACAGCCCCAACGCGATCAGGTTCAGATAGTTGCCGTAGGACGAGACCGCATAACCGCAGACCAGCAGCCAGAACCCCTGCCGTTCCCGGGGACCACCCATCGACGGATCCCCTCCTCTTCGGTCTCGGCGGGCGAACCGCGACCAGCGCCCGGCAACTCAAAGAGCAAGAGGCCCGAAGTCGATCGTTTTGATCAAGGCTTTGTTTTCCGGTCCGGTGAATGGACACGAAGCTCGGAGGGTGGACCAACCGTGGCCGATGATGGGGCAACGGGAGGTGGAAATGCGCTTCGAGGTGCTGGGATCAGTGCGGGTGGTCCGGGACGGGCAGGTGGTCGGGCCGATCTCGGAACTACGCCGGAAACTGCTGGCTGTCCTGCTGGTCCGAGCGGGTCGCCCGGTACCGGCGGAGGTACTGGCTGAGGCGCTCTGGGGTGCTTCGGCACCGCAGCGGCCGGCCAACAGCATGCAGGTCCACGTGCATCGGCTGCGCCAGGTCCTCGACAGCCCGGACCGGCTGATCAGCGTCTCTGGCGGTTACCAGCTTTGCGTCCAGCCGGACGAGCTTGATGCCGAGGTGTTCAGCCGGCTGCACGACGAGGGTCGCCGGATGGCGGAGTCGGGTGACCTGGAGCTGGCCGTCGCCCGGTTCCGTGAGGCCTTGGCATTGTGGCGGGGCGCGCCGTACGCCGACATCGACGAAACCGAAGTGGTCGCGCCGGCGGCCAACGGGCTGGCGGAGACGCGCCTGGTCGCCTACGAGGAGTTGTTCGACGCCGAACTCACGCGCGGCCGGGCGGCGGAGATCGTGCCCGAGCTGGCCGAACTGGTTGCGGAGTACCCGTTGCGGGAGCGGCTCATCGGTCAGCAGATGCTCGCGCTGTACCGATCCGGGCGGCGGACCCGGGCAGAAGTCGCGTACCGGGCGGCGCGGCAGCGGCTGGCTCGCGAGCTGCGAGCCGAACCAGGGCGGGAGCTGCGGGAACTGGGCGACGCGATCCAGAGCGAGGATGCGTCGCTCGACCGTGTCGCGGCCGTCCGCGCTCCGGCCGTGAAGGCGTCCCTGCGACCCAGCCAGCTACCGCCACCACCCGGCGCGTTCTTCGGCCGCGAGGCCGAGCTGGCCGCGCTGGACGAAGCCGACGGACTGGTATTGCTAACCGGAATGGCCGGGATCGGCAAGACCGGTCTGGCTCTGCAGTACGCCCACGAGGTCGCGGAACGCTTCGGCGACGGACAGCTCTACATCGATCTGTGCGGACACGCGACCGGGCCGGCGCTCGATCCGCTGACCGCGCTCGGACAGCTGCTCCGCGGACTCGGCGCCGACACGAACCAGGCTTGGGAATCCGTGGCGGATGCGACCGCGGAGTACCGCTCGCTGCTGAACGGCCGCAAGCTCCTGGTTCTGCTCGACAACGCCGCCTCCGCCGAGCAGGTCCGTCCGTTGCTTCCGGCAACAGCTGGTTGCCTGACGGTGGTGACCAGCCGGAACAAGCTGTCCGGCCTGATCGCCCGCGAGGGCGCCCAGCGGATCGGTGTCGGCGAACTCCCGTCCGAGACCGCCCGCGCTCTCCTGTCCCGCCTGCTCGGCAGCGACCGCCTGGCCGCCGAACCCGCCGAAGCAACCGCCCTGATCAAAGCCTGCGCCGGACTCCCCCTGGCCTTGCGCATCGCCGCCGCCCAACTCGCGGACGAGCCACACCGCACCCTGGCCGACTACCTGACCGAACTCCAGGAACACGGCTCCACCACACTGGCCCTGCACGACGACGAACACTCCGCCATCACCGCGGCCTTCGACCTTTCCTACCAGCGCCTGGACCCTGCGGTCCGGCAACTGTTCCGTCACCTCGGCCTCGTGCCCGGCCTCGACTTCACCGTCGACACTGTCGCCGCCATGAGCGGTACGCCGTCCGCCGCCGCACGGGACACGATGCGGAGACTGACCACAGCCCACCTGCTGGAGGAACACACGCCCGGTCGGTACCGCTTCCACGATCTGCTCCGCGACGACGCCCGCCGCCGAGCCGGGACCGAAGACTCCGCGCAGACCCGCGACGACATCCTGCACCGCCTCTTCTCCTGGTACTACCGGGGCAAGATGGCCGTGATCAGTACGCTCGCCTCGCCCGCCCGCCTGCCACCCGCACCGGAATTGGCCGCCGGCACCCCGGAGATCGCCTTCGCCAACCTCCGGGACGCGATGGAGTGGGCCAAGGCCGAGTTTTCCAACCTCGCCGCGGCGGTCGCGACTGCCGCAGATCATCCCGAACACGCCCATTGGACCTGGCATCTGCCACTCGGCCTGATGTTGCCGATGGCCGAACGTGGCTACATGGCGGATGTCCAGGTGATGGCTCACAGCGGCATCGCCGCAGCAAGATCCGCCGGCGACCTGCACGCGCTCGCGAACATGCTGACCGACTTCGCGGCAGTCTGCCATCGAGTCGACCTGGTGGTCGACCGCAGCGTTCACCTCGAAGGACTCCGGCTGGCCGAACAGGTCGGTCACCCTCCCCTGCTCGCCTACGCCCTCAACCTCACCGCGGTGGTAACGACCTCGACCGGAAATCTCGAGATCGCCGAACAGTATCTCGCCCGCGCGGTCCGGATCCACCGCGCAGACGGCGACAAGGCGGCCCTGACCCGCTCACTGAGCAATGTGCGCGGGATCGCGTACCAGCGCGGTGACCTGCACCGGTTCGAGCAGCTCTCGGAGGACATCCTCCGGCTGGTCGACGGGAAGGACGACCGGCTCGAGGCTTTCGCCCTGCCCGAGCTGGTCCGGGCGCGCACGATGCTCGGACGCCTGGACGGCATCGACGAGCTGATCGCCCGGGCCGAGGATGTGCTGACCCGCTTCGACAACCAGCTCAAGATCCATCTGCTGCACCTGTATCGAGCGATCTGGTACCGCGACACCGGTCGCCTCGCCGAGGCCTTCGAGCAAGCGTCGGCGGCCGGCCAGTCCGCGCAGCTGAACTACGCACAGGCTCACAGCGAGGCGCACTACCAGCTCGGCCTTTGTCACCTCGCGTACCGAGACGTCGATGCCGCTCGCAAGGAGTTCGAGTCGGCCGTCACCTGGGCCAACGAGCGGGCCGTCACGAAGGATCCGGACGCCTGCCACACGGCAGCTCTTCGCGGACTGGCCGAAACCGAGCTCGCGGCAGGCAACCTCGAGATCGCCGAATCCCATGCGCTCAGTGCGGTCGAGCTCGCCCGGAGCTCACCCTGGCACCCGGTCCAGCGAGCCGGGGCGATCATCACTCTCGGGCGGGTCGAGTTGGCGCTGGGGAGGCCGGAGGACGCGCTCGGGCGCGCGAAGGAAGCCTTGGCAATGCACCAGCAGTCCGGCCACTTTCTCGGCCGGGCACGGTCACATCGACTGTTGGGCGAGGCAGGCTCGGATCACGAGCAGTTGCGTGAGGCGCTGAAGATGTTCGAGGCGTATGGGTCTCCCGAGGCGGACGAGGTGCGGCGGTTGCTGGGGGTGTGACCAGGATCTGAGAGGGCGCTTTCTGCTGGCTTTCCGGTTGCTTTCTGCGGGCTGGCGATACCTACCGGCGGTCGCTGTTCGACGGTTGACTTCCCTGGGTGTCCTCCATGCAACCACCGCCTCCGCCTGGTCAGTACGGCCCGCCACCAGGGCAGTACGGGCCGCCTCCCGGTCAGTACGGGCCACCGCCTGGTCAGTACGGGCCACCGCCCGGTCAGTACGCGCCACCGCCTGGTCAGTACGGGCCGCCGCCGCCTTCGCCGTACTGGCCGCCGCAGCATGGGGGCAACCATCGAGCGCCGAAGAAGCGGGGCGGCCTCATCGCGGTGGTGCTGGTGATGGTGGTTGCTCTGATCGGCGGCGCCGGTGGTGGGGTGTACTACTTCCGGGACGAGCTCGGGATCGGGCTGTTCGGAAACCCGAGGCTCGATGTCGACCGTGAGCTCCAATACGTCCTGCAGGACCGGTTTGCGTCGAACTACGCTCCGAAGGAGCGCAGCGACCGCCTGACAGCGCGATGGTGGACCGACAAGTACCTGGTCCGTTCCATGCCCGGCCAGTTGGTCGGCTACGACCTCGCGACCGGCAAGACGGCGTACAAGGTGGACGTACCGGACAACCACTACTGCCGGGCCTCGGCGCAGCAGTCCAGCAAGGGGTACGTCGCGGTGCTGCAGGGGACGCAGCAGGACGGTTGCCGACGCGTCACAGTCGTCGACCTGGTCAACGGCAAGGCGGTGTGGTCGAAGCAACTCCCTTCGGCCGGGCGGCCCGGGGCGAAACCGATGCTGTCCGACTTCCCGCAGTACGACCATCGCCCGGCGATTCTCGGCGACCGGCTGCACATCGGGACCGACAAAGGTGGGCACGTGCTCAACCTGGCCAACGGTGCGGTGATCCAGCGGCCGGTCCCGAAGGCTGAGTGCTTCAGCACCCACTACGACACGATCGGGACCGTCGGACTGGCGTATCGCAGCTGCTCGAGGACGGGTGACAAAGGCCGTCTCCTGCTCGGATTCAACGCGGCCGGCAAGACCTTGTGGCAGTTCAACCTGCCGCTGGACGGCAACCGCCCGACCCTGCTCGTCGGCGTGCTCTCAGTGGATCCGCTGCTCGTCCGGGTCATCGGCGGCTCCAACCGCAGGGAGATCTGGCGAGTCGACCCGCGGACCGGGAAACACCAGGTCGTGGTCGATCTGCGCACCCGGGCCGGCTCCGATCCCTGCGAGTCGTCCGGCGGCGACGGCCTCTACGACTGCTCACGGCACGCCGTCTCCGCGGACACGTTGTACCTCCAGCAGGCCACCGGCATCGCCGCCCACGACCTCGCCTCCGGCAACCAGCGGTGGCGCTCCCTGTGGGACTCCGAGCACAAGGTCACCGAGCCGATCGGTCTGGACCAGCAAGGCCATCCGATCGTCTACCTGCTACCCACCAAGAAGGACCCAGGTGCGCTGGTCCGGGTGGACCGCACGACCGGCGCGATGACCGCGACCGCGACGTTGAAGGCTCCGGACGAGTCTCTGACCCGGCTCGGCGGTAGCGGTCTGACCCAGCATCCCGAGGCCGGCGGCGTCGACTGGCACAACGGCCACCTCGCCTTCTTCCGAACCCAATCCGGCTCCCGAGACGCCGGTTACGCGGCGACGATCGTCGCCCGCTAGTGCCAGTTTTTCTGCACGGTCCGCCCACCGAACAAGGAGTTGTGATGACCTCCGAAGGAAATCTGTCCCGCCGGAAGCTGCTGATCGCGGGATCGGCCGGTGCGGCCGGACTGCTGCTGCCCGGCCGCGCCCTGGCGGCCGAGCCTCCCGAGGTCACGCCGCTGGCGATGATCTCGCGAAACTACCTGGGGACGACCGCCACCTCGCTGTACTACGAGCCGAGTGGCAACCAGATCAGCCTCAGCTTCGAGTCGGCCTTCTACAACCAGCTCGTCGAGTGGAAGGGGTTCATCGACACCAACGCAGCTGACTCGTGGGGCTCGCCGTGGCGGATCCACTCCTACGGCGCCTACACCAACAAGCCCGGTATGCACGGACAGGGTCGCGCCTTCGACATCGGCAAGATCATCTACCGCAACACCAGCGGAGCGACCAACACGATCAGCATGCGGTACGACGTCTGGAAGAACTACAGCGACGCGGCGACGTACCAGCGCAAGTACTGGGGTGCCGCTGCCAGCTACATGCGCTCGTTCCGTCACGTCCTCACCTACAAGGACAACACCGAGCACCACAACCACATCCACGTCGACAACGCTCTCTACGGCCGGCCCGGCGACGCGGTCTTCACGACGAGCTCCTCCTCGCAGACCTACATCGTGCAAGGCGCCTGCCGCTACGTCTGGGGGCACTCCACTGGAGTCGACGGCGACTGGGGCCCGGAGACCCAGTCACACTCCACCGCCGTACTCCGCCGGATCGGCCGCGCGAGCGGCACCATCACGAGCGCGGGCAACTTCGCGGCCTTCTGTACGGCGTCCTTCCGCAAGGCCACCGGCAAACAGGCCTACTGAGCCCGTCTCACGGAGTGAGAGCGCTCTAGTTCCGGAACCGCTGGGGTCTTGACCGGGCGGCGGAGAGGGCTGAGAGTCGGGCGCGACGCGTGCGTGAGGCTCGCGCCCGATCTCGAGGAGTCGCCCATGCCCAGGTGGCCTGGTTTCCGCCCGCCCAGACGACGTACGGCGCTAGTCACGGTGGCTGCGCTGGTGACCGGGCTCTTGCCACTCGGAGTCGCCTCGCAGGCGGCTGCCGACGAGCCGGCGCCGACCCTGCTCGCCGCGTTCGAGGGTGCCGAGGCGTTCGCTTCGCCGCCCAATCCCGGCATTTTCGGGTGGGGCAGCGACGCCGACGATCCGCCCACGATGGAGTTCCAGGCCCGGCCGGACGCGCCCGTCGGCGAGAAGGTGCTGCACGGGACGTACAACATCAGCGGCTGGGGTGGTTTCAGTCATGACGTGACGTTCGACCAGAACCCCGGCAACTGGTCGATCCACAAGGGCATCCGCTTCTGGTGGTACGGGCAGAACACCGCGCCGCTGCCGCCCGGCTCCGGCAAGCGGATCTTCTTCGAGATCAAGGACGGCGGCGCGAACGCCGAGGCGTCGGAGTTGTGGAACACCAGCTTCACCGACGACTGGCAGGGCTGGCACCTGGTCGAGATCCCGTTCAGCGACCTCGTCTACCGCGGCGACTACCAGCCCGTGGGCGGCATCGACCAGATCCTGAACCTGACGCACATGTGGGGCTACGCCTTCACCATGCCCGGCGGCGCTCCCGGTGAGTTCGCCATCGACCACGTCGAGGTGTACGGCAAGGCCGACCCGGCACTGAAGGCGAGCATCGTCACCGACGCGGGGGTCTATCCGGTCAAGGAGGGTGGCACTGCTCAGGTCAAGCTCTCCCTCTCGACCACCGGCGGCGTACCACTGGAGGAGCCGGTCACGGTCGAGTACCGCACCGGTACCGGCAGCGCCGGCTCCAAGGACTACGAGCCAGTGTCGGGTGTCTTCACCTTCCCAGCCGGTACTGCGTCCGGCGCGACCCAGGTCATTCAGGTCGCCACCAAGAAGGACAAGACGGCAGAGGTCGCCGAGACCATCCCGGTGGAACTCACCGTGACCGGGGCGAAGGCTCCGACCGTCACTCCGCAGGTGGTCATCAACGCGCATGACCTGCCGTATCTGAACAGCAAACTCCCGGTGAAGCTCCGGGTGAAGGATCTGCTGGCCCGGATGACGCTGGCCGAGAAGGTCGGCCAGATGACCCAGGCGGAGCGGAACGCGCTGCGGTCGAAGAGTGACATCGCGACGTACGCGCTCGGCTCGTTGCTGTCCGGCGGCGGCTCGGTACCGTCTCCGAACACGCCGGCCGGCTGGGCCGCGATGATCGACAGCTTCCAGCTGAACGCGCAGGCGACCCGGCTGCAGGTGCCGCTGATCTACGGCGTCGACGCGGTCCACGGGCACAACAACGTGATCGGGGCGACGATCCTGCCGCACAACATCGGTCTGGGCGCGACTCATGACCCCGACCTGTCTCGGCGTACCGGCGAAGTGACCGCGACCGAGGTCCGCGCGACTGGCGTCCCGTGGGACTTCGCGCCCTGCGTCTGCGTGGTCCGCGATGACCGTTGGGGCCGCTCGTACGAGGGCTTCAGCGAGGACCCGGCGCTGGTGAAGGTGATGGCCAGCGTGATCACCGGGATGCAGGGCAAGGCCGACGGCAGTCAACTTGCCCAGAGCAACCGTGTGCTCGCGAGCGCCAAGCACTACGTGGGCGACGGCGGTACGACCTACGGTTCGTCGACGACTGGTAGCTACAAGATCGATCAAGGCGTGACCGAAGTGACGAAGCAACAGCTCGAGGCGATCCACCTCGACCCGTTCAAGACCTCGGTCGACCTGGGCGTCGGCACCGTGATGCCGTCGTACTCGAGCGTCGACATCATCGGCGACGACGAGGGCCCGGTGAAAATGCACGGCAACGCCGCGCTCATCAACGGCGTGCTGAAGCAGCGGATGGGCTTCAAGGGGTTCGTGATCAGCGACTGGCAGGCGATCGACCAGCTGCCTGGTGACTACCCGAGCGACATCCGGACCTCGATCAACGCCGGCCTCGACATGATCATGGTGCCGACCAACTACCAGGGCTTCACGCAAGGACTGACCGAAGAGGTGACCGCCGGTCGTGTCACCCAGGCCCGGGTGGACGACGCGGTCAGCCGGATCCTGACCGAGAAGTTCAAGCTCGGCCTGTTCGAGCGGCCGTACGCCGACCCGAGCAAGCTCACCAGTGTCGGATCGGCGGCTCACCGGGCGGTCGGCCGCGAGGCTGCGGCCAAGTCGCAGGTACTGCTGAAGAACGACGGCAACCTGTTACCGCTGGCACCGACCGCGAAGGTCTATGTTGCCGGTAGCAACGCTAATGACCTCGGCAACCAGATGGGCGGCTGGAGCATCACCTGGCAAGGTGCCTCCGGCAACACCACGACCGGTACGACCATCCTCGACGGGATCAAGCAGGTGGCGCCCACCGCGACCTTCAGCCAGGACGCCTCGGCTCCGCTCGACGGGCACGACGTCGGTGTTGTCGTGGTCGGCGAGCGGCCGTACGCCGAAGGAATCGGTGACGTCGGCAACAACGGGCACACCCTCGACCTGACCGCTGCCGACAAGGCGTCAGTGGACAAGGTGTGCGGGGCGATGAAGTGCGTCGTCCTGGTCGTCTCGGGCCGGCCGCAGCTCCTCGCGGACCAGCTCGGCAAGATCAACGCGTTGGTCGCGTCCTGGCTGCCCGGGACCGAGGGTGCTGGTGTCGCGGACGTACTGTTCGGCAAGCGGCCGTTCACGGGCCGGCTCCCGGTCACCTGGCCGAAGTCGCTGGAGCAGCAGCCGATCAATGTCGGCGATGCGGCCTACGATCCGCAGTACCCGTTCGGCTGGGGCCTGACGACCCAGGCTGCGGCTCGCAAGGCTCTGGCCGACACCAAGGCGGCCTTGCTGCGCAAGGGATTCCTAGACCCGAATGTGCTTGCCTCGGTCTTCTACATCGACCTGGCCCTGCACGTGCAGGACTGGTCGGGGCCGCAGGCAACCACTGCGCTGGCGGCTCTCGGTCAAGCGGGTAAGTTCCTGCAGCGTTCGAAGGCCGATTCCTTCAGTGACGCCGATACCGTCGTCGCGGGCGCTCGCTGGATCGCTCAGGACCAGATCGGCCAGAACCTCGATGAGGCCACGTCGAAGCTGACATCGGACGCGGAACACCTGGCACTCAGCGGCGATCTCAGTGCTGCGATCGCCAAGCTGACCGCTGCCTACAAACTGAAGTAGACAGACAGCCAGAGGGCCGGCGGGTTGCACCCCGCCGGCCCTCTGAGCTTTTTTCAGACGGTGACCAGCTTCCGCTCACCAGCCGTTGCCGGCTGAGCGGCGGACAGCTTGTTCGGCCACCAGGCCTTGCGGCCCAGCAGGACCATGATCGACGGCAGCATCACGATCCGGACCAGGGTGGCGTCGATCAGGACGGCGACCGCCAGGCCGACTCCCATCTGCTTCATCTCGATCATGCCGAGCGAAGCGAAGACGGCGAAGACCGACACCATCACGGCCGCCGCGCTGGTGACCACGCCGGCCGAGTCGACGATCCCCTTGCGGACCGCCTCCTGCGGCGTCAGCCCTTCCACGACACCTTCGCGGATCCGGCCGAGCACGAACACGTGGTAGTCCATCGACAGTCCGACCAGGACCACGAACAGGAAGAGCGGGATCCACGACACCACGAAGCCTGGCGAGGTGAAGTCCAGCAGCCCTTCGGCCCAGGTGTGCTGGAAGACCAGCGCCAGCACCCCGAAGCAGGCTCCCACCGACGCCAGGTTCAAGAGCGTCGTGACGAGGGCGATCGCCAGGCTGCGGAAGGTGAACGCCATCATCAGCAGCGTCAGGATGAGCACGAAGGCGATCACATAAGGCAGTTGGTCACGCTGGTGCTGCCCGTAGTCGACCGACTGTGCCGTCTCTCCCCCGACCGCCCAGGTCGCCCCGGACAACGCGTTCGGAACCAAGTCATTGCGCAACCGCTCCAGCGCCGCCCGGGCATCCTCGCTCGTGTCCGGCCGGACCGACACGACGGTCAGTACCGCGGTCCCGCCCGCCGCCCGGATCTCGCTGCCCGGCGTCACCACGAACTCCTTGCTGTCCACCGCGGCCTGCCGCAGCTTCGTCAGCCCGGCAACCGCGCCATCGCCTTGCGCGACCACGTCGTAGGCCATGCCCTGCGACGGGAAGTTCTGCTGCAGTGCGGTCATCGTACGGACCTCGGGAATGCTCTGCGGCAGCGTGCTCAACCCGCCCGGCTCGGTCTTCATCCCGAGCGCCGGTACTACGAGCGCGACCACCACGACGGTCGAGCCGACCAGCGCGACCTTGGGGAAGCGCAGGACAGGAGCCAGGATGCGACGGCTGATGCCGCCCGGGCCGATCCGCCGATTCAGCCGCCACAGCAGCGGTACGCGCGGCTTGTCCACCCGATGACCCAGTTTGGCCAGCAGGGCGGGCAGGACGGTGAGTGAACCAAGGACCGCCACCGCGACCACGACGATCGTTGCCGTCGCCATCGACGAGAAGACCGGGTCCTGCGCGATGTAGAGACCGGCCATCGACACGATCACCGCGATGCCAGAGACAACCACCGAGTGTCCCGAGGTGGCCGCTGCGATCTCGACGGCGTCCACCGTGCCATGGCCGCGTCGCCGCTCCTCACGCTCACGCTTGAGATAGAACAACGAGTAGTCGACGCCGACCGCCATCCCGATCAGCAGTACTACGTTCGCGACCGATCCGCCGTCCGGGAAGATGTACGACAGCGGCGCGTAGAAGCCAAGTGCCGCGCCGACCGCCGAGAACGCCAGCAGCACGGGGATCCCGGCCGCGATCAGCGCGCCGAAGGCGAGCAGCATCAGCAGGAACGTCAGCGGCAGGCTGATCTTCTCGGCCCGGGCCAGGTCTGCCCCGACCTGCTTCCAGATTCCCGCGTTCACCGAGGCGCTGCCGGCCTGCTCGATCTTCACCGACGGATTGGCCTGCTGCACCTCCTTGGTTGCTGCTAGCAACTTGTCGACATTGTCGGCGGCGTCGTCCGCGTTGCCCTTCAGCGAGATCGGCAGCAGGGCGGCCTTCCCGTTGGCGGCCCAGATCGGCTGCCCTACCGACGCGACGGCGTCGATGGCCGTCATCTTCTGCTGCAGCTGGGTGAACGCCGTGGTGGCGGCCGTCTTGTCCAGCGGGCCGTCCGGATCGGTCAGCAGAATGGTCTCGGACGGCTTGTTCTCGAGCCCCGCCTCGCGGATCAGCTCTGAGGCCGTACCGGACTGGCCGATCCAGGTGTCTTCTGCCTTGGTCTGTTGTTTGGGAAACGCGATCATCAGTCCGATCGCGACGACGACGAGCGTCAGCCAGAGGCCGATCGCCCGCCATGGGTGGGTAGCACTCCAGCGCGCGACGCGCACCGTCACCGATCCCCTGCTCATCCTGGTTACCTCTCGCCGTCCCCGACGGGCGCTTTACCCGCTCGACACGAGCCTGGGCCCCAGCCGCCGAGATCTCAGGAGTGCAAACTCCCGTTGGGTGGGGGTGCTAGGTCTACCCTGCGACGGCGCGGGCGCGGAGACGGCGGAGCATGCGGGCGTCCTCGAAGCCGACCGCGCGGGCCGCGGCCTCGACGGTCGCGCCATGGCCGATCAGATGCTCGGCCCGCTCCAGCCTCAGCAGCTGCTGATACCGCAGCGGCGTGAGACCTGTTGCCTGGGTGAAGATCCGGGTCAGAGTCCGCTCACTGACACCGGCGCTCGCCGCCAGATCGGCCAGCCGCAGCTGATCGGCGTACCGGCTGTCGATGACATCTTGAACGCGGTGCGTCAGGTCGCTGAGGTGAGCGCGGTGGCGGAGCATCGCGCTGTCCTGCAGTTCGTCGCCGTTGCGGCGCGCGTAGACGACCATCTGACGCGCCACCCGTGCCGCCGCCTCGGCTCCTCGGGCGGCGGCCACTAGATGCAGAGCCAGGTCGATCCCGCTGGCGATCCCGGCCGAGGTGATCACCCGGTCGTCGACGACGTACAGGACATCGCGGACGATGTTCGCCTTCGGGTAGCGCGCTGCGAGCTCGTCGGTCAGATCGTGGTGGGTCGTGTAGCGCCGCCCGTCCAGCAGGCCGGCAGCGCCGAGTGCGTCGGCACCCGAACACACGCTCGCGACCGAACCACCGGCCGCGTGGTGAGCTCGCAACCGCTGCTTGCTCGCCGCGGTGATGTCCGGCCGCGGCGACAACCGCGGCGACCGCCAGCCCGGTACGACGATCAGGTCGGCCGGTACGAGCTCCGGCCAATCCAGCTCGGCCTTGAGCGGTACCCCTTGGGCGGTACGGATCTCGGCGGTCTCGGCGACGTACGTCAGGTCATAGCCGTACCCGAGGTCGTTCGCGGTCGAAAACACCTGGGCCGGACCGGCGAGGTCCAGCAGGTGCAGTTTCGGCAGCAGGAAGAACACGACCCGGGTAGGCATGATCCGGTCAGGATGCCATGACCACCGGGGCAAGCTCGTCGAGTGTCCGGATGGTGGCGAACCGTCCGGCCAGCGCGTACTCGGTCCGCTCGACGATCGCGTCCGTGCTGAGTGTGCGCGGATCAGCCAGTACTTCGGCCAGCGGGGCGTCAGCGGGCATCGTCCAGTGCGGCAACGGCATGGTCGCGGTCGCCTCGGTCACGAACACGACGTCGTACCCGAGATCGGACGCGACCCGGGTCGTCGTCTCGCAGCACTGCTCGGTCCGGATCCCGCAGACGACCACCTCGCGGATGCCGTGCTGGGTGAGCAGTTGCTGCAGATTGGTCGTGGTGAAAGCATTGTGCGCGGTTTTGGCCAGAACCGGTTCAGCATCGGTGGGTTCGAGCCCGTCGATGAGGCGGACCTGACCGCTCGCCGGGTCGAAGGCGCCGCCGGTACCGGGCTCGGTGTGCAGCACCCAGACGACGAGGTCGCCGCTGTCCCGGGCGGCGCGGACCAGGCGATTCACGCGGTCGGCGATGTCGGGATGGTTCACCACACTCCAGTTCTCCCGCACCCGGAAGGATTCCTGAACGTCGATCACTAGCAGAGCTGTCTGAGTCATGTGTCCATCGTCGGCGGCCTTGCCGGTCGCTGGTAAGACCGGATCAGGCCGGGGACCGGAACGATCTGGTCAGCATGCCTTACTGCCTTGATAGGGTCGCTGCCATGGGTTCACTGCAGGGTCTTGGTCAGGGTCAGCTCGAGATCCGTAAGGATCCGTTCGGCACCACGCCTGATGGTGTGCCGGTGGACGTCTATACGTTCACCAACGGCCGGGTGACGGTCTCGATGCTGACCTGGGGTGCGACGATCCAGCGCGTCGAGACGCCCGACCGCGACGGCCGCCTCGCGAACATCAGCCTCGGCTTCGACAACCTGGCCGACTACGCGGCCCACAGCCCGTACTTCGGCGCCACCATCGGGCGGTTCGGCAACCGGATCGCCAAGGGCAAGTTCACGCTGGACGGGGAGAGCTACCAGATCCCGGTCAACAACGGCGAAAACGCCTTGCACGGCGGCACGATCGGCTTCGACAAGGTGGTCTGGTCGGCGGAGACTGTCGAGACTTCCTCGGTGGTGGGCGTGGCATTTACGTACGTGAGTCCTGACGGTGAGATGGGCTTTCCGGGTGAGCTGACGAGCACTGTGACGTACACGCTCGATATGCAGGACAGCCTGCGGATCGACTACCGCGCCACGGTCGCCGGCAAGCCGACCGTGGTCAACCTGACGAACCACGTCTACTTCAACCTGGCGGGCGAAGGGTCCGGGTCTGTGGAGGGGCATGTCGTCCAGGTGAACGCTGCGAAGTACACGCCGGTCGATGCCGGCCTGATCCCGACGGGTGAACTCGCGCCGGTGGCTGGTACGCCGTTCGACTTCAACTCGCCAACGGCGATCGGCGAGCGGATCCGGGACGATCATCCTCAGCTAATGATCGCGAGCGGCTACGACCACAACTTCATCCTCGGCGAACCGGGCGACGAGGGTCTGCGTTTCGCGGCGCGCTTCTGGGAACCCGTCAATGGCCGCGCGGTGACTGTCCACACCACTGAGCCGGGGGCGCAGTTCTACAGCGGCAACTTCCTCGACGGCACCCTCCAGGGCATCGGCAACAAGACCTACCGCCAGGGCGACGCCTTCGCCTTCGAAACCCAACACTTCCCCGACTCCCCCAACCAGCCCCACTTCCCCACCACAGTCCTAACCCCCGGCCAAACCTTCACCTCCACCACCACGTACACCTTCACCACCGAGTAACCCTGGCCACCACCCCAACCACCTACCGAAGAACCTTCGCCTGGGAAACCTAAGCGCTTTTGAGGATTCCGCCGTCGATCAGGTAGTCGGCGCCCATGATGCTGCCCGCGCGGGGTGAGCACAGCTGCGCGACTAGGTCGGCGACCTCACCGGCCTCGATCAGGCGGCCTGTCAGCATCCCCACCTGCTCGGGCAACGCTGCCAGCAACTGCTCCTGCGGCACGCCAAGCTTGCGCGCAAGCTGGCCGCCGTATCCCTCCGGGTGCTCCCACAGCGCCGTCCGTACCGGCCCGGGTGACACCGTGTTGATCCGCACGCCCTGCGGACCGAACTCCTCAGCCAAGGCCTTCCCGAGGGCCGTCAGAGCAGCCTTCGCCGTCGTGTAAGCGACCGGCCCACTCGACGGGATCCGCGCACCGTTCGACGAGATGTTGACGATCGCGCCGTGCTGCCGGATCAGACTCGGCAACGCGGCCCGGGTGGTTTTCACGGTGGCGAAGAAGTTCACCCCGAAGATCTGCTGCCACGCCTCGTCGTCGACGTCAAGGAATCCGGCTGTCGCCTCACCGTCACCGCCTCCGACGTTGTTCACCAGCAGGTCGAGCTCGCCGACCTCCTGCCTGGCCGCCGCGACCAGCCGCTCCGGCCCATCCGGCTCGGTCAGGTCCACCGGTACTACGAACGCCCCCGTCTGCCGGAGCGCCGGACTACTGGTCCGGGCCGCGGCCACCACCCGGACGCCTTCCTCGACGAGCCGCTCGACCACCGCCAGACCGATCCCCCGGCTGGCACCGGTGACGAGCGCGGTCTTGTCCTTGAGCTGGAGATCCATGAGGGAACCTTTCACTAGTTGCATCTACGCCGACCTCAAAACCGTACTACTTGCGTCATCACTGTTGCAAGTAGAACAGAACCGGCGACGAAGCGGTAGTCTTCGAGGTGTGAACGACGTCAGCACCCGTCCTCTGCGCGCGGACACCGAGCGGACCATCCGGACGATCCTGGAGGCGGCCGAGCGGACCCTCGACCGCAATCCGGCGGCGACGATGGAGGAGATCGCCGCGGCGGCCGGGGTGGCCCGGACCACGGTGCACCGGCGCTTCAGTACTCGCGAGGCACTGATCACCTCACTCGCGGTCTGGGCCAGCCGGCAACTCGAGGCCGCCGTCGACGAGGCCCGGACCGAGACCACGCCGCCCCTGGTCGCGCTCTACCAGGCCACCGCGAACGTCTTGAAGGTGAAGACCTCCTGGGGTTTCTCGATGAACACAACGCTTGCCAAGGGCAACGAAGTCGACGAGATCCAGAACCGCGTGGTCGCCTCCTGCGACCGGCTCTTCCGCCGCCTGCAGGAGACCGGCGTACTGCGTGCCGACGTCGACCCGGTCTGGGCCCGCCGGGTCTACTACGCGCTGATCCATGAGGCCTGCCAGGACGTCAGCGCCGGCCGGCTGACCGGGTCCGATACCGACACGATCGCTACCCGGCTGATCGGCACCCTGCTGCACGGCGTCGGCAACCCGGCTA
>Ga0190275_10001190_pt1 | contig 19720 bp, 17 predicted proteins | sample Popmic550T_FD_133745 | JGI IMG/M metagenome (GOLD analysis project Ga0190275, IMG submission 133745) | Populus adjacent soil microbial communities from riparian zone of Yellowstone River, Montana, USA - 550 T | ecosystem: Environmental > Terrestrial > Soil > Riparian zone > Trees stand | place...
AAGCTTTACTTCACGATCATGGATTTCAAAGGCGCGACCCGCCTATTTGCCGATCCCGAATTCGACGGCGAGCCCGTGGTGGTATATGAGCCAAGACCTGACCAACCTGTTGTACCGCCTGAAATCGGGGATTCCGTCGGCCATGACGATTCACCGCCGCCATCGGACATCGATCATCAACCAACCGGCGGATCTGCCCTTTCTGAGGCCGGTCAGGGACGGACAAAGTACTACGTTGACGACGTCAATGTCCGCGTGGCAGTGGAGCGGTCTCAATATCTCAATGCCGACGGTCGACTCATCACCGAAGACTATCGCGTTCTTTTGAAGAACGATATACGGGAGGCCATCCGGGCCGAATACGGCAGCTTAGCCGAATTCTTGCGTCGTTGGAACAGCGCGGAACGCAAGCAGGCGGTCCTCGATGAACTTGCGGAACGTGGTGTAAAGTTGGACGTCCTGCAGCAAGCTGTTCCCAACGGCATCGACCTGGACGCCTTCGACCTCGTAGCCCATGTCGCATTCGATCAGAAGCCGCTGACTAGGCGGGAGCGCGCGAATAAAGTCAAAAAGCGAGATGTATTTGGCACCTACAGTGATCACGCCCAAGCGGTCCTAGATGCGTTGCTTGAGAAATTTGCTGATCATGGCGTGCAGAACATCGAGGACGCAAAGGTCCTCGAACTGCCTCCTTTCGATCAACTCGGCAGTAAAACCGAGATTCGCCGCGGCATCTTCGGCGGAGTCGAACAATACAGCCAAGCGATTAGAGCACTTGAGCAGGCTATCTACGAAGAGCCCGAACAGAAGACGGCGTAGCCACCGGCAGACACCTTACAAGAATGAACTTAACCAGCACGATTAAGGCGATCCAGGACATCATGCGAAAGGACGATGGCGTCGACGGCGACGCGCAACGTATCGGCCAACTTACATGGATGCTCTTCCTTAAAGTCTTTGACCAGCGAGAGGAAGAGTGGGAAGATGACAATCCGAAGTACAAATCCCCCCTTCCCAAGCGCCTGCGGTGGCGGAATTGGGCTGCATACGTACCTGACGCCAACGGCAAGAAGAAGCCTCAGATTGCCGCGAGCGAGGTGATCGGCTTCGTCAATAACGAGCTTTTTCCTACGCTACAGGAACTCGACATTGAGGCGAATGACAAGTTTAAGCCTCTACGAAAAGTCATCCGCAGCATATTTGAGGATGCGAACAACTTCATGAAATCGGGGACTCAGCTGCTCGCGGTAATCGAGAAGCTTGAGGAATCCATCAATTTCCACGATTTCAAAACCCGCGCAAACCTGGGAGATGTGTATGAGCAGGTCCTAAATGACCTGCGCAGCGCCGGTAATGCGGGCGAGTTCTATACGCCTCGGGCGATCACGCAATTCATGGTCGACCGCGTGAATCCACGCCTCGACAAACGCGAAAAGTTGCTGGACCCAGCCTGCGGGACTGGCGGCTTCTTAACCGCGACCATCGACCACTTCCGTAACCAGCTGGGAACGCATTCGTCCGCGGCCGATCGCCGCGCTATCGAGCAACTTATTCGCGGCTTCGAAAAAAAGCAGCTTCCACACCTACTCTGCACGACGAACATGTTGTTGCATGGTATCGACGTGCCGAGCCAGATCGAGCATAAGAATACTCTGAGCATTGGCTGGAACGATTGGGGCGCGCATGAGAAGGTTCACTGCGTTGTCACCAATCCACCCTTCGGCGGATACGAAGAAGATGGTGTCGGAACAAGCTATCCAGCTGACCTGCGCACGCGTGAAACGGCCGACATGTTCGTGGCCCTCATCGTGAAGAAGCTCCTCAAAGAGGATGGCCGTGCCGCCGTGGTTCTGCCCGATGGTTTCCTGTTCGGTGAAGGAATCAAGAATGCCCTAAAACGACTACTGCTGCGGGACTGCAAACTTCACACAGTCATTCGACTTCCTCGAGGAGTGTTCGCACCGTACACGACGATCAAGACAAATCTGCTCTTCTTCACAAAGGGTCCAGTGATTGATGATGGGACCGAGCGCTTTCACACCGAGACCATCTGGTTCTACGAGCATCCGTATCCGCCTGGATACAAGAGCTATTCCAAGACGAAGCCCATTCGCCTCGAAGAATTCAAACCCGAGCAGGAATGGTGGGGAGACGAGGCGAACGACTTTGCAGACCGGGCGGAAAACGTATGGGCGTGGAAGATTGACTTCAAAGCGAAGCGGGAACAGGCCGAAGCCGCGGCCAAGCCCCATTGGGATCGCGCTGAGTCCTTAAACAATGACGCGGTGGCGGTGGAGAACAGGATTCGCGAACTTCGGAGTTCCTTGGTGGGCAACAGCGACGTTCCGTCCCGTGAGAACGTCGAAGCTGAAATGGTGACCCTTCGAGAGCAGGCGGAGCGCTTGCGATTGCAGGCCCGCGACGCTCAAGCTGCCGGAGATCGGCTGTATTGGCCCATCTTCAACCTTGAGCTAAAAAATCCGAATGCGCCGGAAGACGAGAGCCACGACCCGGACATATTACTCGAAAAGTACAAGGCGTTGCTAAGTCAGATCGAGGAAACAGAGAACCACCTTAAGGGTGAGCTTGCGGCATCTCTCGCCCATCACTTCATGCGTGAGGACGGCTAATGGACGAACGACAGTTCATTGCCAATTTTGAGCACATCATCCGTGCACCTGGAGGGATCACGCGGGTTCGTGAGCTTGTACTTCAGCTCGCGGTGTCTGGCCGGCTAGTTGAACCACAGACGGATGACATAACCGCCGACCAATTGATCAGAAACAATCTGAAAAGACAAACGACGGCGATCACCGAGGGGCGCATGAAGCGACAGCCTCTCCCAAATCCCATTTCCGAAAGAGACGCACCTTGGACTCTTCCGAAAGGATGGGTGTGGACTCGATTGGGGACCGTGACCAACTACGGGGATGCTCCGAAGCTAGAGTACCGACACGTACAGCCGAACACGTGGGTAGTAGAACTGGAAGATATTGAAAGAATCACTTCGAGACTCCTGGCAAGGGTTCGGGCTCAGGAGCGACCGTTCAAAAGTACAAAGAATGGATTTCCGGCAGGAGCCGTACTGTATGGGAAATTGCGGCCCTACTTGGACAAAGTAATCATCGCGGATGAACCGGGGGTATGTTCAACCGAGATCTGCCCCATCTCGTTCTATGACGGCTTAGACCCGCGATATCTGAGATGGTATCTGAAGACGCCCTTTTTTGTGCGGTACGCGAGCGCCCTGACGTACGGAATGAACCTTCCCCGGTTAGGCGTTGAATCCGCGCGCGAAGCGCCTTTTTCCTTTCCGCCTGCTGAGTCGCAGGAGCGAATCGTTACGAAGCTCGAAGAGCTACTAGCGCTGTGCGACCAGCTAGAAGCGCAGCAGCAGAATCGCCGCTATCTTCAGAACTCGTCTAGGCAATCTGCGCTTCAGGTCCTCTCCGACGCAGACGTCCACGAGGTACAAGGTACAGCGAGTAGACTCAACGAACACTTCACGCTTCTGTTTGCCAACCCTGAAGATATTGAAGAGGTCATCGACACGTATAGAGTCCTGGCTGTTCGCGGCTTCTTGTGTGCGGCGTCATCTGCTCAAGTAGAAGTAGATGCCATCAAAGCCAGTTGCGCTGATCTCAAGAATCAATACATTGCGAGTGGATTATCGCGCCGACAGCAACCAGTTGGGGCGTTGAAGTCAATCACACTATACCCGGAACACTGGCCTGTAGTCCCGTTCGATGACGTCGCCGTTGTTATCGGCGGAGTCACCAAAGGTCGCGATCTCCGTGGAATTCTAACCATCACCTGCCAGTATCTATCTGTCGCAAATGTGCAGCGGGGATTCTTCAACCTTCGCGAGTTGAAATCGATCCAGATCCCGCCCGACGAATTAGCTAAATATCTCGTCCACACCGGCGACCTCTTGATTACAGAAGGGGGCGATTGGGACAAAGTAGGGCGCACTGCCATTTGGCGAGGAGAAGTTGAAAACTGCCTGCACCAAAACCACGTGTTTAAGGCACGAGTTCCCAGTAAGTATCTAATGGCGGAGTGGGTGGAGCTTGTCTTTAACTCAGGTGTCGGGCGGGACTATTTTAAAAGCGCGTCGAAGCAGACTACGAATCTCGCTTCGATCAACATGACGCAGCTCAGGAGCTTTCCTCTGCCAATCCCTCCTCTAGCGGAGCAGCGTGCCATCTTGCAGAAGCTGAATACGCTGACCGCGACATGTATCGGGCTAAGGCGTCAGCTAAAGAGGAAGCAGGACCTTGCCGCACTGCTAGCCGAATCGATGGTCGCGAATCTTACCGGGGGTGGCACTGAACGGAATGAGGACAGCTTTGTGAAGGCACCTGAAACTGAATTGATCGCCCGATTACAGGTCGATGCTTCACCTGACGTAAAGGACGATGCTCCGCTAGCGGCAGCGCTGGCACGCAGCGGCGGCGAACTCTCGGCTCGTGACTTGTGGCAACGCTTTGCAGGCGACATCGACGCCTTCTACGCGCAGTTGAAAGGCGAGGTTGCCCGCGGCTGGATCCGGGAACCGGAGGTGGCCGAGGTTCACGAGCGTGCGGTGGAAGCGTCGGAACTCTGACCATGCAGCTGAAGCAGCTTTACATCAAGCGCTTCCGCAATTTGCGGAACTTTTCCATAATCTTCAGCACCCATCTTCCGCCCCTGCCAAGCGAGGAACCGCCGACACCGAAAGCCGTTCAGAGCCACGCGTTGATCGGCCAGAATGGGACTGGAAAGTCCAACCTGATTGAGGCGCTGATCACCATCTTCCGCGACCTCGATCTCAACTGTGACGCCGCTTTCGACTATGTAATTGAATACAGCATCCGCGATCGCACAGTGAGAGTGGAGGCCGATCGAGCTCGTCAGCGGCGGCCCTTCGTCTTCGTGGATGACAAGGCTGAATCCCAATCGTTTCTCATCGAAAATAGGGAACTACTGCCATCACATGTCTTCGCGTACTACTCGGGAAGAAATGAACGCATCGAAGCGCTATTCGAAGAGCACCAGCGCAGATTCAGCCGCCGCCAAGAGATCGTTGCCGAGGAGGTGTTGCCGGCCAACCTTTTGCGCAATCTGAGTGACGATGCCGCGGATATTCGCGCCGTCGAGGAGGCCAAAAGCCGGCGCGAAAGGCAGGATCGCCATCTTGGCGATGACCGTTTACGCAGGCTATTCTACTGCCGAGGCGGTCACAGCCAGTTGGTTCTGCTCGCTTGCCTGCTCTCGAAGGACCCGGTGTTTGAAAAGCTCGTAGCCAATCTGAACATCGAGTCGTTGGAATCAGCCCTGTTCGTCCTTAAAGAGCCACATCGCATCCGGGAGAAGCGCAGAGCGGGCAAGTTTGAAGAAGCCGATATCAACGAAGGCGATCCCCGCTTCTGGTATGCGCGGGGCAATGTCGTGACGGAGTTCCTCGACAAGCTATGGCAGGTGGCCTGGGCACCGATCGAACAAGAAGTGACAAAGCGAATCGATTTCCGCGGCCGGACGGAAAAACAGCGGCAGTTATATTTGTTTGTTCCGAATCAGGAAAAGCTCAAGCTCTTAGGAGAGATGGTCGGCGGTACGGATAGCTTTTTTCGATACGCCGAAGGTGCGTACATTGGCGACCTGCTTGAGGAAGTGCGGATTGTGGTCAAGAAACGTGGTGAGCATGGCGGCAAAGTGGCTTTCACCTGCCTCTCGGAAGGGGAGCTGCAGCTGCTGACTGTCCTTGGCCTAATGCGCATCACGCGTGAGAATCACTGTTTGTTTCTTCTTGACGAACCAGACACTCACCTCAACCCAATTTGGAAGCTACGCTACTTCGAGGATATTGAGCGTGTTTTAAGTCCCTTCGGCCCTGATGGCGCCGGGGACTCGCAGATTGTGATCACGACCCACGATCCGATGATGATCGGCGGCCTTAGGCGGGAGCAAGTTTATGTTCTTCGACCCGATAGGGACCAAATCAAGGTCGATAACCCCCTCGAACATCCGCAAGGTATGGGTGTAACGGGACTGCTCAAGAGCGAGCTCTTCGGACTGTCATCCACTCTTGACGTGGAAACTGAGCGACGTCTATTCCTACGGAATGAGCTGTTTGTGAAGGCACCACGTACGCCCGCTGAAGATGCGGAACTTAGAAGACTTTCGACCGAGTTGGCGGACTTGGGGTTCTCCACAGGAGACTTTCGAGACCCTGATTATGCGCTGTTTGTTCGCAGGATGGCTCAGCACCCCAGATTCCGTAAGCCGACACTGACCCCGGATGAACAGGTTGAGCAGGATCGAATCGCTGATAGCGTCATTGACGAGATTCTGCGGGAGATCGAGCAGCCGTGATCTGGATCGACCTTGAACATAAGCTCCCTACCGACACCAACATTCCAAACTGGACGCCGTGGACTCAAGCGGAATGGGAGGCTTGGCTCGGGAAGTCAAAAGAGCTTGTCGACGCGATAGCGGCTCTTGACGTGGCTGGAAAGCGTGACGAACGCAACGCATTGATCGACGCGAATAGGGCTCATTGGGGCGCACTGAAGGAATGGTTATTGGCGTTGTCTGCGGGCAAGTGTTGGTTTTCCGAAGCTCGTGAACTGTTTTCGCACTACGATGTCGAACACTTTCGACCTAAAAAGGAAGCTAGATCACTTGACGGTTTTGAGCGAGACGGCTATTGGTGGCTTGCGTTCGACTACATGAATTTTCGCGTCTGCGGTAATGTTGGGAACCGCAAGAAGGGAGGATGGTTCCCATTACGCCAGGGGTCGTTGTGCTCAAGCTATACCGCCCAGTGTGAGGAATCGGAATACAGATACCTGATCGATCCGATTGACGATGATGACGTTTCGTTGATTGCTTTTGACGAAGAAGGTAAAGTCATACCAACTCCGAGTGCTTCAGATTGGGAGCGAGAGCGAGTAATTGAGACCGCGAAGCGGCTGAAGCTAAACGAGCACGTGCCGCTGACCGAGGAACGCCGTAAAGTCTGGCAGAAAGTTGACCGCCTCATTGGAGAGTTCGGGGCAACGAAGGCGCGCTGCCATACAGCCAACAATCCAGCCGCGAAGGCGAACCTGTTGAGGATTCGAGCTCAGATTCGAGAGATGACTAACCCAACTTCTGAACTCTCAGCCATCGCGCGATGGTGTCTTCTATTTCGCAACGATCCCCAATTGTCGAGGTTAATAGGATCCTAGACGCCGGACCGCTCAGACTGGACGCAGGTCCACATTGAGCGAAGGTAAATGCCGCTCGAGGAGTCGCGGCACAGTACGGTGGAATCGACTTATCCCACTGAGTTCATCGCCAGTATATTCTTCTTTCGGAGTTAGTAATGATAAACGCCGTATGAGGTTGGCACACCGAAAGCTTGGCCAAACCCGACTTTTCAGTACTGATCCTACGACAACGTCACCGCCGTCCCAGAACGCTGGTATCAACAAGCGCAATCGGCGTTGTTGCTACAGCAGTTTGGGAACTCGTCACCGTCTTTCCACAAACGACTGTTTACGGGGACCATTTATTGGCCTTCGGAAATCGAGCCCCTAAACGTGAGGGGCCTGCTTGATAATACCGTTGCCATCGCAGTACACGTCCAGTTTGTTACGTCCGTTGCCGTGCTCCCTAACACGGATATGGATTGAATATTCTTTCTCCTTCGCTAGCTTTAGTGCCTCATGAACGGCGGCAGAAAGAGAGGGGAGGTACGGTGGTTCGACTTCCGTTCGCAGAATCGGCGTCAGTCCTCCCGGAAGGGTGGGTTTGTCTTTCGAACCGATCAAGAGTTCCAGCCAGTGTCGCGTTTCCACGGTGCTGATCCTAGCACAAAGGTCTCGCCTCCGTGGATTTCGTTACGGTGGATTTCGTTACGGTACTCGATTCGGGCCGGGTCAGTTGGATAGGATTGACATGTGACTGAAGAAGCGATTACGGCCATAGCGCGTGAGGTCCTATCCCCTGAAAGCCAAATGATGGGTAAGGCGACGCTGACGGCGGGACGCTGGACCATCAGTTTCAAGCACCGCGAATTCGATCTAGCCCAGCAGGTGCACGTGGATGACCAGCCACAAGATGATGCTGGAAAACAACGGACCCGGAAACAGATGGCACAACGTGTCGGAATGGCCGTTGCGAGCCAGCGGTATGATTAGGCGCACATGAACGAAACACAACATGAGTCTTCAAACATCTGCGTGAAGGGCAGGAAAATACACATACTTCATGCTGACCGCAGCCGGTGCCGCAATCGCGCTGGCCGTCACTCAGACGCAAGGGGCTGTGCTGAAGTTGTCGCACTGCCCACTTGGTACAGCAGTTCTGTGCTGGGGTCTAAGTTTCTTTTGTGGTGCCCGGCATTGGGCTTACGTCAATTCCACCCTGTACGCGAACTTGGCCCTGGTGCGTGTGCAAGCTGGCCTTGACCCGCGTTCAGGACAGCATCCCGAAAAGATTCAGGCTGCGAGTGAAGGAATCCGTGCGCCATCGAAGGAAATTCTGAAAGGGCCAGCAAATATGGCGTGGCACAGTTTCGGCTCCTGGCTGCCGGGGCCGTGCTGTACGTTGTGTGGCACATCTTAGAAGTGTGGCTGCGGATTCCACGGACCTGACAATACATCCGAGCAGGTATTTCCCAATAACCTCCGTTTATGATACGCAGTGCTGCATGTCCAAAGCAGCTTCAACGTGCGTGGCCGTCTACGCCCGCGTATCGACGAAGGATAAGCGGCAAGATACAGCCAACCAGCTTGACCAACTACGCCAGTTCGCTGCCACGCACGACTGGACCGTGGAGTATGAATACGTGGACCGCGGGCCACCGGCAAGCACTCCGACCGGGAACAGTTCCAGAAGCTTTTCGCGGACGCGTCACAACGCAGGTTTGACGTGGTCCTGTTCTGGTCGCTGGACCAGTTCAGCCGAGAAGGTGTACGTGAATCGTTGAACCATCTTGAACGTTTAAACAGCTACGGTGTGGGCTACCGGTCCTTCACGGAATACTTTATTTCGTGCGGCATCTTCAAGGACGCGGTGCTGGGGATACTCGCCACCATAGCCAAGCAGGAACGAGTAACGTGTCGGAGCGAACGCTGGCAGGGTTAGAACGTGCTCGAAAGGCAGGCCGACAGGCGGACGACCTCGCGTGATTGTGGACAAGTCGAAAGTGGAACGGTTGGCAAAGGCCGGGAAGAGTTTGTCGGCGATAGCGGACTCGACAGGAGCATCCCGGAAGCACCATACACAGGTTACTGACCGACGTACTCAAGTGATCAGACATTTACGAGATTCGTCCAAGACTCAGTTACGTTCATTTTTCTGACTCGCTCCAACCTTAAGGTTTCATCATCCAGGAACAGGGCCCTTTCTCTGTTGGCATGCGTGGTGGTAAGACCCTGCGGCCTTGCCCGAACTGCTTCGTAGGCGTCTGACGAACCCAGGGGTCAGTCTGGGTGCGGCAGACCGATTCCCGGGGTTTGAGGTGCCCAATCTCTGACTTAACTCAGCTGCCTCGCGAATTTTGATGTTAAGCTGCTTTCTGCAAGATATTGTTTATTGGGAGTTCGTATGTACCTGCTCCGCCTGTTTGTCCCTTCGCTCATTTGCATCGCTGTTCTTGCACAAAATAAGGGTACGAAATCTACTAGTTCGCAGACTTCGACTACTCCAAACCCGTCCTACAAGCCGTCGTCGTATGAGGCAATCTCGGAACGCGGGAAACAACTGAGACGCGAAAGCCAAATTCTGCAGAGAGACTGGGCCAGATTTGAGGCTAATGTCAATGAGCGTAGGCAAGCGTTCGCTGAAAAGGCCCTTGAAAAATCGACGGATGTGTTGAAGGGGGCAATGGACTGTGGAATCAACCCCGCAGCCTGTAAAAAGCCACCTAGACTGAAGGATCTCCTCTCTTTGTCAAAAGAGCTTGGCGCGTGGACAGCGTCGACTGGGAGCGATCTTCTGGATCTCAGGGATGAGTACAACGGATTGGTGGCCCGCCAATTAAAAATGGACCGCGATATAAAGGGCGTGGCTCGGGAGCGGGACTCATCTAAGCCCCCTAAGAATCCTCCGCCCAAGCCACCACCCCCGACAACCGATCCTCTCCCTCTGATCGTTATCGATCACGGTCCCGGTTCGAACAGCCTCGACGACTATAAGGACGACATCACCGTGTGGTGTTTTGAGACGAAAGGGGATCGATGCTTCGATGGAAGGCCCAAGGATTTCGAAGCGTTTCTAAAGAGACACCCGGAATTAGCGCGGAAACACGAAGCAATCAGGCAAGCACCTGATAATGCGATTACTGAAAAAAAGAACCCACCTGTGATTACTATCATGGTCTGCCCGGTAGAGTTATCGTACGATGAGTACCCGAACAACTTTTTCGGGTCGCCCGTTAAGTGTGCTATTGAGAGGCGAAACTTGGCCTGTTCTCGCAAATACTTGGCTGAACGGGAAGAAGTGGGCGAGTGCGCCAATCTTGGTGGTGAGAAGTATCGGAATTGCATGGATATTCGCGAGAAAAGGTTACTGAAGGAAGCTGAGGAGTGCAGTTATGAAAACTGTCGTGAACCATTCATGAATTGCCAAGAAAGATGTCCTAAGAGTGTATACCGCCCGACTAGGGAACCTGATAGCGTCCAACTTCGCCTAGAAGATAAGGAAGGGATTCGAGTATTCACAATAACACAATGCGAAGTACAGTGCATTCTCCAATACCACGCGTGTAATGGTTTCGGTGCCGTTCCATAGAGCAATCCAGTTAAGAAAAAGAACCCTTCGCATACGATTCGGATTCGTCAGTGCTGTGATACAGGACCAGTGTTCGAGCGATCCATCGATAGCATCGCGCGAATCTATGCCGTCGTGATTGGCGTGGCGCTCTCCGCGTCAGTCAAGACTCTAATCACAGAGCACAGTAGCGGCGACCCGGATCTGAGCTCTAGGATCTGGATCGGCATGCCAGCATTCGTTGCCTTCGTCGTTACGCTCGTGCCGTTCTGGCATGGGATGAACCGTCACCTCGACCGCAGCTATTTGGAAAAGAAGCAGGGACCGGCCGAGCAGGGTAGTCTACTGATCGATTTTCTTATCTTTTTCCTCGAAGCGATCTTGCTGTTCATTGCCGGGTCCTCGTTGCGACATGATGACGTTTTACCTCGTCGGAGTAGTGCTCGCAATCGATATGGCAACGGTGCTGAAGGCGCATCTCATCCATTCTCCCGACGAGAAATCTCACGTGAAGAGATGGGCGACGATCAACGTTCTCGTGGGTATGCCTGCCGTGATCATCATGTTGTATCCCCTCGAGCACAAACCGCTGGCGCTTATGCTGCTAGCAGTACTGCGGTCGGGGTTCGATTACGCCTTCTGCTAGGATTTCTACTTTCCCAATCCGCCGCAGGGCGATCAGACCTAGCCCTTCAGAGAGACACCGGCTTGGACCGTCAGACTTGGGCAATTTTGGGTAATGCGCGTTGGAAGCGTTGGCAAATATGGCAGTGTGAGCAACGAATGATCTATAACTTACAGATGTGTCAAGGCCGTCAAGGCTTCGAATCCCACCCTCACCGCGCCTTCGCCCGGATTGCTCCTGTGAAACGCAATTGGGGCCTGCGGTGAGCGTGGGTGCCACCTACCGGTATCGCGTTCTCCGGTCCCGACTGTCGACATTGTTTTCGATATGGACGGCTCGTCAATAAGGCTCGGCGCGGCCCTGCTCCCATTCCTACCGCGCGAGTTCGGTCAGCGCAATATTGCATACTGGTGAGGACCGCCTCCTCAAAGTCTACTTCGAAGTCCGCTAGGTCTACCCAGGCCACAGCGGTACTCGACATTTACTATCCGACGGCAGTGTTGCGCCGAGGGAAGAATTTGGCGTAGTCCGGAATGCCGTATGGGCTAGTTTGGCAATTTGGCCCAACTATATACGTGAAGACCTTGCCATTCTACTCGAGGTATTTTGTTATCAACGGGTTGTAATTCGGCAGGCGGTCCGGTGAAACATGCTCGAAACTGCCCCCTGCCAAACTAGGATGTGGATTCATGGCGGCATTCCCGGGCGGCTGGCGGACATATAGTAGCGGATCGTGTTGTGGCGCTGACGCCGCGCTTCAATCGAACCGTTCAGAACCCACTCGTTCAGCGTTTCAACTAGGCGGTGTTGACTGAGTCCCTCCTTTGCTCCGAGGCCGATCAGCTCCTTCTGATTTGCGCCCGGATGAATGGTTATCAGGTTGCGCAAGATGTCGGCGGCCGATCGAAGCGGTAAGTCCAAGGGCACGAAGACATCGTCCTTGTATTCGATGCGAATGGGCTGCTCCGGGCCCGTGCGCGTCTTATATGGCTTCAGCAGGAAGCGGCCGAGAGCGTCGCCAGCATTGGATCCATCATCGCGGCTGAGCAGCCAGCCGTTATCGACCGCGGCGCGAATGTCGCTGCTGCCGCGATAGTCGCTCTGCCCCTTTTCCGACCGATGGTGAAGTATCAGGTTGGCTGAGCCGAGTGCTGCCAGGTACCGGTAGCAGGTCATATGGTTCCGCATTTCGAAGGAACTGTTTTCATCACAACCTGCAAAGGCAATCAGTGAATCCCAGACGATCAGCGGCTTTGTCCGCCGCGCATATTCGACAATCGCCGTGTTATGCGGCCCTGGCGGGTTATGACCTTCCCACCAGGTGCCCCAAACGATCAGGCGGTTGTCGAGATCGGGGATGCCTAGGCGAAACAGACGATCCTTGATCGTTGCCGCCGGATTCTCCCTGTCGAGAATGAGCACAGGCCTCTGAATGGTCGCACGCCCCAGGAACGGTTCTCCTCGCGCTACCGCTGCCGCGGCAGCCAGAGCGAGTGTGGATTTGCCGTCTCCACTTTCCCCTGACCACATGGTGACTGCGGCTGACGCAATCAGGCCATCGATCAGATAGGAGGTCTTACTCTCGAATCTCCAGATTGATGGCACCTGTTGCAGAACGTCGTCCCTGGCACAGTTTGCGCTGATTTCAGCGAGGCCGTTCTGGGCTCTGGAGATCAGCGCTGCCGGGCTGTCCGTTTCGAGCAGAGCCTCCTTTTGCAGCGCATCCGCCGCGAAGATAATGCGGCGTAGAGCGGATTTCTTTCTGACAAGTTCAACATGAGCGTCGATGTTCAGCACTTTCGATAATCCGTCGTCGAGTGACGCTAGATAGCTCAAGCCGCCCACAGCTGCTAGCTTCCCATTGTTCTTCAGCTCGTCGGACACGGTCACCAAATCGATGCTTTCCCCGCGATTGTGAAGTGCCTTCATGCTGGAGAAAATTTGACGGTGCTTCTCGAGGTCGAAATCGCTTGCGCTCAACGAGAGTTGAACCGCCGCAAAGTTTCGGGCACCCGTCAGAATCGAACTGAGAACCAAGCGTTCCGCATCGTGGTTGGCAGGCAACCCCGTCTCCAGAGGTTCTGGCGCATCGCGCTTTTTTTGTGCTCTGCTGGGATGAGACATGACCTGCGCGTCCTCAAACCTTTGATTGCGTAGACGAGCTACGATGAATTGAACACGGTGTCCGTGTGACCGCATCAGCAAACGGAATATTGAAAGCAGCACGGGTACAATGCCGCGAGCTTGATTGCTACAAGTCGTTCGAAGGCTTTGTTCGGAATTCAGCGATCGCAACTAAGCCGGCAAAGTAGAAGATTGCTCCTCGAAGATATCTGCAGATGGCTCGAAGTGACAGGGGGCTTTGACCTCTTTGTTTGAACTCCCCTGTTGTGGCGGAGCGACACTCGCCCTTTCTTTTAACGCGTTTACCTCTCAGCGGTTGGGAGCGTCGCCCGAGTCAAAGCCTCCACCGGCAGTATCCAACCAGCGATCGAGCGCTGTTCTTGGAATCATAATCCGCCGACCCATCTTTATGTGAGGGACCGTTCCCTCGCGAATGCCTTTGTACATTGCGACAACTCCGAAACCGGCGATCTTGGCAGCCTCTTTTACGGTGTAGCTCTTCCGCTCGTTCGCGGTCGGACGTATATGTGTCATCCGGTGTGTCTCCTTGCTATTCTGTTACGGCTCGAATATAATCATGCATAACATTTATAAATAGAGTATTAGCGTTACGGATCGAGGCTGTCAAGGTGTTTGTGTAACAAGGAAGTGACTATGCAACGTGCTACGGATTTCCAATGGTCAGTAAACGCCGACGGCTACGAAATTAGGGTCCATGAAGTCGGCGATCCGCCGGTCCCGCAAAAGTACTTGGTTCCGCGAAAGGTTGCGGGAACCCACAAAAACGTTAAAGGTGGGTATCGACAAACAGTAATCAATCCGTTGCGGGATGATCCGGCTTTGTTTCGGTCTTTTGCAGATTTGTCGCTGCATTCCGAAGATATCCGTCGCTTCGCAGACGAACATGGCTGGCTCGGCGTGCCTGAGTCGCGACTGGAGCGCCGGGGCACCGTCGGCGAGGGTATTGTCCACTGGCGCGAATGGATGCGGGAAATGCGCCACCTTCTCCGGATCTGGGACGCGATCAAGCAAGAGAATAATCTTGAGTTGCGTAAGTGGTTCGACTGGAAAACCGAATACCAAGTCGTGTACGCACCGAGTGGGGTGGCTGGAAATGACTACAAACGTCCCATTTCACAGCGGTTGTTGCAGGTTGCATTAGATGGCCCAATCGTTGCCGACCGCAATGCGAGCGCGACTCATTTCCGTTACCTCAAGCGCTTCGATCTTATAGATCCCGCGAAGTTGTTTATTCAAGAAGAACTGAACCACTGGATTCAGCACCTCCAACTCGAAGTCCGCTTGCTCTGGAATGAGGAGCTCTCGAAACTTCAGGCCGCTTTCGTTCCGGTACACCTGATAGGAGCCTTGTGGGTGCAATTCCTTACGGCTGTGACGGAAGACCTTTCGTTTCGGAAATGCAATCAGTGCCGACGTTGGTTCAGCGAAGCAGCCCGCGCGGCTAAAGTATTTTGCTCCGACGCATGTCGCATGAAAGCTTATCGTCTACGCAAAGCTTCGGGTGACAGTGAACCGATTGTATTGGAACAAGAAGACGACATAACGGACCCAATCACAACCGAGCGTGTAAAGGAGCTTAATCTCGATGGGGTCACAGTCGAGGAAATTGCTCTTTATTACGATGTTCTAGCCCCCGACGTTGCTCGCCTGGCGGGTATCGAGTCCTTTGGTTGCGAACTTTACACAGATAACTCTGAAACCAACGAAATAGTTGACACGGGCTAATACTCTCCTGAACCAACATGACGATCGGCAAAGGAAATTGAAAAGATGAGGTTTGTTTTCGATGCAAACGGCAGTAGTTAGCCAGCCGCACGTCCGAGAGAATTGGAACTTCAACTGAGCGTGTCTGAGAGACAGGGGCGTATAGCTTCCGAGCACGACAATCCGGAGAGTTGGGATGAACGGCACAATAACAAAACGTCCGCTAAAAAACGGCGGTCATAGCTGGGGCTACTCTTTCTTCGCCGGTCGCGACGAGTCAGGAAAGCGGTTGCAAAAAACTCGCTCCGGATTCTCCACTAAACGTGAGGCTGCTGGAGCGATGCGCACTGCCATTGCGCAGCTCGCGAAAAATGGCAACACGCCGACCGTCGAGTTGACATTCGGGGAATGGATCACGCACTGGTTGAAGGAATACGCTGCACGCACGGCATCCCCGAAAACGTTGCAGTCGATGACCGAGCAATCTGTTTATCTCGTTCGCGAACTCGGAGACATGAAACTGACGAAACTTGCGCCGTTACAGGTTGAAGCCGCGCTACATCGCATTCAGGATCACGGCGGCAAGTCTACAACGGAACATCCCAACGGCCGCCCACTAGCGCCGAAAACAGCGCGTCATATCGCGTTCTTGCTCCTAAAGTGTATGCGTAAAGCCGTGGGCCTTGAGCTGATTTCGCGTGTGCCTATTTCGGCTGATTACCGGCCACCGAAAGCGGTGCCCAAGGAACCACCGACGCTCGATCGCGAGCGGATGAACCAACTCTTGCAACGCGCCGCTCGCGGACGATTCTTTGCGCTAGTTGTGCTTGCCTCAGCAACCGGCGCCCGGCGCGGCGAATTGCTCGCGCTTCAATGGCCTGATATCGACTTCGAGACCGGCGTGCTGAACATAACTAAGTCGCTTGAGGAAACAGACCAAGGCTTGCGCGTGAAATCTACCAAGTCGGGAAAGCCGCGGCGGTTCGCTGTGCCACGTGAAGCCCTCGAGGCCTTACGTGAGCACCGTCGCGAACAGGACCGCGAGCGCGAACTGTTTGGCGGCGACTACGAAGACAGCGATCTTGTGTTCGCCCATCCGGACGGAAGCTATTACAAGCCCGACAAGGTGAGCGTCCGGATAACGAAGATTGCTAAGAAAGCGGGGCTCGCCGGCGTCGGCCTTCACACACTCCGGCATTCACACGCGAGCGAGTTACTCAGCAAAGGCGCGCCGATCCCAACGGTGGCAAAGCGTCTTGGGCACGCGAATGCCAACGTGACACTTTCGATTTACAGTCACGCGCTCGAGGCGGACGAACTCGCGGCCGCGAAGGTTTGGAATGACTCGATGGCTGATGTGATCGAAGCCAACCGGAAGCAGCGCGCAACCGACATGTTAGCGGATGTTAGCGACGAGAGTGCCGGGGATCCGCTCAAGACAATGAAACAAACGGCTTAGAATGGTAGGCGCGGCAGGACTCGAACCTGCGACCCTCTGCTTAGAAGGCAGATGCTCTATCCACCTGAGCTACGCGCCCGTGTGCGTTTCAGCTCCAAGTTAGCATAATCTCTTTATCCGGCAATATCCTGGCACAGAACAATGCAGCGCGGTAGCAGCCTCGCGCGTCAAAGCCGTTAGTGGAACTGTTCGAATCGAAACTGACGAGTGGCGTGTCGCGACGAGCATTCCTTGTCATGCCATTCGCTTTTGCCGGTCTTATGGCGCTGTCGTCCACTGATGAGCCGGCGCTTCCGGACGTCGCGGTGGACGGCCTGGGGGACCACGTTACGCTCACTGCGTTTAGCGATTCGGGTGATGCTGGCGAGGAGGTCCGCGTCCGTAGACTCCAGAAAACGGAGGAGGAATGGCGCAGGCAATTGACCGCTCCAGAGTTTGCGGTTACTCGTAGGCAGGGCACTGAGCCACCATATACTGGCCGCTATGATCGCGATTACAGGAAAGGGATGTATCGATGCGTATGCTGTGGCAACGCGCTGTTCCGCTCTACGGAGAAGTTCGAATCGGGCACGGGCTGGCCAAGTTTCTGGGCTCCGGCGGCGGAGATGAACCTTCGGACATCGACCACGCGTGTCATGCTGCAGGAGCGCGTAGAAGTATTGTGCAGAAAATGCGACGCGCACTTAGGCCACGTGTTTCCGGATGGTCCGGCTCCAACGGGGTTGCGCTACTGCATCAACTCTGTGGCGTTGCGATTTGTGGCGGCGAGCAACTCGCGGAGCGAGTGAGGGCGGGTGTCGTGCTGCTCGATTAGCGTTTTCTGCCGGCGCAGTACATTCTCGATCACCGGCGGAACATCATCCATGTCCAGCGCTTCCGAGCAAGTGTACATCGCCAATTCAAATTGGCCCATCCGGCGATGCAGGTCTGCTACGAGCGCATATTCGGAAGCGTGATCTTCGCTGAACGCCTGACCGGCGTGCTTGCCGCGCTTCCAATATTCGATGGCTTGTTCACGGCAGCGGTTGGCGGCGTAAATGTCGTGTTCGTCATCGCAGACCCAAGAACCGTGCAACGCGCTCCAGCCCGCGTCGCTGTGCTCCCTAACCTTGTCGAGAATCGCGGCATAGCAAAGAAATTCGCGCGCCTTGGGAGGCATGGTTTCGTCCAGGTACGTTTGCTGGTAGAGGGCTGTGTGCAGTACCTCGGCGGCCTTGGGATGAGAGACGGAGATGTCAGCGGCGCAGTAGGTGCAATTCCGGCAGGAACTTACCCAGCTTTGTAGAGTAGAGCGTAGCGGTTCACCCGGCCGAGTATCAAAGTCGGGTGGCTCCACAGCCTCGACTCTAGATTCGGCTGTAATCTCATTTTGTAAGCCGCAAATCGCGCATTGCACCAGCATTCTGGTGATCAATATCCCACGAGATGTTTATACGGTCAATACGATTTTGGCGGAGCCATCCTTCTTGTGCTCCAGCATATCGAAGGCTCGCTGAATGTTGTCGAGAGGCATCGCGTGCGTGACGATGGGCGCGAATTTCTTCGAATGCTCACGCAGCATCGCAACCGCAGTCTCGGTCTCGTGGTTGGAGCGACGAACGTTGTAGAAGACTGCTTCCTTGCGCCGCAGCTCGTGCAAGTCTACAGGAGTGGTAACTCCAGTAGGAATGCCGACAATCACGACGCGTCCGGCGCTGCGAACAACCTTAATGGACTGATTGACCGTACCGGTTTTCGTAGCGCAATCGAAAGCGATGTCGACGCCGCGCTTACCGGTATCAGACAAAATCTGTTTGACGGGATCGACTTGCGTGGGATCCAAGACGACATCGGCCCCCATCAGCGAAGCAAGTTCGCGACGTTCCCGCGAAGGCTCCACAGCCCATACGCGTCCGGCTCCGGAAGCCTTTACGGCAGCAATCGTCATCAGACCGATTGGTCCCGTACCGATGATTGCCACCGTGTCTCGGTACTGGATGGGGGCGAGGACGAGCGAATGAAGAACAACCGCCAGGGGTTCGAACAAAGTGCCAACATTCCAATCCAGCTCTTTGGGGAGAGGCACGAGATTGTGCGCCGGCATGTTCACGAATTCGCGAAAGAACCCAGGCTCGGGAGGAGTGCTAAAGAATACGATGTTCTCGCAGCAGTTATGGCGCCCGGACCGGCAGAACTCGCAGTGATAGCAGTATACGGCAGGCTCGAGCATGGCCCGGTCGCCGACCGATAGTCCTGTAACGCCCGTACCGATCTTATGGACCTCGCCGGTAGGCTCATGTCCTAATACGATAGGCAGGCGCGGAATCAACTCGCCGACACCGCCATCCTCATAATAATGCAAATCCGATCCGCAGATTCCAACGGAGCGGACCCGTACCTGGACTTGGCCTGGACCGGGATCCGGGCTGGGCCCCTCAGTTATCCGAAACTGACGAGCCGCGTAAAGTTCGGCGATGCGCATTGTCACTTCTTGAATAGATTATCGAATGCAGTACGCGCGTCGTTGGATGTCCGGATGACGGGCGGCGTAGACGCCTTCGTGCCAGAACCAAGTCCGGCAGAACCCGATGCCGCCTGAGGAGCGCCATCGCGCGAGACGGTTACGCGCGGGTTGAACAACTCGCACTGATTCACTTGATCCTTGTAAGGAATACGAGCGGGAATGGGCTTGGTGCACTGAAAACGAGTGGACGGCTCGAAAAAGGTGCACTGCTTACAGCAATGGAGAGCTACACCGCACTTCGGGCAGGTTCCTTTGAAATCGACATCTGTGGGTAAAGCGACCGAGCAGCTATAGCAGCGGGAAGCTGCGACAGACTGAACGAGCCGCGGAAGACGGGGCCCGGAGGGATCCTGCATAGTACGAGGACCTCCTGGTCGCGGCGGCTTCTGACCCTCTTTCCGATCGTGGTTAGGCGAGCGGTCTGAGTCCTGATAGCCGGCTTGCCGGTATTTGCGATCCGCATCCATAGTTACGGACGTATCTCCTTGATGTTCACGAGCGAAACTGCGACGGGGGGAGGGACAAGGACGGCAAAATGTTTGCC
>Ga0190275_10001191_pt1 | contig 19719 bp, 13 predicted proteins | sample Popmic550T_FD_133745 | JGI IMG/M metagenome (GOLD analysis project Ga0190275, IMG submission 133745) | Populus adjacent soil microbial communities from riparian zone of Yellowstone River, Montana, USA - 550 T | ecosystem: Environmental > Terrestrial > Soil > Riparian zone > Trees stand | place...
TAAGGAGGGCACGCGCTCCGCATAGCCGCAGTAGTGGCACAGCATTCGCTTGTCGCGCCGATGATACGTTAGCGTAACCGAGCAGTTGACGCATTGTACGCGCTCTCCACATGAGCGACACGCGACAAAAGAAGAAAAGCCCCGCCGGTTATGGAGCAGCATCACCTGTTCACCGGCCTCCAACTTCTCACCGATAGCAGTCAGCAATCGGCGCGAGAACGTCGACTGCTTGCGCGTGTCGAGGAATTCGACGCGCATGTCAATCAGTTCTACTTCAGGCATCGGACGGTTTTCGACGCGTTCCGGTAATTGAAGCAAAGTGTATTTGCCGCGTTCGACGTTATAACGTGATTCCAGACTGGGCGTTGCGGACCCTAGGATGATACACGCATGCGCTTCGTTGGCGCGTACAACAGCCACATCGCGGCCGTTGTATCGAGGCGTATCTTGTTGCTTGTAGCTACCGTCGTGCTCCTCGTCGACAATGATCAGTCCCAGGTTCTGCACCGGCGCGAACACACCCGAACGCGTCGCCACGACGACACGCGCAAGTCCTTTCCGAATGCGCCGCCACTGCTCCGCGCGCTCAGCATCATGAAAGGCTGAATGAAGGATTGCGACACCATCCCCAAAGCGGTGATAAAACTGACCTGCCATCGCTGGTGTTAAGGCGATCTCCGGTACAAGCAAAAGCGCATTCCGGCCCGCATCGAGGACGGCTTCGATGGCTTGCATATAGACTTCTGTCTTTCCCGATCCTGTCACCCCCTGCAACATAAAGGAGTGAAATTGTTTGGAATCGATGGCGCTGACGATCGCGTCGAAAGCCACTTGCTGATGCCGGTTCAACTCGGGACGTGCTTTAAACGGATGTTGGGGAGCCGCCGGAGGCTCGACCTCGAGACTGAGGATTTGCCGCCGCGCCAAACCTCGCGCCGCCTCGCTCGCCCCTTTGACGATGGAATCGACCTCAGCGAGATTGTGAGTGCCCGGATGTAATTCCAGATAACTCAAAAGCTCGCGCTCAGATTTTTTTAGCTTGCCTTCTGGCCATTTGCCGGGCGAACCCACGATTAGCCGTGCAGCCGAGCTTCGTAACGGATCGCGCCGCTCCTGTACGTCTTCGAACTCAACAAACCCCTTCTTCAACAAAGACCGCAACGCTTTGGGCGCATCCGCGATCTTCTTGGTCAAATATCCCGACGAAACCGACCGATTCTCGAGTAGCCGAAGAACCTGAATCGTAGGATCTTCAGTCCCGGTATCGAAGAGAAGCTGGCGCGCGGCATCGCGTCCAGCATCGGTCAGGGAATACACCTTGGACGATCGCATCTCACCACCCAGAGGCGTCATGACGCGGAGCACCTCTCCGATCGGCGCACAGTAATAGCTCCCAATCCAGCGACCTAACCGAATCAATTGGGGCTCGAGTACAGGCTCCTCATCGAGTAGCCGAAACGCTTCTTTCACCGGCACGTCGGGCCGAACAGAATGCGTGTGGACAACAACTCCCGTTAGTTTGCGCGAGCCGAACGGCACAATCAGACGGCAACCAACTGTCACGCGATGGCGAAGTGTCTGTGGAAGAAGGTAAGTAAAAGCCTGGTCGAGAGGCACCGGTAGCGCAACGTCGGCGTACACTACAACCGGCCGAACATCGGCTTCAAGGCAGGATAGATCGCTTGAAACACGTCATGTAACTTGGAATAATGGGTAGCATTAGCCTCAATCGGCAACACTTCGTCGACTTCCCGGATCGCCGTAGAGCAGCACTCCTCCACAGAACCAAACACACCCGTCCCTACGAGCGCGAGTAGCGCTGCTCCATAGGCTGATCCCTCCTGCGATTCCAGGGTTGCGATACGCTTATTCAAAACGTCCGCCATTAACTGCCGCCAGAACGCACTCCGAGCGCCACCGCCGGACAGCCTGACGCTGTCGAGCTTCACGCCCATACTCTCGATGATGTCCAGCCCGTCTTTCTGGCTATAGCAGACACCTTCAATCACCGACCGGATCAGATCGGCGCGCTTGTGCTTTGCGGTCAGGCCTACCCAGGCAGCGCGCGCGGTAGCGTCAAGATGAGGCGTTCGTTCGCCCATCAGATAGGGAAGCCAATACAATCCCTGTGAACCCAGTTCGGCAGTCGCCGCCTCCTTCGTCAGCGCACCATAATCGACACCAGGCGCCAATTGGTTTCGAAGCCACTGCAAACTGAGTCCGGCGCCTTGTGTGACGCCCATCCCGTGCCACTTCCCCGGCACTGCGTGACAGAACGTGTGGACACGTCCCAGCCGATCGTAGACCGGCTTGTCCATATGCGCGAACACGACGCCCGACGTTCCAAGCGTGCACGACACGACACCCGCCTCCACAATGCCATTGCCGACTGCCGATGCAGCTTGATCCCCTCCCCCACCAACAACTGGTGTCCCTGCCTGCAAGCCCAGCGCTGCGGCTGCCGTCGTCGAAACTTCTCCGCTAATCTCGACCGACTCATAGCAATCAGGCAAGATGGAACGGTCAAGCCGAAGCGCATCGCACATTCCGTACGACCACTTCCGATTCACTACGTCGAACAGGGATGTGCCAGAGGCATCCGAGACTTCTGTCGCATACGAGCCCGTCAGCTTGAACCGGACATAATCTTTCGGGAGCAGAACCTTGCGAACTCGCTCGAAGTGGTACGGTTCGTTATCGCGCACCCATAGCAGCTTGGGTAGCGTGAATCCTGTCACCACCGGATTCGCAGTGTAACCCAGAACCTTATCGCGACCAACTTTGTCGTGAACGTAATCGACTTGAGCCTGGCTTCGCTGGTCGCACCAAATCAGTGCCGGACGGACGACATCATCATGCTCATCGAGTAAGGTGAGTCCGTGCATCTGACCCGACAGACCGATACCGCGCACGTCCTTACCCGTGATACCGGCCATTTCTAAAACACCGCGAACAGCCTCCTGCGCGGCTTCCCACCAGTTCTCCGGACGCTGCTCGGCCCAAAGGGGTCGCTCCATGCGCATGTCTTCGTGAACTGCGGTAAACGACGACTCCAATGCGCCACGCTCGTTAACCAGCAGCGCGCGGCTTCCACCCGTTCCGATATCGATTCCGAGCCAATACATCTACAAACCGCTTCCGGACAAGCGGGATTCCGAAAGTGTACTTATAGCGCGCTGCTGAAGTGGCAGGTACGCGGCCCCGAATAAACCAGCTTGATTTCCCAGTGTCGCTTTCGTGACGACTGTCTTCGCATTACGAAACGTGAACGATCGTTTTTCGATTTCGGCCATCATCGTCGGCGCGAACAAATCCCACGCGGCGAGCACGCCTCCACTTAACAGATACAGGGGGAAGTTAAAGATGTTTATGAGCGTGGCAAGCGCTACGCCCAAATTCGTTCCCATCGTATGAAACACCATCTTGGCTCGCTCATTCCCATCTTTCGCAAGCTTATAAACTTGTTCCGACGTAATATCATCGCCAAGTTGGAGCATACGAGCCATTGCCACAATGGCAGTCGCCGAGGCGTGTTTCTCGAGGCATCCGAAATTCCCGCACCCGCAAGGATTACCATCCGGCACGACCGTGATATGGCCGAGTTCACCCGCCATGCCAACGAATCCATGTAACACGCGGCCACCTGAGATGATGCCGCCCCCGATCCCCGTCCCCAGCGTAAGCAAGATCAAGTCATGAACTTCACGACCCGCGCCAATCCACTTCTCGCCAAGAGCTGCTGCATTCGCGTCGTTCTCGAGGAAAATCGGTGTTCCAAGCTTACCCTCAATATCGTCTCGAATGGGGAAGTTATCGAAACCGGGCATGTTGTTCGACCCGACGATGATACCTTCTTCCATCAGAATGAATCCCGGCACACCTATGCCAACGCCGAGCAACCTTTCCCCTTCACACTGCTCCTTCAGCTTGTTGATCGCGTTGATAATATCCGCAATCACCGCATCCCGGCCTTCGTGAAGATCCGTCGTTCCGGAGATCTTGTTGAGTATGGCGCCGTCGCCACGAATGGCGGCTGCCCTCAAATTCGTACCACCGAGGTCGACGCCGATAGAGTATTCAGCCATGAAGCGTCCATCCTAACAAATGGTCGGGCGGTGAACTCGAATTGATAGTAAGGAGGCTCTCGTAGGCGGTTTCTTATGACAAATTCCGCCTACGAGAACGAGAAGCAATACTTAGAAATACAACTTCAACGCAAGTTGAATCTGACGCGGCGAATTCGCCTGATCGCCAGCCGTTTGGCTAAGGACGCCGAAGGTCTGCGACTGCAACCCGAGCGATCCTAATCCGAAACGAGTACGATTAAACGCGTTGAAGAACTCAGCGCGGAAATCGAGCCGTACCTGCTCCTGAACCTGGAACGACTTCGCCAGGGATATGTTCTCATTCAAGTTCGCAAAGGACCGATACTTCGGATTGAAGCGCGTCATGTTCCCGAAAGTATTCGCCGGTTGGGCCGGAAAGAAGCTGGCCGGCTGAATCGTGCGGTCGACGCCCGGATCGAAACTGTCTCCCTTCCACTCGGGCCTCCAGCCGTCGTAGGTGGTGACAATCGGACGGTTGCCTCCCGCAAAGAGAGGAAGTCCGTTCGATGTTGAGATGGCTGCCGGTTGGCCGCTCGAATAAGTAGCGATGCCGGACATACGCCAGCCCCCGAGCACCCAGTTCAGCGGCCCGCCTCCGTTCATGAAGGCTCTTCCCTTGCCAAAGGGCAGCTCCCAAACGCCACCCAGCTTGAAATTGTGCGTCACGTCGAACGCCCCAATCGACTTCTCCAGTCCTCGATTGTAGTGATCCATCGCAAACCCATACGAATCAGACCAATAGCTGTCGGCATCGGTCAGCAGCTTCGAGAAAACATACGATGTTTGGAACTGGATACCCTTTGAGTAGCGACGTTCAAACCGTAGCATTCCGGAGTGATACGTCGAATGCCCGCTGTGATCTCCACCGCCGCTGCGCGTATCGATGTTCTGGAATTGCGGGTAGGGCCGGAGGGCCTGACGCACTGTCGCGCCGGTGCCCCAAAGAGAGACGAAGCTCGGAAACGGGACCTTGATGCCCGCCGCAACCGCAGCTGGCGATGTCACAGACGAGTTCAAAAGCGTAGCGCCGTACTGCGTCAACAGGCTCGGATGAAGAGCGTTGTACGAAAGCAGTCCAGCCTGAAGCCGGCTGCCCAGACTTCCGTTGTAAGCCACTTCCATCACGGTTGATTCGGAAAGCTGTTGCTGAATCGAAAAGTTCATGCTCTGGAAAGCGGGCGGCCTGGTGGCTTCACTACCCTGCCACCATGGCATTGCGCGTCCATTCCCGAAGCTCGGATCGACGAACGGTGGAGCCTGCCAGAACGGCTGGCCATCCTTCACAAGGAATCGAGGTTGCAGACCCTGTGTCGAGTCGCTCTGTGTATCGGTAAGCGTGAATCCAAGATTATGAGTGGAACCCGTAACGGTCGTGATGTTCCCATAGCTGAGTCCATAGGACATCCTGATCACTGTCTTGTCTCTCCAGGTGTACGCCAGTCCGATGCGCGGTCCGAAAGCCTTGTAGTAGCTGTCGGCAAGCGTTCGCGAACCCTCACACTTGTCACAATCGCCGGCATATATCAGGGCGCCGGGAAGATTGCCGGCGCCGGGATTCGGACGAACCGGGTCGAAGTCACTCCAATTGTCGTTCTCTCCTGTGGGAGGAATCGTCGTCTCCCAACGCAAGCCGAGATTCAACATGAGATTTGGGCGAACCCGCCAGTCATCCTGAATAAACCCGGCGTAGGAAGGCCACTGCTGGCCGATGTATCGAACCGTGTCGATGGAACCGGAGTTCGCATGTCCAAGCAACATCGAAGCCACTGGGCTACCGCCTGCGGTAGCGAAATTTGTGTCTCCTGGACGTCCCGTATTCTTGAAGTCAAACGATACGCATCCGGAGACACACTGCCGGCCGAAGCCATTGTAGTACTGATACTGCGCCTGACCACCCATCTTCCAGGTGTGTTTGCCTTTCACGATCGTCAGATCATCGGCAAACATCTTGATAAAGTTTTCGCTACCGTTGTTCGCTCGACCGCCCCATTGAGAGTAGTTGTTTGAGAAATTGAAGTTAAGCAGGTTCTGACCGCAATCCGGAACGTTGCCGAGGCAAACCTGGTCCTTCCAATCAATACCGCTGCGTACGGTCGCCTGCGGTGGGTCGTGATTCTCTTTCCAATTGTTCCCGCCGCCGTAGAAGTGGTTGTACACCGTCGGCGAAAATGCATAATCCCAGCTTCCACGAAAGACGTCCGAATTCCGGGTCGTATCGTTGTAATTCACAAAATTACCCGGCAGATCCGCGGGGCCGAATGGCCCCGGAACCTGACTGGACCGGTTGTATCCCCAATAACCGGAAATGCGGCTCTTCTCGCTAAAGACGTGATCGCCCTTAACGCTAATCTTGGTGTTCGGACTGACTTGGGTACCCTGGGTCACTAGAAAGTTGTTCTGGACATAATTGATCGAGCCTGGAGCCGCGCCGTTATTGGGTAGCGGCGTAGGACCGGATCGAAACGCCGCCAGCGCCTTCACCACGGTCGGATCGAAGAGGCTCTTAGGAATCTGATTGTCTGGAAATACTTGTCGCGTTACCGTACCGTCGGCCGCAGTCACTTGCGTCGTGGGATTGTAGATCGGGATCATGCGTCCCTGGGAATCCACCCAGTTACGGAAGTCACCCTCATACATTTCCTGCGTCGGAACAGTTCTCGTAACTCCATTGGCCCCGTCGCGATTTCGAAACGCTTCGTAGCTGAAGAAGAAGAAGGTCTTGTTACGACCGTCGTAGATCTTCGGGATCCAAACCGGGCCACCGGCCGACGCGCCGAAATCGTGTTGCTTGTAAACCGGGCGAGCGATTCCTCTGCCGTTGTTGAAGAAATTGTTTGCGTCCAGAGCTTCGTTTCGAACGAAGTCATAAGCCGTGCCATGTAGACTGTTGGTTCCGGACTTAGACGCGAAGCTCATGATGCCGCCCGACGCTTGCCCGTATTCGGCTTTAAAACCGTTCGTGTCAACCGTAAATTCGGTGACCGCTTCAATGGACGGCGCATTTACTGCCACCCAACTCTGACTCAACGCGCGCGACGTATTCGCCGACACACCATCGAGGTTGGTGCCGTAGCCAGCCGCCTGTCCACCTCCGAGGATAAATCCATTGTCCCCACCGACATTCTTAGCTTCAGGAGTCATCGCGGCGAGATTGAACGGACTTCGCATAGTGCCGCCAACTACCAACGGCAACTCATCGACAAGCTTGTTATTCATCGTGACGCTTGTCTTTGCGTTCTCAGTCGACAGCGCAACCGCGCTCGCCGAAACTTCTATCGCCTGTGCTGCCGCGCCTACTTCGAGCGTTGCGTCCGTGCGTACCGTAGCCGAGGCGTTCAGAACGATTCCCGTCAAAGTCGCAGGACGGAAACCCTCTTTTTCAACTCTGAGGTTGAAAGTTCCAGGCTGAAGCTGAGGTACAGTAAAGTCCCCAGCATCGTTGGTTGGAACATTGAACGATACTCCGGTTTCCGTATTTGTAAGAGTTACTTTCGCTCCTGGCACAACCGCTCCCGATCCATCCTTCACCGTTCCGGTGAGAGTTCCGCGATCCGATTGCGCCGCAGCGGGAATACTAAAAAATGTGAGAAGTATGGCGGTGACCATCGCCGCCCTAAAACGATTGGTGAACATGCTAACCCTCCCCCTAATCGACCGGACGGTCGATTCGAGATACCCGTGTGATGTGCAAACAGTACTATTACCCCGAAGGCGCTATGCGGGGCCCGGAACAACTCGCCGGTTCACATAAGCGCTTTGTTAGCAGACAATATGCGAAAGCCGAAGCTATGTCAAGTAGAGTAGGCGTGAGGTATCGTTACCATCACGGTTTCTGTGTAGCCTTTTACATGTCATTTACGTCGGCCGTCACCTTGTCGAGATGAAGGATAAGATGACCTAAACGGATGCTCCATCGAACAGGTACGCTTCTCGTCAGCTTTGCTTTGGCCACAACGACAGCTTCGGGGCAATTCGCGCCCGGCTTTGTCGATCCTGAACCCATTCTGAAATCTGCTGAGAAGGCGATCGGCGCCGACAAACTCAAGTGCGTCACCATCTCTGGTGAAGGCTATGCGGGAATCGTGGGACAGCAGAGAGAATCCGCTTGGAACGTGGACTGGCCCCGCAGCGAGGCCCTAGCCAACTATACGCGTACCATGAATTGGGATGCCGAGCTGATGAAGGAGGAATTCGACCGGAAACCGGGAATGAATCCAGCATCGTGGAAGTACGGCTCCGGTTGGATGGGCGGAACAGCACTTCAACAGAATTCACATCAGACGTTCGTCGTGAAGGGGAAGAACGCCTGGCATTTCGATGGGCAAAACAGTCCGGTCGCTGCCTCGCCTGAAGATGCTGAGCGCTGGCGATTGGATCTGTGGATGAATCCGCATGGCTTTCTGAAGGCCGCAAGACTGCCGGGAGCCAATCCAAAGGCAGTATGGCGTTGGGAGTTGGGCGAGTCCGGACGAGACGGCAATACAACTAGACCTGAAAAAGTGACTGTCATCTCGATCACGATGCTCGGCAGGTACCGGGTGGACGCAACCATAAACAAAGAGAATTTGCTGCAACGCATCCACACCTGGGTGCCCGATCCCGTTCTCGGAGACATGAACTACGAACACGAGTTCGCGAACGAAACCTACATCGACATTGGCAACGGCATTCGCTATCCAACCGTGTGGCATCACCACGACGGCTGGGACGACAACTTCGGCGCGCTCAACATCACTGCCGGTCATAACGGATTCGGCGGTGTATTCAAGAACGTCAAGGCGAATGCCTGTCCAGCACCCGACGCGGTTCCCCCGTCTGTGCTTCGGGCCGCAGTTCCATCGCGCATCGAATCCCAGAAAATAGCTGAAGGAATCTATCTACTCGGCGGAGCATCCCACAACAGTGTCGCTGTTGAGTTCAAGGATTACATTGCGGTTGTAGAGGCGCCGATCGATGAGAAGCGCAGTCTGGCCGTCATCGAAGAAGTCGTAAAGCTCATTCCTAATAAACCGATCCGATTCCTTGTAAATACTCACCAACACTTCGACCATATCGGCGGTCTTCGATCTTACATGCACATCGGCGCGACGATTATCACGCATTGGAAGAATTTCAACTTTTACAACCGCGACGTGCTCAACTATGTGCCGCGGACTCTCCAACCGGATATGCTGTCGCTCTGGCCCCCGACGGAAGTTGCCGAAGGTTACCAGTATGAAACAGTACGCGAGAACTACACGCTAAGCGATGGAAACCGAACTATGCACATGTCCTACGTTCAACCGCTCAACCATGTTGAGGGAATGCTGATGGCTTATTTGCCGAAGGAAAAAATCGTCATAGAAGCAGACCTCTTTGACGGACCGCCGGCAAAATCTGTGATGGCCACAGCGGAAAACAAGGGCCTGTACACCCACATCCAAAGACTCGGATTGGACGTCGTTACGATCGTTCCTATCCATGGACAACCCATCGCATGGACTGACTTCCTTCGACTTATCTCCGCCCGATAAGCGGCGTCTCCGCTACGCTGGATGGGAAGGGATTCAATGCCCGTTCGTCAAGCTTTTCGATCGCTACTGAAGCAACCCGGCCTTCTCGTCGCAGTTATTCTGACCATAGGCATCGGCATCGCAGCCAACGTTACGGTCTTCAGCGTCATCCGTCACACGCTTCTAGGCTCTCTGGCATTCCGAGATTCCCACCGGCTAGTCCAGATCTGGCAAACAAACGCCGCCGTGGGCAATGTGCCCGTGCCATATCCTGATTTCCTTGACTGGCGTGACACCGCGAACGGATTCGATGGAATGGCGGCGTACACGTTTCAAGCAATGAACAAGGTCAGCCTCCTTGGTGAGGGTCATCCCGAACAGATCCAGGCAACGATGGCTTCGCACGATCTCTTCGCGCTGCTCGGCTCGTCTATGATCCTGGGCCGGAGTTTCTCCGCCACGGAGCAGGACCGCAAACAGCGCGTCATCGTACTAAACGAGGCTCTGTTGCGCCGAAAGTTCGCATCCGATCCCGGTATCATCGGCCACAGTATTCGATTGGGTGCGATGAGCTTCACAGTGGTTGGAGTCGTTGCTCAGCGGCAGGCGTTTCCTGTATGGGCGGATCTGTGGATGCCACTCTCATTGATTGAGTCGATGCTACAGCAGTCGCGACAATTCCGACCGCTCGAGATCGTTGCCCGCTTGAGGAGAGATCACGACACAAGTGCGGCACAGGCGCAAATGATAACCATCGCGAACCGCATAGCGTCGGACCATCCGGGGACCAACCGCGATACAAGCGCATCCGTCATATCTCTTCATGACCAAATGACGGCGCCGCTGCGGCCGGCCCTTCTCGCGGCGTGGCTCACTGTTTCCTTGGTGCTGATGGTGGCGTGTGCAAACGTGGCGCATCTCTTGTTGGTGCGGACGATCGCGCGGCGCCGAGAACTCGCAATCCGCTCCTCTCTGGGCGCGTCCAGCAAAAATCTATTCATGCTCCTTGCCAATGAGGGTCTCGTTCTAACCGGGTTGGGTGGCTTGTTTGCCGTTTTCGTCGCATGCCTACTTCTGTCTGCATTGCAAGCCTGGGCGGCCGGTAGCCTCGTTCGTACCGAACACCTTCCTATGGATTCAGTCGTCATCCTCTTCGCTGCCGGGGCGACCTTGCTCGCTGCGTTGATCGTGATTATACCCGCCTGGCTGTTGATCTCCAACACAGATATGAATGACGTTAGGAAGCAAGGGGACGCTCATGCCTACTCCCGCCGGAGTTGCTGCGGGTCCGCATTAATGGTCTCCGAAGTCGGTCTCTCATTCGCTGTGTTTGCAGGAGCTATCTTGCTGACGAGAAGTTTTGATGCGCTTCTGACGACAGATCCCGGTTTTGAAGGCAAGCAAGTTTTGGCGCTCGATATCGTTCTCCCCGGCGGCCCCGCGGGATGGGAGCGCGCTTTGAAGTCATTCGAGACTAAGCTCGCGCCGCCGATCCGAGCCTTGCCTTCCGTAGAAGCAGTCGCTACGACCAATATGTCTCCCATGAGCTTGGAACGCACAGAGTGGAGCCGTTACACGGTACGATTCGAACGCAAGGATTCCGGGCAGTCACCGGGATCCGCTCCGACCGCTCAAGTGCGATGGGTAAGTGAAGAGTACTTCCGCGCATTGAAGGTACCACTCAAACGAGGTCGGTTGCTGACCGCAGCCGATCGTGGACAGCCCAGGCGGCTCATTAATGAAACACTCGCGCGGCGCTACTTCGCTAACGAGAATCCGATTGCAAAAGAGCTCACGCTCAACATCGGCGCAGCACAGTCAAACATAGTAGAGATTGTCGGTGTTGTCGGCGACCTACGAGATTTGGGCGTTGATGCCGAACCTCAGCCTACACTGTACATGCTCGATACTTCGCCGCGGATGACGTTGCTTATCCGCTCCGCAGGAGATCCGCACAATGTGGTCCAAGCTGTCACCAGGATCATCCGCGAGGCCGAACCCGAGGCTCCCATCTCCCGCAGTCAAACAATCGATGCGATTGCCCAGTCTTCAATGTCCCGACAACGAGTCTCCATGGCGCTAATGGCTACGCTTGCAGTCCTCGCGGGAGCGCTATTAGTAGTCGGGATATACGGCGTGCTCTCTTTTGGCATCGGCCGGCGCACCCGCGAGTTTGGTATCCGAACAGCGATTGGCGCCCTACCGCGTGACGTGGTTCGCCTCGTCCTCATGGAGGGCCTGTACACCACAGGAGTCGGACTCGCCGTCGGAGTTTTGTTGTTTAGTGCAGTGTCGCGAATCTTCCGCGCACTGCTTTACAAAATCGTCCCAACAGACGTGATAACTCTCACGAGTGCTGCTGCAATGATCGTAGTCTTGTCACTTTTGGCGATGGCTGTACCCGCCCGCCGCGCGTCGATCACTGACCCAAATACCATTCTCAAACAAGGTTGATTAGCTCCGTCGAGCATGAACCGTGCAGCGTTTCGGCAGATCAGCGTTAAAGTCTCAGGCTATCGCCCGCGCCGCTCTATTGTCGACGTCGGCGTAGATTCATCCGGAGCCGCATATTGATGGAGGATAGGGAATGCCGAAACTGTCACGCCATGTGGAACGGTGCGCTTGGCAAGCAGCAACTTGAATAGATCGTCGGACAGCGGCCGTTTGACTCGACTACGCGGAAAATGATTCGCCCGACGTCGGTCATAAGGGTTGACTCGGGTCTTCGCGGCATCCAAGTACGTTCGAACCAGCTCAAAACCAGGTTCCGCTTCCCCAGCACTTGCCTCACCGTGTAAGCAAGCAATGTTTTCCCGGCCTCGCCGCAATCGTCCAAGTCTGACTGCTTGGCCAAGAGCACGCGCATTCTTCGCATCTCCGCTATCGCTCGAACGATTGCCGCGAGATCGGGATCAATGAATTGGCCGTGACGATCGGCGCCATGTTCCTGCTTGATTGAAGGAAAGCTGCCCCTAGTAATAACGATGCGCTTTTCACGGATTGCACGATCGCGATTGTCCGCATACCACTCCACGGAAGAACCGCTGTACAACAAAGTGCGATAAGAGGTAATCAGGGATGCTGGTCCCTTCGGCAGGAATATGGTTTCTGTATTCCTGTTCTGCCCCCGACGTCGAAAGCAGCGCGTATCCCAGATGAACAGGACTGATGTCATAGAGCAGCTCGCATCTGTGTTGAAGCTTCGCTCACCGCAGTAATGAAACCGAAACAATTCTGAAAAGAAATTCGCCCTTTTGTAACACACAATTCATGAAATTGATGTGGATGTAATTGTCTACTGAATTGTAGGCTTTGAACGTCTCCTCAGACCGAATCCAAAAGCTCGATTTACTACCCCAAAAGCATGGAGGATGATGCATGTTTCTTCGCGTTTTGTTACTGGCCGTGACCACCTTAGGTATAACCGCCCACGCGCAAACTAACGGACAATTTGTTGGAGCGGTAACCGATGCCACCGGCGCCGCTATTCCCGGCGCAACCGTCACCGCCATCAGCAAGCGTCAGGGAGACAAGCGGACCGTTACGACCAATGAACAAGGTACGTATGTTCTGCCGCAGCTGCTTCCGGGCGCGTATGAGATTCGTGCCACCTCAACAGGCTTCGACGATAACTCGCAAACAGTCGACCTGGGTGTGGGTCAGTCTCGAACCCACGACATCACGCTAAGCGTGACTGGACAGGCCACCGTCATTGAAGTAAGGGAAAATGCGGGCGCGGCGATCGACATCAGCTCAGCCCGGCTCGGATCGAACGTGACCGCGCGAGAAGTCGAAGAGTTGCCGCTGAACGGACGAACCTATTCTTTGCTTGCGCTTACGGCGCCCGGCGCCACCAACACCACTGATGGAGCATTCGACAAGATCCGCTTCAACGGGAAGGCGACGGAGCAAAATCAGTATCGGTATGACGGAATCGACGCCTCGGCCGTATTCGACGCCGCGCCAGGATGGCTCACAGTAAGCGGCTCGCAGTTTCGGCTGCAGAATAGCGTCGAGACAATTCAAGAGTTCCGCGTTGACTCAGGATTATACCCCGCCGAATATGGTACCGGCACGGGAGGCCAAATCAATCTCGTCTCAAAGTCCGGTGCCAACAGCTTTCATGGCGCTCTCTTTGAGTATGTCCGCAATGATGCGTTCGACGCTCGTAATTTCTTCGACTCAAGTGAAAAATCAAAGCTGAGGATGAATCAATTCGGAGCAAATCTCGGGGGGCCCATCATCAAGGACAAGTTATTCTTCTTCGGAAGCTTCGAAGCCTTAAGACAGCGCGCCGGTTTGAACGTAATCGAGACTGTGCCCAGTGCCGCCGCCCGTGCGCGCGCTGTTCCGGAGATTCAGCCGCTCCTGGCCGCATTCCCTCTAGGTATCCAATCAACACAAAACGCCGATATCGACCTCGCTCAGCGAAGCGCCGTTTCGAGGTTGGACGAAACATACTTCAACGGACGTCTTGACTGGAACGTCTCAGCCACACAGCGGTTGTATGTCCGGTATATGAAGGACATCGGTGATCTCGATGCCCCTGATAACACCGTGACGCCGCGTAGAATTCAAGCCACCAACAAACCCGATAACGCCGTCGTCGTTCTCAACTCTACGCTCGGCTCGCGGTCAGTCAACGAAGTCAAGTTTGGCCTGAACCGGGCTCCGACAAGCCTCGCCGTATCGGCTGGCGTTCCTGGGCTCGAAGGGATCGGGCTTAACATCAGCGGTAGCATCGTACAGCCGGGCGTGAATGGCGGCGCGCCGAGCGGCGTTGCATCCCCCGGCGGCGTCACACGCCAATCGAGCGCCGGAAACGGACGCGGCTCGAACTATCGCGGCAAAACCTATTCCTTCATCGATAACTTCAGCCTGGTCGCTGGAAATCATCAGATCAAAGCCGGTGGTGAAGTCCGCGTCATCCGTGTTCCTCTGAACCAATTGGGTGGCCTTACCTATTCGTATGCCAACCTCAACAACTTCCTTTCCAATACCGGCGCCGCTGTCGCCTATATTGGTGATCTTGGCGTTCATGTCGGCGAGCAGGAATTCTATATCGGCTACATCCAGGACGAGTGGCGTATTCGTCCCAACCTGACCATCAACTACGGTTTGCGATACGAATATTACTCTGCAAACCGCGAACGAAACGATCAAGCGCGACTCTTCGATGCCGGGACTGTATCCCTGCTCGAACCGAAGCAGAACGACTTCTACGCCGCCGATACAAAGGCGTTCGGACCCCGATTCGGAATGACATGGTCCCCAAGCCGGCTCAACGGTCGAACTGTCATTCGTATGGGTGGAGGCCTTTACTATGGTCCTGGGCAATATGAGGACTTAATTCAGCCGATTGAAAGTGACGTCAATCGCTTCACACTAGCGAATCAGAAGTATCCGGTAGATCTCAACGCGCTCACGTCTGGCGTGCTGCCGCCACAAACCCCGCGAGGCTACGACGTCAGGGGATATCGAGTACCGGAAAAGAATATCCAGTTCGGCGCTTCCATTCAGCAGATTCTGGCGCACGACGTTGTCGCGCAAATCGGATACACCGGAAGCTTAGGCCGGAATCTGTTTCAACGAAGCATCACGAATCTCATCACGGGAGTCAATCCGGCGACGGGAGCCGTGCAACGGCAGAACCCGGCCTTCGGGGAGATCGACTACAAGACGAGTGGCGGCCGTGACAGCTATAACGCTTTGCAACTTTCTCTGTCACGCCGGTTTAGTCAGGGTGTTGCCCTCGGAGCGCAGTATTCCTGGGCGCATAGTCTCGGAACCTCTCAAGGATCGAACGAAGCGACAACAGTGCAGAACCCTTTCTGCTTCGAATGTGAAAGAGGCGATGGACCAGCGGATATCCGTCACTACTTTTATGTCCATGGGATCTACGAATTGCCCTGGGGACGCGGCCGCAAATTCCTGAACACAGGCGCTCTTTCCAGCGTGTTCGGAGGATGGGAATTGGGTGGCGTTCTGAACATGCGTACGGGTCTTCCTGTGAATGTCTTTATCGTCCGTCCAGATGTTGTCAACGTGGACGGTAGCGGACGCGTGACGTCGGCATCCGGCACGCCCGCAGCAGGATCTCAGGCGGTTATCAATACGCCCGGTGGTGGCTCGACGAGAGCAACACGTCGACCAAGTCTGATTGCCGGGGTTGATCCTTACATCAGAGACGGAAACTCGATGCAATGGTTGAATCCGGCCGCGTTTACAACTCCTGCGCCAGGCGAATACGGAAACGTTGCTCGCAACGCTTTGCGAGGACCGAGCTTCCAGCAATTGGACGCGAACCTCACCAAGCGTTTCGCCTTCACCGAGCAGCAAAGTCTGCAGATCAGAGCAGACTTCTTCAATATACTGAACCAGACAAACTTCAGTGCTCCGCCGGCGACACTGCCTCAGGCTCTCCCGTCCCTTCAGCCTGGTCAGCCATTCTCGCCACAAACGGCGCCCGGCTTTGGTGTCATTACCTCCACCGTGGGTCGCACCGTGGGCTTGGGCACGTCCCGACAGATTCAACTCGGAGTACGCTACCAGTTCTGACAGAAAGATCCGTATCCCGTAATACAAAGAAAGGGAAGCATCGATGACTCGATGCTTCCCTTTCTTTGCTTAGAACTGAACTTGGTTTTAGTTAGGACTGCTCTTCCCCAGCTTCGCCTTCTTTGCCTTCCTTCAAGGCACGGAGGCGCTCTTCGCGGCGCTTTGCGCGATCGGCTGCTCGCTTTACCAGCTCAGAGCCTACGAGTTCGAGCATCACCTGCTCGGCTCCGTCTCCCTTGCGCCAGCCCAGTTTCACGATGCGCGTATAGCCACCGTTGCGCTGACCGAAACGCGCACCCAACTTATCGAACAGCTTCTTCACCGCATCCTGCGTGCGCAGGAAGGCGGCAGCCTGACGTCGGGTATGCAGCGTGTCGCGCTTGGCAAGCGTGATCATCTTGTCGACGATCGGCTTCGCGGCCTTTGCTTTCGCTGTCGTGGTAACAATACGCTCCTGCTCGATGACGCTGGTCACCAAGTTGCGGAGCAGCCCGACTCGCTGATCCGTATCGCGCTTAAGTTTGAATCCGGCTCTACGGTGTCTCATTCGTTCCCATCTCCCAAGGCTTCGAGATCAGCAGCGCTCAAACCCGAACCGGGAGGCGGCATAACCAAGCGGCCCTGCGCATCGATCTTCATTCCAAATCCTAAGCCCAGGTTGCCCAGGATTTCCTTAATTTCGTTGAGCGACTTGCGGCCAAAGTTCTTGGTCCGAAGCATTTCGGCTTCGGTCTTCTGAACCAGATCGCCAATCGACTGGATGTTTGCGTTCTTCAGGCAGTTGTACGAGCGGACCGAGAGTTCGAGTTCTTCGACCGAACGGTTGAGAACCTCGTTCATCTGGCCCGTGCCGCGCTCTGCCGGCTCTTCAACGGACTCCGGCAGTTCCTCGAAATTGATGAAGATCGACATGTGATCCTTCAACAGCTTCGCGGCCTGACCGATTGAATCCTGCGGTGAAATCGCGCCGTTCGTCCAAACTTCGATGGTCAGCTTGTCGTAGTCGGTCATCTGCCCAAGGCGGGCAGCCTCGACAGTGTAGTTGACCTTCCGGACAGGCGAGTGGATCGAATCGATCGGAATGTATCCGAGCGGCAGATCTTCGTCGAAGTTACGGTCCGCGCTAACGTAGCCGCGTCCGGACTTCAATCGCATTTCGATATTGAGCTTGCCACCTTCGCCCAGGGTTGCGATGTGCATGTTGCGATCGAGCACTTCGACATCCTGGTCGGTTTCGATCTGACCGGAAAGTACCTCGCCCGGCTGCTCCACGCGGAGACGCACCGTTCGAGAGCCCTCGCCCATCATTTTGAATGGAACCTGCTTCAAGTTGAGGATGATATCGGTCGCATCCTCGGCGACGCCCGGAATCGGGCTGAACTCGTGCGCAACGCCTTCGATCCGCACCGCAGTGATTGCTGCGCCTTCGATCGAGCTCAACAGTACGCGGCGTAGGCCGTTGCCGATCGTGGAACCGAATCCACGCTCGAACGGCTGGGCTGTGAACTGGCCGAAACGCTCGGTAAGCGTTTCGGTGTTGGCCACGAGTCTCTTTGGTTTCTGAAATCCTTTGAACATGAAATCTCTCCTCGCGTTCGGTACCTCGAACTACCGGTTGTTACTACTTTGAGTAGAGTTCGACGATGAGCTGTTCATTGATCTGAATCTGAACTAACTCTTCGCGCTTGGGTTGAGCAAGCACTCGTGCTCGCAGGTTCTCTTTATCCACTTCCAACCAGTTGGGCGTCGGCGCATGGGCCGTCGTGTCGCGCGCGCCGAGGATCGCCGGATTCTCGCGGCTCTTCTCTCGCGCTTCCACTACGTCATTTGGCCTCACCTGGAAAGATGGGATGTTCACTTTGCGGCCGTTGACCTGAAAGTGGCCGTGACGAACCATTTGTCGGGCCTGTGCGCGGCTGGTCCCGAGACCCATGCGGTAAACAACGTTGTCGAGCCGCTTCTCAAGCATGCCGAGCAGATTCTCACCGGTGATTCCGGTCATCTGGCTGGCTTTTTCGAACAGGTTCCGGAACTGCCCTTCGAGCAGCCGGTAATAACGGCGAGTCTTCTGCTTTTCACGAAGCTGAAGACCATAGCCGACAATCTTGGGCTTGCGATCCTTGCCGTGCTGGCCGGGAACGAAATTGCGGCGCTCAATCGCGCACTTTTCTGTGTGACACCGCTCCCCCTTCAGGAAGAGCTTCATTCCCTCTCGCCGACAGAGCCGGCAGACGGGACCACTATAACGAGCCATAAATAGATCTCCTTAAAAACATCCGCTCCTCACTTACATTGGCAGCGGGTTGAAAATGCAGTTTACGGCCGGAGCGGCCTTCGTCCTGCATCGACTTCTGAACACACCAAGGCCCGGTTGTCTCCAACCGGGCGAGAAACTGAGCAATCAGACGCGGCGGCGCTTGGGCGGCCGGCATCCGTTGTGCGGGATCGGAGTTACATCGCGAATGGCGCGAACTTCAATACCGACTGTCGACAATGCGCGAACTGCAGATTCGCGACCGGAGCCGGGACCGGCGACCTTCACTTCCACTGACCGCATCCCCGCATCCTTGGCTTTATTGGCCGCAGTGAGGGAAGCCTGCTGAGCTGCGAACGGAGTACCCTTTCGCGAGCCACGGAAGCCGAGCGAACCCGAACTCGACCACGAGATCACATTCCCGATCGGGTCCGTGAACGTAATGATCGTGTTGTTGAAGGTTGCCTGCACATGCATAACGCCGACAGGAATGTGCTTCTTTTCTTTCTTTTTGAAAGCTTTCTTTTTGGAACTCTTTGCAGGTGCTTTGGCCATTATTATTCTTACGTGCCTACTTCACGCCGGCTTTCTTTTTGTTGGCTACTGTACCGCGACGCGGGCCCTTACGGGTGCGAGCGTTCGTGTGGGTGCGCTGGCCCCGGACCGGCAGGCCGCGACGATGACGCAATCCGCGATACGAACCCATTTCGATGAGCCGTTTGACGTTCATCGAGATCTCTTTGCGGAGATCGCCTTCGACAGCGCCCTCGTTCTCGAGCAGGGTACGGATATTATTGACTTCTTCTTCGCTCAGATCCTGAATCTTCCGGTTCGGATCCACATTGACCCGGTGAAGGATCGATCGCGCTCGGGTGCGCCCGATTCCGTAGATATACGTGAGCCCAATTTCAGACCGCTTTCTCGGCGGCAGATCAACGCCTGCAATACGCGCCATATTCCCTATACTCCTCGATCTTCGCTTTAGCGCCTATCCCTGACGCTGCTTGTGCTTAGGATTTACGCAGATTACACGCACGACGCCCTCGCGGTGGATGACCTTGCACTTGTCGCACATTTTCTTGACGGATGCCCGTACTTTCATTTTTCGCCTATTCCTTCGTTAACAATTTAACGATTCGTCCACGGGTCCGGTCATACGGTGAAAGTTCCACTTCCACGCGATCCCCAAGCCGCAGCCTTATAAAGTTTGTTTCCACAGGGCCAGCCGCATGGGCTGTGACTTCCTGCTCGCTCTCCAGCTTGAGCCGATAAGTCGCGGAAGGCAAAAGTTCTACTATTGTAGCAGCAA
>Ga0190275_10001192_pt1 | contig 19704 bp, 19 predicted proteins | sample Popmic550T_FD_133745 | JGI IMG/M metagenome (GOLD analysis project Ga0190275, IMG submission 133745) | Populus adjacent soil microbial communities from riparian zone of Yellowstone River, Montana, USA - 550 T | ecosystem: Environmental > Terrestrial > Soil > Riparian zone > Trees stand | place...
CCGCCGGAAGCTCGATGGTTTGATCGTCGCCGGCAGCGGCGCTGGGCGCCTGGTTGCGCGGAACGACGACGACCGTCATCTCGTCGCTCACGCTGAGGTGACCGTCGCTGGCGGTGAGCCGCAACACGTATGTGCCCGGCTCCACGAAAGTGGCGGCGCTGGCGGCGCTCGTCGCCGGCACAAACTGAACTGCTCCCGGACCGCTCACCGTCGACCAGGTGACGGCGAGCGTGCTCTCGGCCGGCAACCCGTCGTCGGTGGCCGTGCCGGTGAGGGTCACGGTGTCGGCCGGCAGCGTGGTCGTCGCATCGGCGCCGGCGTCGACCGCGGGCGGCCGGTTGACCGGCGGCGGCGGGACGTCGTTCTCCGTCACTTCGAGCAGGCCATTGCCTGCGACGGTGAGGCGGTCGCACGAGACGGTGCCGCGCAGGCGCCCGTTTCCGGCGATGTTCACGGCCCCCACGGGGGCGCGGACGATCGCATACAGCACGGCGTTGCCACCGACGTCGAGCGTGCCGCCGGCCAGCCGCAGCACGAGCCGCTTCGGGTCGTCGGCGGCGCCGATCGTGGAGCCATGCATCGTGACGCCGTTCTTCACCGTCACGACCGCCGGACCGGCGAGCCGCAGCTCGCTGCCGCCGGTGAGGTGGATGCTTTCCAGGTTGTAGACACTGGGAGTGGTGCTTCCGGCGACGCCGAAGACGAGGGCGTTGCGGCCGGAGGCGCTCAGCTCTCCGTAGGTCCCCGGCGGAACGGTGACGTTGCCGGCCTTTCCGGAGATCGAGAGGTTGCGGATCGTCGAAAAGTCGCCCGCGGAGTCGGTCGCTTTCGTCAGCGACACGTCGCGCGTTCCGGCCGGTGCCGGCGGGGCGATGACCGGCTCCAGCGCGATCGGGTTGGTGTGGGTGATGACGTGGCGCAGCGACGCCGAGCCGCCGATGGCGACCGTGTGCGTCGACGGCGCCGCGCTGCCGGTTCCGACGATGGTGCCGCTGAACGACGGCGAGCCGGAGACGGTGACGTTCGGCTTGCCCGGGACGAGGAGGTCGGAGGTGATGGTGTCGTTGCCGTCGAGGGTGACGTTCTCGGCGCTCAGTTGCCAGAGCGCACCCTCGATGCGGCCGCTGTCGATCTGCGGCGCGTGGCGCACGACGGCGATGGCCTCGTAGACGCGCGGCACCGGCGCGATCTCCGCCAGGCCGGCCGGGGAGAAAGCGATGCTGTCCCACCGCGCCGCCTGGGCGAAGGCCGACGACTCCAGCTCCGTGCCGTTCCAGTGCAGCCGGGCCAGCACGCCGGGGGAGCGCTGCGCGACCACGAGGTCGCCGGCCAGAGCGTCGAACGCCGCGTCGGGCGCTCCCCAGATCGTGCCGGCCGCCGAGTCGACGCCGTAGAAATTCGCATGCTCCGCCACGACCGCGAGGTCGCCCGGGACGATGCCGAGAGGATACGAGGTGGTGTTGCCCTGCGCGTCGATGGCGTAGAGCGACGGCTGGCTCTGCGCGCCGGCGACGATCTTCCCGGCCAGCGGACCGTAGCGGTCCGCGTCGTCCGGGACGGTCACGACGCTGCCGAGCGGCACCGCCACCGTGGCGATCTTCGTGGCGGTGCCCGCGACGTTGACCTGCCAGACGTTGCCCGTGGAAGTGACCGCGGTCAGCGTCCCGGCTCCATCCACGTGCAGGCCGCCGATCGTCCCGGTCTCACCCGGCAGCGTGATCCACGGTGTCGCAATGCTCGCGCCGTCGGGGGAGACGCGCACGAGAGCGCCCTCCGTCCCGGAGAGATAGACCGTGCCGTCGGGACCCACCGCGAGCGCGGCGTCAGCGGCGATGCCGGTGAGGTTCGAGAAGGGGCGATGCACCCCCGCCGCGTCGATCAGCTCGAGCGAGCCGTTGCCCGCCGTCACCAGCACGCTGTTCGCCGGAGCATGGTGATCGATGCGGAGATGGTCGCGGAACGGCGTACCGAGCGACTTCAGCACGATGCTGAAACTCTCCGCCTGCGCCACCGGCGCCGCCAGCACGCTCGCCGTGCTCGCGGCAAGCTGCGTCGCCGCCAGCGGCGGCACCGGCCGCGCCGGCCGCCGTGGGGACCCCATCGCCACCACCGGCTGCAGCAGCAACAGATACGCGACGATCGCCGCAGTCACGCGCCGCAGCGCACCATTTCCGAACCCAACACTCTTCGACGACAACCACATCGGCTTCATGGGAAACCACCTGTTCGGGGCAAAAGCACCGTTATTTGGACCTGAGCGATCCTAACGGGCGGTGTTTCCGAAAAGGCGTGGAATGTGTCGGAACGGGGTTAGGAAGGGACGAAGCGTGGAAAGGATGGGACGAAGCGTGGCGAGGGAACCCAGGGCCGTGACCCGGCGGCGCCCGCGCCAGCCGGTTGAAATTCAGTTTCCGCCGGGCCGAGGATTTTCAGCGGCTTCAACGGCTGAGCACTTCCTTTTCAACTCGGTCGAGAACCGTGCGCCAATCGGTGGATTCGAGCTCCCCGGCTTCAGCCGCTGCGACGCGCTTCTGAATCTCCGCGGCCCACGCCGCTTCCACGTCTTCTTCCCGGTCCTGAAGGCTTTCGAGCAATTCGGCGGCGATCTTTGCCCGCTCGTCGAGAGGGAGCTCCAGAACTTCGCTCAGCAGTTCGCGACCTGCGCGTGTCATGGCGCTAGTTTACGCCCCCGGTACACGTCCGGACACAACGTGGTGGGGCCACACCTTCGTTCTTCTGCGGAAAAGCGAAGGTGTGACCCCCGGGTGCCTTCTCTTGTAACGCGGCGACGACGCGGACGGGGGAGAACGGGATGGAGGCGGATGGCATCGGACAGACGTGAGGGCATTTGCGGATCACCTCCATGCTGATTGCTTCAGCAGGCCCGGTCGCTCTCTGCGGCCTGATGTCGTGACACTCAGCACACCGTGTTCAAACGACCCACGGCCCTCACATCCGGACACGCCCCCTGCTGTCATCCTGAGCCGCAGGAACCGTCCCACGCAGCTGGAAGCATGACGGCGAAGGACCTTCCAATGGGCAACCTCCGGGAAGCCTGGTCCGAGGGAAGGTCCTCCGCCGCCACGCTTCCGGCGCTGTGGGTCCGTTCCTGTGGTTGACAATGACCGCGCTCTTCGCGGGATTCACCCCGAAGGGGTACTGGCAAATAGCCGGTGGTTGAGCGCGGAGCGCTAGACCACCGGAGATCCGGTGGTCTCTCCATGTGTTGTGCACCCCGAGGGGTGCCGCTACCCCTGCTGGGGTCCGCCAACCATGGAGGTATCGCGCTCCGGGCGAACCCACCGGGCCGGCGGCAGGATCAGCGTCGCATCCCGCCCAACTGCACAAAGAGCAGTGCTGTTGCTACATAATGGCTGGCATGGTGGACGACTCCTTCTGGGAAGTTCAATCCGACGAATCGCGGGTGAAGACCGCCATCGTCGAGGATTTTTTCGTGGGGTGGGCGCGGATTATCGGCGCTCACCAGAAGAAACAGCAGGGGCGAGTCGCTCTGGCCTACGCTGATCTCTTCGCGGGTCGCGGCGTGTATCTCGACGGGAACGAGAGTACGGCGATGCGCATCACGCGCCGAGTCGTTGAGAACGACGTCTGGCGGGCGTCCACGCAACTCTTTTTCAATGAGCGCGACGGGGAGCTTCTCGCCCACCTTCAAACGTCCCTCGCAACTATTCCTAGGTACGACGAACTCGCGCTCAAGCCGATCTTCACGAACGACGAAGTCGACGCGAATTACCGTGGATGCTTGAAGGCGCTGGAAGGGCGACCAACGTTCTACTTCGTAGACCCCTTTGGGTATAAGGGCATCTCGCTTGACATGCTCAGTGATCTCGTCGAGAGCTTCGGCAACGACCTCATCTTCTTCTTCAACTATCTCAGGATCCGTGGTGCGGTTTCGGGGGATCCGTTCGTCGAGAGAATGCACGAGATCTTCGGCGATCGAGCAGTGGCTCTGCGCCAAGAAGTAGCGTTATTGCATGGCTACCGGAGAGGAAAAGATCCGCGACGCCATGCTCGAAGAGCTGTCTAAGCATGTGGCCAAACACGTCCAATTCTTCCGATTTGCGCGCAACGACAAAGAAGTTGCGACACACTACCTGTTCTGGGTCGGTAAGCATCCCAAGGGACGCGAGCTCATCACCGACATCATGGGGAAACGAAGCTCTAGGACCGTTGGAGGTGTTCCAACCTTCGAGTTCGAGCCACGGGGAGAAAGCCTCCTCTTCGTGCCTGACCAGATCGAACAGCTCGCGGCGGAACTCCTGAAGCGATTCGAGGGTAGAACGGTTACCGTCGAGGAAGTGTACGAGGAGCATTCGGTACTCCCTGGACGGCAGTTTCAGCGAAAACACTATAAGGATGCCCTCCGGCGCCTCGAGTCCCGCGAAGACATCGAGTGCACTCCGCCGGCTCATCATCGGCCACCAGGAACTCTGGCGGACAAAACTACGGTTGTTTTCTTTTAGAGGAGATGTCGATGAGCGCGAAGAGTTCGATCGAATGGACGGATGCCACCTGGAACCCGGTCCGCGGGTGCACGAAAATCAGTCCTGGCTGTGCGCGCTGCTATGCGGAGACCTTTGCGGAGCGGTGGCGAGGCATTCCCGGCCATCCATACGAGTTCGGTTTCGACCTTCGGCTGATACCCGAGAAGCTAGAAGAGCCGCTCCGCTGGCGCCGCCCAAGGACTATCTTTGTCAATTCGATGAGTGACCTCTTTCACGAAAGCGTGCCGGACGAGTACATCGTAGCGGTCGCGAACGTGATGGTACGCGCTGACTGGCACGTCTATCAGGTTCTGACGAAGCGCGCCGATCGGTTGCGGGCGTTGCTTGAGACGAAGCTTCGCGAAGAAGCGAGATCGCGTCACATCTGGTGGGGCGTGTCAGTCGAAAATAACAAACACGGCGTCCCGAGGATTGCGAAACTCCAAGCTTCTCCGGCTGCGGTACGCTTTCTTTCAGTTGAGCCCCTTCTAGAGCAGTTACAGCCTCTCGACCTCGCTGGCATTCACTGGGTGATTGTTGGCGGCGAGTCCGGGCACGGCGCTCGCGCGATGCGACAGGAGTGGGTGACACACCTGAGAGACCAGTGCATCTCCGCCGCCGTGCCATTCTTCTTCAAGCAGTGGGGTGGTGTTCAGAAGAAGAAGAACGGACGCGTGCTTCAGGGTCGCACGTGGGACGACATGCCCCGGATGGACGCCGGCGCTTTCGCATGACCGCCCGGAGATTCCCTTGAAGAGTAGGAAGGAACCGAAAGGTACCGAAGCGATGCGCGACTTCGCAGCCGCGGAATCGCTGCTTCTTCAGTTTGGCGGGCTTCTCCAATCGTTGCCGAAGCTCCTCGCGGAAGTGGAGACGTCCCTGCCGCACGCGTCACAGGAGCTTCAGCACCTCTCGAGGCATCATTACCGTGAGTGGGCGCTCGTGCAGAACGACGCACTTTTTGTCCAATTCACTGACGAAACCGTCCTGTGTCGGTTGGTTGACGCTTTCCACATTTACTTAGCCGATGTCATCCGGCTGACACTCAAACACGAACCGCGACTCCTTCGATCAAACACCGTGTTGAAAGCGGAAGAGATCCTCGACTACAACTCGTTAGACGAGATTGTCGAACACCTGATCACCAAAAAGGTAGATGAGTTGGCATACAGGGGGTTTCACGCCGTCTTGGAGTACGTTCGGAAGGGGATGGGCGCCACGATGAGCCTTTCGGAAGACGTGATGTCTTCGGCCACCCGTGCAATCGCAGTTCGCAATATCATCGTGCACAACCGTGGCGTCGTGAACCAACGGTTTATCGACCAAACAGGCGCGTCCGACGTCTCGCCCGGCTCACCCTACAACGTGCGAACAGCTGACGTCCTTAGCTGGGGAGAAGCATTGCGGCAGGTCGTATTTACTCTCGACGCGGCACTCGCGACACACTTCAGAATTCCACAAAAGACGCTAGAACCGCGCCGCCGCCGCGGGGCCGCCTTCTGACAACGGAAATCCGCTCCAGGCGTTGGCCGCCGAGGTGTCTTACAGCGCACGGCTGCCAACTGACCTGCCCCGTGTGAGGCGTGGTGGGCTCACCTTCATTCTTCTGCCGAAAGCGACGGTGTGACCTCTGGGTGTCCTAAATAGGTGGCCGCTGACCTTGCGGCTCTCGTCGGATTCTTTGCACGAAAAAAGCGAAGGTGTGACTCCTGGGTGTCACCCCCCGGGTGTCCTTCACATCGGATCGCAAGACCTTACGGCGGACGGCGTCTCGCCGTAAGGGTCGTCGCTGTTAGAACCGCCGCCGAATGATCAAGAGCGCGTCGTACGCGCCGTCGTCCCGCTTCTCGGCGAGCACTTCCACGCGGTCTCCCGTGCGGATGCCGGGCTCGATCTTGGCGCGGTCGACGTAGACCTTCGCTTCGCCGCCGCCCTCCAGCGTGAGCACCCATGGGTTTCCGAGCGTCTTGACGGTGCCGCTGAGGCGCGTCGGGAGCGTCGGAATCGGGAGGTCGATCCGGACGATGGCGATGGCGATGTTGGCGTGGGCGCTGTCGATGCGGTACAGCACTTCGACCTTGTCTCCCACTTTGGGGGAGCCGGCGATCTTCGTATTCGCGTCGATCTGCACGGTGACGTCGCCGTCCTGTTCGCGGTCGATCACCCAGGCGTTGGTGCCGATGCTTTTCACGATGCCGCGCAGGGTGGCGATCGACGGCGGGACGGGGGCGACGATGGTGACCGAGGAGGCGACGAGGCGGGCGTTGACCACTTCGGTCTGCACCTGCACGAGCTGGTTGGGGAAGACGTCGTCGAGTCCTGCTGCTCCGTTGCGGAGGATGCCGCCGAAGCTGGTGTCGTCGGTGATCTGAATGGTGCGGCCGAGGAGCGTGAGCGTGCGGGCGGTGCGGTCGACGGCGTCGACGGAGCCGAACAGGGTCGCGTCGGCGATGTGGGTGGCGGTGATCATCGTCGCCTGCAGCGGCGCGTTCGCCTCGAACGGCCCGCGGACCGCGGCGAAGAGGAGCATCCCCGGCTTCAGGTCGGCGACGGTGGCGTCGTTCTTCCGCCCCACGACGATCTGCGCCTCGGCGGCGTCGACGGTGATCAGGCCGTCGCCGATGGCAACGATGCTGCCGGTGACGGAGGTGATCACGCCATGCACGGTGGCGGCATTCGATTTCGGCGTGGGATGGGACACCGAGCGGGTGCGCGCGGTGGCGGTGGACGCAAGCAGGGCGAGCGTGAAGAGGACCAGGAGCTTACGGGGCATGAGGTTATTGTAACTGAAGCACGAGGCGTGTGTCACGACACGCTACCGCGGGTTTACCGCTCCCTCACGAGCGTTCGTGCGGCGGAGAGCTACGCTGTCGCCATGGGTACGTTGCGGACGTTTCTGATGTTGGTTGCTGTCGTGGCCTTCTTCCCGGTATCGGTGATCGCCGCGAAGGCGCAGACTTTCCGGCTGAAGTCTGCCGCGCGGCACGAGGGTTTGTAGGGATTGCATTCCATGTTGCCGCGGACGCGTCTCAGTTCGAGTGTTTCTATCTGAGGCCCACGAACGGCCGCGCGAACGATCAATTGAGGCGGAATCACTCGACCCAATACATTTCGCACCCGGACTACCCGTGGCACCGCCTCCGGCGTGAGAATCCCGGCGTCTACGAGTCTTATGCCGACCTGGTCACCGGAGGGTGGACCAGGATCAGGATCGAAGTATCCGGCGTGCAGGCGCGGCTCTATGTGAACGGTGCATCGCAGCCGGCGTTGATCGTCAACGACCTGAAACTCGGCGCGGGAACCGGCCGCATCGCGCTGTGGATCGGCGCGGGAACCGAGGCCTATTTCTCAAGCGTGGTCGTGCGTCCGTCCCGCTGATCCAGGCTTCACCAGCGCCAGTACCGCCGAGGCGATGCCGACCAGGAAGCAGGCGATCCAGAGGGCGTTCTGGTTGCGCTCGTAGATGTATGTCCCCATCAGCGGGCCGAGGACCATGCCGGCGGACCAGGTGGAGTGCCACAGGCCCATGTAGCGGCCGCGGTAGCGCTCCGGCGCGAGGCCGGTCACGAAGGCGCCTGTGACCGGGGCGTAGATCATCTCGCCGAGGGTCCAGATGACTACCGTCGCGATCAGCAACTCGATGCCGGTGGCGAGGCCGGTGAGGGCAAAGCCGATGCCGGTGAGGCCGTAGCCGAGGGCGATCAGCGGCTGGGGTGGGAGGCGCTGGGTCCAGGCGGTGAGGAGCAGCTCGAAGAGGACGATCAGCACGCCGTTGATCGAGATGAGCATGCCGTAGGTCGCCGGCCGGAAGCCCATCGCCGAGATGTGCAGCGGCAGGGTGGAGTGGAGCTGGAACTCGATCCAGGTCATGCAGAGGGTGGCCAGGAGGAAGAAGACGAAGGTCTTGTCCCGCAGCGCCATCCGCAGCCCCTCGGCCGGCTTCTCCTCGTGCGCGCTGCTGCGGACGCCGTGCGGCAGGGCCACCAGCGCCACCACGCCATAGATGAAGGAGGTGATGGCGTCGCCGAGGAAGATGTAGAAGAAGGAGCGGTCGGCCAGGAACCCCGCGGTCGCCGGGCCGACGGCGAAGCCGAGGTTGATGGCGAAGCGGTACATCCCGAACGCCGCCACCCGCTGCTCCGGCGTCACCAGGTCGCCGAGCAGCGCCGAGGCGGCGGGACGATAGAGCTCGGCAACCGCACCGACGACGAATGCGAGGACGAGGATCATCGGCAGCGTCCGCGCCTGCGACAGCGCCATCATGGCGAACGCCGAGCCGAACATCGACAGGGCGATGGTGTATCGCCGGCCGATCCGGTCGGCGAGATGTCCGCCGAGCACCGAGGCGATGACGTGCCCGGCGCCGTACGCGCTGACCGCCAGTCCGGCCTGCGTCGGCGTGAAGCCCTGCCGGATCATGTAGAGCGCCAGGAACGGCATCACGAACGAGCCGAAGCGATTGACGAACGATCCGCCGAAGAGGATCCACGCCGGACGGGGGAGGGCCCGCAGGTTCTGCAGGAGCGACTTCATCGAGAGGCGGTCGCCCCGTCGCTCAACTCATGATCTCCGGCAGGGCGCGAAGGAAGCGCTCCACGAGCGCGGGGTCGAACTGCGAGCCCGCCCCTTCGCGCAGCCGCGCGGCGGCCTGTTCGTTCGTCACCGCCGGCTGGTACGACTGCCGCGCCGTCATCGCCACCCAGGCGTCGGCGATCTGGAGGATGCGCGAGGCGAGCGGGATCTGCTGCCCGGTGAGCCGGCTCGGATAGCCCTTGCCGTCGATCCGCTCGTGGTGCCGCAGCACCGCCTGCGCGACCTCCGGGCCGAGGAGCGGCTCGATGATCGCCGCGCCGACGACCGGATGCTCGGCCAGCCCGCGCAGCTCTTCGGCGGTGAGGTTGAGGCGCTTGTAGATCCGCTCGTAGTCGAGCAGGCGGAGGCCGACGTCGTGGACCAGCGCGGCGATGCGCACCGTCTCCACCTGCGTGGACGGCAGCTCGAGCGCGGTCGCGAAGCGCTGGGCGATGGCCGACACCTCGCGCGAGTGGCCGGCCAGCTCGGGATACTTTTGAAAGTCGGGCTCGAGGAGGCGCTCGGCGACGGCCTGCCGGTCGTTGCGGCCGGAGGTCGCCACGATGGCCGACTCGACCGACTGCTCGATCTGCCGCAGGAAGATGTGCAGCGTCCGCTGGGCCTGCGCCTCCGGGGTGCGCTCGAAGGCGACCGTCAGCACGAGCCCTTCGACCGACTGCGGGTTCACCGGCGCGCTGAGGATCGTGCTGATCCCGGCGGCGGTGACGGGGACGACCTGCACGCCGAACGGATAGATCAATTGCGGCTTCAGCGCTGACGCCATTTGGGTCTGGTTCGCCCGCTTGAGCCAATCCTGCAGGTGCTGCTGCAGCATCTCCAGCGCGTCGTCGGTCACGGTGGCGATGGCGACGATCGCCTGGGGGTTGTTCATGTGGCCGATGGCGCTGAAGCAGGCCAGTACTGCTCCCGGAATGGCGATGGCGGCGGGGAGGAGCAGCCGGACGACCTCGAGATCGTCGCCGCCGAGGACGCGCTTGCCCGTGGGCGTCACGAGCTGGCGCTTTCCCATGTACTGCCGCGCCGACTCGATCGCGCGCATCGCTTCGTTCGAGAAGTGCTGTCCGGGCCGGAGCGCATCCTGCGCCGGACGGGCCGCGGCGGTCTGCTGCTGCGGCATGACGTTCGGGAGCGAGAGCGTGGGAGCGGCGACGCGGTGCGGGTCTTCGGCGACGGCGAGCGGCGCGAGGCCGAACAGTTTGTTCGACGCCAGGACGTGCAGCATCTGGTTGGCGATGGTCTGTGCGGCATTGACGTCCGGCGTGTCGAACGGCTTCTTCCCCGCCTTGTCGCGCATGTCGATGAAGCCGACCAGGCGCCCGCGCGAGAAGAGCGGCGTCACCAGCAGGCGGTCGTTCCCCTGGCGGAACATCATCTCGGCGAACCGGTGGTCCGCGCCGAGGCCGTTCACGTAGAAGGGAGAGCGCTTGACCGAGAGCCGGTCGACCAGGTCGTCATTCGCGGTGACTACTTTCCGGTCGGCGGCGTTGTACTGGTAGCTCGTCACCAGCTCGTACTTTTTCTCGTTCAGGTCGTGCGAGGACGAGAGATACAGCGCCGCCTTCGTGGCCTGTACGTGTTCCACGCAGCCATAGAGGATCTGCTTGAGATGCGGCTCGAGCTGGCGGAGCTCCGGGAGCATGTTCCGCAATTCTAGCGAAACGCGGGGGTGGTTTCTGGTTGCTGGTTGCTGGTGGCTGGTGGCTGGTTGCTTGTGAGGCATTGCCTGACGGGCTCACTCGAATTCGAAGCGGACCCGCAATCGCGCGTGCCCCAGCAGCGCACCGAGGATCACGCCGGTGGTGTTCCAGATCACGTCGTTGATGTCGGCGACGCGGGAGGGGAGAAAGTACTGCCATCCCTCGATGCCGAGGGAGAAGGAGAAGCCGAGAAGGATCGTGAGGAGGTACGTCTGCATCGTCGGCCGGTCGACGGTGTAGAGGGAGATGAACGTGAAGAATCCCCACGGCACGAACAGCAGCACGTTCGCGATCATCGGCACGATCAGCACCGCCAGGATGTGCGTCGAGATCGGCCGGTCGCCGAGGCGCCGCGCCAGATAGCGGATGTCGTCGAACGGGATCGGGTCGAAGTTCTCGTAGCTCTTCCCCGCCATCCAGACCGTGATCGCCACGATCGAAACCGTCATCACCACCAGGAGGAGGATGGTCACAGGACGGCGGACGTAGACATCGCGCGGCACAGGGCGAGTCTATCGCTACCTCGTACCTCGTGCCTGCGCGACGCCCTACCGCCCGGGCAGCGGCGTGTTGTAATAAAACATCGCCGTGACCCGCTCGTCCGGGTTGGGGAACTCTTTCGGCAGCGGATTCAGCGGCGACGACAGCTCGATCGCTTTCCGGGCGGCAAAGTCGTAGGGGGGATGGCCGGAGCTCTTGAGCACCGAGATCTCGGTGATCCGGCCGTCGCGCTGGATCGTGAAGCGGATCGTGACGACGCCGCCGATGCCGGTGCGGATGAGCTGGGGCATGTTGGCGTACCAGTTCACCCGGATGCGGCTCACCATCGACTGCGCGTACGGACCCCAGTCGAACCACGCCGTCTCGAACGAGAGCGGTCCCTGGTCCGCGAAGCCGAGGTCGCCGCCGCCTCCGGTCCCGAAATCGGGAGCGCCGGAGCCGCCGCCGGAGGGGGCCTTCACCTGCTTGATCGCCGAGCGCCAGTCGATCGCCGCTGCGGCCGCCCGGTTCGTGGCGGTGCTCTCCCGGTAGACGAAGGTGTCGTCCAGCACCTGCTGCTGGCGGGAAGCGTCCGCGACCGCGGGAGCGCCCTGCTGCGCCGCGACCGGCTGCTGCGCCTGCTGCGCCTGCTGTTGCTGCTGTGCGCGCGGCTCGGGGCTCACCGGCGGGGTATAGATGCCGCGGCCGTCACCCGGACGCTGGGTTCGCGTCATTCCCGTCGGTTCCGGCATGCTCGCCTTCCGGTTCGCATCCGAGAGCGGCGCGCGCAACGGCTTCCAGTCGATCGCCGGCCCGGGCGCTTCGACGAATTCCTGCGGATTCTGCTGGATGAGCTCGACGTAGCGGGTGATAGGGGAGTTCTTCGCGGCCGGAGGGGGATTCTGCGCGTGGGTGAGGAACCACAGGATCATCGCCGAGTGGAGGACGAGCGAGACCACGACCGAGAGGCTGAGACCTCCGGTCTTCTTCCTCTCCTCCGCGACCGCGACGAGATCGATGGGTTCTTCCTGCAAGGCGTTCCTAACAAGCCTTGGACGAGCGGCTTTTCTTCCAAGTTACAGGACTGACGAAACTTCGCGAAAGAAACCCGCCGGGCTGCGCCACGTTAATATCTGAATCATGACGGATGTCTACGTCCCACCACCGCCGCCGCCCCCGCCGCCCGCTCCGCCGGCGAGCACCCCTCCGGCAGGCGTACCGCCGGGCTCGTATGACTTCGGCAAGCCGTTCACCTACGTCTTCGACGATCCGCGGTGGCTGCAGAAGATTCTCATCGGCGGCCTCTTCTATCTGGCTGGCTTTTTCCTGATCGGCATCATCTTCATTCTCGGGTATCTCGCCCAGACGACCCGCAACGTCGTCGCCGGGAAGGAGCACCCGCTCCCCGAATGGGATGACCTCGGCGCGTTTTTCTCCGAAGGGCTGCGTCTCTTCGGCGTTTCTCTCTGCTACTTCGTCCCCTTCATGATCCTCATTACCGCGCTGGTCATTCCGGCGGCGATCGCCGGCGAGTTCGACAACCAGGCGATGCAGGGGCTGAGCGAAGGCCTGGCCGGCTGCTTCGCCTGCCTCATGGTGCCGCTGGTCTTCGCCATGATGTTCTTCCTGCCCGCGTCGCTGCTCTTCGCGATGGTCGAGCAGAACTTCGGGGCCGCGTTCGACTTCGCCCGGATCTGGGCATTCATCAAGAACAACCTCGGCAACTACCTACTGGCGTTCGTCATCTATTGGATCGCTCATAACCTGGCCGGGTTCGGGGTGATCCTGCTGTGCATCGGCGTGATCTTCACCGGCTTCTGGTCGTTCCTCATCACGGCGCACGCGTACGGGCAGGTCTGGCGTCTCGCCAAACGATGAAGCGCGACACGAAGATCGTCCTGGGCGTCGTCGGCGCGATCCCGACGGTGATTCTCTCCGCCTCCGCGCTCTGCGCCTGGGCGATCTCCGCCGGCGCGTCGATGCAGTGGCGGTTGCTCTTCCGGGTCCTCTGCCACGGCCGGGTGGAGCGGTCGCTCGAGCTCTTCGGCGTCCCGATGCCGATCTGTGCCCGCTGCACCGGCATCTACCTCGGCCTGCTGGCAGGGCTGGCCGCCTTCCGGCTGCTTCCCCTGCTGCAGGAGCGGGTGATGCGGATGGTGGCGTTCGCGGCGGTCATTCCATTGGCGGTGGACGGCCTGACGCAACTGGCGGGACTGCGCGAGAGCACCAATCCCCTGCGTATGGCCACCGGCCTGGCCGCCGGTTTGGCCTTTGGATTGTGGATTTTGGCGGCGGTGGAACGCCGCGATGACGCCGCATTGACCTCTTCTTGACCAGACCTGACCGCTGGGTTACGCTTCCGGAACACCCACGTCGGTCAGGGTTTAGGCGAATTCAAACTTCGACATGGCATTCCAGGGCTCACTCAAAGAACTGCCGCTCCCTGACATCATCCAATTGGTGAGCGTCTCGGGGAAGACCGGCAAATTCACCCTGACGCGGGATGCCGACCGCGGCTACATTTTCCTCAAGAACGGGCAGATGGTGCACGCCACCGTCGGCGACCTGGTCGGCGAGGAGGCCATTTACTCTCTCGCCATCTGGAACCAGGGCGAGTTCCAGTTCAGCCCCGGCGAAGAGCCCGACCGCCAGACCATCAGCAAATCGAACACGAATCTTCTGATGGAGGCAGCCCGCCGTCTCGACGAGTGGCGGGTGCTTTCCAAGAAGATCCCCTCGGTCGAGTACGTCCCGGAGCTGCTGGCCCGCGAGAACCGGCACGAGCAGGTGACGCTCAACCCGCACGAGTGGATGCTGGTCACCAAAATCGATGGCAACCGCTCCATCATCGAGATCGGCCGCGCGCTCAACATCTCTTCCTTCGACGTGGCCAAGATCCTCTACGGCATGATCACGGGCGAGCTGGTCCAGCTAAAAAAAAAAATTGAGCACGATGATCAGCACAATGGCCAGCTAGTCGACCTGGCCGCCCGCATCCGGGCCGTCGCCGAGGAGTTCATCGGCGACACCGCCCACAAGACCATCGAAAAACACTTCCTCCACGCCCTCGACGGCATCATGAACGGCCACGGCAGCAACGCCGTCGACACCATGGTCCTGGAGTTCGAAAAGACGGCCTCGCTGCTGCGCGGACTGACGGTGACGGAGAAGCTGCGGTCGAGGATCGCGGAAGTCCGGCAGATCGCTAGCTGAACCTGTCATCCTGAGCCCGTAGCGCTTCACCACGAAGCCGAAAACACGGCGGCGAAGGACCTGGGGGGTGGGGGAGGGATGAGCGTTCATCGTTCCCCCGCCCCCCAGGTCCCTCGCCGCCGTGCTTCACGCTCGTGGGGAACTTCCGCGGGCTCGGGATGACAAGCTACTCCACCCTTCCCCTCAACCTCTTCTTCTCCCCGAGCTTCTTCTTCTCGTCTACCCGCTTCGCCTTCACCGCCTTCGGGATGCGGGTCTTTTTTCGCGGCTTTTCTTCAATCAACGACTCGCGCAGCAGTTCTTCCATCCGTGCGAGGGCGCGGTCGCGGTTGTCGCTCTGGGAGCGTGCGACCTGGGAGGTCACCCGCAGCACTCCCTCGCGGTTGATGCGCGACGCCAGGCGCTCGCGGACGCGGGCCTTGCGGTCTTCGGGGAGGGGAAGGGCGTCGACGTCCACTTCGATCGTCACCTTCGTCTCCACCTTATTCACGTTCTGCCCGCCCGGCCCGCCGCTGCGCGCGGTCTGGGCACGGAGCAGATCGGCGGGAACGACGAAGCCGAATCCGAGGTCGAGATCTCTCATGGACGCTCCTTCACGACCACCCGTCCCGGTTTTGCGCCGGTGTGCTCGCCGTCGCGCAGGACCTGTGTCCCGTTGACGAAGACGTGCTGCATTCCGGCCGCGTACTGGTGCGGGTTGTCGAACGTCGCGCGGGCCGCGATGGTCCGCGGGTCGAACACCACCACATCCGCGAAATATCCCCCGCGCAGCATCCCGCGTTTCGCGATGCCGAGGTTCGAGGCGGGGAGGGCGGTGAGGCGGCGGACCGCCTCTTCGAGGGGGATGATCTTTTCGTCGCGCACGTAGCGGCCGAGGAGATTGGCGAAGTTGCCGTAGGCCCGCGGGTGGGGACTGCTCTTCAGGAATGCTCCCTCGGGGGCCGGCGCTCCGGCATCCGAGCCGAAGCTCATCCACGGCAGCGCGACCTGCTTGCGCACGTTCTCCTCCGACATCAGAAAGTACACCGTCTCCACGCGGCTCTCGTCCTCGATCACCAGGTCGATCGCCGCATCTTCCGCGGAGACGCCGCGCATCCGCGCCACTTCGGCGAGCGTCTTCCCGGTCAGCGGCTTCAACTTCTCGCTGCGGAACCCGACCAGCAGGACCCGTTCCGGCGATCCGGTGAGGAGCATCAGGTTCTCCCACGCGTCAGTCGGGGTGCGCATCTCCTCGAGCACCTTCGCCCGCGTCGCCGGCTCCAGCAGCCGCCTGCGCCACGCCACGAAGCCGCCCTCCTGCACCCACGGCGGCATCGCCGCGTCGAGTCCCGTCGCGCCGGCCGTGTAGGTATACATGTCGGCGGTGATGCGGAGGCCGCCGGCGCGGGCCGCGTTCACCTTCGCGATCACCTCGTCGATCTTCGGCCAGTTCTGCTGCCCGGCCGCCTTCAGGTGATAGATCTCCGCGGGCACGCCGGCCTCGCGCGCGATGGCGATCAGCTCATCCACCGCCTCGGAGAGCCGATTCCCTTCGCTGCGCAGGTGTGAGATGTACATCCCGCCGTACGGCCGCGCAGCCTTGCAAAGCTCGATCAGCTCGTCCGTCTTCGCGTAGAACGCAGGCGCGTAAATCAGCGACGAACCGATCCCGAGCGCTCCCTCTTCCATCGCCTGCCGCACCAGAGCGCGCATCCGCTCCAGCTCTTCGGCGTTCGGCGCGCGGTCCTCCTCTCCGAGGACGTGCATGCGCACCGTCGTGGCGCCGACGAACGACGCGACGTTGACGGAGATCCCGCGCCGCACCAGCGAATCGAGATACTGGCGGAGCGTGGTCCAGTCGACGTCGTACTTCAGGTCCGACTGCCGCTCCAGCAGTTCGCGCTTCATCGCCTCATTGAGCGGTCCCATGGAGACCCCCTCGCCGAACACCTCGAGCGTGACCCCCTGCTTCACGTCCGCCATCCCCCGCCCGTCCGCGATGAGCGTCTCCGTCGCCCACGACAACATGTTGATGAACCCCGGCGCGACCGCCATCCCGGACGCGTCGATCTCCGTCGCCCCCGTCCCCCGTACCACCCCCACCGCCACCACCCGGTCGCCGTCGATGGCCACGTCGCCCACGCGCGGCGCGCCACCACTCCCGTCATAGACGAAGCCGTAACGAATGACCGTGTCATACCGCGGCGCGGTCGAGGCACAGCCGGTCAGCAGGAGAGCGAACGTGAACAGTCGACGCATGGGCGGAGAGTGTAAGCGGTACGGATAGGAGACTTAATGACGCCTGTATTGACAGGAGGATGGACGCAGGGTAGGTTGTCAGGATCGGAGGCAGCATGAAAGCAGCGATTCGCGCGGTGGTGATCATCCTTGTCGTGATTGTTCTGCCCGCCGACCTGGCGTTCAGTGAGGCGCAGAAGCCGATCCGGGACCCGCAAGGTTGCGTGGAGTGCACGGCCGACACTGTCACCGGCGGCGCAAATTGCGGCGAGATTTCCGGCTGGGGGGAAAGTAGCTGGGTCGCTTGCCAGGGGGGCTGCCTCTACCAGTGCATCCCGGGCGGCGGCGCCTGCCAATGCGTTCCGCGGTGCGGAAACCGCTGCTACAGCATCTGATGATCGGCCCGGTGCTCGCGGTTCTCGGGCTCGCGATCTCCGTGGAGCCGCTGACGCTGACGGCGCGAGTCGTCGTCCCGCGCGGCGCGGCGATGCCTGCAGTCATCGAGGCGCGAATCGCCGGTACGGACGTCCAGTGTCCGGTCACCGGAACGGCCGCGCGCTGTGACGTTCCTGCCGGCACGCAGGACGTCCGCTTCTCGGCAGAAGGGTTTGCGCCGGTCTATGTATGGGGCATCGAGGGCGTGGATGCGGGCGAGCTGCGTTTCCGGCGCGGCGTGGCGATCACCGGATATGCGCGTCCGTCCGGACGCGATGAACCGGCGGATGCGATCGACGTCGAACTGCGCCCCGCCGCGATCGCGTGGTCGCCGGACGACAAGCAGCGCAGTGCTGCCGCGGCACGCATCGCGAAGACGAACGCGCGCGGGTTCTTCCGGTTCGATGCCGTCGAGCCGGGGGAGTACGTCGTGGCGGCGAAGAAAGCAGGATGGTCGCCTGCCGCGTATCGGGTCCACGTCAGCGGTGTCACCAACGAAACTACGGTGGGGAAAGAGCTCGTGCTCGACGCACTGGCGCGCATCGAGGTGTGGATTCAACCCCCGGTCGACGCGCGGCAACGGCCCTGGCTGGTGACCCTCGATCGGATCTTGACGGGCGACCAGCAGCAGATCGCCGACTCCGCCGCGTCGATCACCGGACAATGGAGTCACGACCGGCTGGAGAGCGGTGCCTACGCGGTGTCGATACGCGACGCCGATGGTTCCCGCGTTGCCGGCGACGGCCTGTACGCCGCGGGCGGAACGTCCCACATGGCCATCACGATCGATCAGGTGCCGGTGCGCGGGACGCTTACGCTCGACGGCGAGCCGGTCGTTGCATGGCTGCGGTTTCTCGACATGTTCGGCAAACGCGTGGACATGGATACGGACGAGAAGGGGAAGTTCACCGGAGTCCTGCCGGTGCAGGGTCCGTGGGATGTCGAGATCCGGCGCGGCGGGGCGCAGTCGCGGGTCTCCATTCCGGACCTCGACGTCCGCCGCCTGGACAGCGGCTATGCGGAGCTCGATCTGGAGCTTCCGGAAGGGAAACTCCACGGAACGGTGACGTCGAGCGATGGAAGGCCGGTCAAAGCGAACGTCAAGGTGTGGCACAACCACGACTTCGTGGCGTCGGCGCTTACAGAGGATGACGGGAAATTCAGCTTCACCGGCGTACCGCCTGATGAGGTGGAGATCTCGGCCGAAGGGAAAGGAACGAAGAGTGGAATCGTCCGGCACACGATCGCCGGACTCGATGATGAGCCGATCCGGCTCGTGGTCGAGAAGCCGAACACGGTCCGCGCCCGGGTATTGACTCCGGATGGGCGGCCTGTTGCCGGCGCCCTGGTGAGCTGGGTGACCACCAACGTCATTAAAGACGATCTCACCGGCCCACGCGGCGAGATCCGGTTCGCCCTTCCTCATTCGACCACCGAGATCGACCTCTTCGTGCTGGCAATCGGTTTTCCCCTGAAGATTGCAACGATCCCGGTCTCCGGGGACGTCGCAGAGATCCGGCTCCCGGCCGTTGCCGGTCTGCTCTACGTTGCATTCGACAACTACCGGCCGCCCTATCCCCGCATTGGGAAAGGAGAGCGGTTAATGCCATTCGGCGTGCTCTTCGGCGGCGGCGGACCTGACGCCGATGGGATGCCTGTCCGCAGCGCCCACGTAGGAGCGGAGGTCGTCCTGGAGCCGGGCGAATACACCGTCTGCAGCACGTACAAGACCAAATGCGAGACCCGCGTCGTCCGCGCCGGCGGCCGCGAGAGCGTCGACACCACCGGATGGCAGGACTGACGATGCGACTCCGAAACTTTAGCCTGCTGCTCCTCCTGCTCGCCTCCATCGCCAGCGCCGCACCCCGTCCGAACTGGATCGGCCTCTCCTTCAACTACCGCCTCGAGGAGAACAGCCGCTGGCTCCAACTCTGCGCCGTCGCTCCCGACGGGCCTGCCGCGCGGGCCGGCCTGCAGCGCGGCGACCTGATCACCCACATTGCCGGGAAGCCGATTGCGTTACCCGACGCCAGGGCGGTCATCGAGTACTTCGCCAAAGCCAACCGCCGCGTCAAGCTCCGCGTCGCCCGCGGCCCGCGGACCTTCGACACCTTCCTCACCCCGGTCCCGATGAACGACACCCAGTACCGCACCTACCAGCAGAACGTCGCGGCGGCCACTCCGCGGAAGTGACGTGGTACAAATCCGCGCCTCATGTGGCGGATTGAATCCTCTCCTCTCGGCCGGATCGCCGTTCCTCCCGTCATCCCGCCGGGCTATGCGGTCTTCTGCACGACGCGCGATTTCGAGGGCCGGCTGTCGCCGGAGATCGCGGCGAACGTCACCCGGGCGATCGAGGAACGGTTCGGGATCGCGTCGGCGCTGACGACCTGTAACCAGGTGCATGGAGTGGCCGTGCGGCGGGCTTCGGGGGAGCGGGGATGGCGGGAATGTGATTCCTGCGATGCGCTCTGGAGCGACGAGCGGGGCGTGGCGCTGGCGATCAAGATCGCGGACTGCCTGCCCGTCACCTTCATCGATCCCGTGCATGGAGTGATGGCGAA
>Ga0190275_10001193_pt1 | contig 19663 bp, 15 predicted proteins | sample Popmic550T_FD_133745 | JGI IMG/M metagenome (GOLD analysis project Ga0190275, IMG submission 133745) | Populus adjacent soil microbial communities from riparian zone of Yellowstone River, Montana, USA - 550 T | ecosystem: Environmental > Terrestrial > Soil > Riparian zone > Trees stand | place...
CTGACCTCCGCCGCGGAGTCGTTGGCCGCCGTTCGTGACCGGGTGCTGACGGCCGACCGCACCGACAGCGAGGACCTAAGAGCGGTGGTTTCGGCGCTCTCGGTAGTCGAAGAGCTTGAGGCATCGATTCGCCAGACGGCACCCCTGAGGAGCTCTCTACGTCAGGGCCGCGGGTTCTCGCTGCGCCAGATCGCCCCTGACAACGAGGACCCGACAGGGGATGTGATGACGAGCTACGGCGATCCAACCAATCTGCCCGACTGGGTACGGTGGCCTAGGGCGCGTGACCTGCTTACGCGTGTCGGCACCATCCTCGACGAGGTCCGTCGGCTACACAACGCCGAGATCGAATGGTCGGTGTTGCTGTTCACCCTGTGGGCGCGTCTGCTGTTGGTGGCCTGCGCGCCACTACTTGCCTCCTTGACCTTTGGCCAGCCCCCAACGCCGAGGGTGTTCGGGGCTGGTGAAGTGCCGTGGGTTCTTGCCGTCGCAGTCTCAACGGCCACGGCGTTGATGGCGCCGTGGCTCGCGGACTCGGTGATGCGTCGCGACGCCGCGGGCGCGCGGGTGCGACGGATTCTGCTGGTGATGGAGGTTCCAGTCGCAATCGCAGCTCTGCTGACGGCACCGTGCTGGGCAGTTGCCGCTTTCGCTGCCGGCTGGACCAACTGGTGGCAACGTCCGGTTTTCGACTGGATCAAGCTCAGCATTTGGATCTTCGCGGTGTCGATCTGTCTGGCTACCGGCATGGCGCTTGTTGGAAGGGACTGGAGCGAGATCATCACGGAGGTGCTGATCTCGATGGCAGTGATCGGCGTGATCGGTGGCAGCTACGGCGCGATGTTGTGGGTCTCGGCCAGCGTCTTGGCTCGGGTTGTACTTAGTGGGTTCACCTCCTCACAGCGGGCTCGGCACGCCGCCGATGAGCAGCTGAGGGGCGCCATCGGCCAACTGTTGAGCGCGGCGCGCGTAATCGAGCTGCGCGCTCCCGCTAACGAGGCCGTCGCAGCTCGCGACGCCAGCAACCTGCGAGACATCGCCGACGCTCTGGCCGCGCGCGGCGATCGAGAAGACCGTTGGGCGCGTCGCACGGCACTGGGTTTGGGCGCCCTGGCCGAACAGGCGCTCGAGCAGGCCGGGCCGCGGTTTGACTCTCCTCGTGGGGAGCTGGTAGTACGGCTTGCGCAGGAGACTGGCGACCCAGAACCGGTCACAGTGGTGTCGCCGGCGTTCTATGAACAGCGCTTGACCGCGCTGCGCTTTACCGAGCGCCGCAATGCCCGCACACTGGCCATGTTGATTGTCGAAGTCGTCAGCGAGGCCCGGCGCTACGGCACCGGCCCGCTAATGACGCGCTGCCACAGCGAGAATGACCGCTTGGTCATTCGGTTTGCCAACGCACTTTCAGACCAGTCCCTCACCCCTGGGCGCGGCAGCGGGCAGTCCAGGCTGACCGAGCTGGCGGAAAAGTTGCCCCAAGGCCATATCGATGTGCGCGAAGAGGTAGACGGCTCGTTCGTTGGGCTGCCCCCGGCCGTTCGCAGGTTCGGGGTTCAGATCTCGTTCTCTTTGAGCGCGTTCGGCGGCGGGGATACCCGCCGACGGGCGGCGTAGGTAAGGAAGGCCGCACATGCGCCCCGCTGCCGATAACAATGTGCCGGTGGCTGCTCAGGGAGACGTAGCGACCGTTCTCGTTATCGATGACAACAATGACGCCGCCACGTGGAGCTTCTGGTTCGAAGACGACGCGCGGCGCCGCGATGAGCAGGGCTTAGAGCCGCGGTCTTTCGTCCTGTACGGCCCGGTCCGTGCAACACCGAGCGCCGCGAACGCGGCAATCACCTCGGCGTTCAAAGACAAGGTGCTGCCGGACATCATCGTCGTCGATGAGCTGCTTTCGACCGGCGGCCCATATCCCCAGCGCGAAGCCGCAGGTCTGAGGTTCATGCACACTTTTCGCGAGCGAGCCTCGGCCGAGGGCATGACCCTCCCGCCGAGCGTGTTGTGGACCGCCCTTTATACCCCGGGGCTCGCTCATGCCTTCGTGCAAGCTGGAGGACGGCACGCCGCGGGACGCGAGACGCCATCCAGCGAGTTTGTCCAGCTGTTGTGGAACGTCCTGCTGAGGGGAGAGACGTGGACGCACAGCTACCGCAAGCCCCGGCTTGAGCTCAAGCCGCCCGTTCAAGCCGTACTTCCATATTTCGAGGCGGACCTCCCGCCTCATGAGATCGCCAAGCGGCTGAATCTGCCCGGAGGAGCGGACGAGGTGTATTCCCTGCGCCGCACTCTGTTCAACAAGGTCAACCAGATCCGCGAGCAGAACAACGAGGCCCTGTTTGAAGGTAAGGGGCAATACACCGAGCTAGCCCGCGCGGCGCTTGAGCACGGCCAGATCTGGGTGCCACTGGCCTACCGCATAGATCAGGCGCAATAGCGCGACAACGGCCTACATCAGCTAGCGCCTGCGCTTTACCGATATCCGCGACCTGAAGCAACCGGTCGCTGGTGAGCTTTCCCTCCATCCACAAAGGAGGGCGTGCCGTGACCAGCAAAGTCATGACGTTCAAGGACCTGTACGCGCAGCTATACCGCGTGTTCGGCGACTTCGTGCGGGAGCGACACGCGACCGAGGAACTGTGCGCCGTTCACCTGCCCGGTGGGCATCCGTTCCCGGTGCTGATCGGCCTGCGGCATCTGGGACGCGTCGTCGAGGCCAGAGTGACGGTGGCGCCGGAAGTCGAGGTCTATAGCCCCGGACTGTGTCAATGGTTGTTGCGCGAGAGCGAATGGCTGCGGCCCGCAGTTGGTCACTTCGCCATTGTGGGTCGGGCTGAAGCGGTAGTGCGTCACACAGAGTTCGCCGACGGGCTGACAGACGATCAACTGTTCTTTGTGGTGATGGTGCTCTCCGAAAAGGCGCGCGCGACCCTGGCCACGCTCAGCGAAATTGGAGGTGCTGGGCCCCCTCCCTAGGGGGTCCGGCAAGCCCCCGGGGGACCGAGAAGTCGAGGCTGGCCCGGACAGCCGTCTCGACGGCCACGGAGCCTGCCAAGCGCCACGGCATACCTGGGGTCGCGTGGCGCTGAGACCCGCGCGGCCGGCACGAACCGCGCTGTCGTTCCCTCCTCCTGCGGCCGGGAGGGCAAGGACAGCGTCACTGGCTGGCCTCGGCCTGACGACCGAAGATGTAGCCGATGACGGTGGACAGCACGGGCACCAACAGCGAAACCACGAGCAGCTGCAGCAAGTCCTTGATCTGGGTAAACCACTGCTCCCGCTCAGATCGATACAGCTCAGCAGCTTTAGCTCCGTCTGGCTGAAGCTCCTTTAGCTGGGCGAAGTCGGGAAAGGTCTGCCAGGCGAAGATGGCGATAAGGACGAGGACTATCAGGATCAGCGCAAAGATCGCGGCAGCGATCTGCAAGCCGACCCGGACCCGAAACCGCTCCAGCGCACTGGGCTTCTCAGCGCCAGTTGCCTCTTCGAGGTCTTCAACGTTGACCGTCTGAACCATGGCGCGCGACCTTAGCCGTGGTCGGGAATCACCAGCTCCTTGACGATGCGGTCGTCGTCGTCGGCGATGGCCAGCTTCCGGCCAGCGTGCTTTTCATCCTCGAGAAAGTTGTACAGGGCCAGCGCTCTGCGTACTACTTGGGCCTTCGGTAGCCCGCTCTGCTCAGCGAGGTTGTTGAGCACTCCATCGAGTTGCGCGGTGACTGGGACAGTCAGCTTGGGCATGGTCCACCTTCTTCGGGGTCCGAGAGAGCGTAGCATGCTGGTACGGCAAAATGCCGGTGTTTTGCCGTACGACTTTCGAGAGGCCATGCCGTCGGCTGGGTCGAGTCAGAGCTGCGTCAGGAGATCGGTGAGTAGCAGGGCTGGAGCGGGCGACCGCGCAGATGCCGCTAGCGGGTCAGCTCCTCTCGAATCAAACGCTGCAAGCGGGCCGCTCGGACGGCGACGGGCGAGGCCAGGTCGACTTGCAACCGTCGGTCGCCCTTCAGCCGGACTGCGACGAGTCGTCGCAGAGGAACTTCCAGCTCGTGGATGGCAACGGACACCGCTTCCGAGCCTTGGGTCCCCGCTGCCACGCTGCGTCGATTGAAATCGCGGTTGGCCCTGAGCAGCTCCGAGCGTGGGCAAAGGCGCGGCGACACGCAGGCGATCACGTTGGCTAGCGCCTCGTTGAGCGGCACGTAGACGGCGGTCAGGCGAGTCCTCTCCGCTTCCCGCCTCTGACTTTCGTTGGTGTTGTCGACCGTGTAGTTGGCGACGGCGAACGCAATGACCGCCGAGAGGGCGGCCGACAGCACGACGGAGAGCACCGTCTGGCGGACCTGCGAGGGCGGGGCGGGGGGAGCTGTCTGCTCGCCATCCATTCCGAGAAACCCTGGCTGTCAGAGCGGCTAGACCGGGGCTCGATCCGGACGTTTGCCCATACCCCATCTCTTCGTCGAGCACCAACTGCCGGATATACGTATGCGTGGGGCCAGAAATCATCACGTTGCTCGCAACGGTGGTCTTCGGGCTGCTCATGCTCGCGCTGGGGCTCCTGACGGCGGCCCTGGCGGCGATCCAGACATTGGCCACGGTGGGCAGCTACCGGTTGGCCAAGGCAGTCGATCCGTCACGGAACGGATCTGGCCCGGCAGGGCGCGGCTGGCAACGCCCAGCTAGCGAAGAACGTCCAGAACTCGCCGGGTGTCTACCGAAACCTACCTCTGGCCGTTCTCGAAGAGCATGAGCAGGCTCTTCGGACGGCGGCAGAAACCGACGTTTGCCTGGCTGACGTTCTTAGGCGCGAGATCGAGAACCGCTAGCCCCAGCCGAGCACCTTCAGCGGCGGGCTGCTTGCCCTCTCTGCACTCATCGCAAGGGAAATCGCCGAGGCGTGGCGAGCGAGGCGCCGACCGATCTCGCTCCACTTCGAGTATCAGGCCAGGTCGCTTGGCTTCTGTCCAGGTGCCCATCCGAGCGACGGAAAAGCAGCGTCCGGCCACTGGGTAGGCCAAGCCTAGGAGCGTCTACCGCGCTGGGGCCCGTGCACGACGACCAATAGCGAAAAGCCATTGAAGAATGCCTCCGCAGAAAACTGGCGCGGTCTTCCATCGAGGTCGGCGAGGCGAAGCCGGGCCATAGGCGTCGTTCCCTGTTTGCCCAAAGCCTCGGTAGCTAGACGAGCGAACTCCGAATGAGGGTCGTCCTGCAGGGCCAGGGCGCCGCGGGGCACGTGATCGACCAGCTGACCGTGGCTGGCTAGAAAGCCATCGGACTCGATACTGCCCCAGATGGGAAGCGTGCCGTCGTACTGGGGAAAGCGGCCGGCGATGATCGCCGCTACCCGGCGGGGATGATTCTCGACGTAGTAGCGAATCGAGGCGGTGATCGAGGCGTCGAAATCCCTAGCCAACCGGATCGGTGTGGCGACTGACTGACGTCCGACCAGCGCTTTCTTGAAGTAGCGATCGCCTCGAAAGAGCAAGTGGGCCGCAGCCAGGTTGGCTTCCGCCTCTAGCTCGTTACGCGTGCTGTAGAACAGGCTGCGCTCATCATCCAGACGAAACGCCGCTTCATGCCACGGCAACAGCAGGTGGGCCAGCTCGTGGGCATGGGTAAAGCGCGTCCTGCCTGACGTCTGGTGGCGATCGATGTAGATCACACGTCCCTCGAAAGAGACAGCGCCGAGAATCCGCTTCCAGGCCGCCGGCTTTTCCTTGCGCAACGGCGCCGGAATTGCGTCCGCTCCCGCGACGCGCTGGACGCCGACGACGTGGCCGATCTTGGTTAGAGAGGTCGGACCCTCGCCGAGGTTTGCCTCCTGCAGAACCCGGTCGGCCATTGCCCGGATGCGCTGGCGCGCCCCCAGCTCCAGCCCCGGCTTGGCCGGCCGTGGCCAAGCCTGAAGGCGAGCCACGAAATCCAGGGTTTCATTTTGGCGCTCGGTATCAAGCTGGCCAATGGCCCGTAGTGCCGCGGCGCGCACAGCGCGCGGCTCTTGCGCCTGGCTGCCCACATGTCCGGCCAGTTCAGCGAGCTCCCGGAAGTCGACGTGATAGGCGGCTGCCAACTCGAGCAGCAGACTGAGGTGCGGGCGCTCGATGATCCCGCGCTCGACCTGGCTGAGGTGGGCGTTGTGTATCCCGGTGCGACGCTGGACCTCGCGCAGGGTCAGTCCGCGCTCCTTGCGAGCTTTGACCAAGAAGTCGCCCAGCGGCGAGCCCACCGCGGCGAACAATACGGCCCGGAGGACAGGCCGCAACATGCGGGGTCGACTCTGCGCTGGGTCCTTTGCAAAGTCCTTAGCAGCTTGCTAGCGTCGAAGCTCGGCACTGACACCCGAACGAAGTGAGACGCCATGTCCGACGCCGCCCCCGATGACCGCGAACTGAAGGACCTCCAGGGGAACCTGGTCGGCTTCAACAAGGACCACCAGCGGCTGGTGTTCCTGAGCTTTCCCGGCGCCGAGCAGGCTCGGGCCTTCTTGGCCGATCTGCAGTCCGAGCTGGCCAGCGCGTGGGAGGTCAAGCGCTTCAACCAGTTGTTCAAGGAGCTTTACGGGCGCCGCCACGCCGAGCCCGGGATTATCAAGGCCAGCTGGACCAACCTCGCCCTGAGCTTCGCCGGACTGCAGGTTCTCGGCGCCGAGGGCTTGGACGCCATGCCCGAGGAGTTTCGCGCCGGCATGGCGGCGCGCGCCGAGCAGGTCGGGGACAAGCTGGAGTCAGCGCCCGGAGGCTGGCTGGCGCCGTTTGTTCAGGGCGAGCCACACGCCATGGCCATCTTGGCCGCTGACGACCCGCAGGAGCTCGAAGAAAACTACGCGCGCCTGCAGGCCGCCTGCCAGCGCACCGGCGTCACCGAGGTGATGCACATCGACGGCAACGTGCGCCCCGGCGAGGCTCGCGGCAAGGAGCACTTCGGCTTCAAGGACGGCATCTCCCAGCCCTCGATCCGCGGCGTGACCAAGTCCAGCAAGGGCGGCGAGGAGATCGCCGCCGGCGAATTCATCGTCGGCTACCCCGACCGCGACGGCAACGTCAGCGGCCAGCCGCTGCCCGCCCCACCGCAGCCGGGACAGCCGGGCTACAACCCGATCGCCCCGCCTCCGCCTCCCGCGCCGCTACCGGACTGGACCCACAACGGCTCGTTCGTCGTCTTCCGGCGCCTGCGTCAGGACGTCGCCGCCTTTCGCCGGTTCATGGCCGAACAGGCTGCGGCAGTCGGCCTGAGCCCTGATCTGCTGGCCGCCAAGATGGTCGGGCGCTGGCACAGCGGGGCTCCGCTCGAGGCCGTTGGGCGCCGGCGCGAGGCCCCGAATCCGGCGGACGGGGACCCTGCGGCCAGCCATCCGGAGCTGCTCGAGGACAGCAACGTCAACAACTTCGACTACGAGCCCGAGGACGCCGATGGGCACTTGGTGCCCCGCGCCGCGCACATCCGCAAGGCCAATCCGCGCGATACCACCCCGCCGGGCAAGGAGGAGTCAAACCGCCACCGCATCCTGCGGCGCGGGATTCCGTACGGCCCGGAGTTCGTCGAGACCGAGCCTCCGTACGGAGGCGGCGTGACGGCACTTCCCGAGCAGGACCGCGGCCTCTTGTTCCTTTGCTACCAATCCTCGATCACCCGCGGCTTTGAGTTCGTGCAGAGTCAGTGGGCCAACACCCACGACTTCCCGCAGCCCGCAGATGGCCGCGATCCGATCATCAGCCAGGACTCTGAGCAGGGCGAGTTCACGCTGCCCGGCCACCCTGAGCGCCTAAAGCTGGCCCACTGGGTCGTCACGACCGGTGGCGGGTACTTCTTCTCGCCGTCGATCTCCGCCATCGGGCGCCTGGCGGGGCTGGCAGGCGGTCAGGCGTAGTCGGAGCCGTTGAGAGTCCGACCGTCGATCGCTGCGCCTAACTTCGGTGGATCGGCCACCACTCGGCGAGCGTCACACTCGATCCCTACGTGCCTCTTGGACGAGCGACTGCCCGAGCCCATCGATCTCTCGACCGAACACCGGGTCTCGGCGCCCGAGGCAGAAGTTGCCTGAACTCTTCGAGAGGTCGGTCTCGGCCGCGATCCCGCGAGTAGCCGATCGGGCAGGCCACAATGCCGACAGCGCGCTCATCAGCGCTCTGTTCTCGCTGCGCCAAGTCGCGACGCCCCTCCTTGTCGAGAACTACGTGGTGGCCTACGAAGCCGACCCCGTGAACTTCTACCTCGGGATGGACAGCAGCACCACGAGCTTCTATAGCCAAATCCACAGCACCCTGGCCATCGCCGCGGCGCTCGTGGCGGCTCGTGCAAGTCCCGCGTTCGAGGGAGTCGCCGGGCTCGCGGCCTTGGAGCAGCATGCGGCCCGGGATCAGAGCCATCCGCTTGCGGCCGAGCTTCGACGGCGCCGGCGCGAGGTCGGGCTTCTGCGCTGGCTCGCGCGGGTGCGAAACAAGGTGGTGCAGCACCGGGTCGAGAACGACAGCATGCGCGCCAGCGTGGTCCTCGACGCCAACGGACTCGCCATCGTCCGCACTCACACAGCCCCTGACGCCGCTCAAGTGCGCAAGGCGCGAGGCTTAGTCGCCGGCTTCAATCGGAAGTACGGGAACCAGGTGGAGACTGATGGCACTCATGAGCCGTTCGCCCGTCTCGCCATCGCGTCGCACTTCCTGCACGAATGGGGCGAGTTCGGCGAGTTCGATGCGGCGAGGGCCGTGGCCGAGGAGGCCCATCTGTTCCACCTCACCGTCACCCCGCCGCTGATCCGCAATGCCGACGCGGCGATGGCGAGCCTCATCGAGGCGGCGCCAAACGACCCCGAGGCGCCGTTCGGCGGCCGCGCTTCCGGTCGGTGAGGCATCGGCCGTGCCAGCGAGGTGTCAGCTTCGGCCGCATTCGGTGATGTTCGGCCTGCTGCGGAAGAACGTTCCCATCTCGCGGCCTGAGCGAAAGGCCAGATCCACCGAACTCCACCGAAGCGGCCGGGAGAGTTCCCAAGCCGAAGGTCGTGCGTTGCCCAGCCTGACAACTCAATGCCTTCGATGCTCTGCGGGCAGCTCACGGGCCGTGGGCGGCGAATTGAGAGGCAGCGAGGGCAGGCGCACCTGCTTGCCGCGTGGCGACGAGCGGCGGCCGATCTCCGTCCACTTCGAGTACTCCCACTCCGTCGGCCAACGCTGCCCGTCGCCCTCCCTCTCGTGAAAGCGCAGGATGGCGAGCATTACCTCGCGCGAGAGCAGACGAGCAAGATCACGCGGGGTTGACCCCTAGCTATTCGGTTTGTGGCGTCCTGGCCAAGGGAACCCTTGTGTCATGGAGCACGGAACGCTCCAGATGGTCAACGTGTTGTGGGCTGACGCGGACCTCGGCGAGGGACTGGATACACAGACACGGCAAAGAGTTGAGCGGCACAGCTACGTGAGGTCAGCCTTCGTCGAGAAGGGGCCTTGGACGCCAGCCGAGACCGCGCCAGGCGGGGTCGGGATGCTCGGCCTACTGATGCTCGACGGGCTCGCGACACGGCGCGTCAGTCTGGACGGCTCGAGCAGCCTGGAGTTGCTTGGTCCAGGGGATCTGGTTCGGCCGGAACCAAGCGAAGCAGACTCGTACGCGATGATTCCGTCCCTAGTCGAGTGGCGGGTTCATGAGCGTCTGCGGGTCGCCGTGCTCGACGACCGTTTCGAGCATGACCTCTGTCAGGTAGCGCCTGTCATGCATCAGCTGCGCAGGCGTTTGGATCAGCGCCTTGCCACCCAGGGCGAGCGTTTGGCAATCGCCCGACAGCCAAAGCTCTCGGCACGACTGCACTTCTTCTTCTGGCATCTCGCTGATCGCTTCGGGCGTCGGACCCGCGAAGGCGTGCGCCTTCCGCTTCCGCTCACCCATGACCTGCTCGCAGAGCTCGTGCTCGCCCAGCGACCCTCTGTTTCCCGCGCGCTCGGGGAAATACCCGCGGCCCTGCGACCCGTGCGGCGCGCTGATGGGTCATGGTGGCTACCCGGGCAGCCACCGAGTGCGGGCGCTCTGTCAGGATCAGGCGTGGACGTTTGACCCATGCGGTTCGCCCCTCGCGGTAACTGCGGTTACCGCCCGCGGCGGGGGTTCGTAACACGGGTTACTCGTCTCTGGATCCTGGAGTCATTTGGGTTACGGCTGGTCTTGTGGAGGTCCAGCGCCCGGCCTAGCTTGCCCGGCCGAGACACAGGCAGACCCGCCGGTGTCGCCCAGCCTGGAGGTTGTGATGCTCGCCAGAGGACGTTCGTGGCTGACCGCTCTGTCCGCCGCCGCTCGATGGCTTGCCGACTCAGTTCGCGCGGCGTCAACCGCGACCCGGCGACGGGCGGCTCTCGCCCTGCTGACGGTGCTAGTGCTGCCAGTGAGCGCTGCGGCGGTCGCCGCTGACAACCCTGCGGGTTCGACGCTTAACGACCCTCAGCTGGAGCGCGACGTCATCCAGCAGCTAGAGGCAGCCAAGGAGCGCGAGCGTCAGCGGGCGACTCCAGAAGCTGCCGAGGCGCGCCAACGATCGCGGTCGGCCTACGCCGACAAGTCGGGAGCGGAGGCGCTGGAGTTGGCCAAGACCACCTTCCCGAAGCCCCTCACTTCCCCTCTATTCGATGCCACCGACCTGCCGGGACAAGAGATCGTCCGCGCTGTCGACGACAACACTGCTCTGGTTCGCGACGATGGCAGCGGACAGAAGGGCCTACTCGAGGCCCGTGAGCCGCTTGTGGCCAACGACGAGACAGGCGACAAGGCTCCGGTCGATCTCGACCTCGGCCGTGACGGCAGCCACTTGGAGTCCGAGAACCCATCGGTCCCGGTCACCGTCGGCGACTCGGCCGCAGAGGGCCTGCGCTTCGAGCGCCCGAACTTCTCGCTGCGCCTGGCCGGCGCGGCCGACTCCGAAGCTCAACTCGTCGAGGGGCGCGCCTTCTACCCGAAGGTCAACACCGATACCGATCTGATCGTCACGCCGACGGAGGGCGGGGTGGAGATCTCGGCACAGCTGCGCTCAGCGAGTAGCCCCGAGAGCCTCCCGCTGGACTTCGACGCGCCCGCGGGCAGCGAACTCCGCCGCAAGCTCGACTCCCCAGGCGATGTGGAGCTCGTGGCTGCTGGCAAGCAGCTGGCCCAGATTGCCTCTCCGATGGTGGTCGACGCTGACGGCGAGTCGGTCCCGGCGTCTTACGCGATCGAAGGCGACAAGCTGGTCTTGAAGATCGATCACCGCTCGCGCGATTTGCGCTATCCGCTGCTGGCCGACCCGCGGGTGTCCGAGGGCTATGACTGGCACAACAACGTCTCGGCCCAGGCGCCGTGGTCGTTTGTCAACGATGCCGGCTCCGGCCTGTTCGGCGGAGATCTGGGCACCTTCTCCAACTGGGGCAAGGGCCTGCGCATCTACACCAAGCCCAACACCAACATCGATGGCCTCAAGTTTGCGCGTTGGACGTTCCCGACCACGCCAGGCGACTCCTACTACACCCGCTTCAACTACTGGTGGTTCGCCCACCAGCCATCGCCGCCGGGAAGCGGTCCGACGACCTGCGCCACGCTGGCCCTGCAGAGCAACACCAACTTCGCCGCTCCGACCTACGACGTGGCGCGTAACTACTGCAACGCCAACATCGGGCCTGGCGAGACGCAGAACCTGTGCGTCGCAGAGAACGGCAACCCGGCGGATCCCTGCGACTACAACCACGGAACGCGCAACAACATTCCTCTGTTCCGACTGTCGACCTGGGGCAACGCCTATCGCGCGCAGGCAGTGACCTTGACGGGCCAAGTGCTGTTGGTTGCTTCGGACCGAACGGACCCCAACCTCACGTCGCAACACACGGATACCGCATGGCTCGACGGCTACGGCAACCAGCCGGTGGCCTTGTCCGGCACCGACGGCGGGCTCGGCATGCAAAACCTGAGGATTTTCGGACCGAACGGCTTCTCCAAAGTGGCGACCGCCCACGTCAGCAACAATCCAGCGCAGCCAATTTGCACCGGCAGCTACGGATCCCGTTGCCCGGAAACGATGACCGCGACCTTGGACTTCGACAAGGGCGCCATGCCAGAAGGCGAAAGCACCTGGCACGCCGACGCCATCGACATCATTCAGCGCCCGGACCCCACCGTCCCGAGCTGGAAGGTCCGTTTGGATCGCACCGCACCGAGCGACCCAGCTCTTAGCGGTGCCCTGGCCAACGAGTCTGCTGACCTGTACGGCTCACACCGCGATCTGGAGATCGACGCCCATGACGATCATGCCGGCGTCAAGTCGGTCGAGATCCAGGTCGACGATCAGCAAAAGAAGCTATTTGACCGCAGCTGCCCCACCACCGGTTGCCCGAAGGACTGGAATGACCTGAAGTGGCGCTTCGTGGCCGACGACTACTCCGACGGCGAGCACAAGGTCAAGGTCATCGTCAAGGACCAGCTCGCCGACCAGTTCCCGCAAGGGAGCGCTGAACGCAACCGCCACACGAAGACCAAGACGATTGACGTGACGATCGACCACCGCGCCGGCAACTTGCGACCTGCGCGCTTTATCGACGAGCCTCTGACTGACCGCATGCGCTCGCGCACCAACCTCAACAACGGCAACCTCCTCGTCGAGGCCAACGACCTGAGGGTGGCCGGTCTGGGGATGAACCTCACCCTGGCGCGCTACTACAACTCGCGTTCAGCTCAGACCAAGGGCCGCCTGGGCTACGGCTGGCAGCTCTCGGCCGGCGAGGAGTTCCGCATCCAGTCCCTGCCGAACACCGACGACGTGCGCCTGCGCGGTCCGAGTGGCTACATCACCCGGTTCCCTGCCCGGGCCAATGAGGATGGCGAGTACAACGAGCCGGCCGGAGTCGACGCCGAGCTGACCCACGAAGACGACGGAACCTACGAGCTCAAGCTGGACAAGTCCGCCGAGCGCCTGATCTTCAATGCCCAAGGTCTGATGACGCAAAAGAAGGACCGCAACGACAACGTCATCGACTACGACTACACCAACGGGATGCTGACCGACATCACCGACACCCGGGATCGGCATTTTCAGCTCACCTACACGAATGGGCTTCTGACCGGCATCCACGATGACACCGGCAACCGGCAGTGGACCTTCACCTACGTCAACGACGAGCTGCGGACCTCCACCGACCCGAACAACAAGACGACCAGCTACACCTATCTGACCAAGCACCGCCTGAACACCATCACCGACCCCAACAACCACAAGACCGTCTACACCTACGACAGCTTGCCAGCCGACGGCGCGATCCCGGCTGCTGAGCTGGCAAGGGTGGCCTCGGTCACGCGCGCCGATGAGGACCCGGCAGAGCGCATCACGCAGTTCAACTACGGCCACGATGACGACAACTGCCAGATCGACGAGAACCCGTCCGAGGACTGGACGGACGTCACTGATGCTCGAAACAACCGCACCCGCTACTGCCGAGACGAGAACGACCCGCGCGTCAGGCGCGTCATCGACTCCAACGAGCGCAACCGCGATCTGGCGTACGACAGCGCGACGGCGAATGTCGTGAGCTACACCAACGGCTCGGGAGCCAGTGACCAGGCCGAGTACGACGACGACCGCAACCTTGAGAGCGTCACCAGCGCCACCGGCGCCCAGTCGCGCTTTACGCCGAACGGCAGTGCGAACGGCGGCAACTACCCGCACTTCGTGCGCGGCTCGACTGATGCCCAGGGAAACACCGTCGGTCGGACCTACAACACCAAGGGCAACCTCAACAGCATGACCGCGTCCGGCCGCGGCGGAAACCCCGATGAGGAGCCGCTTCTTGCCCTCGACTACAACGGGCAGGGCAGCGACCAGAGGGCTTGCAGCTCGCCGAACAACGACGACAACGGGCCTGATGGCACCCTGCGCTGCTCAAAGACCGGTAACGAGGTCGAGGATGAAAACGACAACGAGACGAGCTACGACTACATCGATGCCAATGGCCCACAGAAGGGCAACCTGACAGTCGTAGACCCGCCGGGAGACCACGGGCGGACTACCTTTACCTGGGACGACCTGAGCCGCTTGCACAGCAAGACCGATGCCATGGGCAACACGGCGACCTACGAGTACGACAACCTCGACCGCGTGACCGAAGTCACCTACAGCCGCGAGGGCGAGGGCGACCTGGTCACGACCTACACGCCTGACGGCAACGGCAACATCGTCCAGCGCGTGGATGGGCAAGGAACGACGGACTACACCTACAGCGCGCGGAACCAGCTGCTCAACGAGGCCCTCCCGGGCGGCACGAACCACGCATATACCTATGACGACGTGGGGAACCTGGACTCGTTCACCGATGCTGGCGCCCAGGTCAACTACACCTACAACAACGTCAATCTGCTCAGCAGCGTCGTTGAGCCAACCAACTCAAGCGAGCCGGCCAGCGCCCGCACGACGACGTTCACCTACAACGCACACAACAGCCGCGTGCTGACGACGTTCCCGAACGGGGTCTCTCAGAACGTGGACTATGAAGAGTCCCAGGACGCGCGCGAGGATGAGGATGAGGAGAACGATGACGTCGGCGACACCAGCCAGATCGAGGGCATCACGGCAACTAAGGGCTCGCAGGAGCTGATCAATCTCGACTGGTCCTATGTCGACGAGGACAACGACGACAAGATGTCCGAGCAGCGTCAGGAGATGGATGACCATCGCCGAAACGAGCACACCGAATACGACTACGACCATCTCAACCGGCTATCCGAGGCCGATACAAATGGCTGCCCGACCTCGGCTTGTAGCGAGGATCGCGACAACTTCAGCTACGAGTTCGATCCGAACTCCAACCGTCTGATGAGCTCCGACAGCGCCGACTCAAATGAGGTCAACTACGGCTACAACGAGACGAACGCGCTGTGCTGGAAGCACAGCGGAGCGGTACAAGACCACAAGTGCACTCCGCAGCCAGGGGGCACGACCACTGGCTACGACTACGACCTCAACGGCAACCTGACGGACTCAGGCGACGGTCGCCGGCTGCGCTACAACATCAAGGATCAGACCATCTCGGCCAGGGTGCCCGGGTCTATCGACGATCAGCCTATGAGCTACTTCGGCGACGACCAGAACGAGCGCCGGGGACGCGGCAACGCTCAGTTCGGGACTTCGCAGCTTGGCCTGTCGAGCGCGACAAACCCGGACGGCTCGACCTACTTCACCCGGGGCTCGGGCGGGGAACTGCTGTCTCAGCGCAGCTCCAGGGGCCGCGAGTACTACTTGACCGACTCGCTGGGTTCGGTGGTAGGCCTGACCGACCAGAACGGCTCAGTGCTCAACCGCTACCGCTACGACCCCTTCGGCAACCGGATGGATGAGGGCACGACAGAGGCGGTTTCAAACCCATTCAGGTTCGGCGGCGAGTACTACGACTCGCAGATCCAGCTCTACAAGCAAGGCCTCCGCTACTACGACCCAGAGCTGGGGCAGTGGACGCAGCGCGACCCGCTGGATCAGCTCACGTCACCGACGCAGGCGAACCGCTACGCGTTCGTCGGGCAGGATCCGGTCAACCGGGTCGATCCGAGTGGGGCTGCGTACGAGCTACCGACGACCGGCTGTTTCTTCGGCTGTGACTACGCCAGGGTGGGGCAGGTAAGTACAGGCGTGGCTGAGGTCGGCGTTGGGTTAAGCGGAATCACACTCGGTACCGCAGTCACGATCGGTTGTGCGATTGGCAGTGGAACCGCCGAGGGCGCTCTCCACTGCGGCACAGCGGGCGCGGCCCCCTTCGCCGCAGGCACTTGGGCCCTTGGCGAGGGAATCAACGACCTGCAGGGGGAGTGACCCAGGCCCGCGCAGGGAGTCTCCGTGGATCGCTGCCGCGTAGTCGGGTCGGCCGCCACCGGTAAAGGCTATTTCAGCGACTATCGCGATCAATCCGACGATCGGCCCCGCGAACACGGGCCAGCCCGGTCGGCGCGGCGGGCTAGCTCAAGCGCCTCCTTACGCTCAGCCTCCTTCTCTTCGAGCGACCGCCGCATGTCGTCTAGGTCTTCGTCGAACTCCACCGGGCGGACCATCTGGCGGGCCAGCACGCGCGGTGTATCGTGTGCCGCCTGGATCGTCGCGGCCATCATCGACCCGAGCTCTTCGCGACTACGCTCGACGTAGTCTGCCGCCACTGGGTCTCCCTGAGCGGCGAACCGTTCGCTGAGCAAGAGGTTCGGGGATTCTCCTCTTCCCAGGCGAGCGCGCCCTCGGTACCATCCGGACAGAGTGCTGCCCGAGCATCGCGCCGCTTATCTAGCGCTTCTCAAGGCGGTTCCGGTCGCTCTCGCCGCGTCGGCTGTCGCTGTAGCGGTGGTGGTCTTGCTGAACTTGGGGCCCACAGTCGGCGTTGCAGCGGCGGTCGCTGCGAATTGGGGCACTTTCTACTGGCTTACGCGCCGAGAGCGACGCGACGCGGGAGAAGCACGCAAGCGTCGCAACGATCTCTAGCCGAGGCTTCTTCTCGGTACCAAGTGTCAGGTCCAACCGCAACCAAGTCGCCATCGAGGCTGGCTGTGGTCTCCTTGTCGGTCACCCTGTGAAGGTGGTCGATGAACTCAAACCGATCCTTGTATGCGGTCGATCCGTACTGCGCGGAAGCTCGCGACAAAGGCCTGGGATCTCAGGGGGTTGTATCCGGGTATTCAGGGCGAGGGAGTCGGCACCCGTCATCCGGCGGGCAAGCTTGTCGTTCTCCGGGGACCCCGTCATTGACCGGATGACTTCTCGGCTCACATCAACTTCGAACGCGGTCAACGAGCTCTCACTACTTACGTCTCGCCGAGTGTGCAACGTCAATTCCTCGCAGCTGCGTGCATCCACAGTCTTCAGCTGATCTGGGCCCACCATGTTGACCAGCACTCTCAGGCCGAAGTCGTGCCCGAGGACCTCTTGGTTTAGGAGGAATCGCCCGTAGCCGAAGGTGAGCGCGAAGATGCGGTCCTCAGACGGGGTCTTCGACGCTGGCGGACCGATCGCTAGCTGCGCGTTCTGGCCGCCAAGGCGCTGGCCCGCAACGCGGACCAGGGAAGCCACCCCGAGCTGTTGACCTCAGGCCTGCTCGACGCGGCCGAGCGGCCGTGCCTAGGTTGGAATGCGCCGGAAGGTGCTCGCCAGGATCTGGGGGACGAACAAGCTCGCCCTGTCGCAGACCTGCTCCAGCGGCACGGCCAAAGTCGAGTGGTTCGGGTCAACGGCTCGAATCCACATAGCTGGCTCGTAGCGAACCAGGCTGGACAGCCCCAGTAGGAGCAGCAGCCAGAGCGCAACGAAGCTCGGCTGGCAAGCGCCGCCGACAGTTGGAAACACCAGACGTTGGTCCGTGAGCCCCTCGATCGCAACAGGGGCGAGAGCCCCGAATCGCTTCTCCTCGCCCTCCGAACCGATCGGCCATGAGAGGACCGGAGCCTCGGAGATCCACTTCCGCCCGTAGCCGACGTCGAGCATCAACGCATCGGATCGCCAAGTCGGCAGGCTTTGCGCCGTGTTGTACATCTGACTCAAGGGGGGCTCCTCGGGAAGGCGACTCCGGATGGACTCGCCGCCCGCAAGGGTCGGGTAAGAACGCAGCGCCTCGGCGAGCTCGTCTTCGGTCATCGCCGCACTGAGCCCTTGAACTGCGAGCTCAATGCGACCCTCGCCCGCCGCCCGCTCTTTGAGCTCGTCATAGATCGGAAGGTGCAGGCGAAGGGACCGCGGGCGCTCCGCGCCCAGGCCATTCGGCAGCGGCGGAAGCTGTGGCATAGCGCACCACAGATCCCCCAAGTCCATGGGTTCGACAAGCGCGGGCAGCCCCTGATCTAGCTGCTGGACCGCGGTCACGGCATCGCGAGTGTCAGCGCTTACGACAGCGTTCGGAATGATTGCGGTACTGAGTAAGGCTTCCGCCGGCTTGACGGCCGCGCCGTGTCCCCGCACTCGCCATGCCGGATCGTCAAGACCGGCCGCGGCGATCGCGCGGACTCCCTGGCTGAACGCGTAGTAGAGGGGCAGCGGCTTTGTCGCATAGCCCGCCTCGTCCGCGGCATCGGCGAACTCTTGGCTTTGCCGAAGAGCGGCCGCGAACACCTCGCGCCGGTCATCGTCCTCTCGAGCTTGGCCGACGGGCGCGGCTCGGAGGGCACGGAGCTCGCGCCACAGGTCTTCACGCTCACCCATCCCGGCGTGAAGGTAGTCGGCCCTGGTCGCTCTGCAGTGGCGTTCACGCCGCGGGTGTCCGCATCCGGGCATCACGCGCCTCGGCGCGGCGGCAACTACTTGTCCTCGCAGCGCACCCCCTCACGCGACCTTCGGCTTGGGAAGCCGACGCTCACCGACTCGAGTCTGCCGAGTCCACAGAGTCGATCCGCTTCGCAGTCCTCGTCAGTCCAGTTGCGAGGTGGACCGGGGGGAGTGGCTAGGCGCTCTACTTGAACTTGACTTCGTAGGTGTATCCGCAACCGCAGCTGCATCTGATGCGCACACTGCTGCGTCCGCTGACTGTTCGCCGGTTACGGCGCCCCTGCGGGCAGACGAACTCGATCTGGTAGCTCAAACGGAATCACCTCCCTTCGTAACGCCGCAGGGAATGGCAACGGTTGGCCTAGCGCGCACATGTGGGCCGTCTGAGACGGCCCACCAAAGCTCCTGCGGTCGGGTCGCGCTCCCCTGGACGTGATGGATAAGGCCCAAGATCAGTACACGTCTTCGATCGGCGCCGAGCGGGCGTTGTCCTTGATGCGCTGGGCAGCGTCACGCGCGGCTTGGCGCGAGGAGTAGCCCTCGCCGGAGTCGGCAACGGTGCGACCGTTGCTGGAGATGAGGCGCCAGCGGTACTCGCCGCGGTGGTCTGCGTAGACCTGGAACCGATACATACCTACCTCCGTAGTGGCGTACGTACAGTGCGGCGCCCAGTACGACAGATGCCCCGGACGGAACACGGGCATGATCCCCTTCACCCACTTACGGGTACGGGGGGCTTGGCGAGGCCGAAGCTTGCGCTAGGCGGCGCGCAAGAGGTAAAGACCGGAGCGTCCACCGACGGGCTCGACTTCGGGCGCCCGGTTGATCTGATTGAGGAAGGTGCTAAGCGGAGCCTTACCGCTTGCTTGCTTACCAGCAGCCCGCAGCAGGTCGTACCACTCGCGGTAGTGGATGGGAACATCTCCACGGCCGCTTGCCTGAAGCGTTTCGACGGCCACCTGGCGCAAGCGCTCCCCCCGGAGCACCTCGCTCAACTCTTCGATCTGCAACTGGGGGGCCAGCCCCAGGGCGCCTCGCAGTTCGGCAAGCAGCTGCTCCTCGCGCAGCGCCTCGGCTTCGAGGGACTCGACCATCTCACGCAGTTCCTCCGCGCGCCGCCGCCGTACGGAGATCCGCTCGCCCATCTCGTCAAGCCGCTGGTCCAGCAACTGGCTGTCCCGCTGGAGTTCCATGCCTCAAAGGTAGAAATCGACCCGGACAGCGACTGTGGAGCGGAGCACTTAGTCCGTCGGAACGACGCCTAGCTCGGTCGCGGTGGAGCCCACGTCACGGCGCCTCGCCGCCCACCGCTGCGTCGCGCGCACCGCGACATCGACCGAGCCGAAACGGCGGCGGACTACGGAGGGCGAGGGCAGGCGCGCCTGCTTGCCGGCGTGACGAGCGAGACGACGGCCGATCTCGCTCCACTCCATGTACTCCCACTCC
>Ga0190275_10001194_pt1 | contig 19659 bp, 20 predicted proteins | sample Popmic550T_FD_133745 | JGI IMG/M metagenome (GOLD analysis project Ga0190275, IMG submission 133745) | Populus adjacent soil microbial communities from riparian zone of Yellowstone River, Montana, USA - 550 T | ecosystem: Environmental > Terrestrial > Soil > Riparian zone > Trees stand | place...
ATCGCCGTCGGCTCGGTGCTCGGCGCTCAGGTGGGGGCCAGGATCGGCCGCAAGCTTCCTCCGGTCGTCTACCGGACGGTGATCGTCATCGTGGGCGTGGTGGCGGTCATCGCGTTGCTTCGCTGACCGCGCTCCACCGACGACCATCAGTTGCCGGCTGTCGTGGGACACATGTCCTAGGCTGTGCTGAGGCGGCTCGAAGGGTGGCCGCGAACTGAGGAGGCACGCCCGTGGCTCGAGGGCAGACGGCGGATGCCCCGCGTGCCGGTGCGCTCGACGAGCTGGTCGCCCTCGTACGCGAGGCAGCCCCGGCGTACTCGGTGGTCGTGACCGCCGGCGGGAGAGGATCTGGACGGACCACCCTGCTCCGTGCGGCCTCGGACCGGCTCGGCCTGAGCCCGGTCTGGATCGACTGCACGGTCTTCGCCCAGCGGTCACCGCTGCAGAGCCTCAGGGACGCGCTGTCCAGCTCGAGCCTCGAGCTCTTCCCCGGTCCGATGGCCGCCAGGCTCGACCGGGAGCTCGCTCGGCCCGACCTGGATCCGGCTGAGGTCTCTGGTCTCGTCTGGTCCGTCATCCGCCCCGGAGTCGACCAGCTCGCCGGGATGCAGGTGGTTGCCGACGACTTCGATCTCCTCGATCCGCAGTCGCAGCAGGTGGCGGCGTACGTGCTCCGACGGATAGCGCAGCTCGGCACCCCGGTGCTGCTCTCGGTCGAGGAGGCCGGGGCTCTCCTGGAGAGGTTCCCGACCGTCGAGCTGCCGCCACTCGACGTGGGCGACGCCCGGGTGCTGATCGAGGACGCCGTGGGCGTGCCGGTGCCCTACCGGGTGGCCGAGAGGATCACCGGCCGTTGCGGTGGCAACGTGCTGGCGCTGACGGCAGTCGTCCGCGAGCTCGGCAACGACGAGCTCGGCGGCCGCGCCCTGCTGCCGCACCCGCTGCCGCTGGCCCGGTCTGTCGCTAACCGACTCTGCTCGACGACGACGGCCGGGTTGACGCTGCTGGCCGCTCTCGCGCTCGAGGAGACCGTCGACATCCGCGACGCGGTCCGGATGACCGGCTCGGCCGACGCACTGCAGGTTGCGGTGTCCGCCGGCGAGGTGGAGTACCACGGTCCGCGCATCCGGGCCGCAGCGCCCGCGCGAGCCCTGGCCGCCTGGTGGCTCGCCAGCACCGGCGAGCGGGACCGGGTGCACCGCATCCTCGGGGAGAGTCGCGACCACTGCGCCGCGATCCACCGGGCCTCGGTGGGTGACGACGTGTCGGCCGCCGACTTGGTCCGCTCTGCCGAGGTGCTCTACCGGCACAGCCGGCAAGGTCACGCGGCGATCGCGCTCGATCTGCTCGACTGGGTGCTTCCGGCCAGCGGGTTCCCGCTCGCCGAACAGCTGATGGCAGACGGGTACGTCAACGCGGTCCGGGCGATCATCGAGGCATCCGAGGCGAGTGCCGACGGCTTGAAGCAGGCCCAGCTGCATGCCCTGCACAGCCAGGTGGCGGTGTTGACCGGTTACGTCCGCGAACCGCTGCCGCTCGCCGACCTCGAGCGACGCCCGGCGGCGGTGACGCCGGGGTGGGCGCAAACAGTTCTGGGGGTGGTCCGATCACTGCTGCATCGAGAGGACCTCGACGCCGCCGACCGCCTACTGACTGCGATCCTGCCGGCGATGACCGAGGCCCCGGCGGACTGCCGGGCACTGGACCGCTTCGTTCGTGCGGAGCTGGCGTTCCACCGGCACGAGGACCGGGCGGCCGCAGAGTTCGCCCGGGCCGCCGAGGAGTGGCTGGCCGCCTACGACGGCCACGACGCGATCGGCACCTCGGTCATGGTCTTCTATCTCCTGGCGGTGGGGAACCCACAGCTCGCCGGCGCGGTCCTGAACCGGACACGGCCCGCCGACTCCGCCGGCTCGTTGAACCGAGCGGCGCACGTGGTGAGCCGACTGCAGACCGAGGTGGCGCTCGGGCACTACGTCGCCGCTGACGGCCTGATCGGCGAGATGGACCGCACGCTGCCGTTCAGCGGCGGCGGCACCCACACCCTGGCTCCGGTGATCGCCACGGGGGCAGCCCGCGGACCGGCGCGGTGGCGCGATCGGATCGAGTGGCGGCTCGATCATCCTGATGTCGTCAGCCAGCCGCCGCAGGCGCGCAGTGAGATCGCGGCGACCAGTGGCACGCGCTGCCTGGTCGAGGGCGAGTACGAGCGGGCAGTCGTGCTGCTGGAGCAAGCGCTGGAGTCCCGGTCGGGACTGATCAGCGGAACAACGGCCGTGTTGGCCAGCCTGCTCGAGGCGCGGCTGGCGGCCGGCTCCACCGCGGCAGAGAACCGGGCTGTCTGGTCGGAGCTGGGCAACTGGTGGCCCGACCGCCACGGCCCGCGGTACCCCGGTCTGGAAGCGAGGTGCCGGGCGCTGTGCGCCGAAGCCGGACAGCTGGACGCGGCCTTCGAGACGGCGGTCGCCAGCTGCGCCGAGGGCGACCCGTTCGACCTCGCTCGGACATCGCTCGCCTACGGGCGACGACTGCTGCTGCAGGGACGAGACGCCGAGAGCACTGTGCAGCTCGACCGGGCCGTGGCCATCTTCACCCATGAACGGCTGACCGGCTGGGTCGAGCACGTGCAGCGCCTGCCGTCGGCGCGCCACAGCGGCCTGAACGGCCATCGGCTCGGCCGCACCGAGCGGGAGGTCGTGGCCTTGGTGCTGCAGCGACGGACCAACGCCGAGATCGCCCGGACGCTCTTCATGTCGAAGCGCACGGTCGAGCTGCATCTGACCCGCATCTTCCGCAAGCTCGGCGTGGGTCGGAAGTCGGAGCTGATCGAGCTGGACAGCGTGCGGAGCCTGATCGTCCAGCCGCGCACGCCGAGCTCTGACGCCGGCACCGACCAGCGCTGACTTTCGGGCAGGTCGGGTCCGGTCGACCCGATCACGGAGCGGTCAGGATGGCGAGGACGACCTTTCTCAGGTCATGCCCCAGCGCTGCCGCCGTCGTCGTCGCCTGATGGGCCTGTTCCTCGCGCTCCCAGGCGGCGAAGGTGCTGATGGTGGCTCGCACGGCGATCGAGACCCGCGTGGCGGCATCCGGCTCGGTCGCGTCGGCGATCATCCACTGCATCCGGTCGAAGATCGCGTGCAGGGTGTCCATCGGTTGCTCGCGCGGGTACTCGTCGAGCAGCTGCCGCATGTGCGAGGCCACCTGCACCGGGTAGGAGCGCAGCGCCTCCTCGTTGAGACGCGCCCAGTAGCTCGGGCTGCGGCTGCCGATGTAGTCGGCCAGCGGACTCAGGTAGATGTCGACGAGCTCGGCCAGCGTCCACGTCTGGTCGGTCCCGAGCATCTCCTGGCGACGCCGGTTCACCACGCCGCTGCCCCGGATCCACACCGCGTCGAACAGCTTCTTGCGGCTGCCGAAGTGGTAGGTGATCGCGGAGTTGTGACGCTGACCTGCCGCCATGATGATCGCCCGCGAGGACGCCGCCTCTGCTCCACGTTCGGCGACCAGCCGCTCAGCGGAGTCCATCAGCCGCTCGCGGACGCCGACCTCTCGGGCGCCGTCGGGGGGCGGGCCAGCCGCCGGGTCGTCGAGCTGGCCGCGTCCCGTGGACGAGGCTCGCGGCGACCGTGGTGAGGCGATGGTGACTCCGTTTCGCAGGATGACGGGCAGGTACGACGGCGTTCTGATCCGGACCAGTATCGACCGACGGACCAGGTGAAGGGAACTCCGGTGATCGGCTGTCGACTCCTCGACCACTGAGCTGCTTGCCGACCCGGTCCAGGACGAACAGCGGTCGACGCTACGGATCCCCGAGGAGCTCAGTCAGCTGGGGCGGACAGCCAGCTCGAGCACCTCGACGCCAGGGAGGGACGCAACGTCGGCGCCTCTGACGGCGATCTTGCTCCGGCGCAGTCCGCTGCCGATCACCAGCCACGGCTGGGCGATCACCGCGGCATCGACCAGAACCGGCCAGCCGTCCGGGAGCCCGATCGCGGTGATGCCGCCGAACTCCATGCTGGTCTGCGACACCGCGTCGTCCATCGCGGCGAACGAGATCTTGCGGAGCCCCAGGTGCTTGCGCACCGTCTTGTTGACGTCGGCTCGGTCGGTCGCCAGCACCAGGCATGCCGCCACCGTCGTGGTGTCGCCCCGACGGCCGGCCACCACCACGCAGTTGGCCGACTGCTCCAGCTCGACGGCGTACGCCGCACAGAATGCGGCGGTGTCGGCGAGCGCGCCATCGATCTCGGCCACGTAGGGTCGGACAGCGTCCAGGCCGTCCAAGGCGGCGGACACGGGAGTGGCCAGCAGGTCGGGTCGGTCCGCGGCCGGCAGCCAGGTGAGGCTGCCGAGGTCAGGTACGGTCACCCGGCCGACCTTAGTGACGTACGCCGAGATCACCAGCAGGCGGCGATCACGAACATCATCACGCAGATGCCGGTGGGCACCAGCATCAGTAACCAGCCCCCCGGGTCGGCTGAGGCCACCCGCTGCCGCTCCGAGGCTGCGGTAGGCGATGGTGTGGAGACGCGGAGGACGTCGGCCATGTGAACCTCTGGTGGGAGGACGGGACGCTGCTGACGCTAGCGAGAGCTCGTTCTTCCCGGCCAGATACCGGATCGGATTTGCGGATCTGGCGTACGAACTGCGGATCCGAGCGGATGGAGCTCACCGCAGCGGGTCTCCGCCGACGCACTCATCCGGAGCGGCGATCACGTCGTGCAGAGGGGTGCGGCACGATGGGTCGATGTCGCGGAACGGGTCGAGCGGCCTGCAGGCGGTGCAGAACGCTGACGACCCGCGGCTCGCCGACTACGTGCGTCTACGCGAGACGTCGCTGCGCCGGCACCTGGAGTCCGAGCACGGCCTGTTCATCGCCGAGGGAGCGAAGGTCATCCGGCGAGCCGTGGAGGCGGGCTACCGGCCGCGGTCGTTCCTGCTGGCGGAGCGCTGGCTGCCGGGGTTGGCTGACGTTCTCGAGCGCTGGCCGCAGGTGCCGGTCTACCTGGTGGACGAGGCACTTGCGGAGAAGGTGACCGGATTCCACGTCCACCGCGGCGCCCTCGCCTCGTTGCACCGGGAGGTCCGGTACACCGTCGCGGCGCTGCTGTCCGGAGCCGAGCGGCTGGTGGTGCTCGAGGACGTCGTCGACCACACCAACGTGGGAGCCGTGCTGCGCAATGCCGCAGGCCTCGGTTGGGACGGGGCGCTGTTGGCCCCGCGGGCGGCCGACCCGCTCTATCGTCGGGCGATCAAGGTGAGCATGGGGGCGGTCTTCAGCCTGCCATGGGCTCGACTGACCGACTGGATGGGCGCGCCCGATCTGCTGCGCGCCCATGGCTTCACGACGGTGGCGCTGACTCTGACTCCGGATGCCCTCGACCTGGCGTCCGTCGCTGCCGAGCGGCGTCCGCGGGAGAGGATCGCCATCCTGCTCGGCACCGAGGGTGCCGGGTTGTCGGCGCACTGGACGAGCGGTGCGGACATCCGGGCACGGATTCCCATGCAGGCAGGGATCGACTCGTTGAACGTCGCCTCGGCGTCAGCCATCGCCTGCTACGTGCTGGCCACGTCCTCGGCCTCGTCCAGCCGGGGCGAGACCGGCCAGTCGGCGGGATAGCGGTCGGCCAGCTCCTCGTGCTGGGAGTACAGCTTCTTGCGCGACCGACCAGGCAGCCGGTCGCCGAACACCGTCCCGTTCAGGTGGTCGGTCTCATGCTGCAGGCAGCGGGCCAGCAGGCCGGTCCCGACGACCTCGACCTCGTCGCCGTACGCGTCGACCCCGCGGCAGACGGCGTGATCGGGTCGGGCCAGCTCCTGATAGGCGCCGGGTAGCGACAGACAGCCCTCGTCGGCCTTGTCGAGCCGCCGGTCCTTGCCCTCCGGAAGGGTGACCACCGGGTTGCAGATCACCCCGACGTGTCGCTGGTGGTCGTCGTCGGGGCAGTCGTAGACGAAGACGGCGAGGTCGACGCCGACCTGGTTCGCGGCAAGCCCGACGCCCTCAGCGGCCTCCATGGTGGCGAACATGTCCTGGACCAGCTGGTGCAGGTTGTCATCGAAGACGGTGACCGGGCGCGTCTTGGCGTGCAGGACGGGGGTGCCCCAGCGGGTGATGGGCAGCACCGTGCCGCCGGACCGCAGCTCGGTGAGCATCACGCCTGCGCCCCTTGGGCTCCGTCCTGGCCGTCGGCGGGATCCTGGTCGTGGACCAGCACCACGCAGGTCGGCGTCGGCAGCGCCAGCTCCGCGATGGGGCCGGCGGGTGGCGCCGGTGAGACCTCGAACAGGGTGATCGTGTCGCTGCGTTCGTTGGACACCCAGAGCAGCCCACCGTCCAGCGTGATGTCGCGCGGCCAGGCGCCTCCGCAGTCGAACTCCGCCACGGCGATCAGCTCACTGACTGCGGGATCCAGGTCGAACACGCCGATGGTGTCCACACCCCGGTTCGCCACGTAGATCCGGGTCCCGCCGGCGGCGACGCCGGACGGATGGACGAGTCCGGATCTGGTCGAGGTGGGGACGATCTGGGCCTGGCGCCAACCGTCGTCGTCCCGGGCGCCGAGCCACAGCTCGCCGCTCAGCTCGCAGGTGACGATCAGGTGGTCCTCGACGACGACGAGGTGGCGGGGCCCCGAGCCGGCGGGCAGCCGGATCGGGTCGCCGGCGGAGATCAGTGCGCCGCTGTGGTCGAGCCGGAGCCGGTAGATCTGGTCGCTCCCCAGGTCGCAGGACAGCACCTCGTCGCCGACGAAGACCGCCTGGTGGGCGTGCGGGCCCTCCTGCCGCTCCGTGACCGGGCCGGTGCCTGAGAACTGAGACGAGTCGACGACATCGGACAGAGTGCCATCGGGGGAGATCGCGATAACCGACAGCAGACCGGAGCGGTAGCTCGCGACGATCGCGAACCGGCCGTCCGGCGTCACCGCGGCGTGGCAGGCGCCGTTCCCGGCCGTCTCGACGGTGGACAGCAGCGTCAGTGCACCGTCGTCGTCCCAGCGCAGGCTGCTGAGGGTGCCGGGCTCGCTCTCCCCGGTCACCAGCAGCACCGGGAGGGTGGGATGGCGCGTCAGCCAGGTGGGGGAGATGAGCTCCATGGTGGAGACCGGCTCGAGCCGAACGCGCTTGGCGGAGCGCTCGTTGAGCAACGAGGTGACGCCGACCGCGTGGCCGTCAGTCTCTGCGGTGTAGCCGCCGACGAACACATGACGAAGAGCCGTTGTGGGGGACACGCCGTCTTGGATATCACACGGCACTCCAGCCGACCCGCACAGTGGGCAGGTGGACCCGACCACCGAGGACGACCTGCCTCCAGCGCTGCGGCAGACTCTCGACGCCTACGTCGACCACCTGGCCCGGGACCGGGATCTGTCGGCGCACACCGTGCGGGCCTACCGGGGCGACCTGCTGGACCTGCTGGGCCACCTGCAGCGGCTCGGTGTCCATGATCTGTCCGGCCTGTCGGTCCGATCGCTGCGCTCCTGGCTGGCCAACCAGCAGACTCGTGGCCGGTCCCGCGGCACACTGCAACGACGAACCGCAGCGGTGCGGGTGTTCGGGCGGTGGGCGGTGCAGACGGGCCGGCTGGAGCGCGACCCGGCCGCGGCGCTGCGCTCACCCCGGCGGGTTCGGACGCTGCCGCCCAGCCTGGAGAGTGCCGACGCGGCGGCGATGCTGGCCGAGGCGCTGACGGTGGCCGCCGAAGCGGGGACGCCGACCGCGGTGCGTGACGTGGCGATGCTCGAGCTGCTGTACGCCACCGGCATCCGGGTGTCAGAGCTGTGCGGGCTCGACCTCGGGGACCTCGACGACAGCCGACAGACCCTCCGGGTGCTCGGCAAGGGCAACAAGCAGCGGACTGTCCCCTACGGATGGCCGGCGGCGCGCGCCCTGGAGGCCTGGCTGGCCGTCCGCATGGAGGTGGCAGGACCGGAGGCGGGTGAAGCTGTCTTCGTCGGGGACCGCGGCAACCGGATCGACCAGCGGGTGGTGCGCCGCATCGTGCACCGGGCGCTGCGGGTCGTCGACGGGGCTCCCGACCTCGGCCCGCACGGGCTGCGGCATGCGATGGCAACCCATCTGCTGGAGGGGGGAGCCGACCTGCGCAGCGTCCAGGAGCTGCTCGGTCACGCGTCGCTGGCCACGACGCAGATCTACACCCACGTCTCCGACGCCCGCCTGCGGGCGGCGTTCCAGCAGGCGCATCCGCGAGCCTGACGGCGGATCAGGTCAGCCGTGGGCGTCCCGGTCGCGCTTGTGCTCGACGAGATCGTCGGCGACCTGACCGGACTGTCCGGTGAGGAGATCGACCTGTTCGCGCAGACGCTCGAGCCGTTGCAGCAGAGCGGTGTCCCGTAGGTCGAAGTCGTCGAGCCTCTGGTTGAACCGTCGCTGGGACTCCTGGAACCGTCGGTCGGACTCGTCGAGTCTCTGGTCGAACAGTCGCTGGGACTCCTGTAGCTCTCGGTCGGACTCATCGAGCCTCTGGTCGAACAGTCGCTGGGACTCCTTGAACCGTCGGTCGGACTCCTCGGACCGTTCGTAGAACTGCTGGTCGAGAACATCGAGGCGGTCGACGAACCGTGCGTGGCGTTCGTCGAACACCCGCAATCGTGCTTCGAACTCCAAGTCATCCACGCCGCAGACCCCTCTCCACAGGTCGACGAGACTACCGCTCAGAACATGCTCATCGGGTTGGCCAGCCGGCCGCCGACCCACAGCATCAGGTGCAGGTGGCAGCCGGTGGAGTAGCCGGTGCTGCCGACGAATCCGAGCAGCTGGCCGCGCTCGACCACCGTTCCGGCAGCGACGACATACCGCGTCGCGTGGTTGTAGCCCGTCCGCACCGTGCGGCCGTCGATCTCGTGGTCGAGCATCAGCCGCTTCCCATAGCCGACGTTGGAGGAGACGCTCGCCACCCGACCTGCGGCGGGTGCACGGATCGGGGTGCCGCAGGCGGCGCCGAAGTCGGTTCCGTCGTGCAGCTTCCAGACGTGCAGCACCGGGTGGAACCGCATCCCGAACGGCGAGGTGATGCCACCCGGAACCGGGCGGGCGAACCCGCCTCGACCCGCCGGGATGGCGGCGAACGTGCTGACCTGGTGCTCGGCGACGCGGGCCTCGGCGGTCCGCTGGGCCGCGCGGCGCTGCGCCACCGGACGCTGGTCGGCGGGCTGCAGCCGCAGCACCGAATCACCGGCGCCGACCAGCAGCAGCGGGTTGAGGTAGTCGTCGCCGTGCTTCAGTCCCCAGTGCAGGCAGCGGCTGCTGCAATGACCGCCGGTGCCGATCCGCCCGATCACGTTCCCTGCCTTCACCTCGTCGCCGACCGCGGCCAGCGGCTCGACCGGCTCGTACGTCGTCCGGACCCCCCCGTGGTCGACGACCACCACGCCACGCCCGGCCAGCCGTCCGGCGTAGGTCACCCTGCCGGCCGCGGCGGCGAGCACGGCGGCACCCCGATGCCCCGCCAGGTCGACACCGCGATGACCCGCGTTCCACCGCTGCGCCGGCGGGTCGTAGCCCTCGATCACCCGGACCGTGCCGGTGAGCGGCCATCGTCCCTCACTCGGTATCAGGTCCGCGGCCGCGTGCGCGGGACCCCAGGCGCTCAGCAGGGCGGTCAGCCCCAGCACGCACAGCAGCAGTCGTTGCCAGCTGATGCCTGAATGTCGCCATTTCACATCTGCACACTGCGTACGTCGGGCCGATCTCGTCCGGGGTCGTCAGCGATCTGTGGACGGCGCTCGAGGTGAGCTCCGGCCTGTGGATGACGCGAACGACGACCGCGAAGGATCGGCTAGACTGACCGGGCAGCTCCGCCATCGGGGCTGACTTCGCATGTCCACCCACCGGACACTTGGTCCGGGTGCCCTGGCACGGTCTCGCTCCGGCGAGAGCTGCGGCGCGTGGGCATCAGGCGGTGCCGAGCGGTTCGGCGCCGAGCAACCGTACGCCGGCACGACGTGCCGGTAAGGAAAGGAATGCGGCCATGGCCGTCGTCACCACCCGCCAGCTGCTCGAGAGCGGCGTCCACTTCGGGCACCAGACCCGTCGTTGGAACCCGAAGATGAAGAGGTTCATCTTCACCGAGCGCAACGGCATCTACATCATCGACCTGCAGCAGTCGCTCACCTACATCGACCGCGCGTACGCCTTCGTCAAGGACACCGTCGCCCGCGGCGGCCAGGTCCTGTTCATCGGCACCAAGAAGCAGGCCCAGGAGACCATCGCCGAACAGGCGACCCGGGTGGGTATGCCGTACGTGAACCAGCGCTGGCTGGGCGGCATGCTGACCAACTTCGGCACCATCGCCAAGCGGATCCAGCGACTGAAGGAGCTGGAGGGCACCGACTTCGACGACGTCGCAGCCTCCGGTCTGACCAAGAAGGAGCTTCTCGGCCTCCGGCGCGAGAAGGAGAAGCTGGAGAAGACCCTCGGCGGCATCCGCGACATGCCCAAGACCCCGCAGGCGGTCTGGATCGTGGACACCAAGAAGGAGCACCTGGCCGTCGACGAGGCCCGCAAGCTGCGGATCCCGATCATCGGCATCCTGGACACCAACTGCGATCCCGACGAGGTCGACTTCGCCGTGCCGGGCAATGACGACGCCATCCGCTCCGTGTCGCTGCTCACCCGCGTGATCGCCGACGCCGTGGCCGACGGTCTGGTGTCCCGCTCCGGCGGACAGAGCACCGGCGATGCCGGTGCCGCGGCCGAGCCGATGCCCGACTGGGAGCGCGAGCTGCTCGGCGCACAGGAAGCGGCCGAGGGTGACACCCCCGGAGTGCAGACCGCCGCCGAGGAGACCGAGGCCCTGGCCGCGGCTCCGGATGCAGCCCCGGTGCCGGTCGACGAGACCCCGGCCGGCGTGGCCGCGCAGGCCGACGCAGAGCCGCTGCCGGACGAGCAGAGCGAGAGCCGACTGGAACGCGAGCGGCACGACCGCGACAACTCCGTCTGAGCTCGCTGCGAGCTCGCGAACCGCACACGATCGAGAACGAGGTAAGGCACAGGTATGCCCACTTTCAGCGCTGCTGATGTGAAGAAGCTCCGCGACGCCACCGGCGCCGGGATGATGGATGCGAAGAAGGCGTTGACCGAGGCCGACGGCGACTTCGACAAGGCGATCGAGCTGCTCCGGGTGGCCGGTCAGGCCAAGGCAGCCAAGCGTGGTGAAGAGCGGTCGGCCACCAACGGGTTGGTCGCCTTCGCCGATGGTGCCCTGGTCCAGTTGGCCGCCGAGACCGACTTCGTGGCCAAGAACGCCGAGTTCCAGTCATTGGCCGACGACGTCGTCAAGGCGGTCGCCGCGGCCAAGGCCGATTCGGTCGAGGCCGCCAACGCGGCCACCCTCGAGTCCGGCAAGACCGTGGCGGAGGCCGTCAGCGAGCTCGCCGCCACCATCGGCGAGAAGCTCGAGGTCGCCAACGCGGCCTACTTCGACGGCCAGACCGCCGTCTACCTGCACAAGCGGGCCTCCGACCTGCCGCCGCAGGTCGGCGTGGTCGTGCAGTACGAAGGCGGCGACCAGACTGCGGCCCGGACCGCCGCGATGCAGGTGGCCGCGATGCGCCCGCAGTACCTGTCCGCGGATGAGGTGCCGGCCGACCTGCTCGAGAACGAGCGCCGGATCGCCGAGGCCACGGCCAAGGAGGAGAACAAGCCGGAGAAGGCGATTCCCAGGATCGTCGAGGGCCGGGTGAACGCCTTCTTGAAGGACGTCTGTCTGCTCGACCAGCCGTCGGTCACCGACAACAAGACGCCGGTGGCTACCCTGCTGGACAGTGCCGGGGTGAGGGTCACCCGGTTCGTCCGGTTCGAAGCCGCAGCCTGAACGACCTCTGAGGTCCATCCGCCGACACCCACCCTGGGAGATGTGTTGAACAGTCCGTACAAGCGCGTCCTGCTCAAGCTCTCCGGGGAGGTGTTCGGCGGTGGCCGCGTCGGGGTCGATCCCGATGTCGTCTCCGGCCTGGCCCGGCAGATCGCCACCGTCGTCGCCGGCGGGGTCCAGGTGGCCGTGGTGGTGGGCGGTGGCAACTTCTTCCGGGGTGCCGAGCTGCAGCAGCGCGGCATGGAGCGCGACCGCGCGGACTACATGGGCATGCTCGGCACCGTGATGAACTGCCTTGCGCTACAGGACTTCTGTGAGAAGGCCGGGGTGCAGACCCGCGTCCAGACCGCCATCGCGATGGGGCAGGTCGCCGAGCCCTACATCCCGCGGCGGGCCGAGCGGCACCTGGAGAAGGGCCGGGTCGTCATCTTCGGCGCCGGCTCGGGGATGCCTTACTTCTCCACCGACACCGTCGCCGCGCAGCGCGCTCTGGAGATCAGTGCGGACGTGCTGCTGATGGGCAAGCAGGGGGTCGACGGCGTCTACGACGCCGATCCCAAGACCCATCCCGAGGCGATCAAGTTCGACCACCTCAGCTACGACGAGTACCTGGCCCGTGATCTCAAGGTCGCCGACGCCACCGCGATCAGCATGGCTCGCGACTACGCGCTTCCGATGATCTTCTTCAGCCTGGACACCGACGGCTCCATCGTCAGCATCGTCTCGGGTGAGAAGATCGGCACGACCGTCCACGCCTGAGGCCACGTCACCCGCTGGTGGTGACCCGTGGCCGGATGGGTCGCACTACCCTGCAAGCACGAGATCTATCCGCTGAGGAGCCGTTTCTGTGATCCCCGACATCCTGACCGAGGCCGAGCTGAAGATGGACTCCGCAGTCGAGTACGCCAAGGAGGAGTTCGCGGCGATCCGCACCGGACGGGCCCACCCGGCGATGTTCGCCAAGCTGACAGCCGACTACTACGGTGCGCCCACGCCGCTTCAGCAGTTGGCGAGCTTCCAGGTGCCCGATGCCCGGATGGTGCTCATCGCGCCGTACGACAGGTCATCGATGTCGGCGATCGAGAAGTCGATTCGCGACTCCGACCTGGGCGTCAACCCCTCCAACGACGGCCACGTCATCCGGGTCACCCTGCCCCAGCTGACCGAGGAGCGTCGCAAGGAGTACATCAAGCTCGCTCGGCACAAGGCTGAGGAGGCGCGCATCTCGGTCCGCAACCACCGCCGCTGGGCCAAGGACTCCCTCGACAAGCTGGTCAAGGACAAGGAGGTCGGCGAGGACGAGGTGGCTCGGGCCGAGAAGCAGCTCGATCAGGTCACGAAGACCTATGTCGACCAGATCGACGACGTGCTCAAGAACAAGGAGTCCGAGCTCCTGGAGGTCTAGTCTCCACCAGCAGCCGGCTCAGCGAGGTTCGATGACCGTGAGTGATACCCCCGGCCCCGCCACCGACGGCACCCCACCTGGTGGGATCACGCCCACGCCCGCGCCCGCCGCGGCCAGCGGCCACGGGCGGGCAGGTCGCAATCTGCCGGCGGCGATCGGGCTCGGGGTGGTGCTGGGCGCGTACGTGGTGCTCAGTTTGATCTTCTTCAAGCCGGCGTTCGTCCTGTTCGTGGCCGTCGCGCTGTCGATGGGCTCGCTCGAGCTGTACCACGCGCTGCAGCGGCACGGCATGAAGGCGGCCATCCAACCGATCATCGTCGGTACAGCGGCCATCTCGATCGGCTCCTACCTGGCCGGTATCCAACGACCGGTCGTCTTCTCAACCACCAGCGTGCTGCTGGCGGCGCTGGCGCTGACCGTGCTGGCCGCCATGATCTGGCGCATCCCCGGCGGGGCCAACGGCTACGTCACCGACACCGCGGCCAGCCTGATGATCATCGCGTACGTGCCGATGCTCGGTTCCTTCGCCGCCTTGATGCTGGCCGGGGAGAACGGCGTGGCCCGGCTGGTGACGTACATGCTGGTCGTGGTGATGAGCGACACCGGCGGCTACGTGCTCGGCGTGCTGTTCGGCAAGCACCCGATGGCGCCGAAGATCAGCCCGAAGAAGTCGTGGGAGGGTTTTGCCGGCTCGATGCTGTTCGGCATCGTGGCCGGCGTGCTGATGGCGATCTTCGCCTTGAAGGTGCCGTTCTGGGTCGGGCTGCTGCTGGGCGTCTGCCTCGTCGGCATCGGCGTGATGGGGGACCTGATCGAGTCGCTGATCAAACGCGACATGGGCATCAAGGACATGAGCTCCGTGCTGCCCGGTCACGGTGGGGTGATGGACCGGCTGGACTCGCTGTTGGTGGCCGCCCCGGTAGCCTGGCTGATCATGTACCTGTTGGTGCCGGGCGGATGAGCGAGCCGCTGCCGCTGATCCTGGAGTCACCGCGGCGGGGTCAGCCGCCGCGGCACTGGGCCGACCTCACTCCCGCCCAGCGCCGCGAGTACGTCGAGGCCGCCGGCCACCGTGCCTTCCGGGCCCGGCAGCTCTCCAGCCACTACTTCGAGGGGCTGCGTAGCGACCCGAGCGAGTGGACCGATCTCCCCGAGACGGTGCGGACCTCGCTGGCGGCGGCCTTCATGCCGCAGCTGCTGCGTGAGGTGCGGGTGCAGACCGCCGATCACGGGGACACGGTGAAGACCCTGTGGCGGCTGTTCGACAACGCCCTGGTCGAGAGCGTGCTGATGCGCTATCCGGATCGGGTCACCATGTGCGTGTCCAGCCAGGCCGGCTGCGGGATGGCCTGCCCGTTCTGCGCCACCGGCCAGGGTGGCTTGCAGCGCAACCTCAGCCAGGCGGAGATCGTCGAGCAGGTCGTCGACGGCGCCCGACGGCTGAAGAGCGACGGCGACCGGGTCAACAACGTGGTGTTCATGGGCATGGGCGAGCCGATGGCCAACTACAGGGCGGTGATCGGCGCGGTCCGGCAGCTGGTGGCCGCGACCCCGGACGGGCTGGGGATGAGTGCCCGCGGCATCACGGTCTCCACCGTCGGTCTGGTGCCGAGGATGCAGCAGCTGGCCACCGAGGGGATCCCGGTCACCCTCGCGCTGTCGCTGCACGCGCCCGACGACGAGCTGCGCGACGAGCTGGTGCCGATCAACACCCGGTGGAACGTCGACGAGGTGGTCGACGCTGCCTGGGAGTACGCCCGGCAGACCAAGCGTCGGGTGTCCATCGAGTACATCCTGATCCGCGACGTGAACGACCAGGCCTTCCGCGCCGACCTGCTGGCCAAGGTGCTGAAGCGGCGCGGGAACTGGGGCTGGGTGCACGTCAACCTGATCCCGATGAACCCGACCCCCGGATCGCGCTGGACGGCCTCGCGGCGGCGCGACGAGGACGAGTTCGTCCGCCGGCTCCGGGCCAAGGGGGTGCCGGTGACCGTCCGGGACACGCGCGGGCGGGAGATCGACGGCGCCTGCGGGCAGCTGGCGGCCACGGACACATGAGTGACACCCAGGGCCCTGAGTTTGTCGAAGGGCTCAGCGCACGCACCGCCCACATGTTCACTCCGGCACGGGACGATCTGTACGAGGTGCGCAGCCAGGCCGACGGGCCGAGTGGATTCCTGCCGCTGACCGACGACCTGCTCCGGCACGCGCCGAGCGGCACCGTGTTCGGGATGACCCAGAACGTGGGGATGGGTGCCGACCCGGCCCGCTCCGGTGATCCCGGGGTGCTACTGCTGTCGACCCAGGGCGGGATGCGCCATCCCGATGGAACGCCCGCCGCCCTGGGTTACCACACCGGGCACTACGAGCTGGGCACGATCGCGGCGACGGTGGCCGCTGAGCTGACCGACCGTGGCTTCCTGCCGTTCGCCGGCTTCGTGTCCGACCCGTGCGACGGTCGATCGCAGGGCACCACGGCGATGTTCGACTCGCTGCCGTACCGCAACGACGCCGCCATCGTGATGCGGAGGCTGATCCGCTCACTGCCGCACCGGGTCGGGGTGGTGGGGATCGCCACCTGTGACAAGGGCCTGCCGGCGATGATGATGGCGCTGGCCGGTTCGCCGGACGTGGCGACCGTGCTGGTGCCCGGCGGAGTCACCCTGCCGCCGGCCCGCGGGGAGGACGCCGGCACCATCCAGACGTTGGGCGCCCGATATGCGCACGGGCTCATCTCGTTGGAGGACGCCGCCGCGCTGGGCTGCGCGGCCTGCGCCTCACCGGGTGGTGGCTGCCAGTTCCTCGGCACCGCCGCGACCGCTCAGGTCGTCGGCGAGGCGTTGGGACTGGCTGTCGGCCACACGGCCCTGGCTCCCTCGGGCGAACCGGTCTGGCTGGAGGGCGGGCTGCGGGCGGTGGCCGCCGTGGCGAGTGCGGTCGAGCGGGGCCAGACCACCGCTGACGTGCTCAGCGAGGACGCGGTGCACAACGCGATGGTCGTGCACGCCGCGTTCGGCGGGTCCACCAACCTGCTGCTGCACGTGCCCGCGATCGCCCACGCCGCAGGGCTGCGCCGACCGACGGCGGCGGACTGGCTGGCGGTGGCCCGATCAACACCGCGGATCGTGTCCGTGCTGCCGAACGGGCCGGTGATGCACCCGACCGTCCGGGTCTACCTGGCCGGCGGGGTGCCTGAGGCGATGCTGCACCTGCGCGACCTCGGGCTCCTGCGCCTCGGCGCGCGGGTGGTCGAGGGCACCACGCTGGGGGAACGGCTCACGGCCTGGGAAGGGAGCGAGCGGCGTACGCGGTTCCGGGCGATCCTGGCCGATCGCGGCTTCGATCCCGACGAGGTCATCTTCGGACCGGAGCAGGCCCGGTCGGCCGGGATGGCCGGCACCGTCGCGTTCCCGATCGGCAACCTGGCGCCCGAGGGTTCACTGGTCAAGGCAACGGCGATCGACCCGCGCTCGGTGGATGCCGACGGGATCTACCGGTTCACCGGCCCGGCTCGGGTGTTCACCGACGAGCACGTCGCCATCGAGGCGATCAAGACCGGCGTCGTCCAGGGTGGCGAAGTGCTCGCCCTGGTCGGCTGTGGACCGGCCGGCACCGGGATGGAGGAGACCTACCAGCTCACCTCGGCGCTGAAGCACGTGCCGTTCGGTCGGCAGGTCGCACTACTCACCGATGCCCGGTTCTCCGGAGTGTCGACCGGCGCCTGCATCGGCCACGTCGGCCCTGAGGCGCTCGCCGGCGGCCCGGTCGGGCGACTGCGGACCGGAGACCTGGTTCGGATCGAGATCGACACGGTGAACTTGACCGGCACCCTGGACTTCGTCGGACACCCCGGTGCCGAGCTGACTCCCGAGCAGGGGGCTGCCGAGCTGGCCTCGCGTCCGCCGGTACCCGGCTTGGCGCCGCACCCGGAGCTGCCGGCCGACACCAGGCTGTGGGCGGCGCTGCAGCAGGTCAGCGGAGGCACCTGGGGTGGTTGCGTCTACGACGTGGACGCGATCGTCGGCCGGCTCCAGGCTCGCTGACGCACTCCTGCGAGCACTCGCGCACGCCGTAGATGGTGCGCGATGCTTCAGAGAGTGCGTCACCAGGCCGGGGTCCTCGCTACGGCTCTCCGGCTGGCAGGTCTCGGTAGCCGGCAACAGGATCTTGAGTAGGCGCTACGCATGTGTGCCGCGCGAAGGTTCCCGACTCTGGGTACATGTCTGGCACCAGCACCCTCACCGCCGCCGTCGCGCCGGCCACGTCGGCCACCCGGCCGCTGCCCCTCGCCCTCCGGATCGGCCTCGCCGTGGCCGCGCCGCTGGCGCCGCTGGCTCAGGGGACGGCGTACCTGGTCTCGCCGTACGGCAACGCCGACGATCCGGCCGTGGTCTTGGCGGCCGTCGGCGGTGCTCCGGCGGCCGTCGACCTGCTCGGCTGGCTGTGGCTGGTCATCGGTCTCACGCTCGTGCCCGGTGTGATCGCCGCAGGCTTGGCGGCGCTGCCCGGGTCACGCAGGTTGGCGACCGTCGCCCTCTTGGTCGCCGTGCCCGGATGGGCCGCAGGGCTGACGCTCCCGCAGACCGACCTGGTCGCCGGTGCCGTCGCGGCGGCCGGAGTCTCCGATGCCGACGGTGTACGGCTGCTCGAGCAGCTGCTGACGTTCGCCACTCCAGCTCAGGGGCTGGCGGTCGCGATCTTCGTGGTCGGCCACGTCGCCGGTACCGTCCTGCTCGGCGTCGCGCTGTTCCGGGCCCGCGTCATCCCCAGGGTGCTGGCGGCCCTCCTGGCCGTGGCGCAGCCGCTGCACTTCGTCGCCTTCGTGATCCTCCAGAACACCTACCTGGACGTGACCGCGGCCTGGCTGACGGCAGCCGGCTTCGGCGCTGCGGGACTCAGCCTGCTACGGCGAGGTCGTTGACCCTCGCTCTGCAGCGTCAGGCGGCTTCGGGGTCGGGTTGATGCAGTCCGAAGACGTTGCCCTCGGTGTCGAGGTAGTAACCCTGCCACGCCATCCCCGGCAACGCGGACTTCGGCATGGCGACCTGCCCGCCGGCGGCCAGGATGGCCTCGTGCAGGGTGTCGTAGTCCTCGCAGCCGAGAGTCAGCACGGCGCCGTTGACCGGTGTGCCGGGACCTCCCGCACCCTGCCGCGCCATGATCGCCCCGTTGATGCCCGGGCTGCCCTCCTCACCGGTGGTCGCCCCGAAGTACGGCATGCCGGCGAACTCGCTCCAGTCCTCGAACGTCCAGCCGAACAGCTCGCCGTAGAAGGTGACAGCCCGCGAGATGTCGTCGGCGTGGATCTCGAAGTGGACAGGTCGTGATCCCATGACTCCTCCTCTGGGGAGGATGCTACGCCGCCGGCAGCCCTGGGGTCACTTGCGCGTACTCGCTGGTCGGCAGCAGTCGGACCCGCGACACCGATGCGGCGGCCAGCAGCTTCGCGGCCGCGGCCTCGTCGGGATCGCCGTCGGCGTACAGCAGGCTGCGCAGCGCGAACAGCAGGTTCTCGGGCGGATCCAAGAAGGTCCGGGCCGGGTTGATCAGGTCGGGGCGCACGTAGAGCGCAAGCAGCAGCAGCCCGTACACCGGTTGCAGGCCGGAAGCCAGCGCCGGCTGGTAGTAGGGAACGTCGATGATCAGCGCGTCGAACCGGTCGTAGAACCGCAGTCGGGAGAGCGGGTCGCCGTGCCGGGGATGGGCCTGGTGGTGGTCGGGGTGCTGCACCTCGGCGAGCACCAGGCTGGGTTGCTCGGTCTCTTCCAGGGCGGCGAGAAATCCGTGGTAGAGCTCGGTGCCCAGACCGGTGCCCCGCAGATCCTCTCGGATGGCCATCTGTCGCAGCACCACAGCGCTGGCGGCTCGGATGTTGACGAACACCGCGGCAGCGACGACCTCAGCCGACTCATCGACCCCGACGAGCAACGTCGTAGCGCCGTCGTCGAGCTTGGCCTCGAACTCTTCGAACGGCTCCAGCTCGTCGAACACGAAGCTGGGTGCGAGCACCTCGTCGAAGGCCGGTCGGCGGTCCTCCGGCTCAGCCACCCGGACGGTGAGGCTCATGTCGTTCTCCCAGCTGTCGCGTGCTTTCCGAGCCGCACAGTACGGGATCGGTGGTGCCGGCGGGTGTCGGGCCAGCGGCTGGACCGCGGACACTCTCGCGCTCCGTTCGTGCTCCTTGCGGCTACGGCAGGATGTGCCCGTGACAACAATGATCGGTCGCGCTCCGCGCTCGGCGGTCACGGAGCTCCGCGAATCTCGCTCGTTCGTCGCGATGGGGGACGACGAGAAGCGTGTCGTCCCCCATCGCTCCTGCACTCCCGAGAGGCTCCGCCCGTGACCGAGCTTCTCGGTCGCGCTCCGCGCTCCGCGGTCACGAAGCTGCGCGAATCTCGCTCGTTCGTCGCGATGG
>Ga0190275_10001195_pt1 | contig 19653 bp, 15 predicted proteins | sample Popmic550T_FD_133745 | JGI IMG/M metagenome (GOLD analysis project Ga0190275, IMG submission 133745) | Populus adjacent soil microbial communities from riparian zone of Yellowstone River, Montana, USA - 550 T | ecosystem: Environmental > Terrestrial > Soil > Riparian zone > Trees stand | place...
GAGCGCACGCGCGCCGAGGCGGAGCTGCGCGAGGCCAAGGACGCGGCCGAGGCGGCCAACCGCGCCAAGAGCGAGTTCCTGGCGGTGATGCGCCACGAGCTGCGCACGCCGCTCAACGCCATCGGCGGCTACACCGACCTGATCGAGATGGGGATCCACGGCCCCGTGACCGACGAGCAGCGCGAGGACCTCCGCCGCATCCAGACCAGCCAGCGGCACCTGCTGGGGCTGATCAACGAGGTGCTCAACTACGCGCGGCTGGAGACGGGGACCGTGCAGTACGACGTGGACGACATCCCCGTGACCGACGCGCTGGCGCAGGCCGAGGGGCTGGTGTCGCCGCAGGTGTGGGCGAAGGGGCTCACGCTGACGGTGGGCGACTGCCCCGACGACCTGGTGGTGCGCGCCGACGGCGAAAAGCTGCTGCAGATCCTGGTGAACCTCATCTCCAACGCGGTGAAGTTCACCCATCAAGGCGGCGGCATCCACCTCACCTGCGGGCCCGCCGGCGACCGGGTGCACATCCGGGTGGGCGATACGGGGATTGGCATCCCGCACGAGAAGCTCGCCATGATCTTCGAGCCGTTCGTGCAGGTGCGCTCCGACCTGACGCGCACGGCGGAAGGCACCGGCCTGGGGCTTTCCATCAGCCGCGACCTGGCGCGCGGCATGGGCGGCGACCTCACCGCCGAGAGCACGCTGGGCGAGGGGAGCACCTTCACCCTCAGCCTCCCCGCGGCCTGATCGATCCTGCACTGGTCGAACTCGATTGACGAAAGAACCCCTTCTCCAAGCCGGCGAGGGGATTCCGTGTCGATGCCGGGCCCGCAAAGGCTGGTTTCACGCAGAGTCAGCAGAGTCAGCAGCTGTTTCTGCTGACTCTGCTGACTCTGCGTGAGACTGCCGTTGCTGTGTTTGGTTCGCCGACCCGGTCAGCGGGCGTGCGACGGGGTCACTGCTCGGGGTGCAGCGTCACCTGCACGTAGCGGCTGGTGTCGAGGTAGCGGCGGGCCGCGTCGCGCAGGTCGGCGGAGGTGAGCGTCTGCGAGAGCGGCGGCGAGGGGATCAGGCGCGGGTCCCAGCCGTACTGGTCGTACGACATCAGCGCGCTCAGCCACCAGTTGTTCTCGCGCATCTGCACCTCGCGCGCGCGGCGCTGCGCCTCGCGCGCCTTCCGTAGCTCGTCGGCCGTCACGCCGTTGGCCTTCACCGAGTCGATCTCGGCGAACACGGCGCGGGTGAGCTCGTCCAGCCGCTCGGGCGAGGCGCCGAAGTCGACCGAGAAGCGGAACTCCTGCGCCGGCAGGCGGATTACCCCGCCGCCCACGTTCACGCCGTAGGTGCCGCTCATCTCCTCGCGCAGCCGGTCGCGCAGGCGGATCTCCAGCGCGTCACCCAGCGTGCGCAGCAGCGACGAGGTGCGCCGGTCGGCCACGGCGGGGCCGTTGAAGATGATGGAGGTGCGGCTCCGGGGCTCCACCCCGCGGCGCACGGTGCGCCGCACCACCCCCGCCGGCGGCCGTACGCCCACGTCGCGCCACGTCTCCCTGCGCCCGGTGGAGGGGAGCGCGCCCAGGTAGCGCTCCACGTACGGGCGGATCGAGTCGGGCTCGAACGCGCCGACCAGGTAGAAGGTGAAGTCGCCCGCGTCGGCGAAGCGCTCGCGGTAGATGGCCAGCGCGCGGTCCAGGCTCAGCGAGTCGAAGGTGGCGGCGGTGAAGGGGTGCTCGCGCGGATGATTCTGCGTCATCACCGCGTTCAGCGTGTCGCGCCAGGCGCCCTCGGGGCTGGCCCCGCGGTCGCGCATGGCGCTGCGCCCGCGCTGGATGTACGCCTCCCACGCCACGCTGTCGCGCCGCGGCTGCGTCATGTACAGGTAGACGAGCTGGAAGAGCGTCTCCACGTCGCGCGGGCTGGCGTAGCCGCCCACGCTCTCGTACAGGTCGTCCACCGAGGCGCCCACGCTGGCCGCCTTCCCGGCCAGGCGCCTGACCAGGTCGGTCACCCCCAGCCGCCCCACGCCGCCGACCGCCGCCGCGGCGCTCGCCGTCTGCGCGTAGCGGAACGCGGAGTCGGGGGCGAGCGAGGTGCCGCCGGGGCTGCGGCCGGTGATGATGATCTCGTCCTGCTTGAAGTCGGTGGGCTTCAGCACCACGCGCACGCCGTTCTGCAGCCGCCACTCGGTCACGCCGATCTCGGGGATGGCCGTGGTGGAGACGACGCGCCCCGGCGCGGGCTCGCGGTCGAGCAGCGGCGCGGTGGAGACGCTGTCGGCGTAGGCGGTGAGCGGCGCGCGCCCGGCGGAGTCGACGATCGCCGCGAGGCGGGCCTGGTCGGGCACGGGCGTGGTGTCGGGCGCCACCACCATCACGGTGCGGTTGGTGGCCGCCAGCGCGCGCCGCCCCGCCGAGTCCACCTCGGCCAGGCGGATGCCGGGGAGGAGGTCGCGGTTCAGCGCGTACTCGGTGCCGGTGTCGAGCAGCGCGCCGGGGTGCAGGTAGTGGCCCGCGTAGCGCCCGGCGTAGTCGGCCGAGGTCTCCTTGTCGCGCTCGGCGTAGATCTGCTCCCACTGCCGCATCAGCTCGGCGCGGGCGCGGTCGAGCTCGGGCTGGGTGAAGCCGAAGCGGGCGGCGCGCTCGGCCTCGGCCAGCATCGCGGCCAAGCCACGCGCGGCGCCGCCGCCGGGGACGCGGGCGCTCAGGTAGTACGCGTCCACCTGCCGCACCAGCGAGCCGCGGAAGGTGCTCACGTCCAGGAAGGGCGCGTCGGGGCGCTGGGTGATGTCGCTCATGCGCCGGTCCAGCATCGACGCGTAAAGCGACTCCACGAGGCTCTCGCGGTACGCGGCCGCGGTGCGGCGGACGCGGCTGGGCACCGTGCGCACCACGTCCACCGAGGTGCCGGTGGCCTCGCGGTCGGTGGCGATGGAGTAGCGCGTCTCGGCGTGCGGGGGGACGCCGTACGCGGTGCGCGGCCGCGGCGAGGCGGGCGCCGGGATGCGGCCGAAGCGCTCGCGGATCATCGCCTCCACCCGCCGCGGGTCGAAGTCGCCCACGGCCACCACGGCCATCAGGTCGGGCCGGTACCACTCGCGGTAGAAGCGGCGGACGGTCTCCACCGGCGCGTTGCGGATGGTCTCGGGATCGCCGATGGGGAGGCGCTCGGCGTAGCGGCTCCCCGCGAACAGCACGGGGAACTGCCTGTCGCGGATGCGCGCGCCGGCGCCGCGGCCCTGCCGCCACTCCTCGATCACCACCCCGCGCTCGCGACGCACCTCGGCGGTGTCGAAGCTGATCCCCGTCGCCCAGTCCTCCAGGATGTCGAGGCCCTTGCTCAGCACGCCCGTCGTGTCGGTGGGGAGCGTGAGCATGTACACGGTCTCGTCGAAGCCGGTGTAGGCGTTCACGTCGGGCCCGAAGCGCATCCCCACGCCTTCCAGGAACTGCACGATCTGGTGCCCGGCGAAGCGGCGGGTGCCGTTGAACGCCATGTGCTCCACCACGTGCGCCAGCCCGCGCTGGTCGGCGTCTTCCTGCAGCGACCCGGCGTTGACGACGAGCCGCAGCTCGGCGCGGTTGGGCGGCTCGGCGTTGCGGCGCACGTAGTACGTCAGCCCGTTCGCCAGCCGCCCGATCACCACGCTCGTGTCGCGCGGCAGCGTGTCGGCCGTGGACGCGGCGGCCCGCGCGGGCGCCGTCGTCTGCGCGGCGGCGGGAAGCGAGGACGCGACGAAAGACGCGGACGCGAGGCAGGCGGCGGCGAGCGTCCGGAGGATACGTATCAGATGGATTTGCACTGCTGCCCTGCGGTTGATTGGTCTAGCCAACGAACTCTGTTGATGTGGCACGTGGTACCACTTCTCACGATGGATCGTGCAAAACCGCGCGATCACATCCTGAGGCCGACCACGCCGCACTCACGCACTCGCGCACCTGTCCGCGGTGCCTACTTCGCGAGATTGATGTTGACGAACTCCGATTCGTCCGTCACCTCGCGCACCATCTCCCGGCGCAGCCAGGGGGGGATGGGGGGATCGACATCTTCCGAAGGCAGCTCGACCTCGCAGAGCACCAGTCGGCGGTCGCGGAAGCGGTCGATCTCCCAGGTGAAGCCGCCGTCTTCCACCTTGTAGCGCCGCTTGCGGACGCGCTTCCCCTTGGTCAGCGGCCACATCTTCCGGAAGATGCGGTCGGTGGTCTCTTCCTCCACCTCGGTGCGGCTGATGCCGCGGCCCAGCTTGACGGTGCGGTAGTAGCGGACCTCGCCGCCCTCGCGCACGCGGCGGATGCGCTCGGCCAGCCGCTCGCCGGGGAGGTAGCCCTGGTCCAGCTCCTGGATGCGGTACGGGAGCCGGCGGATCGCGGGCATGCGCTTGAGCAGGTACTTGCGCTCGATCTCGCGGTCGGGCTCGCCGCGCATCCGCGCCGCCTCGGCCACCGCGCGCGCCGCGGCGAAGAAGTCCGCCCCGTGGCCGTGCAGCCACTCCGCTTCCAGCTCCGCGAATCGTGCCGCCCGCTCCTCCTCCGCCGCCCCGCGCAGCGCGAGGATGCCGGGCGCGTCGCCCTCCCCATCATCCTGCCCACCGCCGTCCGCATCCCCATCCCCATCGTCCTTCGTATCGTTCTCGGGAGGATTCGGGAGGCGGTCGAGGAGGACGTGGGCGTCGTGCATCTCGCCGAGCGCGTCCTGCAGGCGCTTGATGCGCTTCACCAACTCGGGCGCGCCCTCGAGCTCGGGGGCGAACGGCTCGAGCAGGTAGCGCAGGCGCTTGGCGGCGATCCGCGCGACGTGCGCCTCCTCCTGGTCGTCGATCGACTCGACGGCGTCGAGGCGGGCCTTCAGCCGGGCGGTGAGCTCCAGCGCCAGGCGCCCCAGCACGCCGGACATCCGCGGCCCGCCCACGGGCTCGTCCACGTCCACCTGCACGCGGTAGAAGCGCAGCTTTTGGGACAGCTTCCAGCGCACCCTGCCGAAGTCCTTCAGCACCTCGCGGCGCATCCCGTCCTCGGCCTTCGCCTGGTCGGCGCGCAGGCCGCGCAGCTCGCGCTCGGCGCCGGGCCGCTCGCGGCCGTCCAGCCCGTCGAGGCGCTTCTCCACCCAGCCGGCCTGCACCTCCAGGTCGCGCGCGCGGCCGGTGGCGTCGGCCAGGGCGCCCAGGCGGCGGCGGTCCTTGCCGCCCACGCTGCCGCCCAGGTGCTGGGCGTACGCGCGCACGGTGCTGCGCAGGCGGCGCAGCCCCACGCGAAAGTCGTGCAGCGCGCCGTCGTCGCCGCCCTGCTCAAGCCGCGCGTGCGCCGCCGCGGCCTCGTCCATGAAGGTGAGGGCGAGGCGGCGGGCGCCGCGGTCGGCGGGCTGGTCCAGCAGCCCGGCGGCGGGCTTCACTTCGCGTTGCGCAGCTTGCGGAGGTGGCCGGGCGCCAGCGCCCACAGCAGGTTGGCGCTCCCGGGGCTGGGCGGGTCCTGGAACGCGAGGAGCACGGCGGAGCCCTTCTTCAGCTCCACGAAGCTCTCGTGGCGGCCGGTGAGCAGCCATCCCACCAGGAAGCCCAGGTGCGGCTCGTGGCCCACCACGGCGATGGTGGTGTCGGGCTCGTGGCCGCGCAGCCAGGGGAGCAGGTCGTCGGGCGCGTGGTCGGGCGAGAGCTGGTCGATGATGGTCAGCTCCATCCCCCCGAACGCGTCGGCGACGATCTCGGCCGTCTGCACGGCACGCACGAGCGGCGAGGTGGCGACCAGGTCCAGGTCGGGGACGATGCCGCGCAGCCCGGCGGCGGCGCGCCGCATCTTCAGGCGCCCTTCCTTGGTGAGCGGGCGCTCGGAATCGGGGCGCCCCGTGAACGCGAACTCGTCGCGGTCGCCCGCAAGCCCATGGCGGATCACCAGCAGTTGCATCGGTCTCCTCCGTCCGTCTCGTTCGAGTCTGTCAGGGCCCTGCAGGGGGATTGTCAGCCTGTCGTGCGCGGCCGACAACGGTTGCGCTCAACGACCGCCGGTTGAAAACGGCGGCTGGAACCGCGGAAAGTCCGCCTCCGTGGACTGCTGGCGGAGATCCGCACGCGGCGCGAGCGCCTGTTCCAGGCGGACGTCGGGGGGAAAGGTCGCTCACCGCGACGGCAGGATACCGCCATTCTCACGCCAACGTAAGAAAAACCCCGTCCGCAGTCACCTTTCGTTACATCCAAACGCAAGAGCGGGGAGCAGCATACCCGCCGCTCCCCGCTCCAGATCCCTCACTTCGGACGCTTGCACCTTCGCACCCGCCGCTTCAATCCGGATCGTCCGCCGCCACGACGTTCACCGCGGCTGAGCCGTCCGCCGCGTAGGCGACGGAGACCTGCCAGGGGCGGCAGCAGACCTCGCAGTCCTCCACGTATTCCTGGCGCGTGCCGCTGCCGGGGTCCAGCGTGATCTCCACCGCTTCGCCGCAGTAGGGGCAGTCGACGGTGGCGTCGCAGTCCGCGGTGCCGTCGCCCAGGGGGAAGTCGGCGTCGAGCTCGGGGTCGGCGTCGTCCATGAAGGCGTCGGGGTGCAGGCCGTATCCCATCAGCCCTCCTCCCCCGTCAGCCGCCCCAGCAGGCGCACCAGGCGCTCGCGGTCGCCGTCGTTCAGGCGCTCCAGCACCTCGCGCTCGGCCTCTTCACGCGCGGCGGCGGCGCTCTCGAAGCGGTGCAGGCCGGGGCCGGTGATCACCGCCACCACGCAGCGCCGGTCGCTCGCCATCGGCACGCGCCGCACGAAGCCGTCGGCCTCCAATCGGTCCACGAGCTGGGTGACGTTGCTCTTCACGCAGCACAGCCGGTCGGCGAGCTGGCCCAGCGGCAGCCCCTCGGGCGCGGCGGCGAGCTGCTCCAGCGCGCGCAGCTTGGCCAGCGACAGGTTCCACGGCTCCAGCCGGTGCTCCAGGTGCTCGGCCACGGCGGCGCCCGCGCGCAGCAGCAGCGGCAGCAGCCCCTGCGACGTGCTCTCCATGCATTCGTTCATGCCAGAACGATGTTGCCGCGTCTCCACCATGGCAAGCCCCGGGGGTGCAGCCGCCCGCAGCCACGCGGGTGCAGCCGCGCGGCTGCACTGTCGCCCGACGGCTGCACCCGCGGACGGGTGCCTGTTCTTCTATCTACAGCAATTCAAATGACTTACGAAATCGGCACGCGCGGTCTCGCGGTTGCTTTGTCTGGGGATGCCATCGAACGAGGTGGCCCCTGAACCTCGCAATCGGAGAACGACCCGATGTCCATCTTCAAGACCACCACCCTGCTGGCCGCCGCGCTCCTCGCCACCTCGCGCGCCGCCGCCGCCCAGGCCGCCCCCCACGCCGACGCGGCCGCCGCGCTGCAGCAGTGCCTGGCCGCCGCGCAAGCCGGCACCGAGATGCCGGCGCTCGCCGCCGCCGACCGCGCCGAAACGCTCTACCGCCAGTGGGCCAAGGACGCGCCGGCCGACCCGGCGCCGCGCATCGGCCTGGCCTCCGTCGCGTCGCGCTGCCGCATCCCGTTCGCGGAGATGATGCAGAAGGGCGTGCTGATCGAGCAGGCGAACGGCCTGCTGGAGCAGGCGCTGCAGCTCGACAGCACGAGCTGGGACGCGCGCTTCTCCCTGGCGATGAACCACTTCCACACCCCCGAGTTCCTGGGGAAGACGGACGACGCCATCAAGCACCTGGAGACGCTGGTCGCCCAGCAGGGAACCCGCGCGGACCGCCCCTACTTCGCGATGCCGTACCTCTACCTGGGCGACCTGTACAAGCGCGTCCGCCGCGAGGCCGACGCCCGCGCGACCTGGGAGCGCGGCGCCCGCCTCTTCCCCACCGACGCGCGGTTCCAGCAGAAGCTGGGCGGCGCCCCGGCCGCCGCGCCGGCGACGGGGGGAACGGCCGCCGCGCCGTCCGCTCCCGGGCGTCCGGGCGGCGCCGTCTCCGCGGCGACCGCCGCGCGCGGGCCGGCGCTCACGCTGGCGCCGCTGGTGGCGGACGGCGGGAACCGGCTGGACGACACGCGCAGCCAGAGCTCGCTGCGCCGCATCGACGTGCTGACCACGCCGGGCGGCAGCGCCGACGTGATGCAGAGCTTCCAGACCATGCCCGGCGCCACCCGCACCGGCGACGGCAGCGACCTGTACGTGCGCGGCGGCGACCCGGCCGAGGCGCCCGTGTTCGTGGACGGCGCGCGGCTCGTCTACCCCGGCCGCCACGAGAACCTGAACGGCGCGGTGTTCGGCATCCTCGACTCGCAGGTGCTGAAGAGCGCCTACTTCGCCAGCGGCGGCTTCTCGGCGCGCTACGGCGACGCGCTCTCGGGGGTGCTGGACCTGGAGACCAACGGCCGCCCGATCGCGCGCCGGCTGAACCTGATGGCCAACACGGTGCAGCTCGGCGTGGCCGGCGACCTGCCGGCGGGGCGCCGTACCGGCGGCTGGGCCAGCGTGCGCGGCACCGACGCCGGCGTGATGCTGGCGATGCACGGCCGGGGCGACGAGTTCAGCCGCTCGCCCACCTCGCTGGAGGGGGTCGCCGGCGCGGTGTGGGAGCCGCGCGCGGGGACGCAGCTCAAGCTGGTGGGAATGGCCGACGGCGACCAGTCGGCCAGGGACGTGGACTACTACGGCTGGCGCGGGCCCTTCCAGAGCCGCGGGATGAACCGCCTGGCCGCGCTCTCCGGCCGCACGGTGTCGGCGGACGGCGCGCGCGGGCTGCGGGGCTCGCTCTCCTTCACCCGGCGGACGACGGGCTACACCTACGGCGTGCTCGACCGCGACCGCACCGACCGCGCGGCCCGCGGCCGGCTGGACGGCGACCTGGCCTGGGGCGCCGGGCGCCTGCGCGTGGGCGTGGAGGGCGCCTGGATGGACGCGCACGAGCAGGGCGCCATCCCCACCAGCGAGCAGCTCGCCCCCGGCTCGCCGGCGGAGTCGACGGAGATGCGGGCGGACGCCACGCACGTGGGCGGCTACGTGGAGGCCGAGCGCCAGATCGGATCGCGCGTGGCGGTGATCGGCGGGGTGCGCGCCGACCGGCTGCCGGGCGAGGACGCGTGGACGGTGGACCCGCGGATCGCGATGGCCTTCCGCGCGGCGGGCGGGTGGACGCTGCGCGTGGGCGGCGGCGTCTTCCACCAGGGCCGCTGGCGCACGAAGTACCAGCTCCCCGACGCGGGCTCGCCCAGCGGCATCCCCACCCTCGCCCGGCACGCGGTGGTCGGCGCCGAGCACGGCGGCGAGCCGTCGCTGAAGGTGGAGGCGTTCATCAAGGACTACGACGACTACGTGGAGCGTGGCGACGGGCCCCGCATCGTGGCGGGGCGGGCGATGGGGATGGACGCCATCGTGCGCTGGAGCCGGCAGAAGGTGCTGAACGGCTGGATCACCTACTCGTACCTGGACGGCACCCTGGAGCTGGCCGACGGCCGCGAGACCCCCAGCGCCGTGGACGTGCGCCACACGCTGACCGGCGTGGCGCGGATGACGCTGCCGCACAGCTGGGAGCTGGGCACCACCGCGCGACTGGGCACGGGGCGGCCCTTCACCGGGATCACCGGGGCCGACGCGAACGGCCGGGCGGTGTACGGCGCGCCGAACGGCGAGCGGATGCCCACCTACACGCGCCTGGACGGCCGCCTGATGCGCTACCTGCCGATGAACGGCAGCGTGGGCGTGCTGTACCTGGAGATGCTGAACCTGCTGGACAGGAACAACGTGCAGGCCTATACCTACGGCCCGGGCTACGCCGAGCGCCGCGCCATGCCCGCCTTCTTCTCCAACCGCACGCTGATCCTGGGCATGGGGCTCACCTTCCGATGAACCCGTCAGCCGCGGCCGTCGCCTTCTTCGCGCTCGGCGTCACCGTCTTCGGGTCGTCGCTGCTGCTGCTCTTCAACCCGCGCAGCAGCGGCGCCCGCTGGTTCGCCGCCTTCCAGCTTTCCATCGCCACCTGGCTGGCCGCGCAGGGGTGGGCCTTCGCCACGGCCGGCTGGGCGGAGATGGGGCCGATCGTGAGCGGGGCGGTGCACATGGCGCCGGCGCTCTTCCTGGCCTTCGCCATGGCGCAGACGCTCAAGTCGCCGTGGGGCGCCGTGGCGGCGATCGCGCTGGGGCTGGCGCTGCTCCCGCTGGACCAGGCCTCGCTGCGCGTCCGCCATGCGGAGTGGGTGCTGAACGCGTGGAACCTGGGCGCCTGGTCGCTGGCCACGGTGCTGCTGGTGCGGGGGATGGCGAAGCGAATGCGGGAGATCGGCTCGTCCCCGGCGCAGCGCGGCGCGGCGCGGGTGGTGCTGGGGTTGATGGTGATGGTGTTCCCGGTGGGCTTCGTGGGCGGGATGCTCACCGGCGGCGCAACCCACGTGTACGTGATGCCGCTGGCGATGGTGTGGATCCAGGCGCTGGTGTTCGTGGGCGTGGCCAAGCTGCGCTTCTACGACATCGAGGTGCGCGCGTCCCGCACCGGCGAGATCGCCGCCGCCGCCGCCGAGCAGGAGCGCCTGGCGGTGCTGGGCGAGCTCTCGGCCTCGCTGGCGCACGAGATCCGCAACCCGCTCACCGGCGTGCGCTCGCTGGCCCAGCGGCTCGCCGAGGACGACGTGGAAGAGGCCAAGCGCCGGCGCTACGCCGGCGTGATCCTGGAGGAGGTGGGCCGGGTGGAGCGGCTGGTGGCCAACCTGCTGGGCGTGGCCCGCCGCGCGCCGGTCACGCCGTCGCCCAACGCGCGGACGCCGCTGGCGCCGCTCTGCGAGGACCTGGCGCTGCTGGTGGGGAGCCGCGCGGAGAAGGGGCGCGTGCGGCTGACGGTGGACGCGAACGGCGCCGTGGCCCACGCCGCGCGCGAGCCGCTGGCGCAGGCGATGCTCAACCTGCTGCTGAACGCGCTCTCCCACGCCCCCGAGGGCACCGCCGTGGAGCTGCGCGCGCGGCACACCGATGCCGGCGCCGACATCACCGTGCGCGACCACGGCCCCGGCATCGCGGCGAAGGAGCTGGAGCGCATCTGGGAGCCCTTCTACAGCGGCTCCGACGGCACCGGCCTGGGCCTCGCCGTGGTCCGCCGCCTCGCCCGCGAGCACGAGTGGACGGTGGAAGCGGTGAATGCGGCGGGCGGCGGGGCCGAGTTCCGCCTGCGGGTGCCAACGCGGGCGAACGGGGAGGTTCAGCGGGCGGGGTCGTGAGGATCGGGTGATGCGCCGGCGGATGTGAACGGGGCGAGGGCCGGCGTGGGCGGGGCGAATGAATTCGCGGCAACAACCACACGAAGTCCGCCTTCGCGGACTACCGGCACTGGTGCGACCGCGATTTCGGTGCGCGCTACTGCCCTCGAGCCGCGCGGATGCCGGGGCCGCAGCCTCGCGCAGTTTGCGAGGCTTCCCATTGTTCTAGCTGCGGATTCATCCGCCCGGTGCGGATCCGTGGCGACGCACGCTGCGGATTCATCCGCCTTTTCGCGGAATCTCGGTGTCGCTTGGGCTCGACCGCGCGTCGACGCCTTTTCGCGGGAAACCGGGTTTCGCGTTGGCTAGACCACGCGCCGACTGCCCTTCATCCACCCACCATCCTGACGATGTCCACCCAACCCGGCGACGAGCTCCTCGAGCAGCAGAAGGCGTACTACCGTGAGCGTGCCGGCGAGTACGACGAGTGGTTTCTGCGGCGGGGGCGATACGACCGCGGGCCCGAGCATACCGCGCGGTGGTTCGCGGAGGTGGAGGAGGTGCGCGCGGCGCTGGAGCGCTTCCGCCCGGCCGGGCGCGTGCTGGAGCTGGCGTGCGGCACCGGCTGGTGGACCGAGCAGCTCGTGCGCTGGGCCGACGAGGTGACGGCGGTGGACGCATCCGCCGAGGTGCTGGAGCTGAACCGCATCCGTGTGGGCGATGCGAACGTCCACCGCGTGCAGGCCGACCTGTTCGCGTGGACGCCGGACCGGGCGTACGACGTGGTGTTCTTCTCGTTCTGGATGTCGCACGTGCCGCCGGAGCGCTTCCAGGCGTTCTGGGGTACGGTGCGCCGCGCGCTGGCACCCGGCGGCCGGGTCTTCTTCGTCGACTCGCTGCGCTCCATCGAATCGACCGCGAAGGACCACGAGCTGTCGGACGAGGGCGACGTGGTGATGGAGCGCAAGCTGAACGACGGGCGCAGCTTCCACATCTACAAGGTGTTCTACGACCCCGCCGCGCTCGAGGCCCGGCTCGCCACCGTCGGCTGGCGCGCGATCGCCGCCGCCACAGCCGAGTTCTTCCTGTACGGCCACGCCGAGCCGGTGTAGCCCGCGGCGGTTCGGCATCTTCCGGGGAATATGCGACTGAAGTCGCCGCTACGACGGCACGCAGTCCGCCTTCGCGGACTTCCCCGGACCCGGCACTAGCGCCCTCGAACAACCCGCTGATGGACGCAACTTTTTCGCTGGACCCGGCGACCACCGCGCTGGTGCTGATCGACCTGCAGAAGGGGATCGTGTGGCGCGACACGGCGCCGCACACCTCCGCTGACGTTGTGGCGAACGCGGCGCAGCTGGCGAACGCCTTCCGCGCGAAAGGCGCGCTCGTCGTGCTGGTGCGCGTGGCGTTTTCGCCGGACCTGCGCGACGTGCTGAGCCCGCCGCGCGACGAGGTGCCGCCCGCCACCGCGCCGTCGGCCGACTGGGCCGAGATCGTGCCGGAGCTGGGGCCCAAGCCGGGCGACCTGGTGATCACCAAGCACCAGTGGGGCGCCTTCTACGGCACCGAGCTCGACCTGCAGCTCCGCCGCCGCGGCATCCGCACGCTGGTCCTGGGCGGGATCGCCACCAACTACGGCGTGGAATCGACCGCGCGCGACGCCTGGGAGCGCAACTACGCGGTGGTGCTGGCCGAAGACGCGACCTCCACCTTCACCGAAGAGGCCCACCTGCTGTCGCTGAGATACGTTTTCCCCCGCATCGCCCGCGTCCGCCGTACGAAGCTGGTGCTGGCGGCGCTCAGGGGGACCACGTGACCGCCCGCGCGCTCGTCCGGCTGGCGCTGGCGGCCCTCGCGTCGATCGCCGCGCCTGCGTGCGCGGCCGCGCAGGACGCGCACGACGGCATCACCTACCAGCGGCTCCGCTCGCGGGCGCGGCTGTACCAGGTGGTGCGCGTCGATCTGACCCGCGCGGAGGTGAAGCTGTACTGGCGCGACGAGCGCGGGCGGCCGTTCGGCAGCCTGGGGGCGCTGGAGCGGTGGCTGGCGGGGCGCGGCGACTCGCTGCTGGCGGCGACCAACGCGGGCATCTTCTACCGCAGCCTCCAGCCCGCCGGCCTGCACGTGGAGCGCGGCGCGGTGCTGCAGCCGCTGAACCGCTCGTCGCGGCCGCCCGCGGGCGAGCGCGAGGGCAACTTCTTCTCGATCCCCAACGGCGTGTTCTACATCCACCAGGACGGCACGGCGCACATCCGCGAGACGCAGGGCGCGGGGCTCGCCCTGCCGCGCATCCGCGAGGGCACGCAGTCGGGCCCGCTGCTGCTGCGCGGCGGGGTGCCGCACCGGCTGGTGGGCAATTCCACCGTGTCGCGCAACGCCGTGGCCGTGTGCGCGCCGCGGCGCATCGCGCTGGTGCTGGCGCCCGAGGGCGCGTCGATCCGCGAGCTGGCGCTGTTCATCCGCGACGAGCTGCGCTGCCCCGACGCGCTCTACCTCGACGGCACCATCAGCGGCCTCCGCGTCCCCTCCGCCGACGTCGACCGCGACGGCGAGTACGTGGGCATCATCGGCGTGACCGCCCGGCGGCCGCGCCCGCGTTGAGCCACGAGAAAAGGGGAGATGACGCGTCCATGCGCACTCCGAAACCAATTGCGATATGGGATCAGTCGATCTAGTTTACGACCGATTGCATAACGCAATCAGAATCGTGCTCATGTGCCGCCAAGGAAAGGAAGGTGGGTATGGCCAAGCTCGTATTCGGAATGAACCAGTCGCTGGACGGCTACGTCGACCACACGGGGTTTGCGCCGGGCCCCGCGCTCTTCCGCCACTTCATCGAGGAGGCCCGGGGGCAGGCGGGCAGCGTGTACGGCCGCAAGATGTACGAGATCATGCGTTACTGGGACGACGATCATCCCGAGTGGGATGCCGACGAACGGGCCTTCGCCGCAGCGTGGCGGAAGCAGCCGAAATGGGTCGTCTCGCGCTCGCTGACGTCGGTTGGCCCCAACGCCACGCTCATCGAGGGTGATCTCGAGGGCACGATCCGCGCGCTGAAGGCCGAGCGCGACGGGGAGATCGAAGTCGCCGGCCCGGACCTGGCGCAAAGCCTCACCGAGCTCGGCCTGATCGACGAGTATCGAATCTACCTGCACCCCGTGGTGCTTGGTCGCGGCACGCCCTATTTCGCCGGACCCCGGCCGCCGCTCCGCATCGTGGCCAATGATCCGATGGGCGAGGATGTGATCAGGTTGACCTGCGTTCCTGCCTGATCTCGCGACCCGGAGTCGGCGGGGTGGCCCTTGGTGAAGCGTCAGCCATCTACCCCGACCGGCTCCTCCCCACGTTCGGGGTCGTGTCCACCTTGGTGCTCACATAACGTGTTCCACTCGCGAGACGAGCCGTCGTCCTCGCGAGCGCGAACGCCCACGCAGGTGCAGACGCAATCGTGAAGATCCTGGTGGTGGACGACGAGCCGTCGATCCGATTTTCCCTGTCGGAGCTGCTGGGGGAGGAGGGGCACGACGTGCGCGAGGCGCCGCACGCGCCCGCCGCGCTGGCGATGCTGGAGGAGGCGCCGGCGGACCTGGTGCTGAGCGATTTGACGATGCCGGCCATGGACGGGCTGCAGCTCCTGGACGAGGTCCGTTCGCGCCATCCGCAGACGCTGTTCGTGCTGGTGACCGCGCACGGCGACGAGCGCACCGCCGTGCGCGCGCTCAAGAACGGCGCGTACGACTACGTCCCCAAGCCGTTCGACAACGAGGAGGTGCGGGCCCTGGTGCGCCGCGCGCGCGAGGTGCTGTCGCTGCGCGCCGAGAACGCGCGCCTGCGCGAGGAGTTGGCCGGCCAGTTCCGCGGCCTGATCGGCGACAGCCCCGCCATCCGCGACGTGGTGAAGGTGGTGCGCCGCGCGGGCCCCACCGACGCGACGGTGCTGGTGACGGGCGAGAGCGGCACGGGGAAGGAGGTGGTCGCCCGCGCGCTGCACGCCGAGAGCCGGCGGCGCGCGCGGCCGTTCATCGCGCTCAACTGCTCGGCGCTGCCGGGCGACCTGGTGGAGAGCGAGCTGTTCGGCCACGTGCGCGGCGCCTTCACCGGCGCCGACCGCGACCGCGAGGGGCTGTTCGAGGCCGCCGACGGGGGGACGCTCTTCCTGGACGAGGTGGGCGACCTGGCCGGCCCCGCGCAGGCCAAGCTCCTGCGCGCGCTGGAGGAGCGGCAGGTCACGCGGGTGGGATCGAACAAGCCGGTGGAGGTGGACGTCCGCGTCGTGGCCGCCACCAACCGCCCGCTCGAGCGGCTGGCGGCGGACGGCGGCTTTCGCGAAGACCTGCTCTACCGCCTGCGGGTGATCGCGCTGCACCTGCCGCCGCTGCGGGAGCGCAGGGAGGACGTGCCGGCCATCGCCCTGCACTTCCTGGGGGAGATGGCGGCCCGCCACGGCCGCCCGGTGCGCGGCCTGGGCGAAGGCGCGCGCCGGGCGCTGCTGGCATACGAGTGGCCGGGGAACGTGCGCGAGCTGCGCAACGCCATCGAGCGCGCCGTGGTGCTGGCGGAGGGGGGAGAGATCGAGGTGGGCGACCTGCCGCCGCAGCTCCTGGCCAGCGCCGCGCCGCTGGGCCCGGTGGACGCCGCGCTGGCCGACCTGCCCTTCGCCGAGGCCCGCGAGCGCGCGGTGGATGCCTTCGAGCGCGCCTACCTGCAGGCCGCGCTGGAGCGGCACGGCAACGTCTCCGCCGCGGCGCGCGCGCTGGGGCTGCACCGCCAGAGCCTGCAGAAGAAGCTGCGCCAGCTCGGCCTCACGCGCGAGGCGCCGGGCGATTGATCCGGCGCCCGCGCAAACGCTCAGCCTCCGGTCAGCGGGTTCGCCGGGATCATCGGCGACGTGTCCCGGGGGGCCGGGGCGTCCGCGATCTCCATCGGCGTGGCGCCCGTGGGCGAGCCGCCATCGCAGGCCGCCGCGCCGCCCAGCAGCGCCCCGCAGATCGCCAGGTAGATGAAAGGCCGTTTCGCGCGCATCGTCCCCTCCTCCTGCTGTTGCCGAGATCCCTTTCAGCGAGTCCGCGCCGTCTCGCATATAGCATGCCTGCAACGACTTAGCTCCTAAACAGGGGAAGCTCGACAGGTGCGCTCGTGCGTGAGTGCGCCAGCGCGTTGCCTTCGGCATCAGCCCAATGCCGCGTGACGGATGCCTCCCCCACAGCCTCGCGCAGTTCGCGAGGCTTCCCATTGTTCCAGCTGCGGATTCATCCGCCTTTGCTAGAGGCCCGGCCCAACGCGCTGATCGACAAGCAGTCGCTCACGAAAACTCCTCTGGCGCGAATCCTCCATCTCCCTCGAAGTCTCCCGCCGCATCCACGCCACGGCGGGCCATGCACCACCAAGCGCAGTCTGATCGGCGGGCACACGCCACAACCGGGAGCCGCAGATGGCGAACGCGAACGATCCGCGCGCGGAGATCCTCCGCTCGCGTGACTTCATCGGGTGGGCGGTCACGAGCTCGAACGGCGCCAACGTGGGCACCGTCAGCGACATCCTGATCGACCGGAAGGGGCAGGTGCGGTTCCTGGCGGTGGACCCCGGCTTCTTCAAGAAGCCGTACCTGCTGCCGGTGGAGGCGATGGAGTGGGGCGAAGGCTCGCTCCAGTCCACCTGGACGGATGGGGAGATGAAGCGCCTGCCGCCGTACGACCCGTCGGTCGCGCTCACCGGGCCGGTGCTGGCCGAGCTGGGGCGCGCCTTCCCGCGGCACTACGGGAGCCACATCGGCTCGCCGTTCGAGTCCGACACCGGCCCCACGGTGGTGCCGCTGAAGGACGCGAAGGATTTCCGGCTGGCCAAGGGGGCGCCCAACCTGCGCGGCTGGACCGTGTACGGCGCCGACAACGAGAAGGTCGGCGTCGTCACCCAGATGCTGGTGGACCCGATCGCGATGAAGGTGAAGTACCTGGACGTGGACGTGGACGACGACCTGTTCGACCTGAGCGACGACCGCCACGTGCTGGTGCCGCTGGAGTACGCGGAGCTGCGCGAGCGCAGCCAGGACGTGTGGGTGCAGGTGCTCTCCGGCCGCGACATCTCCACGCTCCCCGCGTACCTGGGCGGCCCGGTGGACCCGCTGCTCGAGGAGGCGTCCACCCAAGCGTTCAGCGGCGGCGGCGACAGCGGCGCGAACCGTCCCATGTTCGAGCGCGGCGGCGACGACCACGCCATGCTCCCACCCCCGCGCGACGCCGAGTTCGCGTCGAATCCCGTCGTGCGCGACGACACGCGCTACGCGCCGGCCGACGTCCCGCCGCCACGGCCGCTGGACGACGACTACACCTCGGACCCGCCGCCGCCGCTGCCGGACGCCCACCCCGGCGACCGCCCGCCGATCCTGGTGCACGACGACGCGCCGCTGGACGACGACCGGCCGCTGAGCCCCGAAGAGGAAGCCCGGCGCCGCCCGCCGACCGATTACTGATACCGATTCTCGGGATCGAGTGTGCAACCCGCGAAGGTGTCATCCTGAGCGGCGCCGCTGCACCGAGCTTTCGTCTGCACCGGTGCATGGCGGCGCCCGAAGGATCCATGACGTCGGTCCGAGCGACAGGCGGCCTGTCGCTCGGAATTCGAGTATAGATCCTTCGGCCTGCGACCTACCGCACATTCCGCGAAAACGGTGTGGTCGGCCTCAGGATGACATCTTCGAAGTTGTTGAGGAACTGCGGTTTGCGCCATGATCTGGTATGACTGGGGCGGACGGAAACGGGTAGACGAAAGAAGCCTCACGACGCCGTGAGGCTTCTTTCGTTTCCAGCTATCCCCTGTCCCCTATCCCCTCCGGTGCACCATGGTCGCGCTCGCCTGGTCGGTCGGCTTGATGATGATCTCGTCGATGCAGACGTGCGGCGGGCGGGTGGCGACCCAGAGGACCGTCTCGGCGATGTCGTCGGGCGTCAGCGGGTTCATGTTGCGGTAGACGTTCTTCGCGCGCTCCTCGTCGCCATGGAAGCGGACCACGCTGAACTCCGTCTCCACCATCCCCGGGTCCACCGTGCTCACGCGCACGCCGGTGCCCAGGACGTCCATCCGCAGCCCGCGGGTGATGGCGCCCACCGCGTGCTTGGTGGCGCAGTAGACGGCGCCGCCGGGGTACACCTCGTGGCCGGCCACCGAGCCCAGGTTGATCACGTGGCCGTGGCCGCGCTCCACCATTCCCGGCAGCACCGCGCGAGTGACGTAGAGCAGCCCCTTCACGTTGGTGTCCACCATCTCGTCCCAGTCGGCCGGGGCGCCCTGCCACAGCTTGTCCATCCCGCGGCCCATGCCGGCGTTGTTCACCAGCACGTCGATGGTGCTCCACTCCGCCGGCAGCGACGCCACCGTCTGCGCCACGGCGGAGCCGTCGCGCACGTCCATCTCCAGCGCGTAGACGTCGGCGCCGTTGCCGCGCAGCTTGTCGCCCAGCTCCTGCAGCCGCTCGGCGCGGCGGGCCACCAGCAGCAGCCGCGCCCCCTCGGCCGCGAACGCCCGCGCGCACGCCGCGCCGATCCCCGCGCTGGCGCCCGTGATCAGCACCGTTCTCCCAGACAGCTTCATCTCGCCCCGTATCCCCTCGTCCGTCGCGATCCAGCGGATGTGATTGCGTGAGGGGCTGATTCTAGGCCGCGCCGTGTTGCAGGGCCAGCGGGTCGCGGAGGGGCGCGGTGGCAGGATTCGAGATGGGGCGAAATCGGCGAGAAGGGCAGGATGCGGGGAGAGGGGCCGGCATTCGCGCGGGAAAGGCGGATGAATCCGCAGCTAGGACAATGGGAAGCCTCGCAAACGGCGCGAGGCTGATGGGCGGGCATCGACGTACGCGTCACGCATCATCCAGCACCCAGCACCCAGCACCCAGCACCCAGCACCGTCGTCACGCGGGCGTCGCGCAGCGGGGGCAGGCGTTGCGGCCGGGGGGCACCGTTTCGCCGCAGTTGCGGCAGGCGCGCACGCCGGGGGCGGGCGGGGGGACGGCGATCGGCGCCATCGCGGCGAGCTCCTCGCGCTCCGCCTCGCGCGCCTCCTCGCCAATGGCGGCGGTGAGCACGCCGGCGACGGCCTCGATCTGCGCGGCGACCAGGTGGGGCGGCACGTTGGCCATCGCCCCCAGCACCACCTCGGCGGTCAGCTCGCCGGCGGGCGGGCTCCAGCTCACCCGCAGCGTGGGCGGGCCCTCCAGCTCCGGCCACACGTCCACCCGCAGCACGTCGCGGGCGGGGATGGGGAAGGGGTCCACGTCGCGGGTCAGCGGGGCCATCCACAGCCGCCCGCCGCCCATCAGCAGGTCCACCGGCCGCGGCGTCATCTTCCCAATGCCGCTCACGTAGCGCATCCGCGCGACGAACTCGGTGTCGGCCGGGAGCCCCGCGACGAAGCGAGCGCGCATGATCCGGGAGCGCAGCACCGACTCGGCGCGGGGCTGCCCCGCCATCAGCTCCTTCGGGATCCGCGCGATGACGCGCGGCGCGTGGGGCGCCCCGGCCAGCGGCGGCGCC